>Ga0302246_1000486_pt1 | contig 34980 bp, 27 predicted proteins | sample AAG_UR_Trp_MG_FD_193533 | JGI IMG/M metagenome (GOLD analysis project Ga0302246, IMG submission 193533) | Enriched activated sludge microbial communities from anaerobic digester in WTTP, New Holstein, Wisconsin, United States - AAG_UR_Trp | ecosystem: Engineered > Bioreactor > Anaerobic >... | reverse complement strand
AGTACCTGGGGGTCGGGTGAGAGCGCCGGGGAGGGGGCGGGATCGGGCATGAAAAGCGTCGACCAGGCGTAGGGCAGCTGTACGCTCTTTTCGGCCGCCGCCGCGTACAGCAGCCGGCGCAGCCGCTTATGCGCGGGCCCGGCCGGCGGGAGGAGGTATTCTTCCACCGGCCTGCCGCCGGCGTCCACGGCCGCGATGTCCGCGCCATGTTTTATCAGCAGTTCCGCCAGTTCCTCGTTCCCCGCCCGGCAGGCCAGCATCAGGGGGGAGGTGTCGTTGTCGTCGTAGGAGACGTTCACGTTCTGGTCGCTCTCCTCCAGTATGGCCCTGACGGTCTTCAGGTCGCCGGCCGCGGCGGCCGTATAAAGTTCTTCGGTCCTGTCCTCTATCCTGGCCGCCGCCGGCCAGGGCAGGAGCAGGAGCAGCGCTGTCGATATTACTTTCATTTTTCCTCCGCGGCGGCCGGGGCCCGTCCGGCCGCTTTCAGATGCTCATTCCATGTCCGCCCCGGCCAGCCAGCCGCCGCGGATGAGCCTGAAGAGATCGCTGTGGCGGTCCGTGAAGACCAGCGGCGCGCGGCCTTCCTCCAGCCCGCGCGAACGGCTCGAGACCGGCGGGCCCGACAGGAGTTCCGCGTCGGCGCTGACCAGCACCCAGGTGCTGGCCGAGGCGCCGTCCTCCGGGACCTCGTAAGAGTCCGTCACCGTCCAGGCCAGGCCGCGTTCCTCCGCGAGACCGGCCACCAGCGGTTCCAGGTCCAGGAAACGGTTGGATACGTGCACGGCGAGCACTCCGCCGGGCTTGAGCCGCCTGAAATAGACTTCGAAGGCTTCGCGCGTGAGGAGGTGCAGCGGTATGGCGTCGCTGCTGAAAGCGTCGAGGACCAGCAGGTCCTGACGGCGCGCCTTCCCGGCCGCTTCGCGTTCCAGGCTCAGCCGCGCGTCGCCCATGACCACCGCCACGCCGGCGCGCGTCGAATCGAGGTAGGTGAAATAGGCGTAGCTCAGCCGCGTCACCAGCGGGTTGAGCTCGTAGAAGGTCAGCCTGTCGCCGCTCCGGCCCCAGGCGGCCATGATGCCGGCCCCCAGCCCGACGACGCCCATTTCCAGCCCCGCCCGGCCGCCCCGCCTGCGGCGCAGCGCGCGCACCGCCGCCCCGGCGCCCGAGTCCGGCCCGTAATAGGAGACCGGCCTGTCCCTGCGCGGGTCCCCTTCGAGGAACTGGAAGCCGTGGTCGATCTGGCCGTGCATCAGGGTCAGGGCCTGCGCGCCGTAATGCTCCCATTCATAGACCTGCAGCGTGCCGTAGAAGTTGCGCCGCATGTCCAGGCGCGAGGAGGATTCCTCGGAATAATTGGCGTAAAGCGCGTAGACGAAGCCGCCGTAGAGGGCCAGCAGCGCCGCGCCGCCGAGGCGCGCGCGCCCGGAGCGCAGGCCGGCCCGGCCGGCGAGCAGGACCAGCACCGCGGCCGCCAGCGTGCCCCAGGCGATGTGGTATTCCCACGGCCCGTCCAGCAGCAGCGGCGCGCCCAGCGCCGTCAGCAGTCCGCCCAGCGCGCCGCCGGCCGAGACCGCGACATAAAAGAGCGTCAGGTGCCCCGCTGCGGGACGGAGCGCTGCCAGTTCGCCGTGGCAGACCATGCAGGCGATGAAGATCGAGAGCGAATGTATGGGCAGCTGCAGCGCCAGCGGCGTCTTTATCCAGGCGGACAGGAGGTAGACCGTTCCGGCGCAGGCGAAGCCGAAATAGACCGTCCACCTGCCGCGCGAGTACCAGCGGTCGCTCTCGAAGCAGAGGATGAAAGAGAGCAGGTAGAGAGAGAGAGGCAGTATCCAGAGGAAAGGCGCCGGCGCCACGTTCTGCGTCAGCTGCGCCGTGCCCGAGAGCAGTATCGCCGAGCCGCAGGCGGCGAGCAGCGTCCAGAACGCGATCGCGGAGGCCGGGGGGCGGCCGGCCGCGGCGGCGGACCACGGCGCCGGAAGCGGGCCCGGCCGGGCGGCCAGATAGACCCGGGAGGAACGCCAGAGCGCTATCGCGAAGAGTATATAGAGGATGCCCCACAGGCCGGCCTGCGCGCGCAGTTCGAGGAAGGGTTCCACCAGGAAAGGATAGCTGAGCAGCGCCAGCATCGACCCCGCGTTGGAGAGAGCGTAGAGCCTGTAGGGGGAACTGCCCGGCGCCGCCGCGCCGTACCAGGACTGCAGCAGCGGGCTGGTGGCGGAGAGCAGGAAGAACGGCAGACCGACATTGACCGCCAGCAGCAGCAGTATCCTGAACGCGGGAGCCCCGCTGTTAAGCGGGCGCCAGTCGGCCGAGGGCAGTATGCGTATGAAGAGCGCGCTGAGCAGGAGCAGCGCCAGGTGCAGCGCCGTCTGCGCGTCCGGCCTGAGACGGGTGGTGAGGAGGTGGGCGTAGAGATAACCGCCCAGCAGCGCCGTCTGGAAGAACAGCATGCAGGTGGTCCAGACCGCCTGCGCGCCGCCGAACCAGGGCAGTATGGCCTTGGCCATCATCGGCTGCACCTGGAAAAGCAGGAAGGCGCCGAGGAAGATGGCCGCGGCGAAATACGGCGCGGCGGCCGGTTCCCGCGTATCCCCTGTACCCATTCGGAAGACACTATATTATTAATGGGCGCGGCGGCGCCAGTCCGCTCTCTCGCTCGCTTTCGCGCCGCCGGGAAAGAACGAAAAGCCGCGCCTTTAAAGCGCGGCTTTCTTAACTCCCCGCCGTCCTGGTGAAAACTGCTGGCGGTCGCTGGCGGGTTTTGCAGATGCCAAATCTCTCCGGGGAGAAATTTGGTGGTGTTTTCAGGATGAAATTCTAATTTACATTGAGATGTCGTCGCAGGCGTGGCCACGCAGCGTGGCCCCGCACTGTTCCTTGCCGCTAGGAAGGCCGTTCGCAGGGCTCCGGCACTATGCGCCGTCGCACCTGCTCCCAAGGATGCCCGCTCTTATTAACGCCCCCGGCGGCTCTACCGGCCTATGCCCGTGCCGTATCAAGAGCTATGCTCGTCAGACGGCCTGCTGCGGCCGCCGCGGTGGTCTTTCCTGTTAATGTAAAGCGGCCACCGGGGGGGAGCGGGAACGGGGACCGTAAGGGAAGGGGCCGGGCCGGGCGCGCCTGGCTCCCGTGTGGTCGTCGCACCCGCCCTGGCCTTGACCCATGATTTGTTTTAGTGTATGCTAAAACAAATGCGCCTAGCCGGTTCCGAAAAAGCCCTTTGCGGGCTCTTCAATGCCCTCTCTGCGCAGAGCCGCGTACGGATATTGGGGCAGCTCGCCGGCGGCGCGCTTTGCGTGGGGGCGCTTTCGCGCCGCCTCGGCCTTTCGGCCGGCGCGGTCTCGCAGCATCTCAACGTTTTAAGGAAGGCCGGGCTGGTAAAAGCGGTGCGGCGCGGCTATTTCATGCATTACCGGGCCGCGCCGGACGCAATGGCGCGCTGCCGCGGGGCGCTAAACGCGTTGTTTGCGCGCAAGAGGGATAAAAAAGGAGGAAGCTTATGTGCCAGGGAAAAACGAAGTGCCTGAGACCGGCGGACCGCAAGGGCCGCGCGAGCGGCTGCTCGGCCGCGCAGATAAAGAAGTGCCACGGCGACGTTAAAACGCATCCGTGCGCGCCGAACACTGAAAAACGCGCCGGGAAGAGCGGGGCGTGAGGCACGGTCACTACTCCGCCGCGGCCTTCGAGCCGTGGATGGTTACGGTGATCATCGTCGGTTTGCTGCTGGCGGTAGCGGTCATCGTGTGGCTGAGCTACAGGAGGATGACGGCTTCCGACGGCCTGACGCCGCGGGAGAGGGAGGTGCTGTCGCTGCCGGAGCGGGAGATCCTGTCCATGCTGCGCCAGCATGGCGGGCCCCTGCGCCAGGACCGGCTTATTGCCGACCTCTACAACGATACCGAAGAGCTGGCCGGGGTCATCCTGATAATGGAGGAAAAAGGAACGCTGAAGCGGAAGTGGGACAGGGAAGCGGGCACGTACATGGTCTCCGCGGCTTCCGTGGACGGTACGTCCGCATGAGCGCCGGTGTCGTCATAAGCGTGCGCGGGCTCGCCAAGAGCTTCGGCGAAGTGCGGGCCGTGGCCGCGGCCGACTTCGACGTGTACGAGGGCGAGCTGTTCGGTTTCCTCGGCCCCAACGGGGCGGGCAAGACCACCACCATCAACATGCTCACCGGCCTGGCGCGCCCCGACGCCGGAAGCGTCGAAGTAGGCGGGATCGGCTGCGTGAAAAAGCCGCGCGGCGCCCAGCACCTCATCGGCGTGGTGCCCGACGAGAGCAACCTCTACCCCGAACTCTCCGGTTTCGACAACCTCTGCTTCTGCGCCTCCCTCTACGGCATCCGCAAGCCCGAACGCCGGTCCAGGGCCCGCGAGCTGCTGCGGACCTTCGGGCTGGAGAAAGCGGTCGACCGGAAGTTCGCGGCCTATTCCAAGGGCATGAAGCGCAAGCTCACCATCGCCGCCGGGATCATCCATAAGCCGCGGATATTGTTCCTCGACGAATCCACCACCGGCATAGACGTGGCCAGCGCAAGGGAATTGCGCCGCCTCATCGGAGAATTGCGCCGGGACGGCACCACTATCTTCCTGACCACCCATTACATAGAGGAGGCGGAGCGCCTGTGCGACCGCATCGCCTTCATAGTGTCCGGCCGCGTCGTGCGGACCGATACCGTGGAGGACCTGGTCCGCCCCGTACGGGACAAACACGCGGTGGAGATCTCCTGCGCCGGCCCGGTGGACCTTGCCGGTCTCGCCGGGGCCTTCCCCGGCCTGGCTTTCAGCGCCCCGCGTCCGGGCGCGGTGCGGGTGGAGGCCGGCGGCCCCGTGCGCGTGGGCCCGCTGGTGCGGTTCCTCGAGGACGGCGGGGCCGAGGTGTCCGAGGCGAGGAAGATAGCGCTTAGCCTTGAGGACGTCTTTGTGAGCGTGACGGGCATAGACGCCGGCGCCATGCGCAAGGAAAAGGAAAGAGCGGGGGGGAAACAATGAGGCTCTGGACCGCCTTCTGGAACATCCTGGCCAAGGACCTGCGCACCTATTACCTGAAGCCGCCTAACGTCAGTTGGGGCATCATCTTCCCGCTGGCCTGGACCGGCATGTTCTTCATAAAGTCCGGCGGCGGGCCGGAGAGCCTGGCCGGGATACTGCCGGGAGTCATCGCGCTGTCCATCCTGTTCGGCACCACCTCCCTGCTCTCGGTGGCGGTGACCTTCGAGAAGAAAAGCCGCTCCTTCGAGCGCCTGCTGCTGGCCCCAGTGCCGCTGGAGCTGCTGATGCTGGCCAAGACCGCCGGGGCCATACTGTTCGGGGTGGCCAACGCCTTCGTGCCCGTGGTGATGGCGGCTTTTATGATTGACCTGCGCGGCCTCGACTGGGCGGCGTTCTTGCCGGCGGTGCTGCTGATCTCCGTGGCCTCCACTTTCCTTGGGCTTTTCGTGGCGGTGGCGGTCAGCGAGGTCTTCGAGGCCCAGACCTTCTCCAATTTTTTCCGCTTCCCCATGGTTTTCCTGTGCGGGCTGTTCTTCCCCGTCTCTGACCTGCCGGCCTTATTGCGGCCGCTGGCCTACGCGCTGCCGCTGACTTACGGCGCGGACATGCTGCACGGCGCCGTGCGCGGCGGGAACATAATGCCTTTCGCGCTGGACCTGGCGGCGCTGGCCGCTTTCTGCGCTGGCTTGTTCATGCTGAGCCTGCGCAATATCCGCAGGAGCTGGATAGCCTGAACCCGCGGGTTAAAGGAGATTGAAATGGAAAAGACTACGGGATTGGCCCTGTGCCTGCTGCTGGCGGGCTGCGCCGCCACTAATACCGGAGGCGGTGAAAGAACGGTGGAGCTCTTTTACAAGAAGATGCCGCCGTCGCTGAAAACGCTGGGTCTCGCGGAGGCGGCGCTGGAGGGCAGGAAGGGTCTCAACATAATAAAGCGCGACATTTTAGACCCCTCGTCAGAGCCGTTCAGGGAAAAGTACGGCCTGCCCCGGGAGCATTTCCCCTTCGCCGCGGTCATCGACGGCAGCTTTACGGCGGAGATAGGCGGCAAGACCGTGGACTTTGTCGAGTTCCCTCTGGAGATGAAAGGGATAGGCCGTCACGAGGGCGACTGGTCAATGGAACAACTGCGCCGCGTTCTCGACGAGCCATCCCTGATGCGCCCGCTGAACCGGGACAGGAAGTGGGGGGAGCATGACGACGGGGAGGAAGACCACCATCACGGCGGATAAAGCCGCGTCCCGACCCGTACCGGCCGGGTAAAATCGGCTGCCGGCTATAAAAACCGCGGCTTTGACGGCGCGGTTTTTGCTATTTCCGGAAAAGCCTTCTTCATCGGACCCATAATGGCAAAAAATAACCGCCGGATTAAAGCCGGCGGACATTTTTTGAACTAGCGGATGTTACTGACACCAAATTTCCTTTGCAGGAAATTTGGCGGGGTCGACGGGACTCGAACCCGCGGTCTCCGCCTTGACAGGGCGGCGTGTTAACCAACTACACCACGACCCCACGGGAACGGGGAAATGATATCAAAAGCGCGCCGGGCGAGGCAAATCGGGAGCGTCAGCGCCCGAGCACGGCCTTGACGCGCCCTATCACCTCGGTCACCATGTCCCTGGCGTCGGTCAGGGCGATCGCCACGCCCATTATCGACTCGCCGGCGATGATGCCCGAACTGACCGGGATGATGTACTTGTCGGCCAGCGGCTTGTTCTTCTTCTCCAGGATCAGCGCTATCAGGCCGCCGATGAACATGGAAAGCGAGTTCCAGAACGGGATGACCATGGCGAGTCCCAGCCCCATCGCAGAAGGGATGTACTTGCGCCGTTTCGGGAACATGAGCTCCAGCGCGGGGATGACGAGGCCGACCAGGCCGCCTATGAGCAGGCCGTTGCGCGCCGCGGGATGCAGCGAGCCGATGCCGTTCGAGAGCAGTTTCGCCACCGCCGCCCAGACCTGCGCCGACGGGGCCGGCCACTTGTCCGAACCGAGTATGGAGGCGTCGGGCACCAGCAGGTAGAAGGCCGGGACCACCACCAGCGTGCCGGCGAAGATGCCCAGGAACTGCGCGATGAACTGCTGGCGCGGGTTGGCTCCGAGCAGGTAGCCGCTCTTGAGGTCCACCAGCAGGTCGGCTGTGGAGCCGGCCGCGCCGGCCGTGACCGAGGCCGTCATGAGGTTGGTCGTCATGTTGGACGGGGCCAGCACGCCGAAGGTTAGCTGCGTGATCTTTCCCATCGCGCCTATGGGCGTGATGTCGGACTCGCCGGTGGCGCGCGCCGCGACCATGGCCAGGAAGAAGGTCATGATTATGGCGACCAGGCCCATCCACCAGCTGGTATTGAACGCGTAGTGCAGGACGAAGATGCAGCCGAGACCGGCCGCGAAGGTGCCGCCGGCGAACCAGGAGGCGGGCACTTCTATCCTGGCCATCGGGTCGGCTTTTCTCTCCGACTTGGGCCTGAAGATGGCGGTGATGCCGCTGAAAGCCCGCTTGATCGTTTTCCACTGCAGCGCGAACATGAACAGGCCCGAGGTGACCATTATCGAGGCGCCCGCCCAGGTGCTCCACTGCACGATGGCGCGGTAGCCCAGGCTGGAAGCGTCTATGGCCGCCACCCCGGCCTCCGTCGGCGGCAGGCCCGCCACCCAGGGCGCGAGCAGGCCGTAATTGACGATGGCGCCCAGCAGCAGCGACCAGGAGACTTTCCAGCCGATGATGGCCCCGGCGGCCACCATTATCGCGCTCATTTCGAAGGAGATGGTCCACTTGGAAAGCGGCTGGCCCTTCAGCGCGCCGGGGAACTCGAGCATTCCGGGGATCAGCGTCCTGCCGAAGACGGCCTCCCCTTTGTCGCGGAAGAAGGCCACGGCCGCCCCGAAAAGACCCGCCGCGCCCAGGGCCTTGGCTTTGTCGGAAGCCTCGGCGCCCTTGGAATGCAGGCTCCTGAGGGTCTCGGCGGCGGCTATGCCGCTGGGGAACTTGAGCTGTTCGATGTTTATCATCTGACGTTTCATCGGTATGGCGATGAAGACGCCGAGCATGGCCAGGAATATCGTCCAGACGGTGAGCACCTGCCAGGACATGTGCGTGCCGGTGATCAGCAGGTAGGCCGAGATGGCCGAGACCATGGTGCCGCCGGTGGAGTAGCCGGCCGACGAGGCCGTGGACTGCATGCAGTTGTTCTCCAGGATGGTCATCGGGTCCTTGAAGAGGAAGGGCAGCAGCGTCATCAGCGTCTTCCAGATCGTGAACGAAAGTATGCAGGCCGTGATGGCGACGCCCAGGCCCCAGCCGGTCTTGAGTCCGATGTAAAGGTTGGAGAGCGACATGAAGCCGCCCAGGAACGCCCCCATGACGACGGCGCGCAGCGTGAGCTGCTTCATATTGTCGCCCTGGTAGACCTCCCTGAACCACTTGAGCTCTATCTGCTCGGGGTCCTTGATGTCCTCGGGGCCTTTCTCGGGCTCGTCCAGGAGCTCTATCTCGTCCTCTGCCATTACCTCTTCTTTGGGAAGGTCGTCGCGCTTGTCGTCGGTCATTTTTTTTGGTGCCTTTTTGGGAAGGAATGGAAAATGGTGCGCAGTATAGGATTCGAACCTATGGCCCTCCGCGTGTAAGGCGGATGCTCTACCGCTGAGCTAACTGCGCTCCGTGCCGTTATTTTATCACTTTTGTGTATAATCGGAGTATGGACGCGAAGGAAGAGGCGCTCATCGCCAAGGCGAAGGACGGCGACATCGCCAGTTTCGAGGAACTGATAAAGCTGCACAAGGACCGCATCTACGGCCTGGCGCATTATGTCTGCAGCGGCCTGCCCTCGGAGGCGGAGGACGTTTACCAGGAGACGATGCTGACCGCCTTCACCAAGATAAAGAGCTTCAAGGGCAGGTCCGGCTTCGGCACCTGGCTCTACCGCATCGCGGCCAACAACTGCTGGATGAAGTTCCGCAGGAAGAAGCGCGAGAAGCTGGTCAGCCTCGAGGACATCAAGGACGTAAAGGACGCCGTCGCCCACGAGGAATCGATAAAGAAGGACCTTTCCGAGAGCGTCGCCAGGGCGCTTTCGGCCCTGCCGGTGGATTACAGGATGGCCATCACCCTGGTCGACATACAGGAAATGTCGCTGGAAGAGGCCGCGAAGGTGCTCGAAATAACCGTCGGGGCACTCAAGTCCCGCCTGCTGCGCGGCCGCCTCCGGCTCCGCGAAGAATTCAACAAAAAGTGATCAGGAGACCAGCACCAGGCCGGCCAGGATGAGGAACTGGCTGTCTATCAGCGTTTCCGCCAGCGTCTTCTCCGGCATCCGCCGGAAATAGAAGAATACCATCAGCCCCAGGTAGTAGAACATCCCCGCTATCATCGCGTTGACCAGCGGTTCCTTCCACGCCATGTTCTTGAGGGCGATGAGTATCGCCTCCATGAAGATGAAGATGGACAGGACGGCCGCGTAGGTAGCTTTCGGTCCCGCCGCCTTGTAGAAGTTCTCGTTGCCGACGATCATGTCGCTGTGCACGTGGCTGATGCCGAACATGACCGAGCGCGCGAAGACCAGCGTGAAGGCGAAGACTACCGCCAGCTGCGACGATTTGTAGGCCAGCGAACCGTAGGAGAGCGCGGGCAGGGCGGCGCAGACGAAGGCCCAGCCCAGCGCGGTCATGATGTCCTTGGAGCCGGGAAATTTCGCCAGGGAGTCCAGGCCCAGAGGCATCTTATAGGGGTAGAGCATGCCCATGGCCCAGAAGAAGGCGGTCAGCAGCAGGGCCAGCGTGCCCGTAGTGCCGGCGGCCAGGGCTATGGCCGCCACGCCGGCCAGCAGGGCCACGGCCCGCGCGGCCCGGCCGAAGCGGACGAAGAGCAGCTGCTTGGCGCGGTCGGGCACGGCGGCGCCTTTCTCGGCGGCGCGGTTGGTCAGGTGCAGGCTGAAGACGAAGAGGCCGGCCAGGGCCAGCATCGCTGGGCTTATCGGCAGGCCCTGCAGGCGCATCGAGGCGTAGGCCAGCGCCACGGCGCCCGCGGCCGTGAAGACGCAGCTCGTCACCAGCAGCAGCCAGAAGAATTCCAGCCCGGCCGCCAGCGGGGAGCGGCGCACCTCGGTCAGCTCGCGCGCGCGGGCGAGCGCCTTCTCTATCATCCAGGCGGGCGTCGAGGCGCCGGCGGTTATGAAGACGGAGGTGACCCCGTCGAACAGTTCCGGCGAGAGCTCGTCCTCGCGCTCTATGTGGACGGCGCGGGGGGCCAGGCCGGCGCAGATCCGGAAAAGGCGCGCCGTATTGGCCGAGTTCTTGCCGCCGACGACTATGACCAGGCCGCTGCGGCGCGAGAGGTCCATGGTCTCGCTCTGGCGCTCGCGGGTGGGAGCGCAGATGGTGTTGGAGACTATCAGTTCGCCGGTGTTCGGCCGCAGCGCCTCCACGGTCCTGAGGAAAACGTCCGTTCCCTGCGTGGTCTGGGCGACTATATTGGCCTTCTCCAGGCGGGGCAGCCGCGCCGCTTCCTCCGGCCCGCTGACCACGTGGCCGCGGCCTCCGGTATAGCCCATCAGGCCGACGACCTCGGCGTGGTCGGCGTCGCCTACTATTACGGTGTCGTAGCCCTTGTCGGCCCATTCCTTTATATTGCGGTGCACCCGCTTCACCAGCGGACAGGTGGCGTCCACGACATTGAGGTCCAGCGCCCTGACTGCGGCCTCGAGTCCCGGCGGTATGCCGTGGGCGCGTATGACCAGGGTCGCGCCCTTCTCCTTTATCTCGGAGGCGTCCTTGACGGCGCGCACGCCTTTTTCCTCCAGGGTCTCTATGACCTGCTTGTTGTGGATGAGGGGCCCCAGCGTGTAGACGGGGGACTTGCCGGCGGCGGCCAGTTCCAGCACCTTGTCGATGGCTCCTTTGACGCCCGGGCAGAAGCCCGCGCTGGCGGCCACCGTTATCTGCGCCCGGTAGGACATGAGTGGATTTTACTAAATAAGGCGGCCCCCGCTTTTGTACAATGTCCGGGAGTCCGAAATAAAGGAGCCGACCTTATGGAAAAGAAACTGCGGGAACTGGCTTTGAAGACCGGGATGAGCGAAAGGGAGGCCGCCGGCTTTTCGCGCGCCGGACTTCTGGGCGCCCTGGCCGCCGCCGTGCTGGGTCTTTTCGGCTGCGCCGGGAACGGCTCGAACGCGCGGACCGCGGCCGAGCCGCCCGCGCCGGCCGCCGACGGGCGCGTACGGCCGGCCGTCGAGCGGGCGCCGGACGAAGTGTCCAAGACCACCCGCGCCGTCCAGGAACCGATAAATCCGGACGAGGAATGCGGCCCCTATCCCGGCTATCCCTGCGGCACCCGTTACTTCACGGTCAGCCTTTCCGACTTCCGGGGGAGGGCCTGATATGAAGCGCGCTCTCCTCGTTCTCCCGCTGTTCCTCCTCGCCGCGGCGCTGCACGCCTACCAGTGCCCGGCGCCCGCCGCGCCGGGCGATCCCGCCGCCGAGGACGCCCTGGACTGCCCCTGGGCCGGCATGGCCCGGGTGATGGAAGCCAACGCCGCCGGGAGCCTGCCGCTGGCGCCGGTGCTGGCGGAACACGCCCCGGGCCTGGCCGCCCAGCTGGCCTCCGACAAGCTCAATACGGACCTCAAGGAACTCTGGGGGGAGAGCGTCAACTTCGACGAGATGGCCAAGGCCCGCATAGTCCACGACTCCATACTTTCCTTCCTCGCCGGCGAGCTGGCCCTCCCCGGCCCGCGCGGCAAGATAGTCCACGCCGGCATGGAGCACTCCTACGGCTATCTTTTCAGCCTGCTGCCGACCAAGTTCGGTTTCAAGCGCGCCCGCTGGGTGCGCGACGACATAGAGGCGGGACTCGGTTTCGCGCGCGGCGCGCTGGGCCCTTCTCCCGCGGAGGGCACGCTGCTGGCCAATATCACCTGCGTGTCCGGCGCCGCGGCTTTCGCCGACGACGGCGCGGCCCGCGCCAGGCTGGCAAAAGCGTCCTACGCCTGCGGCTCCGCCGCCAGGGCCTGGAAAGCCCCGGGCCATTTCCGGCTGAACGAGACCGTCGCCCTCACCCGCAAGCGGAGCGTCTCGCTGCGCACCGACTTCCTTCCTTTCGGGGCCGTCACCTCCGGCGGGAACGCCTACCTGCTGGTCTATTCGGTCAAGGACTCGTCGAAGCCGCACGCGCAGCTCGTTACGGCCTTCCCCGTCGCGGAAGGTTTCGTGAAGAACGCGCTGAACCCCGAATACCTGGGAGAGGGGAAACAGGTGCAGACCCGCTATAACGCGTGGGTGGAAGGGTTCAACGGCAAGCTGAAGGGTACGCGGACCGCCGCGTGGGTCGCGGCGGACTGAGTCCGTCCGCGGTTCGTTTACCTGAGGTCGAAGACCATCATGGTCTCGGCGTGGGGAGTGTTGGGGTAGAAATCGAAGCCGCCGGAGGCGGAGAGCTTGTACTTTTCCAGGAAGAAAGCGGCGTCCCTGCCCTGCGTTATCGGGTTGCAGGAGAGGTAGATCACCCTTTTCGGCCGCGCCGCCAGTATCGACTTCACCGCCTTGATGTGCAGGCCCGCGCGCGGCGGGTCCACCAGCAGTATTTCCGCCCCGTGCAGCGCCTCCTCGCCGGTCTTCTCCGACAGGCCGCAGGCGGCCTCGAAGTTGGAGGCCCCGTTCTCCAGCGCGTTATGCGCCGCGTAGCGCACGGCCGAGGGCGAGGACTCGACGGCGTAGACCTTGTCCGCGTACTGGCGCAGCGAGAGGCCTATCGCCCCCACCCCGGAATAGAGGTCCACCATCTTGCCGCACTTGAAGCAGTGGCGGCCCATCTCGTCCAGCGCCTGGGCGAAGAGCTCCATGTTGTTCTGGAAGAAGCAGTCGAAGCCGTAGGAGAGCTTCACCCGCGAGGAAAATTCGCCTCCGGGCAGCGTCTCGGTGATATGGTCGTCGCCGGACGAGAAGATCACTTCGTCGGCCTGGCTGACGGGGCTTAAGGGATTCGACCAGGCGGCCGTGAAGCCGTTGAGGCCCGGCGGCAGCGCCAGGCCGGCGGCGTCGAGCTCGCGATTCTTCACGAAAAGCGCGGCTATACGTCCCTCGGGGTCCTTGGACTCGCGTATTATCAGGGACTTAAGGTCGGAGGCTTTGGCGCCCTTCCTGCGCAGTTCCTCCGTTATGGTCAGCGCGGCGGCGTTGGTATTGTCGCTTATCAGCGCGCAGCCCGACTTCAGGGCGTATTTCTCGCCGTAGGAGCCGCGCTTGTGGAAGGCCAGCTCCAGGCGCCCGTCCTCCTCGGTGAAACTGTACTCTATCTTGGTCCGGTAGCCGTAGTGCTCCTTCGCGGTCCGGAAAAAATCCAGTTTTACGGTCTCTTTGAGCGTCTGGTAGAAAAGGTCCTCGATCAGCGCCTTCTTGGTCTCCGCCTGCAGGGCGTAGTCCATGACCTGCCAGGGCGAGCAGCTCAGGTAATGGTCCTCGCGCGGCTCGCGGCGGGAGGGGGAGGGCGTCAGGACTTCCACCAGGTCGGCCTCGGCCCAGTTGCGCTTCTCGCGTTTGACGCGCACGCGCGCCGTTTCGCCCGGCAGCACGCCGTAGCAGAAGACCACCTTGCCGTCGGCGCGGCCGAGCGCCTTGCCTTCGCCCACTATTTTCCTGAACTCGAGAGTTATTTCGCGCATAAGGGATAGGGGACGCTGATTCCTAAATGCCTGATTCCGTACGGCTCGATCATCATGATCGGCGAATGTCCCGCCAATTAGGCATTTAGGAATCAGCGTCCCCTCTATTATAGCACGAGGTTTTTTTGCTATCATTCCGGGGAGGGGTCCGATATGACTTTGGTCAAACCTAAATGGGCTTTCGTGGCCGTCGTGGCGGTCATGTTCCTAACCCCGTTCCTGGTCCTTTCCTCCCACTTCCTGCGCACCAGCCGCGCCGCTCTCAGGCGGGACACCCTGAATTACATGGAACTGCGCACCCGGCTGATAGCCGGGACGCTGGCCGAGCACCTGGTCGCCGCCGCCGCCCCGCTGGAAGAGATACGGGGCAAGGCCTTCGTCTCCGCCTCGCGCGAGGAGAAGAAGCGCCGCCTCGGCAGGCTAGCCGGCGAGAACCGGGGCCTTTACCTCCATTTCTCGCTGCTCGACGGTTCCGGCAGGGAGATAGCCCGCACGGGAGAGGATAAGGCGCCGCTGCAGGATTATTCCTCCAGCCCCGTTTTCACCGCCATGAAGGGATCCGGCGGTCCGGCCGGGGCCGTGGAGTATTTCGAGGATATGCCGCCTGTGCTGGTGCTGGCCGAGCCGCTGCTGAAGGACGGCAAACCGCAGGGAGCGGTCCTTTCCCGCATCAGCCTGGCGAAGACCTCCGCTTTTTTCCGCGTCAGCGGAAAGGGCTCGCTCGGCGTCACCGCCCTGCTCGACGCGGGCGGCCAGACCATAGCCGATTCCGCCGGCCGTTCCCTGCTCAAACCGGGGCTGAAGTCGCCGGAGCCGGTCCTGGAACTGGTCGGGCGCGCTTCCGGCCGCGGACTTTCCTCGGCCAGGATAGCTTCCACCCATCGCGGAGAGGACCTGCTCATCGCCGCGGCGGCGGTGCCCGGCACGCGCTGGTGGGTGTACGAACTGGCCTCCGCCGCGGGCCTGGAGTCCCGTTCCGGCACCGGCTGGATCAAGCGGGTCATCCTGACCGGCGCGGCGATGATCGTGCTGCTGTCGTTCATGACCCTGGCCCTGGCGGCGAAATGGCTCGGGCCCGTTTTCAGGGCGGGGGAGTGAGATGCTGAGAGCGAACCCCCACCTCATGGAGATCAACACGCGCGTCTGGCTCAACGGCCTGCGGCGGAAGTACGCCTCCCCGGACATGACGATCTCCACCATTCCCGACGAGGAATGGGAGGCCCTGCGGCACCTGGGCTTCGATATGGTCTGGCTGATGGGCGTCTGGACGCCGAGCCCCGGGTCGGCCCGTATAGCGCGCGAGACCCCGGCGCTGCGCGAGGAGGCCGTCTCGATAGCCGGCACCGACGAGAACCTGGACGCCTCCCCATATTCCATCTACGAGTACAAGCTCAACCCCGCGCTCGGTTTCGAGTGGGAGCTGAAGGCCCTGCGCGAGAAGCTCAACGCGATGGGGATGAAACTGCTGCTGGATTTCGTCTCCAACCACGTCGCGCGCGACAATCCCTGCCTGAAGGAGTGCCTGCACTGCTTCGTTAAGGGGACGGCCGACGACTATAAGGCGCGCCCGGACTGGTTCTTCGAGCTGGACACTCCGGACGGCAAGGCCTATGTGGCCTACGCGCGGGACCCCAACTTCCCCGCCTGGACCGACAGCGTGCAGCTGAACTATTTCCACCCCGAGACCAGGGAGAAGATGACGAAGCAGCTGCTGGAAGTGGCCGGGATGTGCGACGGCGTGCGCTGCGACATGGTCATGCTGACGCTCAACGACATACACGAGGGCACCTGGGGCCCGCTGCTGGAGCGCGCCGGCTTCCGGCGGCCCGGGAAGGAGTTCTGGGAGACGGCCATAAAGGCCGTCAAGGAGGAGCACCCGGAGTTCGTCTTCCTCGCCGAGGTCTACTGGGGCCTGGAGTGGCGGCTGCAGCAGCTGGGGTTCGACTATACCTACGACAAGGTCGTCTACGACCGCCTGCGCTCCCTGGGCGCCGACGAGGTGCGCGGCCACCTGCGCGCCGAGAAGCTCTACCAGAAGCGCTCGGTACGCTTCATCGACAATCACGACGAAGATCCCTCCGTCGAGGCCTTCGGCTGGCCGCGCGCGCAGGCGGCGGCCGCGGTGATCTCCACCATCAAAGGCCTGCGCTTTTATTCCGATTCCCAGCTGAGCGGCCTGCGGCGGCGCGTGCCCCTGCAGCTCAAGGACATTTCCCTCGAGCCGGACCTGGCCGTGAAGAAGTTCTACGAGAAACTGCTCAAGATCGTGGACCACCCCGCTTTCCACGGCGGCGAATGGACGCTGCTGGACGTGCGGCCCTGTTCTAAGGAGGACCGGAGCTTTGTCAACATCCTGGCCTGGAGCTGGGCGCAGCGGCGCACGCTGAAGATCGTGGTGGTCAACTACTCGCCCGCGCCGGTCTGCGGAGTGGTGAACGTGAAGATACGGACTTCCGGCGAGACCACGGCCGTTTTCGAACAGCTCTCCGACCGTTTCTTTTCCTTTGATTCCGATTCGCTTAAAGAGGGGCTGCGCCTGGAGAACGTCCCGCCTTACGCCTCCTACATCTTCGACATAGAATTCTGATTCAGGGCTCCCGCGCCAGCGTGAACACGGCCGCGGCGGCCGCGCCGGCCTCTTTCAGCGCCCGCGCGGCGTCCCCGGCGGTCGCCAGCGTGGTGGCCACGTCGTCCACCAGCAGGAAACTGCCTCCGGCCGCGCCCGGCGCGGCGCGGAAGGCCCAGCGCACGTTCTCCAGCCTCTCCCTGCGCTTCAGGTCCACCTGCGGGCGCGTCTCCCGCTCCCGCGTCAGCAGGTCCTCCGCGAAAGAAAGGCCGGCGGCTTCGGCCAGGCCGCGGGCGAGCAGCGCCGACTGGTTGTAGCCGCGCCGCCGCTCCCTCGAGGGATGCAGCGGGACCGGCAGCACCGTCCGGAACGGGGTGAGCTCCTCGAGAAGCGCCAGTTCCGACGCCATCATGAGCGCCAGCGGCCGCGCCAGGTCCCGGCGGCCGGAGTATTTGAAGGCGTGCAGGAGCGAGCGCAGCGGAGGGTTGAAAAGGAACGCCGACCTGGCCAGGTCGAAAGGGGGCCGCGGTCCCCGGCAGGACCGGCAGACCTCCGCGGACCGCAGCGGCAGACCGCAGCGGCCGCAGAGCGGGGGTCCCGGCCTTTCCAGGGCGGCCAGGCAGTCCGCGCACAGCGGCCGCTCCGAAGCGGCGGGCAGGTCCTCGGCGCAGTGGACGCAGGTGCGGGGCAGGAGCACGCCCAGCAGTCTTATCCCGAGTCCTTTGAAGTTCAGCCCCATGGCGCTTCTTCCCCCGGCCCCCGTCCTTTCCCGCTAGAACTGGAACGTCAGCGTGCTGCCGGCGGTGTAGGAAAGGTAGTCTTCCTGGTGCAGATACTTGTGCCAGAGCCGCTGCACCGAAGCGTTGAAGGCGAGGCGCAGGTTCTTGGCCGCCTCGTAATCGGCGGTGGTGTTCATGGAGAACAGCCTGTTGTTCTCCGCCACCACGATGGGAGATTTGCGGATGGCGTAGCTGAGCGTGGTGGTCCAGACTATGCGGTTGCTGAAGACCACGGCCTGCTTCATGAAAGGCAGGCGAAGCCCCTTGGGCGCCTGGAAGTCGGTCTTGATCAGCAGGCTGGGGGTCATGACGGTCAGGTCCTGGTTGACCACGCCGAGCGCGGTCTTGCCGTAGTCCAGCGAGTAGTCCACTTTTGGGGTGAAGCGGAACTTGCGGTAGTCGAAAGTCCCCTGCACCGTGGCGTCGTGGTGCTCGGCGCTCTGCGTCACCTGGCCGCGGCGCAGGTCCTTCCTCTCGGTAAAGCGGTAATTGTAGCTCAGGGCGGTGTCTACCTTCTCCAGCAGGCGGAAGCGCAGGTCCGTCCCGTAGGAGCGGGTGAGGTCCAGGCTGATGGTCCTGGTCTCGTTGGTATTGTTGGAGTACTTGACGTTCATCGTGGCGTTGCGCGCCCAGGACTGCGCGCCGGCCAGCACCTCGAGCTTGGAGATGGAGATTATGGCGTCGGGGAACGTCCGGTTCGAGACCCGCGACCTGGTGCCGGTCACGTCCGATTTCTGGTAGGTGCTGGAGAAATTGTTAGTTATCGAGATGGTGGAGAGCGGCGCGAGCCGGCCCTTGAGGGCGTAGCCCTCCAGCGGCTGCCACCTCTGGTTGGAGGTGAACGTGTCGCGCGTAGTGAGAGAGCTCCTCAGCGCCAGGGCGTTGCGCGGCCGCAGGCTCTCCCGGACCCAGAGCTTGTTGGCCGTGTCGTAGTCCCGCTCGACGTTCTGCCAGGAATCGCCGTCCTGTATCTGGAAGTTGGAGGAGACCACCAGCGAGCGGAGCAGGCGGTTCCGGGGCGTGAGATCGTTCATGCTGAAGTTCAGGCTCACGCCGCCCTGCGCCGTGCGGTTGACGGTCTTGATCTCGCCGGGCGAGTAGACCGCCGAGGAGGTCACGACGGTCACGGTCGTGACGACGATATTGTTGTTCTCCATCGTCGTGACCGAGTAGTTGACGGCCGGGTTGAACCAGCGCGCCAGCAGGAAGTTGGAGTTGAAGTCGACGGTCTGCTGACGGGCCTTGGGATAATCGTAACTGTTGCCGCTGAAGAGCTCGTCCTTCTTTTCGCGCGTTTCCTGCAGGTTGTAGGAGGGGTTGAAGGTGGAGCCCCGCCAGGGGACGAAGTTCAGCCGGGCCCCGTAGGCGTCGACGCGCTCCTCGGTGCGGTACAGGCCGTCCAGCGAGTCCAGTTCCTCCGTCCGGTAGTCCACGCGGCTGCTGGTCAGCGAGTAGGTGAGGCTCAGCGTGCGCGGCAGCAGGAAGAACTGCAGCGGCGGACTGTAGGTCAGGGCGCCGGAATAGACGTCCCTGCTGTCGTCGCGCTTGAGCAGGTCGTACTCGGTCCTGTTGCCGGCGTAATTCAGCGAGATCCTGGGCAGGCCGCCCAGCGAGAGATTGCCGGCCGCCGTTCCGTCGAGCTTCTTCACCCGCCCCTGCTGCAGCAATGTCACCAGGCTGCTGCCGCCGGTGACGTAGGTGTTGGGCGTGACCGTGACCTGGCGGGCGCCGGTGAAAGCGAGCGGGAAGAAGGAGAGCCTGTTGAAATTGAGGTAAGCCGTCTGCTGCTCGTTGTCCTGGTTGGAGATGACCGAGACCGGGGTCTGGAAGTTGCGGTCCGTCTCGCGGTGCTTGCCGCCGAAGGTCATCCAGCCGGGGATCTCGAACGAAGCCTCGGCCTTGCGGGCCTCGCCGACGCGCATAAGAGGCTTGGCCAGGTGGATCTCGTTGAGGTAGAAGGTGCCGCTCTGCTGGCCCGCGGCGGTCTCCGCGCCTATCAGTATGCCCGAGACCTGCTGCAGGCTGGGATTGCCGCGGGAGGAGATCTCCACGGCGTAGGGGCTCGCGTTGGTCCAGACGTCCGGGATCTTGTCGCCGTTGACGTCCTCCTGGCGCAGCGTGATCAGCCGCCAGCCCGCCGAAGCCGCCGGGGCCACCGAGGCCTTGAAGTAGCTGTTCTCGTCGCCGATCTTCAGATAGAAACTGGCGTTGGGCGTGGCGTTGTCGTAGAGCAGGAAGCGGAACTCCTCGTGCTGCGAGATGTCCAGCGCCTGCGGGAACTTGCGGTAGGCGTAGACCGTGGAGGTCGAGACCACCGAATTGTAGGAGACGGAGAGGGCCTGCTCGCTGACATTGGAGGAATTCGTCCGCTCGCGCTGCTCCGAGACCGAGCCGTAAAGGGAGTTGTAGACCTGCGACGGGGGTCCGCCCACGCTGTAGATGGGCACATAGGTGGGATTGTCGATGTTGTTGACGCCCAGGAGCTGCAGGGTCCCCGTGGTCGTGCTCTGCTGCACCGTCCAGGTGTTGCCGACGGCCGCGATGCGCGCGAAGCGCACCGTGCCCGAATTGGAGCCGCCCGCCGCCTTGCGCAGCGTCAGGCGCAGCTGCTTGACCGCGTTCCACTTGTAGGTCTCGGTGGAGGCGATGAACAGCGGCATGTTCCAGGTGCGCCACTCCGTTGAATCCACCGCGTTCTTCTGGGCGGAATCCGTGGTGTCGGTGAACTTGGTGCCGGTGACATAGCCGAAAGAACCGCCGCTGAAGTCCTGCGGGTCCAGGCGGCCGTTGCGGTTGAGGTCGGCCGAGTCTATGCGTCCGTTATTGGCCCCGTAGCGCGTGGAGCCCTTGCCGGCCGGCGCGTATTCCCAGCCGATGTCCTCCGTGCTGGAGAGCTGGCCGTCGCAGTTGAGGTCCTCGCTTCTGGGCGCTCCGAACAGCGCCAGTCCGCTGGAGCAGGCGAAGTTCTGTCCGCCGCGTCCGTCCGCGTCCTCGTCTATCTGGCCGAAGTGCAGGTTCACCTCCGGTCCGCCGGCGCCCTGGCCCTGCAGCACCATCTCGAGCGCCGTCTTCTGGGTGAAGTCCAGCCCGGTCGCCGAAAGCGGGTAGACGATGGAGACCTCGTTGGAGAGCGTGAAGTCGTAGGAGACCGAGAGGACCTGCTGCGTCCCGTCGGAAGTGGCCGAAGGGTTTATGTCGCGCGCCTTGATCTCCACGGTGTTCCAGGCGACCGACGCCGGGTCCGCCGAAGTGTCGACCGAGCCGGGCGGGTTGGCCGCTATGAACCAGAAGTTCCTGTCCATGGAGGGCGCATCCTCCTGCTTGACGCCCTCCATGTTGTCCACCAGCGCGTAGTCGTTGAGGTTGGGGTTGAGCCTGGACTGGGCTATCTCGCCGCCCAGGGTCATCCTCAGGCCGAAGAGGTTGAGGTTCTTGAGCTGTACGTCGCCCTCGTAGACGAACATGCTGCTGGTCAGGTCGGTCACGCTGGGCACGGACTTGGCCTTGATGCCGCCCTGGTAGAGGAGCGAACTGCCCAGCGAGAGCCTGGAGCCGAAGTCGTAGGACACGCGGCCGCCCACCAGCGAGAGATTGCCGGCCCCTCCGAAGGGCGAGACCTCGTAGCTGATCTCTATCGCGCTGTTCTGGCCTATGCGGTCGGGGTAGTAGAAGGTGATGAAGCCCGAGTCGTAGTCGATGAAGTATTCCTCGTTCTTGCGCAGCCTCTGCTTGTCCACGGTCACGATCTCGGAATTCACGACTATGGAGGGCTCCAGCAGGAAGGTCTTGAACCTGTAGGAATACTCCACGCGGAAGAGCCGCCGCGCGGCCGGGGCGGCCGAATAGATCTGCCGGTCGGCCGTGCCGGCCAGTTCCGGGTCCTGGAAAGGGTATTTGAGCTTGAAGACGCCCTGCTCGAAGTCCACTTCTATGTTGTCGGGGTATTTTACCGGGTTGCCGTCGGTGCCCGGCGCGGAGACCTCGTTGCGGTTGAAGTCCTGCAGCTTGAGCGTGAAGCTGCCGCGGCCGTCGTCGCGCACCAGGTTGGTCTGGCCTATCGAATAATAGGTCTTTATCTCGCGGTTCCAGCCGGCCTGGGCGGCGAAATCGTCGTCGGTCAGCGAACCGGAGTTGATCGGGGCGTCGTTGCGGGTCTTGACCAGCTTGGGCCGCAGGGTGCCGCCGGTGTTGACCGTTATGGAAGAGGTGTTCTGCGAGAGCAGCGTGCCGTTCGCGTTGACGTAGTCTATGATGACGACGTCCTGGACGTTCAGCGTCTGGCTGAAGGTCAGTATGCCCTTGGAGTAGTCCATCGTGTAGTCGATGCCGGGGCTGAGCCGCTGGAAACGGCCGGTGTAGGTCGTTGTCTGCAGCGCCAGGTCGTCGGCGGTTATCGAGGAGATCGTGATATTGTCGACGGCGGCCGCGCTCTGCCGGTCTATGTAGACGGACTCGGAGCCGGGTTTGATGGGCAGCCGGCCCGCCGGGAGTCCCTCGGAGGAGGGGAAATAGGCGTAATCGCGGAAGGCCACGTCGTAGTAGCGCCGGCGCAGGTAGTTGACGTCCTGGACGTCCACGGTCTGGAACTGCGTGTTGCCGGTGTACTGCTTCACCTTGGTCTGGCCCTTGGTGCGCGAGCCGATGAAGGTCAGCGCGAAGCCCTTGGCGCGCAGGTCGGCCCTGATGCCGAAGAGCTGCTTGTTGTAGGAAACGAACTCGGTCGAGGGCAGGGAAAGGTCTATGTCGCCGAACGAGACGTTCTGCACGACCTCGTTGGGATCGCCCTGGTAGACGACGGAGATGTCCTGCCTGTCCTCCTTGGTGTCGTCGTAGTCCACGTTGACGGTTATCTTCTGCCCGACCTTGCCCTGCATGCGCACCTGCAGCTGCTGGCTTATCTCGAAAAGGCTCAGCGAGCGCGGCCGTATGACGGTGGTCTGTTCCTTCATGTAGCGTTTGCCGCTGTAGTTGAAGCCGATGACCTTGCGGCCCGTCAGGGAGAGCGTGGTGCCCGATTCCCTGAACTCCAGTTCCGGCGGAGGGGACAGCGGGGTGTCGGTGGAGACGGCCACGCGGGCCAGCGGCGGCGTTTCCTCCCGCTGGAAGCGGCCGGTCTCGATGTCGCCGCGGACCTTGTTCCACCTCTCCTGGGAATAGTCCGAGACCGGCAGGCGGTCCAGCAGCCGGTCCAGTCCGCCCTCTCCGCTCTCCGGCCCGGCCTCCTCTTCGGCGGCCGGCGGGAAAAGGGAGGAGGAGTCCTCCCTGTCGAGCAGCAGGAACCTGCCGGACGGCGGCGGAGGGGGAGCGGAATAGTGCTCCTCCGCCCGCGACGGGGCGGCCGAAAGAAGAAGTATGAGCGGCAGGACTTTTTTCACGTGGCGACGAGCGAAAGCGCGCGGCGGCTCGCTGCCCGCCGTACGGTCATCGTAGTATTATAATCAAAATATATAATAGAATGGAAACGATGAGGATAACTGTCGCGCAGCGCTATGTGCTGAAGGTCTTCGGCGGCTTTTTCCTGCTTTCGGTCTTCATCTTCTCCGCGCTCATCGTAATGGTCAACTTCCTCCAGATACTGCACGAGGGGGTCCTGCACGGCTTTTCCTTCCCGCTCATGTCGCGGACGCTCCTCTTCCTGCTGCCCAACGTCATGACCCTCGTGCTGCCGATCGCTTTCCTCATGGCGCTGCTCCTGGGCCTGGGCCAGCTTTCCCGCGACGGCGAGATCATGGCGCTGCGCGCGTCGGGCTTCTCCTTCGGGCGCGTCCTGGCGCCGCTGCTCCTGGCCGCGGCGGGCGCCGCGGCGCTTACCGCGGCGCTCGGGAACTGGGCCGGCCCGGTCAGCCTCAAGCGTTCCAACGACCATGTCGAGGCGATGGTCTCCCGCATAACGCATATCGAGCTCAAGCCGCGGACTTTCCGCAGGATAGCCGACTGGACCTTCTACGCGGACGAGGCCGACGCCGTGACGGGACGGCTCGGGGGCGTGAAACTGACGCGGCGGGTGCAGCGCCCGGGGTCCCAGCCGCGGCTGATGCGCATCAGCGCCTCGCGGGGCCGTTACGGCGTGGAACCCGCCCTCGGGATAAAGATAGAACTGGCCGACGGCACGCTTAGCCAGTCCTCCTTCGGCGGACGGGCGCGTCTCATGCACGGCGGTTTCACTTCCTACAGGACGCTGCTGCCCTTCTTTTCCGGCGGGACCGAAACGCGGCCCCTGCACGCCAGGGAAATGACCACGCCCGCGCTGCTCGCCAGGCTGTCCGAAGGGGTGGAGGACGGCCGCCTGGCCCTCCGTTACCGGATGGAGATAGTCAGCCGGCTTTCCGTGACCCTGGCGCCGCTGGTCTTTTTCCTGCTCGGCGCCCCGCTGGGGCTGGTGCTGGACTCGAAGGCCAGGTCCTCCGGCTTCGCCGCCAGCCTGCTGGTCATATTCCTCTATTACGGGCTGACCGTGGCCGGCATGGCGCTAAGCCGCAAGCAGCCCGGTCTTTTTCCCTGGGTCATGTTCGCGCCGACGGCGGCCGGCGCCCTGGCGGGGGCCTGGCTCTGGCGCAGGAAACTGAGTTTCAGATGAGAAAGACCTTCTTCAGGTACGTCTCCTCTCTTTACTGGGGCCCTTTCGTTTTCGGCCTGGGGATCTTTCTGGCCCTCATCCTTTTCGGGACCGCGTTCGACAAACTGGCCGTTTTCACCGGGAAGGACGCCGGCGCCGGGCTTTTTCTTTCCTATATAGGACTGCAGGCGCCTTATTTCGCCGTCAGGGTGATGCCGATGGCGACGCTGCTGGCCTCGCTTTTCGCCCTGGGCGGGCTCATGGCGCGGGGCGAATGGAAGGCGGGCCTGGCCGGCGGCTACCGCCCGGCACAGATGCTGGCGCCGCTGCTCGCCTGCGCCCTGGGCGTCTCCGTCCTGCACCTGGCGGCGCAGGAACTGCTGATGCCCCCGGCCTTTATGAGGTCCCAGGAACTTTATTACGAGGACCTGCGGGGTTACGACGACTGGCGCCGCCTGGTCCGGGAGGACGTCTCCTTCTCGGTGGGGGGAGGGGTGTTCCTCACGGCGAGGCTGTTCGACGGGGCGGCGGGCCGGATGGAGAAGGTGTCGGCCGATATCTACGCCGCCGGGGAACTTTCGGGGGAGATCTCGGCGGAGACCGCCGTCTGGGACCCGGACCGCGGGCGCTGGGTGTTCCACGGCGCGCTGATGACCGAGTACCTGCCTTCCGGGCCGGCGGTTTCCCGCCGCGAAACGCATATTTCCGACATAGCGCTCGCGCCCTGGGACATGGTGATGGACAAACTGGTCCCGGAGGGGATCTCGATGCGCGGCCTTTTCCTGCGCATAAGACGCCTGCGTCTCATCGGCGCCCCGTCGGCGGAGGAGGAGACCGTCCTCTGGGGCAAGCTCGCCGCGCCGCTGGCCAACCCGGTCATGGCGCTGCTCGGCGCCGCGGTGGTCCTGCTGCTGGGCAGCCAGGGCAGACTTTTCAATCTCGGCCTCGCGATAGGGTCCGGCTTCCTGCTCTGGGCCGCGATGATGTTCGGCCAGTCCGCCGGCCAGGTGGAGATACTGGGCCCGTTCACGGCCGCCTTCGGTCCGCTGCTGTTCTTCCTGGCGCTCGGTCTGTGGGGACTGCGCCGGGCGCGGGCCCTTTGATTCAGCCCCTCGTCCTTCCCTTCGCCAGAGCGGCCGCCTCCTCGGCGACCCGCTTCGCCGTCAGCCCGACGGCGGCGTAGACCTGCCCGGCCGGGGCCGACTTCCCGAAGGTCTCCACTCCCAGCGCGGAGGTTTCGGCGCCCGCCAGGTCCTTCCAGCCCGCCGTCCTGCCGGCCTCCACGGCCAGCTTGGGCGTGCCGGGCGAGAGGACCTTCTCGCGGTAGGCCGGCGGCTGCTCCCTGAAAAGTTCGAACGACGGCATCGAAATCACGCGCGCCGCCAGCCCCTTCTTGTCCAGCAGGTCCGCCGCCTCCAGCGCCAGCGCCACCTCGGAGCCGGTGGCGATCAGCTCCACGTCGGGTGTCTCCACGGCTTCCTTGAGGATGTAGCCGCCGCGTTTCACCCCCTCGGCCGCTTTCGCCCTGAACTGCGTCAGCAGCGGCAGTTTCTGGCGGGAAAGAGCGAGGCAGGCCGGGCGTCGGGTCCTGACGGCCGCCTCCCAGGCGTAGAGCGTTTCCCACGCGTCGGCCGGCCGCAGCACCAGCAGGCCCGGTATCAGGCGCAGGCTCATCAGATGCTCGACGGGCTGATGGGTGGGGCCGTCCTCTCCGACGCCGATGCCGTCGTGCGTGAAGACGAACACCGCCGGCGCGTTCATCAGCGCCGCCAGCCGCAGGGCCGGGCGCATGTAATCGGAGAAGACCAGGAAGGTGGCGCCGAACGGGATCAGCCCGCCGTGCAGGGCCAGGCCGTTGAGGATGGAGCCCATGGCGTGCTCGCGTATGCCGAAATGCAGCGTGCGTCCCGGCTCCTTCGTGAAATCCGTCTTGGTCGACGGGCCGAGGTCGGCCGAGCCGCCGGTAAGGCCGGGCAGCCTGTCGGCCATCAGGTTGATGACCCTGCCGGAGGCCTCGCGCGTGGCGGCCGGCTTGTCGAAGAAGTTCTCGGGGACCTTGAAGAGGTCCTCGGGTACCTCGCCGCCCAGCATGGCCTTGGCCAGGGCGGCCTTGTCGGGATGGGCTTCGCTGTACTTCTTCCAGAGCTTTAGCCATTTCTTCCTGCCGCGCTCGCCGGCCGCGGCGGTCTCCGCGAAGCGCGCGCGCGCCTCTTCCGGCATGCAGAACGGCTGGTCGGGGGGACAGCCGAGGGTCCGCTTGGTGGCGGCTATCTCCTCGGGCTTGAGCGGTTCGCCGTGCACGCTGCTCTTGCCCTGCTTGGGACTGCCGAAGCCGATCTGCGTGCGCGCGATTATCAGCGACGGCTTCTCCGTCTCGCGCCTGGCCTTGCGTATGGCCGAGTCGAGCTCCGCGAGGCTGTTGCCGTCCTCCACCTCTATGACCTGCCAGTCCTGCGCCTGGAACCTTTTCTTCACGTCCTCGGTGAAGGCCAGGGCGGTGGAGCCCTCTATCGTGATGCCGTTGGAGTCGTAGAGGCAGATGAGCTTGCCCAGTTTCATCGTGCCGGCCAGCGAGGCCGCCTCGTAACTGAGGCCTTCCATCAGGTCGCCGTCGCCGGCGAGCACGTAGGTGTGATGGTCCACCGGGGCGAACTCCGGCGTGTTGAGCTTCTCCGCCAGCAGCTTCTCGGCCAGGGCCATGCCGACGGCGTTGGCGAAGCCCTGCCCCAGCGGACCGGTCGTCGTCTCGACGCCGGGGGTGTGGCCGTACTCGGGATGGCCCGGCGTGCGGCTGCCCAGCTGGCGGAAGTTCCCGAGCTCCTCCATCTCCAGGCCGAAGCCGTAGACGTGCAGCATGGAGTAGAGCAGGGAGGAACCGTGCCCGGCGGAGAGGACGAAGCGGTCCCTGTCGGTCCAGAGCGGGTCGGCGGGGGAGAACCTGAGGTGGCCGGCCCAGACGGCGTAGGCCAGCGGCGCGGCCCCCAGCGGCAGCCCGGGATGGCCGGAGTCGGCCCTGCCGACCATGTCGATGGAGAGGGCCCTGAGAGTGTTCACGCAGAGTTCGTCGGTGTTGTCGAATTTCATCTGTTTTCAAGCTCCTTTATCTTCCACGCCTGCAGCGCTATCACGGTCTTGGCGTCCTTGATGCGGCCGCTCCGGACCAGCGCCCAGGCTTCCCTGAAACCGAGTATCACGGTCTCCACGAACTCGTCCTCGTCCGGGCAGGGGACGCCTTCCCTGAGGCCCCGGGCCAGGTAGATATGGAGTATTTCCGTAGAGAAGGCCGTGCTGGGCCAGAAAGACAGCAGCCGCGTGAGGCGGCGGGCGGTGCAGCCGGTCTCCTCCCCGAGCTCCGCGCGGGCGCGGGCGGCGGGATCGTCCCCGGGACCGTTCAGTTTTCCGGCCGGGATCTCCAGCGTGTCCCGTCCCACCGGGTAGCGGTGCTGGCGGACGAAGACGATGCGGCCGTCGTCCAGGACCGGGAGGACGGCCACCGCCCCGGCGTGCTCCATGTAGCCGCGCACGGCCTTCCTGCCGTCGGGCAGGCGCACCTCGTCCACGCGGAAGGAGACCGCTTTGCCGGGGAGGCGGCCGAGGGTCCGGATACGGGTCTCGCGCAGTTCCGCGGTCTTTCTCCGCGCGGCCCCTGGTATGGTTTTGGTGGTCACGTATATAAATTATATAATTATCGCCGTCCCAACATGAAATCCGCCGGGTTCATACATCTGCACAATCATTCCGAGTATTCCATGCTCGACGGGATGCTGCGCGTCACGGACGGGCACGGCAAGCCGTCGCCCTTCCTGAAGGAACTCTCCGACAAGCGGGTGCCGGCCATGGCGCTCACCGACCACGGCAACATGTACGGCGCGCTGGAGTTCTACAACACCGCCTCCGCCGCCGGGATAAAGCCGATAATCGGCTGCGAGGTCTACGTGGCCAAGGGTTCCCGCCTCGACAAGGACAAGGCCACCTCCAGCCGACGCGACAACGGCCACCTGACCCTGCTGGCGGAGACCAACGAGGGCTACCAGAACCTGCTGGAGCTGGTCTCTCGGGCCTTCCTGGAGGGATTCTACCACGACCCGCGCATAGACCTGGAGCTGCTCGAAAAGTACAAGGGCGGACTGCTCGCGATGTCCGGCTGCCTCAAGTCCCACGTCGCCCGGGCCTGCGCCTCCGGCGATATGGCCGCGGCCGAGGCGCGCGCGGCCGAGTACGCCGCGATCATGGGCAAGGGCAATTTCTACCTGGAGCTGATGGACCACGGCATTCCGGAGGAGCGGGCCGCGATGAAGGGCCTGCTGGAGCTGTCCAAAAAGATGGGGCTCCCCGTCGTGGCCACCAACGACTGTCATTACCCGAAGCGCGAGGACTGGGAGGCCCACGACGCCCAGCTCTGCATCGCCACCGGCCGCCTGATACAGGACGAGTCCCGGATGCGCATGAGCACCCACGAGTTCTACTACAAGAGCCCGGAGGAGATGATCGAGCTCTTCTCCCATACGCCGGAGGCGGTGAAGAACACGCTGGAGATAGCCTCCCGCTGCAACGTGAAGCTCAATACCGGCGAATTCGTCTTCCCCATCTTCAATCCTCCCCCGAAATACAAGTCCGGGACCGAGGGCCAGTTCGAGTACCTGCACGACCTCTGTCTCGAGGGCCTCGGCGTGAAGGTCGGGCAGGTCCCGGCCAACTATATCGAGCGCCTCGACTACGAGCTCGGGGTCATCAAGCGGATGGGTTTCTCCGGCTACTTCCTGATAGTCATGGATTTCATAAAGCACGCCCGCTCGGTCGGCATCCCGGTCGGTCCCGGCCGCGGCTCGGGCGCCGGCTCGCTGGTCGCCTACGCGCTGGACATAACCCGCGTGGACCCGATGGTCCACGGCCTGCTCTTCGAGCGGTTCCTCAACCCGGACCGCAAGAGCATGCCCGACCTCGACATCGACTTCTCGGACAAGGGCCGCGACGAGGTCATCGAGTACGTGCGCCAGCGCTACGGCCGCGACAACGTGGCTAATATCATCACCTACAATTCCATCAAGGCCAAGAGCGCCCTCAAGGACATGGGCCGCGTGATGGACGTGCCGCTGGCCGACGTCAACGCGCTCTGCAAACTGATCCCCAACAACGAGCCGCTGGCCAAGGTCGTGGCCGAGGTGCAGGAATTGCGCGACGCGCAGAAGGACCCCAAGATCAAGAAGCTCTTCGAGATGGCCTTCAAGGTGGAGGGCCTCAAGCGCCAGCCCGGCGTGCACGCCGCGGGCGTGGTCATCACGCGCGAGGCCGTGACGAAATACGTCCCGCTCTCCAACAAGAACAACAAGAACGTCGTCACCACGCAGTACGACGGCAACCAGCTGGGCAACCTCGGCCTGCTGAAGATGGACTTCCTGGGCCTGCGCACGCTGACCGTCATAGAGTCGGCGGCCGCCATGATACGCGCCGCCGGCGACAGGGGTTTCGACATCTACAGGATACCGCTCGACGACAAGAGGACCTTCGACCTGCTCTCGGAGGGCCGCACGACCGGCGTGTTCCAGCTGGAATCGGACGGCATGAAGAAGCTGGTCAAGAGCCTCAAGCCCTCCGTCTTCAGCGACATCTCGGCGCTCGTGGCGCTCTACCGCCCCGGCCCCATCCAGAGCGGCATGCTCGAGCTCTTCGTCGAGCGCAAGCACGGCCGGAAGAAGATCGTATACGACCACCAGCTCATGGAGGAGGTGCTGCGCGACACCTACGGCACCATGGTCTACCAGGAGCAGGTCATGGAGATCTCCAAGCGCCTGGCCGGTTTCACGCCCGGCGAGGCCGACGGCCTGCGCAAGGCCATGGGCAAGAAGAACGCGGAGGCGATGGAGAAGATGCGGCTGATGTTCGTCGAAGGCTGCAAGAAGAAGGAGATCCCGGCCAAGCTCGCCACCAAGGTCTATGACGACATGGCCAAGTTCGCCGGCTACGGCTTCAATAAGTCGCATTCCGTCGCCTACGCGCTGGTGGCCTACCAGACGGCCTGGCTCAAGGCCAATCACCCGGCCGAGTTCATGGCCGCGCTGCTGACCAGCGAGATCGGCCACAGCCCCGTCGACGAGGAGGGCGGCAAGGAGAACAAGATCGTCACCTACGTGGAGGAGGCCCAGGAGATGGGCCTCGGGGTGCTGGGCCCGGACATCAACGCCTCCGGACCGGTCTTCTCGCTGGAGAAGAAGGACGGGAGAACGGCCCTGCGCTTCGCCATGACCGCGATAAAGAACGTCGGCGAAGGAGTGGTGCTGGAACTGGCCGCCGAGCGGGATAAGAACGGCCCGTTCAAGAACGTCTCCGACCTGGTCTGCCGCATGGAAGGACACCAGCTCAATAAACGCGTCCTGGAGTCGGCCGCCAAGGCCGGGGCTTTCGATTCCTTCTTCAAGGACCCTAAGACGGAGGAGCGCCGGGCCAGGGGCCTGGCCGCCGCCGAAAAGGCCTCCGGCTCTCTCTCCAGGCCCAAAAAGGCCTGCGACGAGGCCCAGGACATGCTTTTCGGCGCCGACAGCCTGGTGCAGAAGGACACCTCCGCGGACGGCCCCGCTCCCGCGCTCAGCGAGCACGACCTGCTCAAGAACGAGAAGGAAGTGCTGGGCTTCTACCTCTCCGGCCACCCGCTGACCAGCCTGCGCCGGCAGATGTCCATGCTGACCACGGCCAGCGTGGAGAAGGTCTCGGGCGGCGTCTACAAGAAGGGCGCCGCGGTGCGCATAGGCGGCATGATCCTGCAGGTCAAGAACATCACGACCAAGAAGGGCGACCCGATGGCCCGCTTCGAACTGGAGGACCTTTCCGGCAGCATCAGCGCCACGATGTTCCCCCGGCAGTACGCGCTGTACTCCAAGTACCTGGTCCCCAACCAGATAGTGGTGGTGCAGGGGCAGGTCAACGAATCCAATTTCGGCGAAGGCGGCTTCGAGCTGCTGGCCGACGAGGTCTCGGCCATGGGCGAGGCCTTCGGCAAATGGGGGAAGAACCTGGTGGTCTTCCTCTCGGACGCCAACCTCCTCGACGACAAGCAGCTCTCGGCCCTCAGGTCCGCGCTGGGGAAGCACCAGGGCGGCGCGCCCGTCTACCTGCGCCTGGACACGCGCGGCAGCGGCAAGTACGTGGTCGAGATGAGCGAGCGCGTGGCCCTCGGCGAGAACCTTTTCAAGGACATAGAGGCGGTACTGGGAGAGAAGACATGGCAGGTGGAAAGCGCATCCTGATAGCGGACGACGACCCGGACCTGGCGGACCTGCTGGAGTCCTATTTCGGCGGGCAGGGCTACCGGGTGGAGGTGGTGACCAACGGCAAGGACGCCGTGCAGCGGCTGCAGGAGGAGAAGTTCGACCTGGCGCTGCTCGACGTGATGATGCCCTACATGGACGGCTACCACGTGGCCAACGAGGTCACCGGGCGGCTGGGACAGGACGCCCCGAAGATAATAATCATGACCTCGCGCGACACCGCCAGCGAGAAGCCTATCGCCCTGCTCAGCGGCGCCAGCGACACCGTGCAGAAGCCCTTCGCGCTCGATGAGATGGACAGGAAAGTGAAGGCGCTGCTGGCGGCTCGGCCGGACTGAAATTTTCTAGAATGTCGTTCGGTGAAAGACCAAGGAGCGTAGAGAAAAAGATGAAAAAGACCATGACAGCGTTGTTCGCGTTCTCGTTCGCGGTGCTCGCGGCGGCCCCCCTGGCCGCGCAGAAAGGCGCGGAACGGGAGGAGAAGCCGGAGGGCGTCATACTGCCCGAGACGGGCCTGATAGACGTCCCGACGGCCGGCATACTGGATTATTACGGTTTCCTGATAAAGACCCGCTTCTACAGCGAGGGCGGAGTGCTGGGTTCGCTGAACTTCGGCGTGCTCGAGCGGCTCAACCTGGGCGCTTCGATGGCGGTGGACAAACTGGTGGGCTCCGATTCTCCCGTGAGGATGGTCCGCCCCGAGATACAGGTGCGCTACCGCTTCCACGACGGGGACTACTACGTGCCGGCGCTGGCGCTGGGTTTCGACGGGCAGGGGTACTTCTACCGCAAGGCGCTCAAGAAGTACATGGAGAAGGGCCGCGGCCTCTACGTGGTCGGCTCCAAGGAATACCTGGCCCCCGGACTGGTCTTCCACGGCGGCCTGAACGTGCCCGATTTCGACGACGGCTACATCTTCGGCTTCCTGGCGGCCAACTACACGCTCGGCGACAAGATGGCCTTCATGTTCGAGTACGACAACCTTTTCCATTCGGACAATCCCAAGCGCGTGAACGCCGGCACCAGGTTCTTCATCACGCCGTACTTCCACCTGGACGTGGCGATGCGCGACCTCGGCGCCAGCGAGGATTTCCTGGACGGCTCCGAGCGCAATCCCGAGCGCGTGGTGCAGATGCGCTACACGACCAGTTTCTGAACACCTCAAGGCAAGGAGACACATACCATGGCTAAGAAGATCGCTATCCTGACCGGCGGCGGGGACTGCCCCGGTCTCAACCCCGCCATAAAAGGCTGCGTCTGGGCGGCCGAGAAGTTCGGCTACGAATGCGTCGGCCTTACCGACGGCTGGAAGGGCCTCGTGGAGGGGCTGACCACGCCGCTGAACAGGGAGATCACCGAGTACGTGATCATGAAGGGCGGCACGATGCTCGGCACCTCCCGCACCAACCCGTTCAAGAAGGAAGACAACGTGAAGAAGTGCCTGGAGACCTTCAAAAAACTGGGCCTGCACGCGCTGGTCGCCATGGGCGGCGAGGACACGCTGGGCGTGGCCACGAAGTTCTATAAGGAGCACAGGCTCAACGTCGTCGGCGTGCCCAAGACGATGGACAACGACCTGGACGCCACCGACTACACCTTCGGCTTCGATACCTCGGTCACCAGGGCCATGGACGCCGCCGAGTCGCTGATGGACACCGGGCGCAGCCACCGCCGCGTCATGGTGCTGGAGGTCATGGGCCGCCACGCCGGCTGGGTGGCGCTGTTCACCGCCATCGCCTCGGCCGCCGACTTCGTCTGCATCCCCGAGAAGACCATAGACACCGGCGCGATGCTCAAGAAGATCAAGGAGGCCTACGCGAAGAAGAAGTTCGCGCTGGTCGTGACCAGCGAGGCCTCCGAGCTGCCGGTCGTCGGCGAAGGGGAGCAGAAGCGCGAACTGGACCAGTTCGGCCACGTGATCCTGAAGGACCGCGGCATGGGCGAGCGCATCGCCTCGTTCATCGAGAAGAACACCGGCTTCGAGACCCGCTCGGCCGTGATAGGCCACATGCAGCGCGGCGGCGCGCCCACGCTGTTCGACCGCATGCTGGGCGTGCGCGTCGGCGTGAAGGCCGCCGAGCTGGTGCGCGACGGGCAGTTCGGCCAGATGTCGGCGCTGGTCGGGAACCGGATAGTCGGCGTTCCGCTCGAGAAGGCCACCGGGCAGCTCAAGACCGTCTCGAAGGACTGGGACGGGCTGATGGAAGTTCTCTTTTAAGGGGGAGAATATGGCGGACAAAGCACAGGCGCAGGCCAAGCCGGCCTTCCAGCGCAAGACGATACTCATAAAGAAGGGGCTGCAGTACCGGTACATGGCGCTCATCACGATGAGCGTGTTCGTGGCGTTCCTGATAGTGGGCCTGGACCTGATCTGGACGCTCTCGAAGTTCGTCAACGACCGCCCGATGATGCAGCCGATGCTGGAGGAGATGGCCTCGATGGGGCCGCTCTTCCTCATCAAGATGCTCATGTACATGGTCATCGTGCTGATCATGTCCGCCGTCGTTTCGCACCGCATGGCCGGCCCCATCTTCAAGTTCGAGAAGAGCTGCGCCACGCTGGCCGAGGGCGACCTGACCTACCGGGTCTGGCTGCGCAAGGGCGACCATCTCGAGGACCTGCAGGAGCAGTTCAACAACATGGCCGGCTCGCTGCAGCAGTCGGTGAAGGAAAGCAAGGATTCCGTCGCCTCCGTCAGGTCCCGCCTGGAGGCCGCCGCCGCCAGGCCGGAGGCCGGCCCGCTGAAGGCTGAACTGGAAGCCGCGGCCGCGGAACTCGGGGGGGTCTTGTCCGGTCTCAAGACATGAGCGATGCGCCTCCTCCTGCTCCTGCCGATATTCCTCCCGTGCGCGGCGGCTCCCGCCGCGGCCGGGCCGATAACCGTTGAGCGTTTCGTAGAACTGGCGCTCAAGAACGACACCTCCCTCCTTTCCGCCGAGCAGGACGTGATCATTTCGCGCCAGCGGCTGCGCGAGGCCAGGTCGCTGCTGCTGCCCCAGATCGCGTTTTCCGGTTCCCTCTCCAGGCTGAACCTGGAGTACCCGATGATACTTCCGCAGGAACTGGGCGGCCGCTACCTGGACGGCGCCTACGGCGACAATACCTACGCCCTCCGCGCCCACCTGGTGCAGCCGGTCTATACCGGCGGACGCAACCGCAACGCCGCGCGCATGGCGCGGCACGCCTGGAGCCAGTCGCGCCTCAAACTGGAGACCGAGCGGCTGGCCGCGGCGCGCGGGGCGAGGGAGGCTTTCTGCACCGCGCTTTACCGGCGGGAACTGTTGGCCGCGGCCTCCTCCTATCACCTGCGCGCCGCCGCGCTGGCCGCGAAAGCCGCCGGCGGCTGGGACGCGCTGGAGACGGCCGCGGCGCTGGACACTTTTAGCCGCGAGAAGGAGCGGGCCGCGCGCGCCTACGCGGACGCCCTGTCCGTCCTGGCCGAGCTGGCCCGCGGCGCCGACGGTCCCCTGGAGATAGAGGGGGAGCTGGCCGCGGAGCCGCCGGAGGGCACCCTGCAGAAGGCCCTTATCGCCGCCACGGAGCGGCGCCCGGAACTGCGCGGGGAGATCTACCGCGCGCAGATGGACGAGATAGCGCTTAACATGGCCTCGCTGCGCCGCTACCCCAACGTCTATGTCGGCGCCGTCTACGACGCCGTGGCCTACGACGCGGACTCCATCTCCGCCATGCGCGACCGCACCGGCAGCTGGGCCGCCTCGGTCGCCATGCATTTCCCGCTTTCCTACGACTGGTGGACGCAGATCCTGCAGCGCCGGGCGCAGCAGCGCCAGGGCGTGCTCAAGCGGGTCGAACTGGAGGACCGTCTGCGCGGCGAACTGCGTTCGGCGTGGGAGGAGGCCGTGTTCCGCCTCGAGGAGGCCGAGGCGGCCCGGGCTTCGCTGGAAAGCCTGTCGACGGCCTACGAGAAAGCCTACCGCGCGGGTCCCGACGCCGGCCGCGCGGCCGCCGGACTCAGGGCCGTCTACGGGAAGGAGACCGCCCTGCTCGAGAGTCTCTACCTGCAGAAGATGGCCGCTATCAGACTGGCCTGGGCGCAGGGCGAAGGACTGCCCGAGTGAAGCCGCTCTGCGCGAAGAGATTCCTGACGGCCGTTCTCCTGGCGCTCCCGTGCGCGGCGGCCGCCGCGCCGGCGGCCTCGCGGGAGGCGC
>Ga0302246_1000472_pt1 | contig 35817 bp, 37 predicted proteins | sample AAG_UR_Trp_MG_FD_193533 | JGI IMG/M metagenome (GOLD analysis project Ga0302246, IMG submission 193533) | Enriched activated sludge microbial communities from anaerobic digester in WTTP, New Holstein, Wisconsin, United States - AAG_UR_Trp | ecosystem: Engineered > Bioreactor > Anaerobic >... | reverse complement strand
TGGGGTGACATGGAACTTGCGGTGGCGTGAGGCATCACACAACGTGACGGCACTTTGCGCTTGACTGTTCCTGACGTTGGGCGTATCTACCCCTCCTCGAATGCCAGCTTAGCTCAGATGGTAGAGCAACTGATTCGTAATAGACCAGCTTGTCAACTGGCGGAAAGTAAAAAGTCACTGCAAAAGTGACGAAAAAAGTTCTTTAATTCAGGCATTTGCCAGCGTAGCTCACTCGGCAGAGCAGCTGATTCGTAATCAGCAGGTACGGGGTTCGACTCCCCGCGCTGGCTCCATACATTACAGGGGTTTACATGTAAAAACAGCATGTGAACCCCTGTTTTGCGTCAAAAGGGCTTTTCTAGCCTATTTAGAGCATGGCAGCGGAATCGCTTTTCGAGCGTATTTCGAGCATGTCCGGGTTTTCTCCCCTCGCGGGGTGGAAATATGACCGGCAACCGTTGCGGCCATGATCCGAAGCGCCCAAAGCTCTCCCCGGCCAAACCGATCAGGAAAGGTAAAGGCGGCTTGCCGCGTATCCTCTCCCTGGCGGCGGAACGGGCCAAGGCGTGGTACTTCCATCCAAAGAAGTGCAAGCTGCTCCAATCCCACCCACACCGAAAAACGCGCTCAGAACGGCGTGAGGCGTGTCAGATCGTCATTGAGACTATCTTGTCCCACCTTGACCTTGCTTCGCTCTGCCTGGGAACACCTACGCTTGAGAATGGCTTCATAGACATAGACATGCGAACCATCGTCCGTGACTCCGGCATCGGCCAGCGCCGGTGTGAACGGGCTATCGCCCTGCTGAAAGACGCGGGCTTTATGCGAGTGAAGCAGCCCCGCGCCATTGACGACCAGGGCGACTATGTGGGCCTTCGGGCTATCCGCGTTGTGACCACGCTCTTTTTTGAATTTCTGAACCTTGGCCCGATGCTCCAAAGGGAACGAGCCAGGGCCACCGAAGAGCTGCAACGCCGAGCCAGGAAGGCGCAACGTAAACTGACCGACTTCATGCGCCGAGTGACCAAAGGACTTCGCTCTGCATTCACAGTCAAGCCCCAACTCTCACACGCAGACCAGGAAAAGCGCATGGAAGAAACACGGCGCTGGAACATGGCTTGCGCGAAGTACATGATTGCTGGCCTTGATCCAGACGAATGCCGACGACGAACCAACGCGGAGCTCGGATTGCCAGCTGATTACAGCCCTGGCCAAAACGCATAGCAGAGCTTGCGAGTCTGGACGCTTGGGATTTTTCTGATTTTCTGGCCGTTTTTGGCCTTGCCTACCCCGCCGAAATTGAATATTCCGCCCCGAATTTACCATGAAGAGGTTTTTCGCCTTTGCTATGCCGAAACCACAAAAAATAAGTGTCGCATGGATGGGCCGTAGGTGTCGCTCATAAAATCAAAAGACAAAAAATTAAGAAATGGAAAGGAAGGAAGCCAAACTTTACATGCATAAGGGACATAACATATTCTCGCTATGTAACGCCTGATAATGCCGCAGGCGCTCAAAAAATTAGTAATGAGGGCGAAAGGCAAATGCAAATTCCACGACCCGTTATTTCAGAAATAGCTAGTATTTTTAGCGATATATATAGACATACAGACCTAAATTCTATTTTTCTCAGTGCGGATGCTCCTGGGAATGCCCCAGATTGTAATAAGCAAGATAAAACGACTGAATGGCTATTGCGCTGTAATGGCAACGGGCTTGATTCGCTCAAAATACTGGGCAAAGTTCTGGAAGAATACATGGAGAGAGTTGTAGAGGTTGATCCTAACCCTTTTGCTCCGGCAGACTCTTATGCTAATGATTTTTTAGCCAAAAGACAAAAAATGCATGAACTATTAGGAAGGTATGGCCTAAAATATATCCAAGGAGGAATTGTTTGTCAGATTGGTGTTTCTAGTGCGTCTCAATCTCTGGAGCAAATGCTTAAATCAAAGAATATTCCGGCGATTGAAATAGAATTCAAACGAGCCTTGGGCGAAATAGAAAAAGATCCGCCCGCCAGCTTGACGGCTGCTTGTTCAATCGTTGAGTCCTTTTGCAAAGTATACATTGAAGAGCAGAAATTGGATGCGCCCAAAGATGCTACGATAAAACCGTTATGGGCAGTCGTTGCTAAGGATTTAGGTTTTGACCCTAGCCGCTTAGAGGATGATGACCTCAAAAAAATCTTGGGCGGGTTAAGTTCTATTGTTGATGGTGTGGGAGCCTTACGAACACACGCTGGTTCAGCTCATGGGCGGGGGAAAAAGGGATATATAATTCAGCCTCGCCATGCTCGGCTTGCCGTACATGCCGCTCACACTTTAGTTTTATTTGCTTTGGAGACATGGGAGCAGAGAAAATAGACTCCCGTAGAGACTGGCAGGGATGGATATGTCCGATAATTTTGACTATTTTTATAAAAAATTCATTTCTTCTTCCGAGTGGAAAAAGATGCGTCTTGAATTTATTGAAGGTAATCATAATACGGATACTGATCGGTCATGTGATAATCCCCTTTTTTGCTATATGTGCGACTGTTGCGGCTGGAATTGGTCTAAAGAAGAAATTGAAGTACACCACAAACATTATCACAAGCCTTTTGGACAAGAAACCCGTGAAGATGTTCTTGTTGTTTGTAAAGACTGCCACCCCAAAATGGATAGAATACGAGCGCAACAGGGCCAGGAAAGAAGCCAATCCGCTTTGGAATCAGCCGTTTATGATTCCGGGTTTGAGACATGGATTACAAAGCGATACGGCGAAGGCGCTATTGAATACTATTGTGATGATGAGCTAGAACATGAACGCTTTCAGAATTTTCTTGAACGCAACCAAGGGTGGTAGGCTCGTAAAACTATGTTCTACTCTGCAAGACGCCCTTGTAGTTCAGATACCAATTGCGATGGGCCGCTGGCTGAAAACATTATATGCACTTCTGTTTTAGCACGGGTTAGCCCAACATAAAACAGTCGCCGTGCCTCGACTAGCTCGCGGCGGGTTGAATTTCTTCGTGGTAGTCGCCCAGCATCTATGCCAAACATGATAACAACTGAAAACTCTCGTCCTTTAGAGCTGTGCAACGTTGAGAGATTGAGGCTGTCCAGCCCAGTTCCTTGACCTGCAAATTGGCTGATAGTCATTGCTTGGCAATCACCATTCAAACAACGTCCAATAAAAGTATTCAATGTTTCGACGTCATCTTCCATTGCCCGGCATACTTTTGCCAAATCACTGATCAACGCACCATGCAAATTTTGAAGCCAACGAGCTAACGGCTCGGATTCATTTCTTTCGCTCCATAATACATCGATAAGTCTTTGCTGGAAAACAAGTCGCGCGTCTTCAGTTGAAAGAGCTTCCGCAAATAAACGCTGTCCCTCGTTAGTTATACGCCCAAAACGTGGTGAACCGCTTCTCCAGCCACCACAACACCACTCAGCGCACTGCTCCAGCCACCGCATAAGGCGGTTTCCACGCGGATAAAGTGCATTTCCATCACTTCTAAGTATCGAAAGTCCAGCCGTTTGGGCTGCCTCGGCAACATGATCACCTATAAATGCGGCAGGATAAAGAACTGCAATATCACTAAGTTTCAGATGAGGAAGTCGCGCTTTTATTTCTGGCACCAAAGTGGAACATAGAAAGGTGGCCTGCGTCGGATAGGCCTCAGTTTGCGGGTGAAAATAGACTGTCCCTTGTCCAGTTCCCCTTGCCGCCTCATAATCTCTTTCTTCTCCTAAAGCGTAAGTCGAGGCAGTGACAATGCGAGAGCCGCATCGATAGTTCAGGCGAAGCCTGATAGTTTCCACATCATCACGCTCAGCTAGCTCTTGAAGTAACTCTGGACTCGCGCCTGTAAATCCGTAAATGGATTGATCCACATCTCCAACGGCAAAAAGACGCATGCCTGTGTTGAAGCAAAGTTCCATCACCATCTGGTGAAGAGCTAAGCCTAAATCTTGGTATTCATCAACAACAAGAATGGGGTATTTCGCATATAAAGCGTTTCGTAACCAATGATGTTGTTGTAAAGATCGCATTGCCAACAACGGCATATCATCAAAATCGATACGCCCAACTGTTCGCAGTTCTGTTTCAAATGTTTCTACAAGTTTGGCGAGTTGAGGATCTCGTTCTTTCCACTCTCGGCTAGTTCGGTCAAGGATTGCCTTCCTATATCTGTTCATCGGCAAATCCCAATTTTGTGGATTTTCTGGGCCTCCTATGACCTGAAAAAATGCACGCTCTAAAGCCGCTCTTTGCTCTGAACGCGAGGCCACCTTAAAGTCGTCAGGCAAACCCATCTGAGCAACTTTTGCATAAGGGAGAATAATTTGGGTAAGTGAAAAGGAGTGGACTGTTCCAATAAATACACGCCCTCCTGGCTCAACCCCCAGTGCCCCAAGACGTTCCTCCAGTTCTCTAGCGCACTCGTTGTTATAAGTAATGCAGGCGAGTCCCCGTGGCGCTTGGACATTTTCCATAAGCATACGAGCTAGCTTGAGCGTTAGAGTCTTTGTCTTGCCACTACCAGGCCCGGCCAGAACAACACAATTTCCTTGGGATTCATAGGCATCCCACTGGCCTCTGTTTAAGCGCAGATCTTCCGCGACACGTAGATATAGAGAGCTATTATACACGGTTAACCACATATTCAATGGCGTTACGAATATATTCAGGGGGCTCCATACCGCCTATGCGCGATGCTAGGCGCTGTGCAAATCGTCCCTTACCGATTGTTTCAATTAGTTTGAGATAGTTTTCAATATCTAAGACATCAGGATCTTTGGCCCATTCTTCGATCCAACTCTTCCTTTCATTACTCCAACTATGTTCTTGAAGGGTATCAAGAAGCTGTTTGTTAAATCCGTCTTTAAATAAGTCCACTTCTAACGTATGAAAATTTGTGAATACACCTAACGAATCACACCGACTACTAAACGCATCAAGGTCATCCTGAATTAACTGCTTAAGTTCTTCAAAGAGTGCTCGGGGAGATGAGCCGGTTTTGATTTGTTCAGCCAATAATACAATTTTTTTTGCACGGTTAATACCGAGAGACGGCTTATCTTCAATAGGATCCCAATCGGTAATAACAGCAAAAGGGATTCCCAACGAAATGAGAAATTTTACATAAGGAGCAAAATTTGTTCCAGCAACAGAGCAGACTGTTATGCCGAGATAGTCCAGATTGTGGCCCAGCGCTTCGGCGAAGACAGGGACGAGAAATTTCTCGGCATCTCCTTCAACAAGGATTATTCCTCGCGAAAAAAGCATTTCCGCACGAGTCACATCGAGATAGCGCCCAAGATCCTCCACGTCGGAGGGGGTCAATGAAGTACGGGCAGTTGAGTGACCTGTCGTACCCTCTTCCGTATCTTTTAACAAAAGCAGGGATCTCAGTGGGGCGATACTCGCAATATGAGGGGAATGCGTTGTTAGGATAATTGATAACGCATTTTTGTTTTCCCCGTTGGCAAAAGTTGTAAAAAGATGACGGTAGACAGAACGCTGCAAGTGCGGATGCAAATGCGCTTCAGGCTCTTCAATGGCAAAAATAGTATGATCTCGTTTGTTCTCATCAATTTGAAGTTTTAACTCTAAAGCTTTGAGCGTGAGAAACACTAAATTTGCAGAGCCTAAGCTTGCATCAGAAATTGTCCGACGTCCTTCATCAATCAACAATTTAATATTCCGGCAAAGATGAGCAAGACCTGTCGTTGCGACTCCAAAGCTTAGTTTTGCGTCTTGCTTGGGGCCACTCATCTCAGTAAAAAGCTCTTTGAGTTGCTCTTCAAGTGTCTCTACCGACTCAAAATCAGTGAGTTTTTCTGTCGCATTCTCCATGGCCTCCCTGATTTCATCAAGATCTTCGCGGTCAATACTGCTAAAAGCTCTTTCAAGTAGCGTTCTTAATGGGGAGCGCCGCCAGTTAGCCAATTCCCCCTCTGCATCCCGCAAAGCCGGGAGCAAGTCCATCCGGATACGACGCCGCAAATCGTGACCAAACCGTTTAGCCTCATCGTCACCACCATAGCAAATGAATTCATAGTCATCTTCGGATGTGGGTTCGTTCTCAAGGCTTGGTTTAGGGCGAAACTCATAGGTTAACCGAACCGTCTGAGGGTCGTTATCAGTTCTAAAATCGGTAAGAACGGCTAATAGGTCAAGATCACTCTCAAAATTCACAATCTCAACCATGATGGTTATTTTGTCTTCTGAGCCTATACCCTCCAAGCCGTCCCAAAAATCTGCCAAGGTAAGTTGTCGTGCGCTATCTGGCAAACTTGGGTCAAATAGTAGCCGAAGAGCGTGCAGCAGGTTACTTTTACCCACACGATTCTCTCCAACTACGACAATATTCCCATTCAGTGCGACATCAAACTTGGCAAAATTTCGAAAATTTTCAATTCTTATTCGAGAAATGTTCAAAACTTCCTCCTAAGAAAATGGCACATGGAAAAAGAGTTATTTTCTTATGCCAACTCCTGCTCGATTTCTTCAACAGTCGGCAAACTCTGCTTCAAATTTTCCGGTATGGCGCGAGTCAGCTGATAGTCCGAAACAGCCAATGCTTTGTGCATATCTCGAAGCGCATACTCAGCCAAGAGGCCATTCTTTTCCTTGCAAAGGAGCAGCCCTATGGTCGGGTTGTCATCCCCGTGGCGAAGCATGTCATCCACCGCCGAGCAGTAAAAATTCAACTTGCCCGCATACTCCGGCTTGAAAGCTCCGGCCTTTAGCTCAATAACCACATAACACCGCAGTTTCAGGTGGTAAAAGAGCAAGTCCAAATAAAAATCTTCTCCGGCAACTTCTAAGTGTACCTGCTTGCCGACATAGGAAAAGCCGCTACCGAGTTCCAACAGGAATTCCGTAATATGGTGAACTAGCTCGCGTTCAATGTCCCGCTCATGCGCTTTTTGGCCCACTGACAGGAAATCAAAAATATATGGGTCTTTCAGGATTTCCAATGCCATATCCGACTGTGCTTCCGGCAGCCGGTCTTTGAAGTTGCTCACCTTCGGGAGCTGGGCTTGCCGTTCATGGAGTCTGGTTTCAATCTGTATTTGCAGGACGGCGCGTGACCAACCATGCTCAATCGTTTGCAGCCCGTACCAAAGGCGTTCATTGTCGGCCTTTAAGCGGTCAATGAGTACAAGAGTATGGCCCCAAGGCAATTTTGCAGCAACCTGCTGCAAAATTGGCGTTTCGGAACAAAGTGCAGCTAATTTACGCATATATCCGAAATTTCTTGGTGAAAAGCCCTTCATGTCGGGAAAAGCCACCCGAAGATCCGTGGCAAGCCTTTCGATGACCTTGGCTCCCCATCCCTCGGCGGATTGGCGGTCAAGAATCATCCGGCCAATATCCAGATACAGGATTACCAACTCCGAATTGGCCGCCAAGGCAGCGGACATGCGAGCCTTGTGGACACGGGCTTTCAGGCTTTCTAAAAGGGCGTCATAGCCCTGTGGAGCAAAGCTCAATTCTTTGTCTTTCATATCGACTCAGTGTCTTCCTAAATTTTGCAGCAACCTGCTGCTAAATTAGCTGAGAACGCTCTCCAAGTCATCCACCTGCGTTTCGTGAATAGCAATAGGCTCGTTTCTAGGGCCAATTAGTTCCCTTGGCAAAATTCTCCAGACGGCGTCTGGGGAATTGGCAGCTTAACTCGTGACAACTTGTCATGCTTACACAGCCATTTTTTGCCATACGTTGATGGAGCTGCGGCATATTTTATAACATTGAAGCATAGGCAGCAATCCATAGCCATAAACACGAATAACTAACCATAATATCTGTATTTATGTTCTTAAATATTTTTATCTGTGCTACTGTATGGGCATTTCAGAGGACAGGACAGAGGAAGTGTACCCACCTCCGGCGACTCCATTCCTGTCCTGCCCTGCGGGGCTGCTTATTCGCGTTCCGCTCAACGCCAAACCAAGAGACAGTAACTCCATGAAAAACGCATTTATGCTCATCGCGTTGTTTTGCCTGCCCCTACCCACACTCGCAGCGGAGCCGGGGCCGCCCGCCCAACTGGTGGAAGCCATCGCCCGGCAGGAATCTGGCTTGAACCCTCTGGCGGTGAACATAGCCGGAAAATCATACTATCCGGCCACACGAGAGGAAGCGGGACAGCTCATACAAAGAGCGATTGCGGCGGGTCAGTCCTTCGACGTTGGCAAAATGCAGATAAATTCATGGTGGATGGAGCGTTACAACATAGACCCGCTATCACTGCTCGACCCGGCCACCAATGAGCGTTGGGGCAAATGGATACTGGCGGAAGAAATCGCCCGGCACGGCCTGAACTGGAAAGCCGTGGGCAAGTATCATTCCCCCGACCTTGAGCGCGGCAGGCGCTATGCTTGGCTCGTTTACCGACACTACGCAGGCCCAGGAGCCTCCCACTTCCCGCAGGAGGTTCCCCATGCCGACCAGAAAGCTAATACTCAGAACGTATCTGACGCCGGAGGAACACGCGCAGATCAGCGCGTCAGCCAGCAAGGCCGGGCTGTCCCTCTCCACGTTCAGCAAGAGAGTGTGCCTTGGGTTTTCCGTCCCAAGTCTGGAGCATCAGGAGGCAAGAATTGAGTTACGCCGACTCAAGGGCGACCTGGGCAGACTTGGTGGGCTGGTGAAGCAGGCATTGGCGAACGGCGCGGACAGGCAGACCGTTCACCGCCTTTTGCATGAGCTGGACGCCCGGCAGCGAGAAGTGCAGCAGGCCATAGCGGTCATACGATGATCAGCAAGAAAGTGGGCATCAGCCCGAAAAACGACGATTACGCCCGTCTGGCCGATTACATTGCCGACGCCGGACATGAAGGCGAAAAGAGCCTCATGCACTGGTGCGCCGGATGCCTTGGCGACGATGACTACCGAAGCGGCATTGCCGAGGCCGTGGACGTTCAGGCCATGAACACCCGCAGCAGACAGAGCAAAACCTACCACCTTGTTATCAGTTTCCGCCCGGAGGACGAAGCCAAGCTGACGCCGGAGGTGTTCAGGGCCATTGAGGAACGCTTTGCCGCCGCCTTGGGTTATACCGGGCATCAGCGGCATTGCGGCGTCCATAAGAATACGGCCAACCTCCACATGCACATTGCCTACAACATGATCCACCCGGAGAAGCACACCCGCCATGAGCCGTTCCGCGATTACTGGAAGAGGGACAAGCTATGCCGAGAGTTGGAGCAGGAGTTCGGCCTTGAGGTCGATAATGGCCGAAGCAAAGATTGGCGGCAATCTTTGGGCGAAAAAGCCGCCCTTATCGAGGCCCACACAGGCCAACAGTCCTTTGAGTCGTATGCCAAGACCCACCGCGACAATGTTTTACACGCCCTGGCAGCGGCAACGGATTGGCAAGCGTTTCATGAGGGGCTTGCCCGCTATGGTTTGGAGATAAAGCCGCACGGGAACGGTCTGATTCTGGCTGATCGCCACAACCAGCGGCATACCGTGAAAGCCAGCGCGGTAGACAGAACATTGTCATTGAAAAGGTTGGCGGAAAAATTAGGCCCGTATCTTCCGGCGCAGGGCTTGGAAAAAATACCGGAGCAAAGCCGGTATCAGCCGACCCCGTTGCACCGCGCTCCAGCGCGAGGCGCGTTGTTTGCGGAATACCAACAGGGCATTGAAAGCCGAAAAACCGGACTGGCGGCAGTCAAAGAGCGGGAAGATACGGCGCTTGGCGCTATAAAAGAAAAATGGGCGGCCAAGCGCAGGGAATTGGAACGGCTGAACATAGCGAAAAAGAACCGCCGCAGTCTGCTGCAACTGGCCCGGAAGCATGAGGCCGAGGAAACCACCAAGGCCAGATTGTCGTTTCAATCCTCCCGTGAGGCCATACGCGGGAAAATCCCTTTTGCCTCATGGAATGGCTTTTTGCAGCACAAGGCGAATCAGGGCAGCGAAACGGCATTAGCCATTTTGCGCTCCAAGCTGGAAGCCGCAGCGCCGGATCAGGAGCCGCAGGCCACGGTGGTCAAGGACTGGTCACAGCACGGCAAGGAGCAATTCGCGCCGAACCGTGCAAAAATCCGGGCCGAATATGCGGCCAGGGGAAGAGCCGCCCTGGAGAATGAAAATACGAGCGCCACGGGTAAAAAACAGCTTTTGGCCGTTTTACGCATGGAACAGCTTGCAGCAGAAGAGCGCATGGCCGGAAATCCCGCACATATGCACGGTTTTTCTGCAACTATAGACCGTAAGGGCACGGTCATTTTCACATTGCCCGGCGGTGGAAGAATTTTGGATAGCGGGAGGGAGTTATTTTTCTCTGGTAACGATGCCGCTGCCCGGCAAGTAGCCGTCCGGTACGCGCAGAAAAAGTGGGGAAAAAAGATCACTCTGGAGGGGAACAAAATTATCAGGCGGGATATGCAGGAAAAAGCTCAGGCAGTGGAAAGGTAGGTGCGTCATTTTTTGTTCATTTCCGCAACCACTGCTTCTACAAACTCTCCCGGCCCAATACTGAGCGCGTCAGCCAACTTCAAAACCATTCGGAAACTTGGCTGTTTCGTGCCAATTTCAAGCCTATGTATAAAAGAATGGGCTACCCCTACCCGTTCACTCAGCCGCTCCAGGGTCAATTCTCTTTCCAGCCGGTAGCGGCGAAGAACAATGCCGAATGCATCTGAATGGCTTGCATCTTTTTCCATTCCGAAATCATATCGGAGAGCGGAGCAGTTGTTTTGACCCCATAGGGTCAAATTTAATCCTATAGGTGTAAACAACGCCCGGCTGTGCCCACTCCTATGGGCACAAAGTTAAAAGTTTGCCGATTGTTACTTTTGGTTTGTCAGCGCCAGGAATGCCAGAATCGAATCACGTACTGCCATTGCGGCATGGGGAAGTGCCTTTTCATTATCGCTGCTTATGGCAAGTTTGGCTTCGCAGACCAGCAAAACCGTCGAGATTATTAACCGACAAGCGGCTTCAAACTCTTCATACTCACGCTCAATTTGACTTTTCATGCCAAAACTCCCTTTGGAGATTTCAACACACCGCCAACGCGATTACATTTAAAAATCCGCTTGCAAATGTAAGCGGACGTTTGACGCCACAAGTGGGAAACGGGACATCCGTTTCTCAATAGGCCACGCACAAAGGCATCAATCTCATACACTGTGTGGTATGTTGATGTTAGATGCCAAACTGTGCGCAGCAGCTTGAGCTATTATGAACTGGTTAAATAAATCTTATTATATTTCATCCTCGATTGTGTGATTAGTTATTACTGCAATAGAGTACAAATATTCTGTACATATCATCAGAAATGCTGTGACAACATCAATAAACATTACCAATGCTAAATATGTTGCTCCAAGAAGCAGTCCGCTTACAGCCGGAGAAAGCAACATCGGAACAGCATTTGCAGTCTGAATGATGGCCTGAAGGCGACTAAAGTGAGCTGGTGCTATGATTTGTGGATAGATAGCGGCTGAAGAGGGTGTCTGGATGCCGCTACCCAAAGAGCGAAAGGTTAACGCTCCTATCAGCAACCAGAGACTGCCCATCCCACATATGAATAAGACAGCCAGTCCCAGCGTTACCAGGGCGACGAAAGCGTCAGACAGAATGATGAGCAGGCGGCGATTATAACGAACTGCCCAAACGCCACCACACAACAAAAGCAAGACCTGTGGAAAGGGGCAGGCTATGGTCGCAATCGTTATCCAAAGCCCGGAGGTAGTCTGCAAAATATGCCAGACCAAGGCAAAGCCTACAGCAGACGAACCAAAAAGCGAAATTTCTTGGCTTAATAAGAAAAGAATGGCTTTCGTGCGCCAATGAGCTTCGGCGGCAATGAGGTATTGAGACATCAATTTTCCTGAAAATAAAAAAGGCTGCATGGAATTGCTTCCACGCAGCCTTTTTAAAAAGTCGCGAAATGGAGAAGTTTCCGAAGTAAAAAAGAACCGCACCAGCGACCTGTATCAATACAACACAGGCCCCTCTTTTCAGAGAGCCATAAAGGCGTTGGGCAGCTAATTACTTAGAAAACCTTCTTCACTCGTTTTCTCCAGGAATTTTTAAGCCCTTTATCAAGAACAGGTTCCAGAGTCAAGATAAAATCGCCCCTTCCTATATCGGGTTAGTCTTACACTCCGGCCAGCCGGTACAGCCCCAAAAATCATAGCCGCCCTTGCCGTCTTTGCCGGGCTTTTTCACCCGATGCACCATAGGCTTGCCGCATTTTTCGCAGACCTTGCCCGTGGCCTTGGCAAATTCCCGTACTTCGCTGGAAAGCTGGTCATAGGCCGAAGCCATGACAGCGCGGTATTCCACCTTCCCTTCGGCAATGTCATCAAGAGATTGCTCCATTGTGCGCGTGAAATCGTATTCGATGAAGGAAAAGTGTCCGCAGAGGCCGGAGACAACTTTTTCGCCAAGGAGCGTCGGCACGAGAAAGCGTTTTTCCGTGGTGACATAGTTGCGGCTGGAAATGGTGTCTATAATCGCCGCATAGGTGGACGGACGGCCAATACCACGTTTTTCAAGCTCACGGATAAGGCTGGCTTCCGTAAAGCGAGATGCGGGCTTGGTTTTGTGCGTGAGAACCGCGCCTGAAAGCGCTGTGGCCTGCGTACCGGGCTTCATGGCCGGGACGGGATTGGCAGTAGTATTTTCGCCTTCATCCTCCGGTACGTCCGCCTGCTGCAACACTTGCCACCCAGGCGAAACCAGCGTCCGGCCCTTGGCTTCAAACAGCGCTTCCTTGCCGTCCAGCGTGGACGTGAGTTTCAGCGTCCGCACGGCAAACACTGCATCCGCCAGTTGGCTTGCCAGGGTACGCAGCCGGATAAGACGATACAAGGCTTGTTCGTCCGCCGTTTCCCCGGCTTCCTCGACCTCAATATGCGTGGGGCGCACAGCCTCATGCGCTTCTTGCGCCCCTTCTTTGGATTTCCATTGGCGCGGAGTTTCCACCAGCGGCCAGCCTTGGCTTTCGCAGAAAGCGCGGATGCTTTGCACCGCTTCTTGTGAGAGATTGGGGCTGTCTGTTCTCATGTAGGTGATCGCGCCTTGCTCATACAGCCGTTGCGCCAGCTGCATTGTCTGCTTGGGGGTAAATTTGCGTGACGAGCTGGCGACCTGCTGCAACGTGGAAGTCGTGAAGGGAGCCGGAGGCGCGATGCGGTTTTCGGATTCCGTGCAATCCAACACGTCCAGCGTCCGCAATGCCGCCGCTTTTTCTGCACAGGACTTATCCAGCAAATATTCCTGGCCATCCTCAATCCACGGCTTGACCACCCAGGAGGCTTTCCAGCCGTCCGTGATGTTGTCCACATTTTCAAAGGTCAGTTCAACGCCGTAATGTGTTGTGCTGGAAAAGGCTTTGATTTCCTTTTCCCGCTCCACCACCAGACGTACAGCCGGGCTTTGCACCCGGCCAGCCGAGAGTTTTTCTCCGGCCACATTGGAAAGCGGCCCGGACACCAGATAGCCGCAGAAGCGATCCAACACCCGCCGCCCTTCTTGTGCGGCCACCAGAGCCATATCAATAGAACGCGGAGCGGAAAGCGCGGAGCGTATGGCCGATTCCGTGATTTCCGCATAAGTGACGCGCTTGGCGTTTTTGAGTTTCAGGGCATCTTGCAGATGCCAGGCAATAGCTTCCCCCTCTCTGTCCGGGTCAGTGGCAAGAAAAACCTCTTCTGCGTTCTTTACCAGCCCGGCTAGCCGGGACAGCACCTCCTTGCCCCTGTCCGTGGGAAGATACTGCGGTTTGTAGTCAGGAGCGGCCACGCCCATTTCCTTAACGGGCAGATCGCGCACATGGCCCACAGAGGCCGCAACCTTCCAGCCAGGGCCGAGGATTTCCTGTACCTTTTTTACTTTGCCGGGGGATTCGAGAATAAGCAGTTTCGCGCACATGACTTTTCCTTAAAGGGCCGTCATGCGGCGCAGATTGGGGCGCGAGGCCCGCAGAAATGAAAATTAAAGGCTCATGCCTCTTTCTAACCCTTGAGAAAGTGATTTTCCCTGTTCAACCCCTTTTTCCAGAACCATCCACACTTGCCGTTTTACCTCATCGAGCCCACGGGACTGGTGCAGATCGTTAAAATCCGTCAGCCCCCTGGCCCGCTCTTCATCGGTGAAGATCGGAGCCACGACCTTGCCGCCGACCTCTTGGGCGGCCTTCTGCGCCAGTTCCACGCCCTTGTTCCAGGGGTCAACACCGTCCGGTGTGCGGCGGGTGTGTTTGTGGTCATTGTCCGCGCAGATGGTAATGGCGGCATTGGGGAATTTCTCCCGCAGCTTTTTGGCTACCGGCTCCAGATTGCTCGCGTCAAAGGCCACGGCCACGGGTTTTTCCGTTGCCATGTGCAGGCTCGCGCCGGTTGCGTAGCCTTCGGCCAATATGATTTCCCCTTGTGAAAGGTCTTTCCCCGGCTCGGCAATCAGGTGGAAATTGCCGTTTTTCTCCATGCCGTACATGAAGCTCTTTGCGCCGTCCGGGGCAATGGTTTGCAAACCGCGCAACTCCTTGTCCACAGTCATCACAGGCACAAGAAGGTTGCCGTCCACGTCCTCACGCACTCCAAAGGGCTGAACGCCCTTGGCCTGCAAATAGGGATTCTCGTTTGTGGCCCAATCATAAGCGATCCACTCCGTATGGGCTTCCCGCGCCGTTTTTTGCTGGCGCTCCAGAATAAGCCGCTGCCGCTCTTCACGTTTTTGGGCAATTTCGGCGCGTTGGGCTTCCAACTGCTCTTTGGTCAGCGTATGGCCCGTGGCAACCCAGGTTGTTTTGTCGCCAGCGCTGAAGTTCTGCATCCAGCCGGCAGGCTGTTCATCCAGATAGCCGCAGTATGCGCCGTCCAGGTCGCCGCCGTTCCTGCCGATGAGCGGGACACGATGAATTTGCCCGTCCATGATCGGAGATTGGCCGCGCAGATCAAGCCCGGCTTCTTCCAACGCCCGCGCAAATTCTTCTTGTGGTGACATGAACTGTTCCGGCGCAGGAGTCTTCTCCGGCGTCTTTTCAGGAATCCAGGCTGCCAGCGGCGTGAGGTCAGTGCCTTCCGGCGCGTACCAGAGCTTGTTATCCTTGTCCCACTTCGCGCCGAACTTCTTTGCCCGCTCCTTTTCTTTGTAGGGAACGGCGAGGAAGGTTTTTTCTTTGGCTGGATTCGCCGGAACGCCCATAGCGGCTATTTTCTCTTCTTTCTCAAAGGATTTGCCGCGTTGCGCGGTCTTTTCCTGCTGCATCGTCTGTTCCGGGGCTTCCTGCTGAAGTTCTTTTTTCCGTTCCAGATCAAAGACGTATTCTTTGATCTTTTCCGCGTCGCGGCAGGCCCGTACAATTTCATAAGGGTCTTCTTTCAGGGCTTGAATCCATGACTGCACATAGGCGGCATGTTGACCGGGATCGTGGCCGATGCCGATTTCCTGTCCGAGCATCCAAGAGGCGATTTCCGCCCGCAACTCTTCCCGCGCATATTTTTCCGAACCAAAGGGGCCAAATTCGCGGTTCAGGCGCTTTTCTTCGCCTGTCCAGTGGCCCAGCTCGTGCAGGGCCGTTGCGTAGTATTTATCCGGTGCGTCAAAGTTTTCCTTGGGCGGCAGATGAATGGCGTCTTCCATACGCCGATAGAAGGCCCGGTTGCTCTGGTCGTGCTTGATCGCCGCGCCGGAGGCGGCAAGAATATTTTCCGCCTTTGCAATGGGTTCCCACTCATAGGCTTTGTCCGTCAGTTGGAGCGGCGGAATGCCGTCAACCTGTTCCGCGTTGAAGACGTGCGCGAAACGGACAATGGGCTTGTCCAGCTCCACCTTATCTTTTTCCGGCTTGCCGTCCGCGTCAAGAACGGGCTTGCCCTCTTTGTCCAGCTTGTCCTTTTCTTCGGTGAACTGAAAATAGACCACAGGTGTGGCCTTGCTGCCGGGCAAAATGCTGTAGCCGTTGTCATTGGCCTGTTTCAGCGTCATCCAGCGCGGATCGTCATAGCCGGAAAGCGCCAGATGCACCCTGTTCATGCCCCGGTAGACCGTGCCGGAAGCGGGATTGTGCGGAGCCAGCATGGTTTTGCCCGGCGTCCAGGGAACTTGCCACGGGGCTGTGCCTTCCTGAAGACGTTCAATGATCTTGTTGGCGAACTCTTCATGGAACGGGGGGCGCTTCGGCTTCTGCGGCTTCTGAGTGCCGGTTTTAGTGTTAGCCGACATAGACCACCTCCCCGGAATCGGTGACGGTCAAAAGGCCGTCTTCCACCATGTCGGCCAGCGTAATGGCCTCTTCGGGGAAAGCGCCCATGTAGTCCGCAACGTCAGGGTCAAGCGGAACGCCGTAAATCACGGAATCGCCTTCAATCTGCTGCGCAATGGCCTTTGCCGCGGCGCGTAAATATTCTTTGTTGTGCATGGTCAAACTCCTTTAAGGGGACTGCTATAAAAAAAGATTCACACTTCGTGACTTGACGTGGGCGCGCATCGGCACTACAACAGGGCCAGTCAACATTTTTGGAAACCCAAATAGGACAGGTTCAGATGAAGAATTCCCGCTAACACACGATTGGACAGTGTTTTGCGCCGTGCGAAACGGGGGAAATGATTTTCTCCGGTAGTTCGTCGGTGTGCGGGAATTTCGCTTTGCCTGGTTTCGAGCCGAACGCTCTGCACCATTCGTGGTGTTAGGACGCGCATCTGGAGACTGCGGAAAGGAGATTTCCGGCAGTCTTTTTTTGTGCGCTCTTCGTGGGAACGCGAAGAGCCGAAAGAGCGGGAGGTCACTTGTATGGCTTTGATCAATATTTCCAATCTCAGTTTTGCTCATGACGGCGGACAACTGATTTTTGACGCCGTATCGCTGCAACTGGATACCAACTGGAAACTTGGGCTTATTGGACGCAACGGACGAGGTAAAACCACGCTCCTTAAGTTGTTGCTCAGAGAATATCAGTTCAGTGGCACTATTCAGACCCCAGTGGCTATGGACTATTTCCCTTTTGCCGTGGACTCGCCAGGAGATACCGGATTGGAAGTCGCCCGGAACATTTGCCCTGGCCTGGAAGACTGGCGTTTGGAGCGGGAATCTTCGCTGCTGGAACTTTCTTTTGAAGCGCTTTCGCGTCCTTTCTGCACCTTGAGTGGTGGTGAAGCCACAAAACTTTTGTTGGCGTCTCTTTTTCTGCGGGGAAACAACTTTCTGCTTATTGACGAACCCACCAACCACCTGGATATGAAAGCCCGCCAAATTGTCGGGGCATATCTTCGCGCAAAGAAAGGTTTTATTTTGGTTTCTCATGACCGCAGCCTCTTGGACGGCTGCATTGATCATGTCCTTTCCATCAACAAAGCGGATATTGAACTTCAGCGAGGTAATTTCAGCTCCTGGAAAATGAACCGGGAACGGACAGATCAACGTGAAATAGCGGACAATAACCGCCTGAAAAAGGAAATTGCGCGTTTGGAGCAAAGCGCCAAACGCAGTGCTGGATGGTCGCAAAAGGCCGAAAAAGGCAAGTATGTTGCAGGACATGTGGATTTTTTTCTGGATCGTGGCTTCATCGGCCATAAGGCTGCCAAAACAATGCAAAGGACAAAAAACGTGGAAGCCAGACGCTGCAAAGCCGTAGAAGAGAAAACACAACTTTTGCGTAATATGGAAAATGAGGCTCCGCTCTCCATGCGACCGCAAGAGTTTCACAGTAAGCGTCTTGCGGAATGTCGTGATGTTTCGGTTTGTTATGGAAATGCTGCCGTGTTGCGAAGCATTTCCTTCAGCATCATGAAAGGGGAGCGGCTGGCTCTGTCCGGCAAAAATGGCAGCGGAAAATCCACCTTGCTGAAACTCCTTACCCGACAGCCTATTCACTTCCAGGGAGAATTGTATTTGCCGCAATCCCTGCGGATTTCCTATGTTCCACAAGACGCTTCCTTCCTGAGCGGAAACTTGAAAAATTTTGTCAGGGAGCGTGGAATTGACGAGAGTTTGTTCCGAGCTGTGCTGCATCGGTTCGGATTTGAGCGAAAACAATTTGATACGAACATGCGTGACTTCAGCGCCGGTCAGAAGAAAAAGACACTTTTGGCTGCAAGCCTTTGCGAAGAGGCACACCTGTATATTTGGGATGAACCGTTGAACTATATTGACGTTATCTCGCGTATGCAGATTGAGAACCTTATTCTTGAGCACCAGCCCAATATGGTTCTGGTGGAACATGATCAGATGTTTTTGCAGCGTGTCGCCACGAAAATACTGAACATAGAGGATGAGGGTAGTTATTCCCATACCCACACCGCTACCACCCGCTGAAGCTGTCTCAACGGAACGAACCCAAAATAGCGGCTGTCAAAACTGCCGGGATGATCGGCCAGCACCAGGGCCATGCCGGGAGGAACGACGCCCGGCAGTAAGGCTGAAGGCATAGAGCGCCCGTGGCTGTCCACGGCGCGGATCAGGAATGCGGATGAATCTACGGAATCACCCGGCAGCGCGGCCAACCGCTTGAGCAAAGGCCGCAGGCCGGAGGGGCAGGAACCAGGCTCCAGATACCCGCGTTCCAAAGCCAACTCCGCGAACTCACCTTCCAGACAAAAACTCACCAGATCGTTTTTCTCTGGAAGGCCGGGAGCAAGGCGGTAGATGCCCTTGGGCAGTGACGGCGTGGGATTGAAGCGCAGGCCCGCACCAAAGGCCAGGGCAAACGTCAGCGCCAGCCACACCCCAACGAACAGCGCCCGCCGCGCCAACCTACGCAACGAAATACTGTTCACTGGAAGCCTCATTCTTTTCAGGGGGAGCAGCGACAACAGGCGTTGCCGAGTACCACGCCGAAGGGCGCGACTCGTAAAGGGAATCCGTTATGCCGCTTTGGTATTGGGACGTGAGGCCGGGAACCGGAATCTTTGCGCGGGCTGAGAACACCGGGTCAAAGAAATAGAGAATTTGCCGACCGTAGATAGGCGATTGCCCGGCTGTGAAAATCAGCATGTCGCCGGGCTTGATCACCTTGCCCTGTGAATCCTTCTCCGGGCCGGGCAGCCTCATGCACTCGTCCGGCGTGAGCAGGGGGCGGGCCGTTTCGGAGACGTTGACCGAAGCGTTTTTCATGTGTCCGGTTCTGGAGCCGGAGAGCGACACCTTTTCTTCCACGACAGTGGTTTTCCCCGTCATGTCGGAAAGGGTTTTGGCGGTTTCAATAGTGTTCGGCGCATAGGCAATACGAACATGGCAGTTTGCCATGAGCGCGTTGTCCTTGCCGTACACGGCATTGAGTTGGGTAATATCTTGAACGATGATGTAGACCTTGCCGCCGTATCCGGCGATATAGGCCAGCGCCTTCTCCATGATCGGCAGCTTGCCCAGGCTGGTGAATTCATCGAGCAGGAGCAGCAGACGGTGCTTGTACCCGGCCACACTTCCGCCGTCCGCAAATTCCATCTTGGAGCAGATGCGGCGCACAATCATGTCCACCATGAGCCGCAGCAGCGGACGCATCCGGTCAATGTCCGCAGGGGATATGACAAGATATAGGTTCACCGGCTTTTCATGGTTCATCAGGTCATGGATGCGAAAATCACAGGAAGCGGTGTTCAGGGCTACCACCGGATCGCGGTACAGCGCCAGATTGGTCAACGCCGTGGAAACCACGCCGGAGGCTTCGTTTTCCGCCTTGTTCAACATCTCCCGCGCTGAACTGGCGATAAAGGTATGGGCCTTGGCTCCGGCGTCCGGGCTTTCGGCCTTGGGGAACATCTCCCGCAGCAGGGCGGCGTGATCCGTGCCCACCATTTCTTTGAACAGGTCTTGGATGGTGCGGCTCTCGTCAGCCAACATGCAGGAGAGGTCATAGAGGGTTGCCGTGCGCTTTTGCGCGTGGCGGGTCATTATGCAGCAATGGAGGATCGCCCCGCCGAGCATGGCAAAGGCCGCTTTGCTCCAGTGGTCTTCAAGCCCCTTGCCCGTGGGGTCAACCAGCATGGCAGCCATGTTCTGCACATCCGGTATCGCCAGCAGCGTATCAATGTGGATTTCTTCCAGAGGATTGAAGCAGGCGGACGCGCCGGAGGGGTCGGAGGGGTCAAAACGCAAGACAAGCTGATCTTGCGACTTGCGCCAGCCAGCCGTGAGCGCCCAGTTCTCACCTTTAATATCAAGAACAATGCTGGAGCCTTCCCAGGCCAGGAGCGTAGGCAGGATGAGGCCCACGCCCTTACCGGAACGGGTAGGCGCAAAAACCATAATGTGCTCCGGGCCGTTGTGCCGGAGGTAGAGCTGTGTTTCTTCGGGCCTGGATTTGAGCTTGCGCAGTAGAAGCGCGGCCCCGGCATACCTTTTCAGCCAGCCGCCCACATAGACGCCCTTGCCTTCAAAGTAGCCCATCGTGCGGATTTCTCGCTCTTCCGCCCACCGGGCCGAGCCGTGCAAGTTGGCATTGGAACGCAATTTCTTCTGAAAGCAGAGCCAGAAGCCGATAATGACGAATTGCGGAAGCAGGAAAAGAGCCTGGCTGTGCACAATGGCCTGCTCGATAAATCCGTAGGTATCGCTTGCCCCGAACCGCTCCTGCCAGACAAAGGCCGACCACGGAGCATACCAGGGAAGGCCGAAGGCGATTCCCCACGGCTGGCCGAGCGCGGCCTGATACTCGAAAAACGCCGCAATGCGCTGAGTCGCCAGGGCCATGCTGCCAAGACCGAGCAGCAGCATGAAGGGCAGATAGAGCCAGCGCAGCGGCGTTTTTTGCGGGGATCGCTCCCCCAATCCGTATTGAACTTTTTTCGCAGCCATGACGTTCTCTTATGGAGGCCGTCAGGCGGCGCGGGGTTGGGGTGCGTGACCCACAAATTCCTGTAGTGGCGATGTTGACAAGAGAGATGCGAGATTTATCATACTTACATGTCTATGTCGGTGCTTGGTGATAATTCCCCCCATTTTTAACTTGGCCCCTCGCCGGAGGAAGTTATGGCAACGCAAAAATGTACATTAACATACACTATTGCAGATAGATCTGAGGGTTGTCGTCCCCTTCTTGAAAATGCGCTTGCCGCTGATGGCTGGGCAAAAACCGGGAACGAACAGCAAACACACTGGACAGGTTCCTTTGACGAATCTCGCTTTATCGTTATCGAAGACGGCGAAACAAAATGGGGACACCAGAAGATTCGCGAAATGTTCCTTGCATACTTCTCTGAGCTTGATCGTCGGGAGTATGTAAATGTGATTTTTGTCGTCCAAGTCGGCAATTTTGGATGGCGGGCGATTGCTGTTTCGGGAACGACACCGAGTTTATCTGCGTCGGTCGGGGCTATCGAAAGGGGATAGTCCGCTACGAGATGTCCCTGGCCGCGTAGAGCATTTTGTTCAACCCCGTCAATGTTTTTGGCGGGGATTTTAATTTTTGGGGAACCGTACTCTTCGAGCATATCGTTCTCTTACAGAGGCCGCCCGCTCAGATCGGGGCGGCGCGAAGTCGGGGCGCGAGGCTCGCAGGAAGGAAAAGTTATCGTTCAGGACGATAAGGCCGCTCAAAAACCAAATCTTTGGTCACAATGACGTTGAACGGGTAGCCGGGCCGGATTTCCAGCGTGGGCTTGATGTTCAGATTCTTTTGCAAAAGCTGGAGTGTGGCCTGTCCGAGTTGCGCGGCCAGGGCGGAACCCATTTCATTCTGGAGCGTGGGTTTGTCGCTCTCGGAATTGCTGTTGTCCAGCGAATCCATCGTGTAGGCCATGCCGCCGGACATGAGGCTCATGAGCACTGCGGAACCGAAAATGCGGAAATAATGGTTGTTCACCTGATCGGAATACCCGGCATAGCCGCTTTGGTCAGAACCGGGCATGGCTCCAAGGGTGATAGCCGAGCCGTCAGGGAACACCACGCGGTTCCACGCGACCAAAACCCGTTCCTGCCCGTAGATCACGCGGGAATCATAGACGCCGAAGAGTTTTGCCCCTTGCGGCAGCAGCAAGTGGTTCCCCGTGGCCGAGTCAAAGACGTTTTGGGAGACTTGGGCAATGATGTTGCCGGGCAGATCGGAATTGATGCCCGTCACCATGACGCCGGGGATCACCGCGCCGGTTTTGACTTCAAACTTCTGCCCGACCATTCTGGAATACGGCGAAATCCAGCTTGTATCTTTCCCGGCCCGGTCAAAGAAGGCTTCTTTATCCTTGTCTGCCGCCGGGTCATAGCCATTTTCCCGAAGCCCGGAAGTGTCGGGCAGAGACAGGGAAGGCTTGTCAGGCCCGGAGGCGGAACCCGTGTACGAAACCGAAGCCGTGCTTGTCTGGCTGGCCTTCTGAATGCCAAGCGGAGCTGAAAGCGCGGTCAGTTGGGCTTGCGCCTTCATGCGCCGGAGGTTTTCCAATTCCTGCCGGTAATTGTCGGATTGGCTTTTGTCGGACTGCACCACGATCAGCGGTTCCCGCTTCGCGCCGTTCGTCGCGGGCATGTCAGGCTGTACCACAGCGGGTGAACCGGCAGGCGGAGCCAGGGCAAGGCCGCGCCCTTCGCCCATGAGCAGCGGCTTTTCTTGCTCCTTTATGTCCACCTTGGGAGTGCCACTTTGTTCCGTGTCCTGGTTATGAGCAAAGTTCACGCTGTAGACCAGCACACCGAGCAGAAACAGCCCGGCCAGTAAAACAGCATAGAGCGGCCATTTGCTCATGCGGGCGACATCGACCTTTTTTATCGGTTCCAGACTATTGGGGGTAAGGTCAGACATGCGCCCCCCTATTCCGTGAGAAAGTTACGGGTGGCATCATAGGCTTTCCCCACCGTTTCTTTGCTTTTGCCCACGGCCTTTCGCAGCATGGAACGCTTAAAAGCAATTTCCGTGCGGCTTTGCCCGGCTTCCGGCTGGCCGCTAGCGGTGTAGGCCCGGGCAATGGATTTGCCGCCATCGTCACTGTCTGAAATGCGGAGTTGTAGATACCACGCGGACTTTTCATCCAATGCGTCCAGCGTGTAAGCAATGACGACAGAATCAGGCGCGGACGAAGCAGCTAGTGTAAAACCCTTGCCCCGCAAGCTGTTTTCAAAGGCTTGGGTAAAGCCATTGCCCACGTCCTTGGCCGGGACGAGGTGAACGGAGGTATGCCCTGGGGGGTACAGACTTGAGAGAAAATCCACGGCATCAGCGGCGATAGCGGCAACGGCGCTGCCTTCCGGCAGAGGCCCGCAATAGGAACCCACAGGCCCGCGCCCCGCACAGCCCGAAGCCAGCAGCACCATGAGCAGCAATGGGAACATGACGATACGCATCACTTTTTCCCCCTTATGACTTCCACTTTTTCCTGATCGTCGTCCACGCCGACAATGAGTGCGATCCGCTCAAAAAGGCCGTCCACGATCATGGCCGAATCCTTCACCCGGTAATTGACCAGCACGTCACGGCTGCCTTTGCGGACGAGCAGCACCGGCATTTCCCCGGACGCGGTTTTTTCCGGCAGCCGGATAAAGGTTTGCCGTCCGTCATCATAGACGCGCTCCGGCTTCCAGGCGGCTTTGCCCTTCACCTCATAATGAAAATTGAGTTTGGATAAATCCGCCTGCTGGCCGTCCACAGTGGTGGAGTTCCATTCGCGCTCTTTGGCCTCTTTCGCTTGCCGGGCCGCGCTTTGCCGGTTCAGCGAGTCCGCATAGAGGAAGCCGACATAGGGCGTATGCCCTTTGCGCTGCGACACAAGGCGCAGATGGTACACGCGGCGGTTTGTCGTCACCACCGTGGAGCTTTCAAGCCCCGCATCCACGGGCTTGATGAACAGATGCACCTTGGCGTCAGGGCCGGAACCCGCCGAACCCGATTCCACCATCCAGCGGGCCGAATCGCCCACCACGATTTCATTGACCACCTCTCCCGCCTCAAGCTCCACATCCGAAACCTGCATGGGCGTTGCCACAATGGTGGGCAAACTGGCCCCGTGGACGTACACCACCTTGCCGCCGCCCGACAGCACCGGATCAACATTCTGCCGCGCCCAATCATCGGACAGGCTGAGAGCCTTTCTTTCCTTCGGGGTCAGCGGCACGACCTTGGGGCTGATATAATCGATTTCCTGTACGGGTTGACTGGCGCTCATGCCGTCCAGGGGCGGCGGATAGCCGGGGGGAATATCCTGGGCCGCAAATGCGGTACTGGCGCAGAGCGTAAAGGTAAGAACTAGCAGTATCTTTTTCATGAGGAGCCTCATTCCTGATTGTTTTGCGGTTTGACGGGAGCCGAAGCACCGACCACTTTGCCAGCCGACAGCGCCGTAATATAGACGCCGCCCGGATTGCGGAGCAAAACGGCGTCCACCGTGGGCGGGTTGATCTGGACTGTCGCCGTGGCCTCATAGGTATGGGAATCCAGCATGACGCCCGCATGACTGCGGACGGTTTCAACCCATTCCACCCGGTAGGAATCGGAGCTGACCGGCAGCGGCAGCCCTTTGATCTCCACATGCACCAGCTTGCCGCTCTTGGCGATTTCATAGGGATTGTTGGCCTCATACCACTGGCGCAGAACGCCCTTGGCGCTTCCGGCCATGAAGAAGGAAAGCCGCTCGATCATTTTTTGCTGGAGTTCCACGTCCGCCGTCACCGTGCGCCAATCACTGACGCACTTGGCAATTTCCGCCTGAATGAGCCGTTTCGGGGTTGCGCTGGCCGTATCCGCCCTTGCCACAACCGCCGCTTTACCAAGCGCGTCCACTTCGATGATGTAGGGAACAGTCTTTGTCTGGCTGGCCTGCATGACGTTGCCGGTGATGGAAACACTGGTGATGCACAGACAGAGAAAGGCGACCATGCGCCATTGCGCCGCCCGGCTGATATAGGAGCCGTAGCGCTCAAGCCACTCTTCGCGCCCGTTCAGATAGGGATTTCCCCTTTTTTCCCGCACGGGTAGTTTCGTTTTTGCTGTGAAAAAAGACATAGATACCACCTTATGAATCGTTATTCATTTTGGCCCGCTCAAGCCGATCCTGCATTTCAGACCGGGTACGGGTACTGAGGGCTTTTTCGCCGGAAGTCTTGGCATCCTGCCGCGCTCCCCATAGGGATTTCGCCATGTGCGCCGCTTTGCCGAGGCCACTGGTCCCGTCCATTCCGGCCACCTTGGCCGCGTCTTTCACGTTCTGGACGGTGTTGCTCCCGGCGACCATCGCGCCAATGGCAGCCCCGCCCACAGCAGCGGCGGAAGCGGTGAGCGCCGCGCCGCTGGAAACGTGGGAACCGTTGATAATGCCCGCGCAGACATCCGGCAGGGATTTGACCAGGGCAAGAAGCACCACGGACGCGCCAATGACCACAAAAATGTCCTGCAATTCCGCCGTGGACGTGGAAAAACCCTCGATAAAGGCAATGCCCACGCCTAGCACAAGTTGCATGACAAAGAGTTTGAAGGCTACGGCCAGAACGTAGCGGATCGCGTTGACGGCATAATCTTTAAGAAAGGCGCTGCCGCCGAAACCGACCAGAATCACAGCCGCCGCCATTGCCACCATTGCTTCGCACTTGATGAACACCACTTGCGCGGAAATCAGCGCAAAGCAGACAATGATCACCAGGGCGGCAATGAGCAGGGCTATGGAGTTGCCCGGCGACCAGACGGAGAGTTTATCCAGCACCAGTTTGACGAGCTGCATTCCGGTCAGGAACGGAGACTCCGAGGAGTAGCCTCCGGGGGTCAACTCCCTGCCGATTGCGCCGAGGCCATTGATCAGGTTCCACGACCATTCCTTGTAATAGGTGATAACGGCCATGAAAAACCCGGCCATGAGCAGGAGCATGACAAATTGCTTCAGAATGTCGCCAAGCTGATCGCGGTTGAGCGCGGCTTTGATGCCGAGAAAGCACACTTCCAGAATGACCAGCCAGCGGAACACGACCAGGGCGTACCGCTTCAAGGTCGGCTCCCAGGCGCTTGTTTTGTTGTAAAACTCATGCACCAGCCGAGACACGAAATCTTCATCAGCGGCATGGGCCAGCTCCGGCAGGAGCAGAAGCGTTAGCGCCGGGAGGCAGAGTGCGGCCAGAAGCAGCAAATGTTTTTTCATGACAATTCCTTTTGCATCTTTGAAAAGAGCAATTTTGTTCTCCGGCAAGGAAGATGAAGTTTTTAGCGAAGGGAGTGGACTCTTCTCGTCCATGACCGGAGCTAAAAACGAATCTGACGCAGCCGGAGGGCAAAAGAGGCTTTTCAAAAGGGGTCGGGCTTGGCCGAAGCCCTGCCGATCCGGTTTGTTTTCAGGGTGTCCCGCCATGCCTCTTGGGCCATCTGGCTTTCTTTTTCCGTCTTCATCTGACTGGCCAAGTCGGACTGCACCTGTGTGGCCATGAGTTCGCGGAGTTGTCGGGCTTCCTGCACCTGGAGGGCGGAAAGCTGATTGCCCGCCATGATCGCCTTTTGCTGGCCGTCCGGCGTGGAAAGCAGTTCATCAAGGTAGGACTGGAACCGCCCGGCATCCTTTTGCAGATCGTCAAGCTGGTGGCCGGAAAGCTGAAACGTTGCCTGTGAAGCCTGATCCACGGTTGCAGACCACTTGTCCCACTGCTGCTGATATTGTGCGTTGGCGGCTTCGACCTGTGCCGGGCTTGCCCCGGCCAGTTCTCCGAAAAGCGCCTGTTCGGGAAACAGGGAGTTGAACACCTGTCCAAGCCCCACAATATCGCCGCGCAGCGTCTTGAGGTTGCCGGAAAGGTTGGCAAGGCGGGTCAGATTGCCTTTGAGTTCATTCACCAGATTGGCCGGGAGCTGCACGGTGTTTTGCAGCATATTGGCGTACTGCTCGATATTCTGTTGCACCATGCGGATTTGCTGGGCCGTTTGCGTTACAGACTCCCGATATTCGTTCATCAGAGTGGAGAGCTGCTCCATGTTGGTCATGCGATCCAACGCCTGCACCAACATATTGCTGCAATTCACGCACGAAACAGTCAGGGCATGGGCTGGACTGGCGAACATGCACATGACGGTCAAGGTAGACAGTAGCTTTTTCATAGAAACTCCTTGTTATGCCGCGCCGCGTTCCCGCAGCCATTCGTATTGCCAGCCGCCGGAACCATATTCCGCAGCAAGCGCCTGAATCCGGGCAAGGCTCTCCTTGTCCGAGGAGCCGACAAAGGCCAGCGTCTTGGGGCCGAGGGCAAGTTGCACCTGTCGCCTGCCGAGGGACGAGACAACGTAGTAATCGCGCTTGGGCGTGGCGCGGGCGATAATGTTGATCTGGGTTTCGTTCAGCCCCATGCCCACATAGAGTTCGCGTTGCGCCTCTTGCGCGGCGGTGATGTTGGGCAGGAAGATTTTTGTGGGGCAGGATTCGGCCAGAACGTCCAGAATGCCGGAGTTCTTGGCGTCCGAGAGGCTTTGCGTGGCAAGGATTACCGCGCAGTTGGCTTTGCGCATGACCTTCAGCCATTCGCGTATTTTTGCCCTGAATACCGGGTGGCCGAGCATGATCCAGGCTTCATCCAGCACAAGGATGGTCGGCGTCCCGTCCAATGACGTTTCGATGCGGTGAAAGAGATAGGTCAGAACCGGAATCAGGTTTTTGTCGCCCAGGTTCATGAGTTCTTCAATTTCAAAGACCATGAACGGCGAAAGCGTCAGATCGTCCGTGTCCGCATCCAGCAGCCGCCCCATTGCCCCTTGCGCGGTATAATGCTGGATCGCGTCTTTAATCTGGTGATCCTGAACGATGTGGAAAAAGCTGGTCAGGGAACGCAGATTGTCAGGCTGTGCCGACAAATCCAGCATGGCCGCGTGAATGGCATTGCGGTGCATGGGCATGACCGTGATGTGCTGCAACTCCATGAGGGAAGCGATCCACTCTTCCGCCCAGGCCCGTTCGGCTTCGGAATCAATGCGCTGGAGCGGCGCGAAGGCCAGCCCTCCCGAAAGACGGTCAGCGTTGCCGATGTTGTAATGCGTCCCGCCGGAGCCGAGGCAGAGCGGAAACATGCTCATGCCCTTGTCAAAGGCAAAAATGCGGGCGCTTACATAGCAGCGGAATTGCGCGGTCAGTGTTGCCAGCAGCGTGGATTTGCCCGCGCCGGTCGGCCCGAAAATCAATGTGTGGCCGAGGTCACCCACATGGATGTTGAACCAGAACGGCGTGGATTTGTCCGTTGTCAGCACAGCCAGAGGCCGGGAGTTGGGAGGATAAAACGGGCAGGGGCAGACGGGAGAACCCGTCCAGACCGAAGCCAGAGGCAAAAGGTCAGCCAGGTTCAGTGTATTGACCATAGGCCGCCGCAAATTGGCGTAGCCGTTGCCGGGATGCGTTCCAAGCCACGCTTCCAGGGCGTTGATCGTCTCAACCCGGCAGCCGAAGCCAAGCGTCTGGATGTTCCGGCGCAGTTCCCGCGCCCAATCCTGGAGCTGTTCCTGATTTTCGTGCATCAGCACAATGCAGGAAGTCAGGTAGCCAGCGCCCACATAGCCGCCCTGCACTTCGGTCAGAGCGTTTTCCGCATCTTCGGCCATGAGCAGCGCGTCACGATTGGCGCGGGCGTTGGGGTTATTGAAAAACTGGTCAAGGAAGCGATAAACCTGTTGCCGCCAGCCCTTACGGTAAGAGTCGATTTCTTTGGCGGCATCGTACTGATCGAGGCAGATAAAGCGGGTGGAAAAACGGTACTCCAGCGGGAGCGATTCCAAATCCGCGAACATGGCCGGGAAGGATTCTTGCGGCAGCCCGTCAATGGAAAGCAGCGCAAGGTGTTTTCCGCCGAGCCGGGGAATGACGCCGCCGACCAGATCATTGCTGGCAAGAAGGTGATCCAGATACATGGCCCTTTTCGGTACGCGCAGCGGGTGCAGATCGCCGGAAACACAGTGCTGGATGTGGGATAAAAGGTCAGATTGCGTCCAGGCTTCGCCATCGTCGCCATACGCTTCATATTCCGAGAGCCGTTGCATGTGCAGAACGGAAGACAAGGCGTCTTCCAGCTCTTCCAGGGTATTTTGAAACTGCCCCAGGGCTTTTTCCAAAACCGGAGAAGAAGAAACACCCGCCTGAACCTTTCCGGCCAGTTTCGCCGCTTCAAAATTCGGCTTGTAGGTGACGGAAAAAATGGTGCTGGTGCTGAAACAACGGTTGCCGCTGAAAAAGGCCCGACGTTCATCATCAATAAGCTGTGTCACCGGGTCGGGGAAATGTCCTTTCTCCGGCGCGGGATAGGCCCGGTGACTGCTGCGGATGGAATCCACATGCAGCATCCAGCCCGTGCCGAGCAGCCGGATCGCGTTGTTGAACTGCGCGGACACAAAAGCCAACTCGCCAGGCGTGGAACTGGCCGTGTCCTGCCCCCGGATTTCCCAGGCAGCCAGAAACGAGCCGTCTTTGTTGAGTATGACACCCGGCGCGATCAGCGCGGCATAGGGGAGCAAATCCGGCAAGCCTTTGGCCTTGGAGCGATAGTCTATGAGTTTCAGCATGTGAAACCCCCTACAGCCCGCCAGCGGCTTGCCTTGGCCGGATAGAACTCCTGTTGTTTGATATGCCGCAGCCAGACCCGGCTCATGATCGGGTCAGCCTTTGCCATGCGCCGGAGCGCGAACACAGCCACGATCCAAAAGCCCACTGCGGACGTGATGGAAACAGCCGTCAGCCCGCCCACGCCTACCAGCAGCGCAATAAGGGCGCTGGTCATTACCAGCTCTCTTTCCGCGCCAAGAATATGGGCATGACGGTGCAAGGATTGATGGATAGGAAGCGGCCTGCTCATATGACCGCCCCGGAGAAAGAGAAGACGCTGTTGACGATGCTGGCCGCGAACGCGATAAAGGAAATGCCGAAAACTACTGACAAAAGCAGCTTGAAACCGCCAGAGATGTCGTCCTTGTTCATGATAAAGATGACGCCGCACAGCGCCATAGCCACAATGGAAATCCATTTACCCGCAGGCCCGGTAATGGTGTTCACCACCCGTTCCAGAGGGCTGGAAAATTCCGAGATGCCGCCAGAAGCGGCGGCAATGTCGGGGAAGCAGAGGCAGAGCGCCAGAAGGCCGAAAGCGGCGAGGCGGGATAAAGAGGCTTTACGAGTGGGCAGAAGGGGTTTCGCGGACATAACGATCTCCATTGTGGAGGCCGTCATGCGGCGCGAGGTTGGGGCGTACAGCCCGCAGGACAATTCTGCTTTTGCAGCGAGGGCAGAAAAGCTCGATTTCTCCAGCTTCAATGCAGCCCTTTGCCAGAAGTTTGTTGCACTTGCCGCAGCGAAGAGTGCCGGGGCCGTGCGTCTGCTCAGTGTTCATGCGCCTTGTTCCGCCTTTACGTTGTACAAATACTCCGTATGATAGGTGTCCGTTTTCGGGTCAAAGCCGTCCACGCGCAGAATGTTTGCTATTTGCCGCCGGTTATCCGGGGTCTTTTCCATGAAGACCACCAGATCAACCGCCCGGCCTATCAACTTCTGCTTGGGGCCAAGGCCAGCTTCCTCAACCAGTTCTTCCAGCCGGGGAAGGGCTTCTTCCGCGCTGTCCGCGTGAAACGTGCCCACCCCACCCGGATGCCCAGTATTCCACAGTTTCAGGAGTTCCAGGGCGGCGGCGTCCCGCACTTCGCCTATGAGTATGCGTTTGGGAGCATAGCGCATACTGACTTTCGCCAGTTTGCGCATATCCACATCGGCAATGACCGAAGTGCGGAAAAACACGGCGTTGGGGCTTTTGGATTGAAGTTCCGCCGTATCCTCTATGATGATCAGGCGGTGGGAGGGCGTGAGCGTGGAAACCGCGTCAATGACCGCGTTGACGAAGGTGGTCTTGCCGCTGGAGGTTCCCCCCACGACCACGATATTCCAGCGCCGCAGCACGGCGTCATGGATAATTTCAATCACCCGCGCCGTGATGGAACCGGAGGCCAAATATTCTTGGAGCGTAAACACGCGGCTGGCCTTTTTGCGCAGCGAGAACGAAGGCCCAGGCCCGACAATGGGCGGAAACGTCCCTTCAAAGCGGGAACCGTCCAGCGGAAATTCGCCTTCCACTATGGGGTTGCGCTCATTGACCGTCAGATTGAGGCCGCTTGCCACCTGAGAAAGAATCAACCGGCTTTGGGCAGGCGGAACCGTGCCGACACATTCATGGTCTTGCCCGTACTTTTCAATCCAAAGCGTACCGTCAGGATTGAGCATGATTTCTATGACTGCCGGGTCTTCCAGCGCGTCCATAAACACAGGCCCGCAGGAATGGCGCAGCCCGGCCAGCAGCCGAGGATCATCGCAGGCCCGCAGCATCAGCGTACCGCCTTCAAAATGAACACAGCCACATTCAACAGCGCGGAAAGGCCCACAACCACGGCGGCAAGGGTCACGTTGCTTTTGAAGGTTGCAAGCCGGGCCGCGTGATCGTCAAAAACCTTGCGGATACCTTCAACAGAAGCCGAGGACAGGCTTGTGGAAAGCTGGTTTACCGCCGTTTGCACACCAGCAACATAAGCGTCCGTCTTTTCGGCCATGAGCCGGGTCAGCCCCTTCTCGTGCCGGGCCTGGAGCTTGTCCACTTCCGTCAGATAGGCGTTGAGTATCGTCGCTATCATCAGCGTGGCGTCGTCCTTGGGCAGCATTACGTCATGGGCCTTGGACACCACGGAACGGATTTGTTCCAGGGTGAGGCCCACACCCGGCGCGTTGCCCAATTCCGTTTCAAGAGGCGTGGGAGCGTCAGAAGAAATTTCTTGTGACATGACGTTCCCCTACACCAGAGCCGCGTTATTCACGGCTTCCACCAGTTCGTTCCGGTAGCGTTGCAGGCGGGAGCGCACCACTATGGATTGGCCGGAGTTGATCGCAGTCTCAAAGCTCTGGCGCTTGGCGAACAGGGTTTCAAGGTCTTTGCCGATGGTGGCCTTGTTGCCTTGAGGGATGGTGATTATTGCGTGGAATTGCCCGGCGAACTCCTGATAGACCTTAAACTCCTCAAAGGGGCGGCCATCCATGACGATTTCCCCGAAATAGGGATTCAACCAGACCACAATGGGCGTTGTCGGAAAACCAAGGGCCAGGGAGCGCAGGCCAAGAACCGTATCCCCAATGGCCTGTCCGCCCGTGATCACCGAATGAAAAAAGACGGCGTGTCCGCCTTCTTCCAACATGCCGATGATGCTGTTTTCTTTGATGTAGCTGTTGAGAGCGAGGAAGGAGGACGCGCCGTTGTCCACAATGACATGAGTTTGCGGCTCCTGCTCCATGATAGTGTCGATCAGCGTGTCGAACTGGCGGGGGTCAATGTCACCGTTTTTCAAAATATCAAGGCACGTCACCTCAAATTCTTTGAACCCGGCCAAAGTCGCGTTCACCGGGTCGGTATCGAAGGCAGCGACCTTTTTACCGAGCAGGCGCAACACCTGATACAAAATCGACGCAATCATGGATTTACCCACGCCGCCCTTGCCTTGCTGAATGAAATGCACCGTTGCCATTGGGTAGACTCCTGTAAGGTTAAATGCCGTCTTCCAGACTCATTTTGCGCGGGTCGGGAAACGGCTCTTTGGCGGAATTGACGATCCGGGGGGCGCAGGGCGGAAGCGTTTTTGCGGTATTGACGGGCTTTTGATCTTTGAGGGCGGCTGGAGCACCAGTCTGAATTTCTTTCTGCATGATCTGGCAAAAAGTGACATAGGCCATAGAAATGTGCTTTTTTTCCGTCAGCCGTTCATGGATCAGCTTTTTGGAGTAGCCTTGAGCCAGAAGCAATTTTATCTCTTCCAACTGCGCCAGGAATTGCACATAGGCCATCGTGCGCCGCAGAGGTTCACTTGTGGGCATGGCCGGACTCGCAATCACGTTGGATTTCCCGAAGTTTTGTGTCCAACAACACTTCAATACGCGAAGGAAGCCCTTCGCCTCTTTCGATTTTTCTCCGTATTTTCCTGTAGTGTCTCGGAGTATATCCAAGTATTTCTGCTACTTTTTCATGCGATCCAAATTGGGCAAAAAGAGAATTAACCGCGTCAGACATAGGATTTCTCCTGATTTTTTGTAACCAGAATTTCCTCTCCTATATGCCTTTATTTTCTTGTGGACAAGGTCAGAAAATCCGGGTAGGAAAAACACAACGGATTGCAACGTGAAGGAGCAGCTATGAGCGAGGCTAATTTTGCCAACAAGGTTGAGCGGGCTTTTGTACAGCTCATCGAAGAGCGGGCGGAGTCCAGATTCAAAAAAGGCGAATTTGCCGCAAAACTTTGGCCGGAAATGTCCCCAAAAGCGGCAGCTTCGCGGTGGACTTCCATACGCACCAAGGCATCCAACACCGGCAAGCCGCAATCTGTGTCGATTGCCGATGCGCAGCGCATGGCAGAGGTGGTCGGGAAAGAGCTGAGTTACCTGATGGCGGTTGCGGCAGAGCGGGCCAGCGGAAAATGAACACGTCGATAAAAGGAGTTACGCCATGACGCGGCAACAAACGGAGAAGTTGAAGGCATACGAGGAAAAGGCGAATGAATTGGTATCTCTGACTCTCAACGTGTGCGAGGAGCGCTTGACGCAGCCCGTGGAGCCTACCGCGTTCCAGGGTGATGCCCTGGCTTCCGCTGCCATGAGTGTGCGGGCTTCTGTGAATACGTTTATTGCCGTGTCCCGGCTTTCTGCCGAAGAACAATAGCCCTATTTTTTTGACCTTTTTCACAAGAATTTCTTGTGAAAAAGGTCGTTTTTTCATGGCAACAATCTGCCGCTGTTGAGTTGTTGAATGCCGAGAGCGGCTTTCGGGGCTGATAGGCTGGAGGAATCAAATGCCGTCTAAAGATTTTTTTCCCTCCAACGAGGAAGAGCTGGAACAGTATTTGGCCGTGGAGCAGATGAAAGCCCGCATCCAAGCCGAACTCAACGGCAAGCTGAGTACTGTTCTGGCCCGTATGGACTCCATGCAGGAAACCTTTGAGCGGACACTTGGCCCGCTGGCCGCTTCGGTACAGGACATTGAGGAAATAAAGCGGAAGATCAATCTCACGCCGGAAGAAGTCGAAAGGGTCTATGGCTTGAATGCTGCGACCTTGGCGAATAAAAGGGCCAAGGCCGCAGGGCCGCGCTATATCAAGGATGGGGGAAAGATTTTGTATCCCCAAAAAGAACTTCAAAAATATCTCACTGACCGTGAAATATTGACGAATGGCGACTAATCGACCTTTGCCAGCCAGTCCAGAACCGCTTGTGGAACATTCTCCGCGCCTTTTTCCGCAATCAGGCTGGCAAGCATGGTGCTGGCCTGATTCAGCGTTGTGTCGCTGTCCTTGCTTATCAAATTTTGTGACTCGGTGATCGGGCACAAGTGGGCGTACCTTTCTGTCATTGCTGTTGTTTTATGCCCGACAAGACGCGCAATCTTAAACAGCGGTGTGCCTTTAATCGCTTCCCAGGAACAATATGTATGCCTCAAGGTATGGAAAACGACCTTATCAAGTGGGTCAATACCGGCAGGATTCAGGCCGCACTCAGTGGCAGAAAGGTCATATGTTTTCGCCTTTCTGCCAGTGATAGGAACGCCTCCTCTTCCAGTGAATATCAAGTCGGAAGAGCACTTGCTGATCCACTCTTCAAATACCGGCCTGACAGCCTCAGTAATGCGGTAGGTCTTGTATTTTCCGCTGTTCCGCCTCCGATAGTTGATAATGCCGCGCTCCATATCAACACACTCCAGATGCAGATAGCATACATCCGTAGGAAAGAGTCCGGTTTCTTGAGAGACGAAGGATATAGTGTCCTGATCGACAAGCCCGCTGGTGAACACAATAATTCTTTGCCGCATTTCCAGCGCTTCCATGAAGGCGTTCCAGGCCGCATCGTTCAGGGTGATGCTGCGCCGCCCGGTTTTGCCCTTGATCTGCCAGACCCGCGTTTCATGCTGCAAGTCATGAATCCGTGTGCCGGTCACTTCGCTCAGTCTGGCTCCTGTGTTCAACGATATGGTGGAAATCAAAAACCACTTGCGACTGTGCGAGTTTATGGTGTCCAGCAGCAAGGCGGCTTCACTTCTGGACAAGAAACGGGTGCGGGCGTTGTCCACCTTGGGCATTCCCACCTGTTCAAAGGGACTGTCTCCTTTGAAAAGCCCCCATTTTTTGAGCTTGTTGATCACGTTCCGCATATCGCCCAGGATCAAGCGGACAGTGGCCGGGGCGAGTCCTTTTTTGAGCAGAGAGAGCTTATAGTCTTCCAGTTCCAGCGGAGTGATTTTGTCTATCGGCTTCTCTGCGAAGAGCGGGGCCGTGTGGACGCGATAGCGCAGCGCCATGTCAGCGCCGTTGTTCTTCAGGTTTGGGAACCATTTTTCTGCGAACACGTCATAGCCCTGGCCGAAGGTAATGCCCTTGCTCTTTTTGGTCTGCCGGGGCGTTTCCCCGTTCCGGGCGGCTACCATGAATTCGCTGCGTTTATCCGCCGCATACTGAGCGGTCACTTTTTCGCTGCGCCAGCCGACCTTGTGCCAGCGGAATTTTTTATCCTCATCCCGGTAGCTGTAGTAAAAACACTCATCGGGCTTTCCCTCAAAGCGTTTTGTGTCGCTAACATACCGATATACACCAACAAACTTAGTCTTAGTCATGCCTTTCATTTTTCTAGCTCCCTTATAGCTAGAAGCGCTTTTCTAGCTTTTTCTAGCTGCTTTTCGAGCCTGCTGCGGGGTAAATTATGACCCCCTGTGAAAAGCATTGGCTCAAAAAACCCAAGGATAACAAGGAAAATGAAGCGCTATTATCCCTGGTGATGTCCTGTGACTCACTGGGGACAATATTCGTAATCAGTAGGTCGGGAGTTCAATTCTCCCAGCTGGCTCCAGAGATTTCAAGGCGTTACCCGTCAAGGCGGGTGGCGCCTTTATGCGTTCTGCTCCCTGTTGCTACCCGGATGCGAAGAAAG
>Ga0302246_1000470_pt1 | contig 35905 bp, 27 predicted proteins | sample AAG_UR_Trp_MG_FD_193533 | JGI IMG/M metagenome (GOLD analysis project Ga0302246, IMG submission 193533) | Enriched activated sludge microbial communities from anaerobic digester in WTTP, New Holstein, Wisconsin, United States - AAG_UR_Trp | ecosystem: Engineered > Bioreactor > Anaerobic >... | reverse complement strand
TCATTGGCTACACAACGTCCCATCACCACAGAGTGTTCAAGAAAGGGGTGAAGCGTTCCCCACAGGCGAGTGTGCTGCATGTTGGAGCAAAGCCACAGATACCCCTGCATGTCAAATCTCCGCCCGGAAAAAACTGCCCTTTCGTCTCTTCGTTTCACCAGCAGCGGGGATGACGGCTCTCCACGCCTAGAGCCATGGGCTCAGAACCGTAATGGCCCGCATATTGCTTCAAGTCTGGAGACAACCAATCCCGGGGGAAAAGGGATGGGGGGAGACAGGATGAAGCACCAGCACCTCATGTGGAACATCGGCCTCAGCGACCTCGACGCGGCCCGCATCAGCGAGTTCGCAGGCGCAGGCTACACCATGCAGACCGTCCCTGCCGACGCCCTGCCAAGCCCGGACGACCTCGAACGCGAGGCGCCATGCATCATATGGGTGGCGGCGTCTGTACAGGCGGCCCTTGCCGCACATCCACGCCAACTGCGCCAGCATCTCGAACTCGTGCCGCGAGCGCTTGTTCTCGACGTCAGCTACACGCAAAACGACCTCGAACAGGCTCTCGACCTCGACTTCTCGGAAATCGTACGCCATCCCATCTCGCGCAAGCGAGTGCTCACCGTGTTGCGCCGCGCCGTCGAGACCCGCAATGTCCATCAGGACATTCTGCGCATGACGCGGGAGATTCTCCTCGAACGCGAATTGCTCGCACGGAAGAACGACCTGCTCTCCTTTGTCGTCACTTTTCTGACAAGAACGACAGAGAGCCTCGACATCGCAGACATTCTCATCAACGCTCGCGAAGGATTCGGCAAACTCCTGCCCGTGACGGGTCTTCATGCCATTCTGTGGCCGCCCTCGCCCACGGAGGGCGCACATGACGCCGAACTCTTCATCGGCGCCTACAGGCAGACAGAAGCCCATGCGGCATGGACACGCCTGCTTCTGGAGTCTGCACACAGACTCGCCCGACACGACGTGGCAGAATACCGCACGACGGCATTGACGCACGACGAACCGTCGCCCCTGCCCGAAGCAGGACGAGTGATGATGCTGCCCCTTGGCAACGGCAAGAACACCTTCGGGGCCATAGCCATGGCTCTCGCCGAGACACCGGCGCTGGGCAAGGACCAGGCACAGGCCCTCGACTCTGTCATGCGTCACCTCACGCTCGCGCTCCGCAATGCCGTCGTATACCGTGAAATCAAGCTTCAGGCCGACCATGACGCGCTCACGCAGTTGCACAACAGGCGCAGCTTCGATCATCGGCTGGCCGAAGAAGTCGACCGCCATCAGCGTTACGGGATGCCCATGACGCTGCTCATGCTCGACATCGACCATTTCAAGGCCGTCAACGACACCTACGGACACCCGGCAGGAGATGCCGTCCTGCGCGAAGTCGCGCAGACCATGCGTAGCGCCTGTCGCACGACAGACTTCGCGGCCCGCTACGGCGGCGAAGAGTTCTGCGTCATCCTTCCGCATACCGACGGCAAATGCGGACGCATCTTTGCCGAACGGTTACGCAAACGCCTCGCGTCCAGCAGGGTCGAAGTGGACGGCAAGACCATCGCCGTCACCGTGAGCATAGGCCTTGCCACGCTTTCCGCGGCAGCACCGCTCTCCCCGGAAAGGCTCGTCTGTGAAGCGGATGGAGCCCTCTACGCAGCCAAGGCCGCCGGGCGCAACATCGTCTGCGAGGCGCAGGAACCCTGCCAGAGAGCGAATGCGTTACGCGCGTGACCTGCAACGACGCATGGATTCGATTATGCAAAGAGGCCGGAATGGATCCGGCCTCTTTGCGTAGCATGACATGAGCTTCGCGGGCTTGCAGCATCAACGGGGTTCGCTCATCGAACGCACGACGCCACGGCGCTTACCCGCGCCAGTAGCAAGCCCTCCTGTTCGCACCTCTCGACGGGGCCCGCACATGCCGTGACGGGGCACCACGCGGCAGGAGGCAGACGCCCCGCGCATGTCAGAGAAGCAGAAGCGAGGCAAGCCCCAGAAAGATGAAGAACCCCGCACCATCGGTGATAGCCGTCAGGAAAATGCTCGAAGCCTGCGCCGGGTCGCGTCCCAGTGCCCTGAAGATAAGGGGAATGGAACCGCCAGCCACGGCCCCGAGCAGCATGTCGCAAAGCAGCGCGAGGCCCATGACGGCCGCAAGCGCACCCTTTCCGGAGATGGCCCAGATGACCGCGCAGACGAGAACAGCCATGATGACACCCGAAGCGAGGCCTATCTTGCCCTCTCGTGCCACGGCCCGCCACGACTTGCGGCTGTCGAACCTGTCCACCGCCAGCTGCCTGATCATCACCGCCAGCGCCTGCTGCCCAGTGTTGCCCGCCTGATTCGCGACCATGGGCATGAGCACGGCAAGTATGGCCATCTGGGCGATGCTGCCCTCGAACATGTAGACCACCGACGCGGAAAGCGCCGAATTGAGCATGTTGACCACCAGCCACGGCAGGCGCTTGACCAGCGACTCGAACCACGGCGTATCCACCGTCTCGTCCTGCGCTGCACCCACCATGCCCAGCATGTCTTCGCTGGCCTCTTCCTGAATGATGTCGAAGATGTCGTCGTAGGTGACGACGCCAAGGATGCGCCCTTCGTAGTCAACAACGGGCATGGCCATGAAATTGTAGTGCCCCAGCAGGTGGGCCACCTCTTCCTTGTCCTGGTCGAACAATACGGAGATGACGTTCTGGTTGCCCACCTCATCGCGCAGACGAACTCCCGGACGGCTGAGAAGCAGGTCGCGCAACGAAAGGACGCCTATGAGGCGGTCGTCGATATCGACCACATAGGCATAATAGGGGTTTTCCTTGTCCTCGATCTCGCGGCGAATCTGAAGTATCGCCTGATCCGCAGTGAGTTGTTCGTCAAGGATGACGATCTCGGTGTTCATGACCCCGCCCGCGGTGTCGGGGTCGAAAGCCATGAGGTGACGAATCTCGTCGGCGTCCTCGGTATCGAGGTTGTTCAGCAGGACATCGCGGTGGTCTTCGTCGAGTTCGTCGAGCACGTCCGCCGCGTCGTCGGGGGACATCTCGGCGAGAATCTGCGCGGCCACATCGGCGTCGAGGTTCTCAAGAAGGTCGACGCGGACGTGTTCATCAAGCTCGGCAAGGGCTTCAGCCGCATCTTCGGCTGGCAGGTTCCTGAGGACGCAGACCTGCTTTTCCAGCGAGAGGTTCTCGATGTGCTCTGCAACGTCGGCCGGGTGCGCGTACTCCGTATCGGTGTCGACAAGCCCCGCGCACGGGTCGCCCGCGGGCATGTCTTCGTGCGGGGCATGCCGCCTTCCACGGCCTTCGGAGATACCGCTCTCTTCATCTTTCATGGTGATTCCCCCGCACGGATTGAGGCTTGCGGCCCCGCAGCAGGCGGCACCGACGGCTTGACCAAAGCACTGCCGTCACCTAGTACACTCGCACGGGGCGACCGGCGCCCGTCCTGTAGCATCCGACGCCCCGAGGAACAAGTATGCCACATCCTGATTTCACAGCATTCTTCTCCGGCACGGCCCTCGACCGTCTTACCGCCGCCATAGACCTTGCCCTCGTCGAGGACGGCCCCGACCTCACCTCCGATGCCGTCTTCTCACCCGAAGACAGACTCGAAGCCGTGGTCGTGGCCAAGCAACACACGCTCGTGGCGGGCCTGCCCATCGCCCCCATCATTCTCGACCGCTGCCCGGAAGTCCATCCCTATACCCTTGAGATGCCTGTACGCGATGGCGACAGACTCGCCCCCGGCGATACGGCCCTCCGCGTAGCCGGAAGCGCACGGCACATCCTCAAGGCTGAACGGGTCATCCTCAACTTCATGACCCATCTTTCAGGCATAGCCAACCTGACGCACGACTATGTGACGGCCCTTGAGGGAACCCATACGCGCCTTCTCGACACGCGCAAGACCCTCCCCGGCCTGCGGCATGTCGAGAAATACGCCGTGCTCGTTGGCGGCGGCCTCAACCACCGCATCGACCTTGCAGAGATGCTCATGCTCAAGGACAACCATATCGATGCGGCAGGTTCCATCACCGCAGCCGTCACACGTCTGCGCACGGCGTATGCCCCCTGCCCCCCCATCGAAGTGGAATGCCGCACCATGGAAGAGGTCGCCGAAGCCGTTGCCTGCCACGTCGACCGCATCATGCTGGACAACATGGCGCCAGAGGCCATGCGTGCCGCGCTGGGCATCATCCCGCGTACCATCGAGACGGAGACAAGCGGCGGCGTCACCCTCGAAACCATCCGCAGTCTGGCACTCGTGGGCGACCGCGGCCCGGATTTCATAAGCGTGGGTCGCCTTACCCATTCGGCACCCGCTGCGGACTTCAGCATGCGCATCAGCAAGGAGCATCCATGACCCTCCATCGCCCCACGCCCGCATCCTCCGGTGAAACGCCACAAGACGTGGCACGTCGTATCGACGCCCTGCGGGGGCAGCTTGGCGACGACGTGCTCGTCATGGGGCACCATTACCAGCACGATTCGGTCATCCGCCACACCGACCTGCGCGGCGATTCGCTGGAACTTGCACGCAAGGTGGATGCCATCAGCGCGAAGCACATCGTCTTCTGCGGTGTCTATTTCATGGCCGAATCGGCAGCCTTGCTCGCGCGTGACGGGCAGTCCGTGCACATCCCGGAAAGCGACGCCAACTGCGTCATGTCGCAGATGGCCCCCGCACAGCGCGTGGATGCGGTGCTGCGAAATCTCTCCGGGACCGGACGCAATGTCATACCACTGGCCTACGTGAACACTTCGCTGGCGGTCAAAGCCGTCGTCGGACGGCACGGCGGTGCCGTGTGCACCTCTGCCAATGCGAAGACGATGCTGACGTGGGCGCGCGAACGGGCTGACGCAGTGGTCTTCCTGCCGGACAAGAACCTTGCCCGGAACACGGCAGACCTTCTCGGCATCGCCGAAGACCGGAGACATATCCTCGACATCCGGGACGGAGGCGCGGCTGTGGACATGGACGCCGCATCAGGGGCCGAACTTCTGATGTGGCCCGGCTGTTGCGCCATCCACGCCCGGTTCAACCTGCGCCAGATGGAACGCATGAGGGACGAGCACCCCGGGTGCCGCATCGCCGTCCACCCCGAATGTTCGCCCGAGGTGGTTCGCGCCGCCGACGCCGCAGGATCAACGTCGTTCCTCATCCGTTACGCCGAAGAACAGAAGCCCGGTACGACGCTCGTCATCGGCACTGAAATCAACCTCGTCGAACGCCTTGCGGCGCAACACGCCGGACGCATCACCGTATTGCCGCTCCTTGAGAGCGGCTGTTCCCACATGGCGCGTGTGACAGCACCCAAGCTTCTCGCCACGCTCGAATCCATCGCCAGCGGCACGGCCTCACCCGTAGCCATCCCCCTCGACCTGCAGGACGACGCGCACGCCGCCCTCCAACGCATGCTAGAAGCATGTGCCTAAAACGGTAACGCCATGAGCACCAACAGGTTTCACACGCCCGTCCTCGTCATCGGCAGCGGTATCGCCGGTTGCACCGCCGCCCTCACCCTCGCCGACCTCGGGGCCGAGGTCACCCTCATCTCCACCGGCACACGCCTCGACACCGGCAATTCGCCGCTTGCGCAGGGAGGCATCGTCTTCAAGGCAGTGGACGGCGACCCGCGTCTTCTCGAACACGACATCATGGTCGCCGGGCACCATATCAACTACCGCCGCGCTGTACGACAGATCAGCGTGAAAGGCCCGCAGGCGGTACAGGGCATTCTCGTCGACAGGCTCGGCATTCCCTTCGCACGAAGCGGAAAACCCCAGTGCGAATGGGACCTCACCATGGAAGGTGGGCACGCGGCGCACCGCATCATGCACTGTGCCGACTACACGGGCCGCGCCATCATGGATGGCCTCATCGCCGCCATCGAAGAGGCACCCAACGTACGAGTCCTCTCCGGAAGGACGGCGGTCGACCTGCTCACCACGCACCATCAGGCCCGCAGCAACGAATTCCGCTATCAGATCAACAACCAGTGCGTCGGAGCCTATGTCCTCAACGAGCATACCCGCTCGGTGGAGACCATGCTGGCGGACGTCACTGTCCTTGCCACCGGCGGGGTCGGTCAGGTCTACCTGCACACGACCAACAGCCCCAATGCCATCGGGTCGGGCGTATCCATGGCACAGCGCGCGGGGGTACGCATCGAGAACGCCGAGTTCGTGCAGTTCCACCCCACGGCCCTCTTCCACCGCTCGCAACGTCGCTTCCTCATCTCGGAGGCGTTGCGAGGCGAAGGCGGGAGACTGGTCAACGGGGCTGGCGAAGCCTTCATGCACAACTACGACCGCCGGGGCGACCTCGCGCCCCGCGACATCGTGGCGCGTGCCATCGTCGAAGAGATGCTCCGTACCGGTGAGGACTGCGTCTACCTTGATGCATCGCAGGTCGAACAGGACCTTGAACAGCGGTTCCCGACCATCTACCAGCACTGTCAGGACATGGGCATCGACATCAGGGTCGAACCCATTCCCGTCGTTCCCGCCGCCCATTACTTCTGCGGCGGCATCCTCACCGACCTCACAGGGCGCACCACCCTGGACAGGCTCTATGCCGTGGGGGAATGCGCCTGTACCGGGGTGCACGGGGCGAACCGCCTCGCCAGCACGTCACTTCTGGAAGCCCTGCTATGGGGCCGCACGGCGGGTGAAGACATCGCACGCAGGCTGCACAGGCAACGCCCCATGAGCAAACGGCTTCATGCCGCCATCCCCGACTGGCAGCCGCTTGGTGACGAACGCAACGACGACCCGGCACTGGTCGCACAGGATTGGGCCACCATCAGGCACACCATGTGGAACTATGTCGGCATCACCCGCAGCACGGGCAGACTTCGCCGTGCGTTCGAAGACCTGCGCGACCTGTCGCGCCACCTGCACGACTTCTACAAGCGCACGACGCTCTCAAAACCGCTGGTCGACCTCTTCCATGGCTGCCACACGGCCTATACCATAACGCAGGCGGCACTCCGCAACCGCCAGAGTCTGGGCTGCCATTATCGCATAGATTGATGGAATCCCGGAAACATCGACGCAAAAGGGCCACCCCGAGAGGGGTGACCCTTTTGCGTCTGCCCATTACAGCGCATGCATCACGCAGTGCACGCTGCCGTATAGCGACGTTCACATCAGGTAAAGCCGCACCAGCGAGACGCCCGTCCACAGTTGCCATAGAGCAAGCGCCACAAGCACCAGGTTGTTCACGCCATGCACCAGCGGCAGCCACTTGCGACGTCTCTTCTCCTTGTCCAGTCTGTAGCCCGTCATATAGCCGATGACGCATAGCGGCAGCATGACCAGACCGACATACGCGTGCACACCGGTAAGAAAAAGATTGCGCCAGTAGAACCACACCAGCAGCGACCCCAGAAGCCCACCGCCCAGCCATAGGGCGATGGCGTAGGTCCCCCATCGCACATGCTGTTTCCAAGGAAAGACGCACTTCTGCCCGCAATGGACGGCAAGAAAACGTTTCCAGCCGAACAGCACGGCAGGGACGGAGAGGACCAGGGCAATCACCTGCACAAGAGGATGCGACCAGAGCATGTACGCCTCCGAAGGAGTCAGAACAACGATACGGGAATGGCGAGCCTGTCGATGAGGAGTACCACCATTACAGCACAAAGTACCGCGTCGGCAATATGGAGTGCCACGCGCCGTTTGCGAACCGCCAGCGTGGCGGCGAAGAGAAGCGCAATCCCGCACAGGGTTACCATGATGCGCATGCCCACCCCCTCCAGCAACGGAAAGGCTGGCACCATCAGCACCGCTACGGCATAGGCGTGAAACCAGACCTTCAGCAGTCTGGCATAGCGTTCGTGCGGCAATGAGAGCAGCGGCAGAGGCAGGCGCGCCTTGCGATAGGCTTCCCGGTCACGCGCCGCGTGCAGCCAGAAATGGGGAATCTGCCATAGCAGATACAACGTATAGACGACCACCAGCATAGGAGATGCCGGGTGCCCCCCCACAGCCAGCCATCCGACCACAGGCGGCATGGCACCAGCTGCCGCCCCCACCAGCAACGCGAAGGAGGTCCGTCTTTTCAGCGGGGTATACAACCCGTTGTAGACCGCCACGATGCCGATTCCGACCAGTAGCGACGTAAGTCCCCCCGCGAGACACAGCACCATCCAGCCGACAGTGACAAGGGCAAGCCCCATGAGTGAACCGTACATGTGGCCGATACGCCCGCAGGGTATGGGGCGTGAGGCCGTACGGGGAATGACGGCGTCGAGGTCTGCCTCCTGCACCTGATTGATAGCGGAACACCCCCCGGCCAGAAGAAACGTGGCAAGAGAGGCGAGAAGGTGCGTTATCGTCACGTGGGGGACAGCCAGCATGGCACCGAAGAAGGTCGCCCCGGCTACCATGAGACTCACCCGCCACCGGATGAGCATGGCGACGTCTGCAATGGTACAGCGCCCCATCACGAGACTCCTGAAACCGTCATGACAGTCATGTCGTCGCCTGTCACTGAGTCTTGCCTGCGGGGGATGTGCCTCCATGCAGTCCCGGTGACGACGCGTCTGCAGGAGCCTTTTCGGGCGTGCCGGACAATGAGCGCATATAGTCCATCATGGCTTCCATCTGCTCTGGTGTGAAACTATCGTATCCGGGCATCAACGGGTCCCACCCTTTCGACAGCTTCTTCTGCGGCGCGACAATGGACTCGCGCACATAGTCGGCATCGACCTTCACCCGCTTGGGAACGCCATCGACCAGCACATCGACCTCGCTACCCCACAGGTTCTTGAACGTGGGACCGGCTACGACCGACCCATCTGTCGAGTGACACGACAGGCAGCCCTCCTGTTCCATGAGCCGTCTGCCCTCTTCGCGCGTGAGGCCGTTACCGTGCATGAACCAGGCGATCATATCCTCGAAATCCTGCTCGGGAACGACCCCCTCCGTTGAAGGCATGATGGGTTCGAAACCTTCCACAAGCTCGGCATTGGGGTCTTTCAGCGCCCGGCGCAGATAGGCTTCGTCGACGATGATCTTGCGCTTGCTTCCATCACCGAGAACGACCACCCGTTCTGCTCCGTACAGCCCCTTGAACGTGGTGCCCGGGCCGGGACTTCCGTCCAGAGAATGGCACGAGATGCAACCATAGGCGTCGAGAAGAGCCCGCCCCTTGCCCCCCGGCGCTTCGGACGATTCAAGCCATTTACGGAACTCATCCGGCTCGACGGCCTTTACGACAGAAAGCATGTTCGCATGTTTGAGACCACAGTATTCGGCGCACAGGATGTCGAACTCTCCGGGACCATCCGTCTTGAACCATGCGTAGGTCTGCATGCCCGGCACCGTGTCCATCTTGATACGGAAGGCGGGTATATACAGGCTGTGGATGACATCCACGGACGTCATGTCGAGCTTCACGGGCTTTCCGGCGGGAACATAGAGGACGCTGCTGCGTTTGCCGTTGGGATACTCGAATATCCACGACCACATCCGCGCCTTGACGCCCACCTCCAGCGCATCGGCGGGCACGGTTCGCAACGCCTTGTAGCCAGCCCATCCGTAATAGAACAGGGCCATCACGATGAGGGTGGGTATGAGCGTCCACGCCGTTTCGGCAAGAACGCTACCCGGAATCTCTGTGGCGACGGGGTTGCGCCTGTGGTCATACCGCCACACGAACCAGAGCATCGTGGCGGTGATGCCGAGAAGCATGACCGCAGAGACCCCGAAGATGACATAGAAGGCAAGGTCGACCTGCTGCACCGGTGAAAGCGACTGCGGATACATGCCCACCTCCTAGCGGTACGCCAGGTCGAAGAATGTGAACCCGATGGCGATGGCGAGTATGAAGAAGGCCAGAAACACCAGCGACCGCAAAAGCCAGCCTTCATACCGCAGGTGCATGAAGTACAGCACCACAAGCCCCGCCTTGGTCGTCGCTACAGTAAGGGCCACAACGACATTGAGGAAGCCGAAATCCAGACTTGCCACGTACACCGTCAACGCCGTGAGAAGAAGCAACAGACACCATATCAGGGTGTTCGTGCCATAACTTATGATGTGATGCGCATCGTCGTGACCGCTACCCATGACTCCCCCTAGGCGACGAGGTAGAAAAGCGGAAAGAGGTATATCCACACCAGGTCGACGAGGTGCCAGTACAGACCGGAGTTCTCCAGTAGCACATAGTCGTCGGCATTCACATGGCCCTTCCGGATGCCCCTCAACGCATACAGCAGCACTGCGGCACCGATGATGACGTGGATGCCATGCAGCCCCGTCATCACGTAATACAGGCTGAAAAAGATGCCCAATCCGTCTTGTGCCTCGAGAAGGTGTGCACTTCCCGGATAGATGTCGTGGGCGATCTTGGCACTCCACTCGAAGAACTTGTTCACCATGAACATGCCAGCAAGGGCGACAGTGGCGTACAGAAGTTTGCAGGCTCGGTCAGGATTACCCAGGCGCAATGCCGTGATGGATTGTGCCACAGTGACACTGCTTGTGATGAGCACCACCGTGTTCACAGTGCCGAAGACCTTGTCCAGCATCTTGCCACCGGCATGGAAGGCTTCCGGGTAACGATGCAGGTAGGCGGCATAGAGCAGAAACAACCCGCCAAAGAGGAGTATTTCGGTGAAGAGGAACAACCACATCCCAAGACGTGAAGCATAGTCATCACGGGGCAGACCATGCCCGCCCGCAGACATTGTCGGGTGCTCATCCATCGGCCTTCACTCCCGTAAAGTCGTAGGGCCCCTTGGTGACGACGGGTTCACTGACGAAGTTGTGATGCGGGGGCGGCGACGAAACAGACCACTCGAGCGTAGCACCGCCCCATGGGTTGTCTCCCGCTGCCGGGCCGTTTCGGCTTCCGCGCCAGAGATTCCAGAACATCAACAGAATCCCGGCTGCCAGCACCCACGACCCCATCGTCGAGATGAAATGCCCCGTCGTATACTGCGGCAGATAGTCGTAGTACCGACGCGGCATTCCCTGCATCCCTATGACGAACATCGGGAAATACAGGACGTTGAAACCGACGAAGGTGATGAAGCACGCGAGCGTGGCAGTCTTCTTGTCGTACATCCTGCCGAATATCTTGGGGAACCAGTAGTGCATGGCCCCGAACAGACCGAAACCGAGCCCCCCGAAGATGACATAATGGAAATGCGCCACTACGAAATACGTGTCGTGCACATGTATGTCCGTCCCTGCCGACCCGAGCACAAGCCCCGTCAGTCCGCCTATGGAGAAAAGAAAGATGAATGCCAGCGCATACCAGAGGGGCGGTTCGATGCGTATCGACCCCTTGTACAGCGTCGACACCCAGTTGAAGACCTTGATGGCGGAAGGGATGGCGACCACGAACGTCAGGAACGAGAAGACGAGCACGGCTGTATCACTCATGCCGCTGGTGAACATGTGGTGCGCCCATACAAGTGAACCGGCAAAGGCTATGGCAAGACTGGAAAGGGCTATCATCTTGTAGCCGAAGATGTTCTTGCGGGCGAACACCGGCAGGATGTCCGAGATGACGCCCATGGCGGGCAGAATCATGATGTAGACCGCCGGGTGCGAGTATATCCAGAAGAGATGCTGGTACAACAGGGGGTCGCCCCCCCGCGACGGGTCGAAGAGTCCGACACCGAGAACGCGTTCCGCGAAGATGAGCAGCACGGTGATGCCAAGCACAGGCGTGGCCAGAACCTGTATCCACCCGGTCGCATAGAGCGACCAGACGAAAAGGGGCAGCCGGTCCCAGGTCATGCCGGGAGCGCGCAGCCGGTGGATGGTGGTGATGAAATTGAGCCCGGTGAGGATGGAAGAGAACCCCAGCACGAACACGGCGAGCACTGCCGCACTCACGTTGGTGCTGGTGGTCTGGCTGAAGGGGACATAGAACGTCCAGCCCGTATCAGGCCCGCCCTTGCCGGTGAAGAGCGACGAAAGCGCCATCAACGCCCCGATGACGTACAGCCAGAACGAGAAGTTGTTGAGCTTCGGAAACGATACGTCCTCTGCACCTATCTGAATGGGCAGGATGATGTTGCCGAACGCGGCAGGGATGCTGGGGATGACCACGAGAAAGATCATGATCACGCCATGCAGCGTGAACACCGTATTGTAGGTCTGGGCGTCCATGATTGTAGGGCCCGGTGCGATGAGTTCCAGACGCACGAGAAAGCCGAGCAGCAGACCGACCAGAAAGAACCCCATGATACCGCAAAGATACATGATACCGATGCGCTTGTGGTCCGTGGAGAACAACCAGGAGGCGATGCCCCCCCTCGTGCCTGCCATGGGCCGCAAGAAACTGACGGATGTATGTGCCGCTTCGCTCATCGCAACCTCGTTTGTCGTATCTGTCAGTTGCGGCGACGTCCGCCGCGGAGAAGCACGAACAACAGGACGCCCGCCCCGAAAAGAATGACCACGCCAGCCACCTTCATCACATCGAAGACGTACTTGCGCCCCTTGGGGTCGTAGGTGAAGCAGTACGAGACGGCACGCCGTAGCGACAGGCCCACCTTCTCCTCGGCTGCTTCATGCAGTGCCATGGTCACGTCGAACGGAAGAAACCCGTTGCCATACAGGTACCGGGTGATGCGCCCTTCGGGGGACACCGCCACCAGGACCACCGGATGCACGAAGTCGCGCCCCTGTCGTGTGAACCGGAAGCCGATGGCATCCATGAATCGCTGGACATTGGGCAGGTCGGCGGTCAGGAAGCGCCACCCGTCGGGGGGGTAGTCTCCACCCACGGCGGCCAGATAGTTCTTCTTCTTGTGCGACGCCAACTCGGGCGTGTCGAGTTCGTCGAAACTCACCGACAGCACCCGGTACTCTGTCCCCGCCTTCATGTTGAGGGCAGGCAGTACGCGCGCGATGGAACTCTGCAACATGTTGCAGACGGTGGGGCAGGAATAATAGACCGGGGCTACGAGGGTCGGCACGGTCATGAGGCTGCGGGCATCGACCAGATTGCCAGCTTCATCACGAAGCATGATGCCTTCAGGAATGATGGTGCCAAGCTTCTCATCCACACCGGCTACGGGGGTGCCATCCTGCTTCGCCCTCTGCAACAGCGAGGACGGTTCGCCGTCCGGCGACGCAGGATGCACATGAGGGGCCTCGGCGGCATCATGCCCGTGCCCTGCGGTCGCGTTCGCCGCTGCCCCAGCAGCGGGGGCAGTATCATGCGTGGCATGTGCACTGTCACCACCTGAACTGCCGCCAGTGGCACTCGCGCGAGTGTCGCTCGCGGGATGTGACGAAGACACAGCCGCTGGCCCCACACCATGGGCGCCCGTGTGCCCTTCGGCGGCATTGGCATCATGCCCGTCAGGGGCGACCTGACGCTGTTCGGTCTGATGCTCTCCGTGCGTCATTCCCGCCGGAGTGGAGGCAAGTCCATGCCCTTCAGCTCCTCGATGTTGCGTCTGCGTCCCCTCAGGGGTGGCCGGAGCGGCAAGACCCGCTCCGGCCACAGAAAGGACACAGGCCGCAAACAACATCACGCACGCACGGTGTGCAACACGATGCAGCCCAGACATACGACCTCGCTAGAGCTTGCTCATGTAGTCGGCGAGCGCCTTCAATTCCTCATCAGAGTATTTCTTGACGGCGTTGGTCATCATGGCCTTGCGCTCGCCACCGTAGGAACCGTCTGCATAGCCTTTCATCTTCTTGTACAGTTCCTCGGCCCCCTGCCCCTTCACGGGCTTGGCCGAACCCATGGCAGCCTTGGAACCATCGGCTCCGTGGCATCCGATGCATGACTTGTAGAGTGCGGCGCCATCGGCAGCGACACCGGACACGGCAAGTCCGAAAGAAAGGGCGGCACACAGGCTGGACAAAAGCAGAACTCGTTTCATGGCATCCTCCAGAGATGAACTGATAGTGGACAATACTCCATACATACCGCATCACACGGAACAAAGGCAATCCCCTCGCGCGGTTTACGATAAAAAAGGGGGCGGTGGCGCGTGGCCACCGCCCCCTGTCAGGGCTGAAGTGAGCAGACGGCTAGACGACGCCATGCTCTCCGGGCTTTTCGTAGTCGGCATCGACAGCGGCCATGACCGGCTTGCCGAAGGCGAGAAGCACCGGGCTTGCCACGAAGATGGACGACAGCGTTCCGATGAACACGCCGAAGAACATCGTCAGGGCGAAGTCATGGATGACGCCACCGCCGAGGAAGAACAGGCTGACGATGACCATCAGCGTCGTGCCACCGGTGAGAATGGTACGGCTGAGGGTCTGGTTGATGCTGCGGTTGATGATGACGTCGAACGGGTCATCCGGGTTCGTGCGGAGCGTCTCGCGGATACGGTCGTAGACGATGATGGTGTCGTTCAGCGAGTAGCCGATGAGTGTCAGCAGCGCGGCGATGATGTTCAGGTCGAACTCCTTGCCGAGAAGCGACAGCAGACCGATGGAGATGAGCACGTCGTGCAACAGTGCTATGATGGCACCCAGCGCGAAGTTGAGCTTCAGCTTCCAGCACAGCGCCACGGTCACCAGCAGGGAGACGAACACCAGCCATTCACGTCCAAGCCCTATGGCCGACAACAGGTACATGCCACCCCAGAGGGTTGCCGCCATCACCGCAGAGGCCATCCATCGCTGTTCGAAACGACCGGAGATGTACACGGCAATGAGCAACACGGCATAGTACAGGGCCTCGACGGCCTTGCTGCGCAGGTCCGCCCCGACCTTGGGGCCGACCATCTCAAGCCGCTGCACCGTGAAGGACACGTCCTTGAGGTTCTGTTGCAACGCGGTCGACACGGTCTGGCGGATGCTGTCAGCAGACGACCCGGTATCGGAGATGCGGATGAGATAGTCTTCGTCACCCTCACCGAAACGCTGGATGGAAAGCCCCGGCAGGTCGGCGTCGGCGAGACTCTTCTTGATGGCCTCGTCTTCGACCGGCTTGTCGAACTTGACCTGCACCACGGCACCACCAGCAAAGTCGATACCGTAGCGAAGTCCGCCATTCATGGCGATGGAGGCGAAGCCGATGAGAATGACGACGATCGAGAGCACGTAGGCGATGCGGCGCATGCCCACGAAGTCTATCTTCGTGTCATACTTGATGAATGAAAGTCCCATGATGTTCCTCCGCTAGATGCTGAGCCGCTTTGAGGGCGACAGGCGCATCCACAGGTCGAAGACGGCGCGCGAGACGAAAATGGCCGTGAACATCGAGGCGAGGATGCCGAGGGTGAGGGTCACGGCGAAGCCGCGCACCGGGCCGGTGCCGAACTGGTACAGGATGGCTGCAGCAATCACCGTGGTGAGGTTCGAGTCGGTGATGGAGAGCATGGCCCTGTCGAATCCGGCGTGAATGGCCGCCAGCGGGGTGAGACCGCGCCGCAGTTCTTCGCGGATGCGCTCGTAGATGAGCACGTTGGCGTCGACGCCCATGCCGATGGTCAGCGCAATACCCGCAAGGCCCGGCAACGTCAGCGTAGCGCCGAAGCCAGCCATGCCAGCAAGGATGAGCAGGATGGTGAAGCACAGCATCCCGACGGCGATGGCGCCGCTGGCCCCGTAATAGAGGATGGTGAAGACGACGACGGCAGCACCGCCCACCTGACCGGCGAGAATACCGCTGTCGATGGACTCCTGACCGAGCGAGGGACCAACCGTGCGCTCTTCGAGCACGTTGACCGGAGCGGGCAACGAGCCTGCGCGCAGCACGATGGCAAGGTCCTGTGCCTCTTCAGTGGTGAAATGACCGGTGATGCTGGCGCGGCCGCCCGCTATCTTCTCCTGGATGGAAGGCGCGGAATAGACCTTGCCGTCAAGGACGATGGCAAGACGCTTGCGCACGTTCTCGCCCGTCACACGCTCGAAGATGGCGGCACCGCGGCTGTTGAACGTGAGCATGACATACGCCTGATTGAACTGGTCGAAGCCGGGTCTGGCGTCGGCCACGTTCTCGCCGGTGAGGAGAATCTCCTTGTCGAGGGCCACGGGCACTTCGCCCGCCGACCCGTCGCCGCCACGGCGCATCATGGGAAGCACATCCACACCGGGGGGCACAAGGCCCTTGGCGAGTTTCTCGGGATCGACGTCGTCCCTGACGATACGGAATTCGAGGTGCGCCGTCTTGCCGATGATCTGAATGGCGCGTGCGGGGTCGGCAAGGCCGGGCAACTGGACCTGAATGCGATGGTCCTGCTGCTTGCGGATATCCGGTTCAGCCACACCGAACTGGTCGATGCGGTTGCGTATGGTCTTCACAGCCTGATCGAGGGCCATGTCCTCGATATGTGTGCGCTGCTCTTTCTTGAGCGTCGCCACATAACGCAGCTGCCCGCCGTCGATCTCGACAGGGGCGCCCACGGCTAGCTGCGGGAACTGCTTGGCGAGCATCTCGCCCAGCTGGTCGCGTTGCGCAGCCTTGGCGAGAACGAACTCGACCCTGTCACCCGGCAAAATGCGGGGACGGAGGATGAAGATGTCCTTCTCACGGGCCGAGGAGCGGATGTCCTGCCCCATCTGCGAAAGGGAATTCTCGACAGCCTTGTCCACGTCGACGCCCAGCGTGAGGTGGATGCCCCCCATGAGGTCGAGGCCGAGGCTGATGCGGTTGTCGGGCAGGAATCTGCCCATCGGGGAAGATTTGACGGCGGGAATGCTCGGCAGCACATAGGCCACGGCAGCCAGAAAGACCACCAGCGACAGGGCCAGCCGCCAACGGAGACCCTCGTTCATTGCCACTCCTCAGGTCACACGAGTTCAGCCCCGCAACGCGGGGCCACCCCGAACCGGGGTGCTGTTCAACGGCGAAAGGGCAAGCACGCACCGCGTTGGCCCGTGCTTGCCCCAGGGCGTGACGCCTTGATTACTTGGAGTCCTTCGCGTCGGACTTCTTGGGGGCGGCCTTCTTGGAAGGATCGACGACACCGGTGATGAAGCCGCGACCGATCTTGACCTTGGTCTCGCCAAGGTCGAGGGTCACCGTATCAGCATCGATATCCACGATACGACCGTACAGACCGCCTGCGGTCAGCACGTGCTCGCCCTTGCCGAGGGCATCGAGCATGGCCTTGTGTTCCTTGGCGCGCTTCTGCTGCGGACGGATGAGCAGGAAGTAGAAGATGGCGAACATCAGGATCAGCGGGACGAAGCTGGTGAGAGCGGCGGCTCCGCCTTCTGCGCCGGCCTGCTGGCCTGCGCCCATGGCGTACGCTGCGGTAGTCCAGAGCATGGTGCCTCCTTATGGCGGTTGCGCCCGGATGCCCGGGCGTAATCATCGTTAAACCTGACCTACCTAACCGCTCATGCCCCGTCTTGCAACGCCTTTTCTGGTCACAACGGCACACAGCGCAGATGCGAAGGCCCAGCGACAACGCGGCGAAGGAGCGCATTCCCGCACCGCCGTTACGCCCATCGGTGGAAATGTGGCACCATTAGCAATTCACAATGCGTGCGAGCCCCCGGCATGATGCGTCTGCGCCACGCATGACTACCCTTCAGGCTCATGCTTGCGGGACAGTCACTTCCGACAACATGCAGCCGCGCATGGCAGCCACGTCCGCTCACGTCCTTGCAGCGCCTACCTGCAACCATGCCGAAAGCCCCCGCCCTTCGAAGAAGGAACGGGGGCGATCCCGCAAGTCACAACATGCGCTCTATCCGGTCGTTCACGCGGACATCGCACTCGAAGCGGAACGACTGAAGCCGGACAGGTGCCCCGCCGCAACACGGTCAGTTCGTTCCGACGTACATATTGCCGTAGGGTCTGTGCGAGCGCGGATGCACCTTGACGAATGACGCGCCGAGTATCTCTGCGGCGTCCTTGCCGAAGGCATCGGCGTACGCCTGCACATGCCGTGCGAGCGCAGCCCCGTCCTCCTCATCCAGAGGCGACAGTGCAAGCCCCGGTCCCAGCAGATGTTCCGGCACCTCACCACGGATGTAGATGACCCCGCCGTGCATCCCGGTACCGAGGCTACGCCCCGCAACGGGCGCCTCCGGCTTGCCGGTGTCCATGCCAAGCAGCACGATGACCCCGCCAGCCATGTATTCTCCGAGAAAGTCGCCCGCCTTGCCGCCCACCACGATGACCGGCACCCTGTCGAGATACGACTTCATGTGGATGCCCACCCGGTAGCCCACGTCACCACGCACGAGGATGCTACCATCGCGCATGGCATAGCCGAGGACATCGCCCGCCATGCCGTCGATGACGATGTGCCCGCCATCCATGGTATTGCCCACGCCATCCTGCGCGTTGCCCTGTACCCTGATGTGCGGACCGCGCATGAAGGCACCGAGGTCCTGCCCCGGCACGCCGAGGATGTTGATGCTCACGTCGCCCTCGACGGCGTTGCCGATGAAACGCTGCCCCCGCACTCCGTGCAGGTCGATGACCTGCGTTCCGGCGGCGACCGCCTCGCGGATTCGGACATTGAGTTCGCGATAGGGCATTCCGTCGGCGTCGATGATGATCCTGTCTGCCATTGTCATGCCTCCAGTTCGACGATGACGGGTTCTCCGGCCTTGGGTGCCCATACCCTGTCAAGGTCGCGGCAGACCTCGCGTATGGAGCTTTCCTCGCTGGACATGAAGGTCATGGTGTCCTTTTCCGCCACGACGAGAGGACGCAACTTCACGCGGTCGTTGAGCCCCATCATACCCCTGGAGTCGGTCACGAGGATGGCGAAGGGGCCATTGAGCAGGGCCGCGCCATAGACCGCCCGCAACGCCGTGAAAGCCTTGCGCTGCTCTTCGGGCATACGGTCGACCTCATCCCAGAAGGGCGGCGCGAACACCCAGCTGGCCATGCGCTTCGAAAGCCCGTGCTTGCGCACCATGAGGTCAAGCAGGTAGGCCACGACTTCGGTGTCGGTCATGAGTGTGCACTCGTAATCGTGCTCACACAGATAGCGCCGATTGATGCCGTACGAGGATATTTCGCCGTTATGCACGATGGCCCAGTCCAGCAACGTGAACGGATGCGCCCCGCCCCACCAGCCGGGCGTGTTGGTCGGAAAACGGTTGTGTGCCGTCCACATGTAGGCGCGATACTCGTCAAGCCGGAAGAAGTCGGCGATGTCCTCGGGGTAGCCGACCCCCTTGAACGTGCCCATGTTCTTGCCGCTCGAGAAGACGAACGCACCGGGAATGCGCGTGTTGACGTGCATCACCGCCCCGACCACGTAGTCCGACTCGCCCATATGCTGCCACTGTGGTCGCACGGCCTTGGGTGCGAGGAAGTAGCGCCGTACCAGGGGCGGGTTCTTCACCGTGAGCACGTCGCGGGTGGGAATGGGTTCGGCGTGGTGCACGTCGAACAGCCCGGCGAGGTAGGTCTCTGCCCGTTCGAGGGCGGCCGCGTCGTCACCCATGATATGGAAGGCGTAGTCGTCCGCCCTGTCCGGATAGATGCCGTAGGCGGCGAAACCGCCCCCAAGCCCGTTGCCCCTGTCGTGCATGGTGCACATGGCGTCGATGGGCATGGTGCCGGGTATGAGGTTGCGCTTGCGGTCGATGACACCGAAGACGCCGCACCCCGCGATGTCCTTGTCGAATTTCCAGAAGTCCTTGGGAGCCTTCATGACGTGTCTCCGGCCTAACGGCCCGCGTGCTTGATGCCGAGGATGTCGAGTTCAGTGTCGCCAAGGCCGATGCCTCGAAGCTTGTCACGGTTGCCCCGCAGACTCTCGATGGAATTGAGCCCCATGCCGCCCAGCATCTCCTGAATCTCATGGCCCCACGCCCTGACGAGATTGGTCAGCCTGCGCGCCGCTTCGTCGGGGTTCTGGCGTTTCTTGAGGCGCGACTCGTTGGTTGCGATACCCCACGGGCATTTGCCCGTGTAGCAGCGCCCGCACAGCGTGCACCCTACTGCGATGAGCGCGGCGGTGCCGATGTAGACGGCGTCGGCCCCAAGCGCGATGGCCTTCACCACGTCGGCGCTGCACCGGACGCCGCCGGCGGCCACGATGGATGCGCGGTTGCGGATGCCCTCGTCACGCAGCCTGTCGTCAACGGCGGCCAGCGCAAGCTCGATGGGAATGCCCACGTTGTCGCGGATCATGGTCGGGGCTGCCCCCGTGCCTCCCCGGAAGCCGTCGATGACCACGATATCGGCCCCTGCGCGCACGATGCCCGAGGCGATGGCGGGGGCGTTGTGCACTGCCGCTATCTTCACGGACACAGGCACGCGGTACTGCGTAGCCTCCTTGATGGCGCAGATGAGCTGAAGAAGGTCTTCGATGGAGTAGATGTCGTGGTGCGGCGCAGGCGAGATGGCATCAGACCCCTTGGGTACCATGCGCGTTCGCGAGACCTCTTCGTCGATCTTCTCACCGGGCAGATGTCCGCCGATGCCGGGCTTTGCGCCCTGCCCGACCTTGATTTCGACCGCTGAGCCCGCATTGAGGTAGTCCTTGTGCACCCCGAAACGCCCGGAGGCCACCTGCACGATGGTGTTGGCACCATAAGGATAGAGGTCGGGGTGCAGGCCGCCTTCTCCCGTATTGTAGAACGTGCCCAGTTCGGTCGCCGCCTTGGCCATGGCCTCGTGAAGATTGTAATTGATGGCCCCGAACGACATGGCGGCGAACATGATGGGATATTCAAGCTGCAACTGTGGCCCGATTTCCGTCTGAAGCTTCGGCCCCTGCGGCGTTTCCTCGAACACGAGCCTGTCGGGCCTTCCTCCGAGGAACGTGCGGAGTTCCATGGGTTCGCGAAGCGGGTCTATGGATGGATTCGTCACCTGACTGGCGTCGAGCAACATGTTGTCCCAGTAGACGGGCTTGGGAGACGGACACCCCATGCCCGAAAGAAGCACACCACCCGTGTCGCTCTGCTTGTAGATGTTCTTGATGAACGCCGGGGTCCAGAGTGCGTTCTCGCGAAAGTCGGAAGGCTTGCGACGGATGGTCAGGCAGTCGGTGGGGCACATGGCCGCGCACCTATGGCAGCCCACGCATTTGCTGCTGTCATGCTCTACCCGCTTACGTGCCTCATCCCAGAAGTGTACGCCGTAGGAGCACTGCCGGACGCACACTTCGCAGTCGATGCAGCGGGCCCGTTCGCGCTCCACGACGAAATCGTTGAAATGCTGACTGATGGGCTTGGAACGCACGTTGCTATCCTCGATGCGTGAAAAGGGTTCTTCCGCCTTGCGCGGAGTGACGCACCCGATGGGGGCTCACAGCACTACTTTTAACGATGCTGTCGAAACCGGTCAATCGTTCAATTGAAGAATGCCCGCTCAAAGCGCCAATTAAAACTCATAACTAACTGAAATAAAAGAATATTTATAAAAAATACGCCCTCTGATCCAATGGGGATCTAAAGCGACTATTTTTTACAATTTTGAGACAACGCTCTTTGCGTAAACGAAACGACCTCACGAGCGACAAAGCTCCGACTCTCGCGATGGGTCGTGATGAGATGATGCCCTGCCACCCTGTCGGCGAGCCCGAACAACCGTACACAGACATCATCCGACGTCACGCGTCGTGCGATGTGAAGGGCATTCTCCACAGGCACGGTACGGTCGCCGCGGGCGTGCATCAGAAGAAGCGGGGCCACTAGCAGTGGCAACTCCCGCTCAACCTGCCCCATCCCCTTGATGAGGCTGTGCAACTGTGGCAAGGCCATGACCCCGTCATAACCGCGCCACGGCGCCACGGCTGTGGCCTCGGGCTTGCGACACGGCACAGGCCATCGACGCCGCACCCGCTTGAGCAACCCTACGAATGGCAGGCGCCAGTCCTGCATGACGAACGGCACGGCACGGTACAGGAAGACAGGCGCGGCAAGGGCGACAACCCCGGCGGGCCGGAAGCGACAGCCCAGGTGCAGGGCAAGCGTTCCGCCCATGGAAAGACCGACGACCACAACGCGCCCCGCGCGTGCCTCAAGGTCGCGGTAGCACTCGTCGGCATGGCGCGCCCAGTCGTCGAAACAGGTGGCCTCGAAATCTTCAAGTGTCGCATCATGCCCGGGCAGGGTGATGACGTGTGCCTCGACCCCGGCCTCGGACAACGCAACGGCCAGCGGTTCCATCTCGAACGGCGCCCCGCCGAAACCGTGAATGAGCAGACATGCCCCTCCGGTCATTGTTCCTCCAGTGCCCCCGACCTCGCCCATGACCGACCTCCGGCTCCTGTTGCAGGTTCATCCTGTTTTCCGGTAGCATACACCTAGCGCCCCTCTCGGGGAAAGAGCCTGCCGCCCCGGACCGCCGGAGTTCAAAGGCCCACTTCGCGCCTCACCGAAACCACGCCACGGAGCGACAGAACATGCCCCTTCCCTGTGACACTATCCTGCAAGCTGCCCTCATTGTCACCCAGGACGACGCCCGCACGGTCATCGAAGACGGTGCCATAGCCATACACGAAGGACGGATTGCAGCCGTCGGGCAACGTGATGCGATCGTCGGCAACTGGCATGGCGTAACCGTCATCGACATGGGTGAGAGCCTCATCATGCCCGGTCTCGTCAATGCGCATACGCATGCGTCCATGACACTTCTGCGCGGCCTTGCCGACGACCTTCCCCTCATGGACTGGCTCACGGGCCATATCTTTCCCGTGGAAAAAGGGCTGACAGGGGAACTGGTCGAACTGGGAGCCTTGCTAGGCTGTGCGGAGATGCTGCGGACGGGAACGACGGCCTTCAGCGACATGTACCTCATCGAAGACGCCACGCTGCGTGCGGTCGACCGCGCCGGACTGCGCTGCCTCGCCGGTGAAGCCATCTTCGCCTTCCCCTCGCCCGCCTACGCAGACCCGGAGACGGCCTTCGACCTCGTCCGCGCCCAGCACGACCGCTGGAAGCACCATGCCCGCGCGGCGTTGGCTGTGGCCCCTCACGCAGTCTACACCAGCACACCTGCGATACTCGCCCGCTGCCGCGACCTCGCCGAAGAGCTTGGCCTGCCGATACACCTGCACCTTGCGGAAACCGCCACCGAGACGGCGCAATGCATCGAACAGCACGGGGCACGCCCCGTGCCCTATTGCGACGGACTGGGGTTGCTCACGCCCCGCACGACACTGGCCCATTGCGTCGACCTCACCGAAGGGGAGATTGACCTGCTGGCAGAACGCGGTGTCACCGTGGCGCACTGCCCTGAGAGCAACATGAAGCTCGCCTCCGGCATCGCACCGGCCACGGCCATGCTTGGGCGGGGCATGACGCTTGGACTTGGGACCGACGGGGCAGCCAGCAACAACAGCCTGAACATGTTCACCGAAATGACCTCATGCGCGTTGCTGCACAAAGTGCATCACATGGACCCCACCTGCGCCCCCGCCTCCGCCGTCCTTGACATGGCCACACGTGGCGGGGCACATGCCCTGCACATGCAGGGAATAGGACGCATCGAAGCCGGGTGCCCAGCCGACATCATAGCCCTCGACCTGCGCGCCCCCAACATGCAGCCCATCTTCAACCCGGCATCGCACCTCGTCTACGCGGCGACGGGCCACGAGACCCGACTGACCATGGTCGGCGGGGAGGTGCTCTACCTCGATGGATGCTACACCCGCTTCGACATGGACGACCTGCTGAAGGAAGTGCGCAAGGCCCGCACATGGGCCATGGAACAGGTACGCGCTGCGCGGTAGCCCCTGAAACCGGGCCCGCCAGAACGACAGTCGGACGAAAACCGTACTTTCCCGTTGACAAGTGCGGCAATCTGTATAATTGAGACCTGCTTTCTGACAACACACACGCGCCCTGCGCGCGAGATGGAGGAACATCACAATGAGCGCCAACAACGTCCTTGAAGGTGCCGTGAAGACGGCCGAAGGCGTAATGCTTAACGGTTTCGTCCTCCAGCCCATCGTCGACAAGTGCGAGGGCTGTGAACGCATCCGTACCTTCGAAGAGCAGAGCTTCTGCTCCAGCTACCCCGCCCCCGAACGCAAGTGGGCCGGTGGTCGCTGCAATTTCGCCACCCACGTCAAGGCCGCTGCTGCCGCTGCTGCCAAGGTCAACCCCCTCAAGGCCTCCAAGCGCGCCGCGAAGGGCCGTTAGTCTTTCGCCCCCGCAGGGAAAGGGTACCTTGCGTACCCTTTCCCTTTTTCTTCCTCCGGCGAGCCGGTAGGTCTTCCGCCCGCAGCCGCGACAATGACGGCGGCAGCAAGGCCGCCGGGAGCTTGCCATGTCTTCACAACTCCTCTCCCGCCTCGACAACCTGCGTGACAGGGTCATCGAACTCCAGCGCAACATGACGGCCCTGCCCGCCCTCGGCCCCGAAAGCGGCGGCGAAGGCGAACGCGCCAAGGCCGACTATCTTCTTTCCGTCCTGCGTGACATGGGAATGCCCCTCATCGAGGAGATAGACGCCCCCGACCCGCGTGTCCCCTGCGGTCACAGGCCGAACATCGCGGCACGCATACCCGGTCGTACGGGGCGCACCCTGTGGGTCATAGGCCATATGGATGTCGTGCCCCCCGGCGAGGCGGCCCTGTGGGATACCGACCCGTGGCAACTCAAGGTCGATGGCGACATCATCTTCGGGCGCGGCGTCGAGGACAACCAGCAAGGCATCGTCACCGGCCTGCTGGTGGCACAGGAACTTCTTGCCTCCGGCACGGTGCCCGACATGGGTTTCGGCCTTCTCCTCGTCGCCGATGAGGAGACTGGCAACAACTACGGCATGGCGCATGTCGCCACGGCCCGCCCCGACCTTTTCGGCGACGACGACCTTGTCATCGTGCCCGACTTCGGCACCGAAGACGGCGCGATGATCGAAATCGCGGAAAAGAGCATGCTCTGGCTCAAAGTGCAGGTTGCAGGCAAACAGTGCCATGCGTCCACACCCGACGAGGGCATCAACTCGCTGGTTGCCGCCTCTGCCATGATACTGCGCGTGCATGAGCTTGACGCGCGCTTCGATGCGGTAGACCCGCTTTTCAACCCGCCCGCCTCCACCTTCGTCCCCACGAAGAAGGAAGCCAACGTGCCCAACGTCAACACGGTCCCCGGTAACGATGTGTTCTACATCGACTGCCGTGTCCTGCCCTGCTACCTACTCACCGACGTGCGGCAGGCCGTACGGGAAATCGCCGACGATATCGAACGGGCCTACGGTGTCACCGTGACTCTCTCCGATGTACAGGCCGAACAGGCCGCGCCCGCGACCTCCTCCGACAGCGACGTCGTGCATCGCCTGACCCGTGCCATCCGTGCCGAATACGGCGTGGAAGCCCGCCCCATGGGCGTGGGCGGAGGCACAGTGGGCGCCATCCTGCGCAAGCGGGGACTCCCTGTGGCCGTATGGTCGACGCTCGTACCCAATCCTCACACTCCCAACGAGGCTTCACGCATCTCGCGCACCATCGGTGACGCCAAGGTCGTCGCCCGTATGCTCTTCGACGCCTGACCATGAGCACCATCCGTAAACCATCGCCTCCCGACATGTACGACTGCATCGTCGTCGGTGCCGGGCACGCCGGGTGCGAGGCAGCAATGGCCCTTGCCCGCATGGGCCATGCCACCCTGCTGCTCACCGGCAATGCCGATCGCATCGGACATCTCTCGTGCAACCCCGCCATCGGCGGGCTTGCCAAGGGCCACATGGTCAAGGAGATCGACGCCCTCGGGGGCATGATGGGCCTGTGGGCCGACGAAGCCGGCATCCAGTTTCGCACGCTCAACAGCAGCAAGGGGCCAGCAGTCCGTGCCACACGCGCACAGATAGACCGCGACGCCTACCTGCGCGTCGTACGCCGTGACATCTTCGCACAGCCGAACCTGCGCGTGTGGCAGGACATGAGCGAGGCGATCATCGTCGAAGGAGGCAGGGCTGCCGGGGTCCGCACCGCCTACGGTCAGGAGTTCAGGGCACACCATGTGCTGCTGACAACGGGTACGTTCCTGCAGGGACGCATCCATGTGGGACTGAACAACTTCCCCGGAGGTCGCCTCGGCGACGCCCCTGCCACCGGGCTTTCGGCGTCACTACGGGCTATCGGCCTCGAACTCGGCAGGCTCAAGACGGGCACCACGCCGCGACTCCTTCGCGACAGCATCGACTTCTCGATGATGGAGGTACAGCCTCCCGACGACCCGCCACGGCCGTTCAGCTTCAGGGGCCCCGGCGTCCGTCTGCCCCAGTTGCCATGCCATGTGACGTGGACCAACGAACGGACGCATGAGGCCATTCGCGCCGGATTCGACAGGTCGCCCATGTTCACTGGTGTCATCAAGGGCACCGGGGCGCGCTATTGCCCCTCCATCGAGGACAAGGTGGCGCGATTCCCTGAAAAGGAACGGCATCAGGTCTTCGTGGAACCGGAAGGTCTCGAAAGCCCTGAATGCTACCCGAACGGCATCCCGACAAGCCTTCCGCTGGAAGTGCAGAAGGCGATGATCGCCACCATTCCCGGCCTTGAGAATGCACAGATCGTACGCCCCGGCTATGCCATCGAATACGACTACGCCGACCCGGTGCAGTTGCGTTCCACGCTTGAGACCAAAGCCCTTCGCGGACTCTGGCTCGCAGGGCAGATCAATGGCACATCGGGGTACGAAGAGGCGGCGGCACAGGGACTCTGGGCAGCGCTGAACGTATCGTGCACCCTGCGTTCGATGCCTCCCTTCCTCCCCGGACGAGATACGGCCTACATGGCTGTTCTCGTCGACGACCTCGTCACCAAGGGCACCAGAGAGCCGTATCGCATGTTCACCTCGCGGGCGGAGCACAGGCTGCTGCTGCGCGAGAACAACGCCGACGCGCGCCTCACCGAAACCGGTCGCGCACTCGGGCTTGTCGACGATACCCACTGGCAGCTGTTCTCGACCAAGCGTGCCGCCCTGCACAACTTGCTGGACGAACTGGAGAACCGGCGTATCACCCCCGATGCCGCCGCCCGCGACATCTTCTCGCGCCTCGGTGAACCCGCCCCCACCAAGGGTGTGAGTCTTGCCGACATCCTGCGCAGACCCTCGCTGACGCTCCCCGACCTCGCCCCCTTCTGGGAGGGCGTCACCCGGTTTGCCGACGACGTACGAGAAGAGGCCGAGACCATCGTCAAGTATTCAGGCTACCTCGCCCGTCAGCAGGAACTCGTCGCGCGCTCTGCACGCATGGAGGATACGGTACTGCCTGAAGACATGGACTACACCGTCATTCCCGGTCTCACCCGTGAGATAGTCGAGAAGCTGGGCAAGGTTCGCCCCCATACTCTGGGACAGGCTGCCCGTATATCCGGCGTCACGCCAGCGGCACTCACCTGTCTGGAGATACAACTACGCAAGATGGGACAACGCTAGCCACTCTACACGAGGTGTGAAAGCGACGACCGGGCACCATTGCCACGGTCGTCGCTTCTTTCCTGTCCTGCGTGCATACACTGCGAACAAGCACGGCAGATGTGCTTGCGTCCGCCAGCTTTCGGCATCCGCACTGCCCCCGTCTTTCGACAGACAATCACGTTGCAACGCCGGTGGATAGTCCTTATCGTATCAATCTGGTCTCTTCACGAATAGCCAGCCCGACACTGCCCGGCACTACAACCACCCATCGAGGGGGCATGTACCAACCTCTGTTCTCTGCCATCGACAGCACCTCAACGGGACGAGGTTTCCTGTATGAGGTGTCGCGCAGCTTTGTAGAGCGTAGCGTCGATCTCAGCACCGTTTCCGGCGTCGCCACCGCAACCGGCGTCATTCTGGGAACGCTTCTGCTCATCTACCTCGTCCGGCGCCATTTCGAATCGCGACACAAACCTGTGGCCATCGACATGGTCGCAGGAGATGACAGTATACGCCACATCCTCGAGAGAACGGTCACCGAACGCTCGCGCTACGAGTTGCAGTTCACCTCCGCCGACGGAAAACGACGGGCCACGGCACTGTGCACATGTGTACACATTGATGATGCGAATCTCACCCTTGAATGCTCAAGCGTGGCCCCGCCGCGGACTTCGTGGGCCGGACGCAGGGTAGACCTGCTCTTCCGACTTCAGGAGGGGGCTTGTGAAGTGTTCTACGGCTTCCACACCACCATCAGCGGAACATCCCTCAATGACGAAGGGATAGTCCTCGTTCATGTCTCCCTTCCCCCCATGCTCGAACGCAAGCAGAAACGAGCGTTCCTCCGTCTCACCCCGCCCCCCCATCTCATACGGGGAATAGACATGTGGGAGTTGCCACCTGGGGTATCAGACAAGGGAGAGTGGTCGCCGCACAGACTCCCTCCGCCCATGGCGACAGCGTCACCGGACGGGGGAGACGCCCTGAACCTGATCAACATCTCCGGCGGGGGGCTACGTCTTCAGATAAGCCGCGACATCACGAAGAAAGGTGGACTGCGCTACGATGCGGACCTGCGGCTGCTGCTGCGACTTGCGCTGTACGACCCAGACGAGGGACGGGTTCTCTATTACTGGCTCAAGTGCTCGCACCGCAACCATTTCACCGAGACGGAGACGCAACACACCGAAACGGGTCTGCAGTACAGGGAATGGGGAGTGACCACCGCCCCGATGGCAAGCGTCACGTGGACGCCAGCCCGCCCTGATGGCGAGGTCGAACCGTTGACCCGCTGGACGCTCAGGCGCCATCTCGAGCTTTACAGGTCCATTTGCGTATCGTAATGTCCCCTTTTCTGTCGTACGATCGGCATTCAGACCGTCGGCGCACCCGCCCTGCAACCGGCGGCCCAACACCCCCCAGCAAGGAGACCCCATCTTGGACGGAGGCCCGGACAGTACCAGTTCCATCTGGTCCAGACTCACACGCCTTTTTCAGAACCGTAACGGCGACACCGTCGAAAAGGCCATCATGGAGGCCCGGGAAGACGGCGAACTCGAAGCCGAAGAAGGTTCAATGCTTTTGAGCATCCTGCGACTTGATGAACTTCAGGTTCAGGACATCATGACGCCCCGTACCGATATGGACTGCGCAGAAAGCGGCACTCCCCTTGTGGAGGTTGCCGGGCTCATCATCAGCTCGGGGCATTCGCGTATTCCCATCTATCAGGAAACACGCGACAACATCGTTGGCATTGCCTATGCCAAAGACCTGCTGCCCTATCTGCTCGACCCCGCAAAGCACCAGTCGCCCATCGACACTCTGATGCGTCCGCCCTTCTTCGTTCCCGAAACGAAGATCGCCAGCGACCTGCTTCAGGAGTTCCGCACCCGCAAGACCCACCTCGCCATAGCCCTCGACGAATACGGCGGCACTTCGGGGCTTGCGACGATCGAGAACATCCTCGAAGAGATCGTGGGAGACATCGAAGACGAACACGACGCGCCCCGCGAAGACGACATCCGGGTACTCGACAGCGAGCGCTACATGCTGTCAGGAAGAGCGCTGCTTGAAGACCTCGAAGAACTCGGCATCATCCTCAACTCCGACGAAGTCGACACCATCGGTGGTTACCTCAGTCAACTGGCGGGACATGTTCCGCAACAGGGCGAGAGCTTCACCCTTGCAGGAAGGATGTTCACTGTCATGGAAGCAGACGCCAAGCAGATTCGAACCATCCGCGTGGAACCCGAACCCGACGCCTGAGCCGACCTTTCGTCCTAGGGCCCATCAGGCATGGCCTATGGCTGGCATAGCCTTTACCTACGTTTGTGAAGCGTGGGTCTGGCGTAGTACAGTCTCTTCAGCAAACGGATGCCACATGTGCGTGGCACTCGAAGCTGCACCTTTTCCGGTACCCTTCTGCATTGAGGGGCTTACCACCTTGAAAGGGACTGGAATAGCCCTGCACAGAACCGAAGCAACAGTAGAGACCGAGAGGAAGAAGTCCGAATAGCGACAGGTGAAGTGAAGGAACTCCTGCCCAGAAAGATTCGAGCTCGCATCATTCTCCTGTCGGCAAGCTTGCCTCACACTGTGAAAACAACGCGACTCTCATCTTGAACCTGAACAGGCAAACCATTCACACTGGATCAAGTGGCTTATGCCTTTCAGATAGCACGCAAAGCGAGGGCGAGCTCATTTTCGAAGGGCTTCCATGAAGCGTATTGATGTGGTGAGACCAACTATTCTTCGACGATCCATTCATCAGCCCCGGTCGCAGCCTTCGCATAATTCATCCTTCAGCTCACACCTCTTCGCTTAACAACATCTTGCGGCGATTCTCTTGCCAAAAAAACCTGAGTCTTGCAGTTCAACATGACGTGAACCATGACTCCGGCGGGATGGTATTCGCCCATAGTTTGATAATGGCGGCCCCATACCAGTTTTCGCTGCACGCCATAACGATATTCTCGCCCCCCCTGTGTCATGGGAAGCTGAATACGAAAAGGCGGTCTTTCGACCGCCTTCTCGTATTCAGCAATTGTGCAGAGAGTGAACCTAGAACTTCTTGGCGCGCTGTGCAGCCAATGCCTCCGCCTGTTCGGCGAATGAGGCGAAACCGGCTTGACGCATGGCGTCCTCGACCGTTCTGTTCCAGTCCCAGGTCGCATAGATCACAGGCTTGTGGAATGCAGCCCTGAACTGAGCCAGTTCCTGCCTGTAGAACTTCTCCTTGGGTGTATCCATGCTCTCGCGAAGCTGTTCGTGCAGGCGACGCAGTTCACCTTCGTACCAGTCGCTCAGGTCTTCTGCCTGCGTGTGCTTCTTGAGGATATGACCGTATCCCTTGGTGTCGAGCAACTGACGCAGCTTGCCGAAGTGCTGTTCACGCAGCCATGCACCGAGTTTCTCTGTCGGGATGTTGTGCGACTCGACTTCAGCCATGTCCAGCTTGGTCTGGTAGTAGGTGTCGGGCACAACCGAAGCGGACACGATACCCGCGATAGCGACCAGACCACGCAGGATGACGCTGTTGGAAACGCCCTGCCCGCAGAAGCCCACCTTGCGACCGTATTTCTGACCGGTGAAGATGGTCACGAGAATGGCCCAGACCACTGCCGGGTCTTCTTCGTCATAGATGTGGCCAAGGCTGGCATTGTCACGGTCGGTGGCAAGCACCATCTGCGTCATGTCGTTGGAACCGATGGAGAAACCATCGAATTCCTCGATGAACTGCTTGGCAAGGACAGCGTTGGCAGGAATCTCGGACATGAGGATGACCTTGAGACCGTCCACGCCGCTCTTCAGACGATGCACCTGCTCAAGGTAGCGCTTCATGCTGCGCGCTTCCTCAAGGGTTCGCACAAAGGGGAGCATTATCTGAAGGTTCACACCGCCGTAGACACCGCGAGCCAGCTTGAAGGCCTCGACTTCCCAGTCGTGGATGTTACGCGACACGCCACGGTAGCCGAGCATGGGGTTGTCTTCGTGCTGCTCGAACAGGTTACCGCCCAGCAGGTTACGGTACTCGTTCGACTTGAAGTCGGTGGTACGGTAGACGATGTCCTTTCCGTAGAACGCCATGGCGAACAGGGCGAGCCCCTGCGCCAGCGTCTGCACATAATGCTCCTTGCCGGTGCGGAAACCGCGTGAACGGATGAGCAGACGGATCTTCTCGGGAACAGCCCGGACGTCGTCCATGGCGGTCTGCAGACCGCTCCGCAGGCCGACCTCGTGACGCAACGAAGCGATCTTGGCGAGGGCCTCCTGCACGGCGGGAATCTGCTCGGCACGTTCCACGTGTGCACGGACATTGGCTTCGATCTCGGCGCGACGCTTGAGGATATCCGGGTCGGTACCCGCAAGCAGGGCCAATTCGTCGTCGTAGCCCATGATGACACGCACATGGTCGGCAAGGTCGACGCTGGTCTTGAGAATATCCATGCGGCGGGTGGCAAGTTCCACATGCTCGTCGAGCTTGTGGTCGAGTTCACGCATCCGACGGTGGACAGCCAGCACCTCTTCGGTGCCGCGCAGGTTGTCACGCGAAGCGAGTTCTTCGATTTCAGCTGCAAGCCCTGTCACATGGCCCACGTATTCACGCAGCTTCATGTCGATGCCGATAAGGCCCGCCGAGAGTTGTTCACGCAGGAGCTTCGACAGGTTGACGTCGAGTTCCTTGAGCTTGGCGTGGACGACATGCTCGAGTTCGCCGTTGTCGTAGGCTTCAAGGGCACGCGGGTGCACACCGATGTTGCCAAGCATGAACTCGGCACGCAGAAGGCCGACTTCGAAGTCCTCCACCTCACGCAGACGCGACAGGAACATGGCCTGTCCCACGTCGGCGAGGATGAGCCCGACCTTGGTCTTGGTGGCGGGCAGCTTCGAAAGGTCCATCTCGCCACCGACTTCCCGCAACGGCAGCATCCCGCGGTAGACACGACCGCGCGTGCCGTCGACGGTGACGTCCTGTCCATCGAGGGCACGAAGGATTTCGAGGCGCTGGATGCCGATGATGGCCGGAATGCCAAGTTCACGCGAGGTGATGGCCGCGTGGCTGGTGTCACCGCCCACGTCGGCAAGGATGGCGGATGCCACGCGCATACCGGGAACCATGTCTGGGTCGGTACGCTCTGCGGCGAGGATGTCACCCTTGTTGATCTTGTTCAGTTCAAGGGCCGAACGCAGGTACTTGACCCTGCCCTGCCCCGCACCCCGCGAAGCACCGTTGCCTTCGACGATGATTTCGGCACCGGCAGCGGCCTTGGGGTCGACTTCAAGGCGACGCATGAAGATGGTGTGCGGATGGGTCTCGAATTCTTCGTTCCAGCGGGTCTCGGGACGAGCCTGCACGAACCACAGGCGCTCGCCGGAGTCGATGCAGAACTCGGTGTCCATGATCATGCTGCCATAGGCGACGCTGATGTTACGCACACCCCGGGCGACCTGTTCGGCCTGCGCCAGTGAAAGCGACCAGCGGTACGCCTCGAGGTCGGGAACGGGAACCTTCTTGGTACCGCCCTTCTCGTCGTAGACGATCTTCTTGTCCTTGCAGCCCATCTGGCGCACGACAACTTCTGCACCGTCGTCGCGCTGGAACACATAGAACTTGTCGGGGGTGACCATGCCGCCCACGACAGCCTCGCCAAGACCGTAGCTGGCATCGATGGACACGAGGTCGCGACGGCTGGTGCCGCGGCACCCGGTGGCCGTGTCTGCGCTGAAGGCGGTACCCGAAATGACCGGGTTGATCATGCGCATCATGCAGACCGAAAGAGACGTGTTCTCGATGGCCCATTCCTGCTTGGCCTTGATCGCGATGGATTCGTCACCGGTGGCTTCGGCACGGGCAAGGGCGTCGAGAATGGCCTCGCGGCGGTAGGTCATGGAACGCAGGTTGTACGCCGAAGCGCAGTCCCAGTGGTAGGCGCGGGCCACGCGGGCTTCACCCACCATGTTGAGGTAGGTGTCCTGTAGGCCGGCAAAGGCCTTCTTGCGCGAGTCTTCGCCCGCAGCGGACGAACGCACGGCCACGGGCACGTCGTCGGCCCCGGCCTCCTTGCAGATATCGCGGTAGGCGCGCTTGACCTCGTCCTCGACCTCCTTGGGCAGGTCGACGGACAGAATGCCCGCCTGCACAAGCACCGAACGCTTGCGAAGCTGGTCGATGCCCTCCGGCGAGGTGGCGAACCCTTCAACGACGTTGTTCACAAAGGTACGCAGTTTGATGAGCGTACCCGGATTGGCCTGCACCTCGGCATGGATGTCCTTGGCGAGGTTGCGCACGAACTTCTGGAGGAACTCGGGATCACGGTTGATCTCGGTGTCGTTCCAGTCGATCCTGTTGAATTCCTTGTCAACAATGGCACGGATGAGCGAGGCGTTGACCTTGGTCTCATCAAGAAGCCTGTGGAAGGCCACAGACGAGATGGCCCGGAACTGCGGGGTTCTTATGCCTTCGACCTGACTGATGAGCGCAGTGTTGTAGTTCTTGCCGCCCACAAGGAGCTCGGCGTCTTCACCGATGCGCACGATGTCGGCACCGTTGAGGATAAGCTTCTTGGTCAGTTCGGCGATGTCGGCTTCCGCCGGACGCCCCTTGGCTGCGGGCTTCTCAGCCTGAGTTTTGCCCATTGTGACTCCTCCTCTAGGGGGATGCTGGAGTGGCTTGCGCCGTGATTCTCCGAGAACCGGAACAGTCATTCGCACGGTTGCCGACAGGCTCCGTCACCGGACACCGGCCGACAACCGTGCGCGTTCGTTGAACGGGTCTTCCGCTACGCGTCGAGACGTTCTCCGCAGTAGGGGCAGAAATCGATTCCGTCAAGCGTTATGGGATGTCCACACGCATGATTAGGGCACATTTTGGGGATGGGGCAGAGCTCGACGACGAGTTCACCTTCGCGGACGGCCACCATCTGCTTGCTCTCGCGGTAGTCGGCGGTCTTGAGCACGCGCTTGACCATGGCGTCCATGGGGGCAAGTACCGCCTTCTCCTGCTTCATGATGGACACGTTGAACAACTCTTCGCCCTTCTTTACCACATCACCGGGGTGGACGTACATCACCCACAGGTCTCCGTTGCTCGGCGCAGCCACATGCATGGGATTGGCCCTGTCGGCCATCTCAACGCCCTTGATGTCGGCGACGCTGGACTGCTTCACCTGCGCCTCGCAACTCATGATCTCGGAGTCGAGCACATAGCGGATGACGCTGTACCCTGCGTCGTTGGGACGCGAGATGCTGAGGATGACGAGATGATGCGGCTTGCCGCTGCTGTCGGTGAAGTTGAGTTCCTCGCCGGGCTGAAGGCCTTCGAACCAGACATCAAGGGGCAGGTTGTTGGCATTGCCGAACCGTGCCTTGAACTGGATGGTCTTGATGGCGTCACCGGGGTGGTTCAGGTACATGACGAACTCTTCCTCGGTGGGCTTGCGCCGCACGATGTCGATGAACCCGCGTTCTTCCAGTGCGAGATCGACAGGGGCAAGCGAGTCAAGCGGAGAGGCTTCGGTTCTGCTTGCCATGGCCTTGCGCCATTCATTGCCGAAGGCGCTGCGGTACACCCACTCGTCGGGGAAGCCGAGAGGCAGCCTGCCGAACTTGCCGAGCAGAAGGTCGCGGAAGGCGTCGTTGCAGTCCTGATAGATGGCGAGACGCGCCTTCTTCATGTCTTCAGACAGGTCGCTCTCGGGATGCCGCGTCACGTTGTCGAGGACTTCAAGAAGGTAGCGAACCTCATCTTCGCCACCGCGCTTGTGGGCACCGGTGACGGCAAGGAACGCCGTATTCCAGGTAATCTGGGAACCGGGCGTCACGTCGTGGTAGCGCACGATCTTGCGCGTACCCGCAAGGAACTTGAGCATGTAGGGCAACAGGTGGATGTAGCCCTGCTTCATGGCCCCTGCCTGTGACGACGACGTCGCCCCGCCGGGCATGCCGTGCTCGACCACGTCGTAATCGATGCCCTGGAAGTAGGGTGCGCAGTACCTGTCGTAGAAGGGCATCACCTGCTTGAGCACGAAGTTGCAGTCGCGGATCATGGTCTTGTTGAGGTTGGTCCGCAGGCCGAGTTCATCCTCAAGGTAGGCAGCCATGGAAAGCACATCGCCCTGCCCGTACCAGCGGACCGACGCACCTATGGCCGTGTCGACGATGTGGGCCCCGGCCTTGGCAGCCGCCCCCACCGCGGGCACGAACAGTCCGTCCGTGTAGTGGCGATGACAATGCAGGACAAGGGACGGCCAACGCTTGCGAAGCGTGCTGACCAGTTCGGTCATGAACCGGGGGGGGCACACACCCGCCATGTCCTTGAGGCCGAGGATGATGGAACGGGATGCCTGTTCGGGACCGAAGCCCGCGACATCGCCCACCATGCGCAGAATCGCCTCCGTCACGCCCACGTAATGCGCCACATCGAAGCCCCGCGCCCATGAGAGTGAGAGCGCAGGCTCGAACACCACGTCGTTCCGGTTGAGTGCGACCTCGGCGAAGGGGCGCATGTTCTCAACGTGGTTGAGGAAGTCGAAACAGCGGATGACCTGGTAATGTTCACAGATCATCTCGCCGGTGATGCGCATGAGGTTGCGGGGCTGGGGCTTGTAGCCCAGCACGTTGGTCGAGCGGATGAGTATCTGCTTGAGCGTCTTGGG
>Ga0302246_1000466_pt1 | contig 36087 bp, 31 predicted proteins | sample AAG_UR_Trp_MG_FD_193533 | JGI IMG/M metagenome (GOLD analysis project Ga0302246, IMG submission 193533) | Enriched activated sludge microbial communities from anaerobic digester in WTTP, New Holstein, Wisconsin, United States - AAG_UR_Trp | ecosystem: Engineered > Bioreactor > Anaerobic >... | reverse complement strand
GCGGCGGGAGTACCCATGACCAACTACGGGCTCGCCATATCACTCACGCAAGGGGTGCTGCACCGCGCCCTTGGCCCCTTCCCGGCGGCACAGGAGGCATTCGACTCCATACCGCGGGGCTGACAGGATGCTGCAACACATAGGGCAGAATCTCCGCAGGTAGAGCAATGCCCTTCTGATATTACAGACAGATACAAGCCGGGACATGCTCCCGGCAACGGCAGCGAGGCATACCGCCCGCGCCTGCCAGAACCTGTAACGACGGAGGATTGCAGATGAGCCGTACCGTCATGGAGCGCATCGACTATGAGATGCACACTCCGGACCCCAAGGCCGATCCGGACAAGCTCCACTTCGTCCAGATCGACGAGGCAAAGTGCATAGGCTGCGACACCTGTTCGCAGTACTGCCCCACCGCCGCCATCTTCGGCGAAATGGGCGAACCGCACTCCATTCCCCACATCGAGGCGTGCATCAACTGCGGCCAGTGCCTCACGCACTGCCCCGAGAACGCCATCTACGAGGCACAGTCGTGGGTGCCTGAAGTCGAGAAGAAGCTGAAGGACGGCAAGGTGAGATGCATCGCCATGCCCGCCCCCGCCGTGCGCTATGCGCTGGGCGACGCCTTCGGCATGCCCGTCGGTTCCGTCACCACCGGCAAGATGCTCGCGGCCCTGCAGAAGCTCGGCTTCGCCCATTGCTGGGACACCGAGTTCACCGCTGACGTGACCATATGGGAAGAGGGTTCCGAGTTCGTGGAACGCCTCACCAAGAAGAGCGACATGCCGCTGCCGCAGTTCACCTCGTGCTGCCCCGGCTGGCAGAAGTATGCCGAGACCTACTACCCCGAACTGCTGCCGCACTTCTCCACGTGCAAGTCGCCCATCGGCATGAACGGCGCACTGGCGAAGACCTACGGCGCAGAGCGGATGAAGTACGACCCCAAGCAGGTCTACACCGTCTCCATCATGCCCTGCATCGCAAAGAAGTACGAAGGGTTGCGTCCCGAACTGAAGTCCAGCGGCATGCGCGACATCGACGCCACGCTGACCACCCGTGAGCTGGCCTACATGATCAAGAAGGCCGGTATCGACTTCGCGAAACTCCCCGACGGCAAGCGTGACAGCCTCATGGGTGAATCCACCGGCGGTGCCACCATCTTCGGCGTCACCGGCGGCGTCATGGAAGCGGCACTCCGCTTCGCCTACGAAGCCGTCACCGGCAAGAAGCCCGACAGCTGGGACTTCAAGGCCGTGCGCGGTCTTGATGGCATCAAGGAAGCCACCGTCAACGTCGGCGGTACCGACGTCAAGGTCGCCGTGGTGCACGGGGCCAAGCGGTTCAAGCAGGTCTGCGACGATGTGAAGGCGGGCAAGTCGCCCTATCACTTCATCGAATACATGGCCTGCCCCGGCGGCTGCGTCTGTGGCGGCGGTCAGCCCGTCATGCCCGGCGTGCTCGAAGCCATGGACCGCACCACCACCCGCCTTTACGCGGGCCTGAAGAAGCGCCTCGCCATGGCGAGCGCCAACAAGGCATAGGAGGAAACGCCATGCAGATAGCCAGCATCACCCGGCGCGGCTTCCTCAAGGTCGCCTGCGTCACGACGGGCGCAGCCCTCATCGGCATTCGCATGACCGGAAAGGCCGTTGCCGCCGTCAAGCAGATCAAGGACTACATGCTTGACCGCATCAACGGCGTCTACGGGGCGGATGCCAAGTTCCCCGTTCGCGCCTCGCAGGACAACACGCAGGTCAAGGCTCTCTACAAGAGCTACCTTGAGAAGCCTCTCGGTCACAAGTCGCACGACCTGCTGCACACGCACTGGTTCGACAAGTCCAAGGGCGTCAAGGAACTCACCACGGCAGGCAAGTTGCCCAACCCGCGTGCTTCCGAGTTCGAAGGTCCGTACCCCTACGAATAGCGCCAGAACGTATACGGAAGGCATAAACGCACATCCGTGATGCCGGAACCGCCTGCGGCGAGGGCCTCTTGGCCTGACCTCAGGGCGATTCCTCCGGCAACGCAGATGCATCTGCCCCACGATCTCATGACACGAAGACACTTAAAGTAATACATTACTGTTTTCGTGAAGCCTGTCCCTTGTGGCGCGGCGACAGAAAAGCCCCCCGACGCGCAGCGCAGGGGGGCGGAAAACGTCAGCACCTGTCCACGATCAATCAGAGTCGCCCCGTACCCGCCTGCCAAGGGTCATCTCATGCCAGATGTCGCGCATGGTGTAGGCGACTTCGCTCTTGCGGTCGCCATACCGGGTGTGCAGCAGACGGTGAGACAAATTCGAACAGGGCTCGCCAAGGAATGATTCGTAGACCTTGCCGATGAGCGGATTGTTGTGCGACTGCCGCAGTGCGTTTTCCGCATCGAGCGAGAAAAGGGCGGCACGTCGCGCCTGCGCGTTGGGGTTGTAGGCGCGCTTCGACCTCGGCTGACCGCCTCCGTCCATGCATCCACCCGGGCATGCCATGACCTCCACGAACACATGGTCGGCCTTCCCTGCAAGAACCGCCTCGACCATCTGCCGGGCAGCCTTGAGCCCATGCACCACGGCGACCTTCACGGAACCGTTACCCTCACCAAGCGGGACGACAGCCTCACGCACGTTCTCGTATCCGCGCAGGGCATGCAGTTCTACTGGGGCGAGTTCCTTGCCGTTCAGCACGTGGTAGACCGTGCGCAGTGCCGCCTCCATTACCCCGCCTGTCGTACCGAAGATGACAGCCGCCCCGGTTGCCCGCCCCATCAGGGGGTCGTCGCAGGGCGAGGGTTCGAGTCCGGCGAGGTCTATGCCCTCACGCCGGAGAAGACGGGCGAACTCACGCGTGGTGAGCACTGCGTCCACATCCCGGACACCGTCGCGCCTGAATTCGGGCCGTGCGGCCTCTTCCTTCTTCGCCGTGCAGGGCATCAACGATACGACGCGCATCCTCTCCGGTGCGACGTTCATGGTGCGCGCAAGATAGGTCTTGGCCAATGCGCCAAGGCACTGCTGAGGCGAGCGTGTGGTCGAGACATGCGGCAGGATGTCGGGGAGGTGCTTCTCGGCGAAATTCACCCAGCCGGGGCAGCAGGAGGTGAAGAGCGGCAGCTTCGCCCCGCCCCGAAGACGTTGCAGGAGTTCGGTGCCCTCCTCCATGATGACGAGGTCGGCTGCGAAGTTGGTATCGAGTACCACGTCTGCCCCGAGAAGGCGCAAGGCCGTGGGCACCTGCCCTTCCACGCTTGAACCGGGAGGCAGCCCGAACTCCTCACCGAGGCCCACCCGCACCGCCGGGGCGAACTGGAACACGGTGACGATTTCGGGGTCGTAGAGATAGTCGATGACACGCTCCACGTCGTCCCGTCCAGCCAATGCCCCCACAGGGCAGACCAATGTGCACTGGCCACAGCCCACACAGTCGGACGCACTCTGGCTACGATTGTGCCGCAGCCCGATTTCGGTGCCGATGCCGTTTCCCGTCACCACGAGGGCATCGACGCCCTGTACGTTGCGGCACACGGCGACACAGCGCAGGCACCTGATGCACTTGCCCATGTCGCGCACGACGGACGGCGAAGAGACATCACGGGTGCGGCTGCGGGCATAGTCCGGAAAATGGTGACGCGTACCGGTAAGACCCACGAATTGTGCCACATCCTGCAACTCGCAGTCTCCATGACGGGCGCAGGCTGCGCAGTCATGGTCATGGTCGGCCAGCAGCAGTTCGACCTGTAGCCGCTGCATCCTGCGTACTTCAGGGGTACGCGTGAAGATGCGCATTCCCTCCTCGACGGGGGTCGTACAGGAGGTGACAATCTGCGGCCCGGCCTCCTTGTCACGCCATATCTCGACCAGACAGACCCGGCACGTCCCGGGTGCATGACCGATGTCGGCAAGTTCGCACAACGTGGGAATGAAGTGCCCGTTCTCGCGTGCGGCCTCAAGTATCGTCCTGCCCGGTTCACACCGGACTTCCTTGCCATTGATGAACGCGTTCATGTGCTCTCCGCTTCGTCGGCCCGTCAGTCGTCGCACTGCGGGATGGCGGCCTCGGTGATGACAGAATAGACGCGGTAGCAACGCAGACAGCGTCCGGCCTCGTGATAGGCGTCCTCTGCGGAGATGGGACATTCCACCTCGTCGAACAACTGCCTGCGGTAGGCGGGGTCGAGTTCCTGTGCATGGATGCGGTACAGATGACGAACCGGAGTATCGACCCACTGTTGCGACAGCGGTTTGAAATCACGGATGATACGGCGCATCCGGCTTCTGGGAAAGAAGCGGACCCTGCCGTAGCGCAGATAGTCGTCGATGCTCCGCGCCCCCTTGAGGCCGGTCGCCATGGCCTGAATGAGGGTTGACGGCCCGAGGGCACAGTCTCCCCCGGCAAAGACACCGGGCCGCGTCGTGGCGAGAGTGGTCTGGTCGGAGACGACGCGACCTCGCGCGTCGACCTCGACGCCGTCCTCCGGCGAAAGCGCGGTGCTGTCCATCTGCTGGCCGATGGCGGGGATGAGGGTATCGCAGGGTATGACGCGCCCCGACCCCGACACCGCGACGACGCCGCGCCTTCCTCGCGCATCGGGCTCGCCCTCGCGCATGTCCACGACCTCGACACCGACGACACGGTCACGGGTCACGCCTGCGGAGTCCACCATCTGTCTGGTGATGATGCGCACCGGGTTGGTGAGGTAGTGGAAGACCACGCCCTCCTTCTCTGCGGCCTCTATCTCCTCATGGTCGGCAGGCATGGCGTCGCGTGTGCGACGGTAGACAAGGTGCACCTCACGTGCGCCGAGGCGCAATGCGGAACGGACACAGTCCATGGCGACGTTGCCGCCCCCCACGACCACGACCACCCCTGACAGCGAAGCGTCGGCTTGCGATTCGACATGGTCGTGCACTCGCAAGAGAAAGTCGATGCCGGGCTGGTATCCTTCAAGCGATGTATCCTCCCCCTCAATGCCCAGAAGGCGTCCTTCCGGGCAACCAAGGGCGAGAAACACGGCCTTGTATCCCTGCTCACGGAGTCCATCGAGCGAGACATCGTGCCCGAGACGCTGTCCATAGAAGAACCGCCCTCCGAGACGTTCGACGATGTCGGTCTCCGTACGGAGGACATCCTTGGGCAACCTGTAACTGGGAATGCCGCACGCAGCCATGCCCCCCGCCTCGTTACGCGCCTCGAACACGTCGACGGGGTAGCCGTTGAGAAGCAGGTGATAGGCGCAGGATATGCCGGCAGGTCCGGCCCCCACCACTGCCACCTTGAGGTGGCCGGGTTTTCTGTCACGTACGATATCAGGAGAGAACCAGCCCTGCGCAAGGTGACTCTCATGGTCGGCGACGTAGCGTTTGAGAATCTTGATGCCAACGGGCTCATCGACCAGCCCGCGTCGGCATGCCTGTTCGCAGAACCGCACGCACACACGGCCACAGGTCGCCGCCATGGGATACTTCTGCAGGATGACCCCGAGCGAATGCGAGGGCATGCCGTCACGTATGTAATCGATATAGCGGGGGACATTCACTCTGGCGGGACAGGCTTCGATGCACGGTGCCGTGACATAGCTCATGCCGTGCTGCTGTCCGCTCGCCGTGCGCGCCCCTTCAACGAGCATATCCTGAAAGTGCTCAAGCGCGCCGCACAGTGCCACAGTGCACGTGCGCCCGAGGCCGCACAATGAAGTAGAGCGTACCTGTTCAGCGAGTTCGACCAAAGTGCCCAGACCGCCAGAACCGACACCATCACGCAGCAGGGCGGCGAGGCTGTCGCGGATGATACCCGTGCCGACACGGCATGGCGTACACTTGCCGCATGACTCGCGGGCGGCCCTTTCCATATACTGCCACAAGGCATCGAGCAGATTCACACCCGGTTCGAAGACGAAGAACCCTCTATCTCCGACAAAGGCGCGAATGGAGTTGCCCTGATTGAACGTATCGAACCCTTCGAACCCCGGCGCATCCGGTATCTCGAAAAGCGCCTTTCCCCTGTTGTCGTGGACGGTACCGTCCCAGATTCCGTAGATGACACGTGCCATGCAGCTTCCGTAAAACCCCTCGCGGGTATGAGTATGGATACGGCAAAAGACGAGACAGGTACGTCGCAAAACCCCGTAACCGACTTCTACCTATGAGCAGGGAAGAAAGAAAGCCTGAAAACCTGCCATGGAAACCCTTTGCTTACTCCACATCAGATATGTGGCTGTGCTATGCTGCACTGAAAAGAATCGTCACCCGCCACCGCCATGCCGGGACGCCTCTCATCTGGCGCATGGCGAGAGGCACCAACGCCTGCGCATCTGTAAAGAAATGCTTCGACGTATAACGATGGCAGAATATCCACTACAGCCCCAAAGGTGACGAAAACAGGGTGCCAACAGAACATGCGGCATCCCACCTGTTGGCTTCCGGCCCGCAACGTGGCATAGGGGGAACGCCCCATTGACGGCCTGCACGCCGCGGGTACTGCCGCTTCAGACAGGCAATACCACCATGTCGGTCCGACACGGGCAAATAGCCCCACAGACGGAGAGAGAATGCTTTTCCGATTCGGCAAAAAGGACGACCTGCCCGAAGCGCAGGACACCGTAAACGACCTGCTTGGACAGGCCATCGATACCCGTGCGAAGTTCATCGTCGTGGTCCCGGAAAGAGACACCAAGCCTCATTCGGTGACGTGTTCAGTCGAACATGTCTCACGGGAGAGCATCCTTCTCGACGTCTCGCGCGCCACGGCCCTCAGCACCGGCTGGAAAGGCCGCAAGGTGCAGTGTTTCTTCAGCATCGTCAGGCTTCAGCCGAATCGTTCCGAAACGTTCTACAACTTCTCCGCGACGTTGCTCGACCTGCGCCGTACGAGCAAGGGTGTGCTCATCGAGCTTTCCATGCCCCGCAGCATCGAACCGGGACAGCGACGCAAGAGCCTGAGGATACGCCCGCTGCCATCACTCGTACTGTCCCTTTCCATGTGGCAGAATCCCGAACTTGCGGGCATGATGCAGGAACCGGCAACGGTGCAGGTGCTTCCATCCATCCCCTACCCCAACCTGCTCAAAGTCGGGGGCATCCGCGTTGCCGACATCTCCGCCGGGGGAATGCGTCTTGCCGTTCAGGGAAGTGCCTTGCAGGCACAGACATGGCTGGGCGAAGAGGGGCGACGCCTCATGCACTGTGTTCTCGGTTCTGTGGCCGACCAGCCTGTCCACGAATACTGGTTCAGCGTGACCCGTGCCAACGTCACCCCGGCCCCCTCACTCTCGGATGAAGCCTTCATCGGATTCGAGTTCACTCATGAAGGCAAACCCAACAAGGCCAAAGGACTCGACTGGCTTCCGGTGAAGGATGGCCATGTCCATCGGCTGAGCCGTTGGACGAACGCCGTATACATGCAATACATCCGCAAGGTTGCCACAGACTGAACACACCTGCGCGGGGAGTGGCATTGCCCGACAGGCAATCACCTCCGCAGGGCGGGCGGTTTCTGTTTATGCCGCTTCGCTCCCTCAGTTGGCTTGGGCCATACATGAAAAGGGGCGCCCGCAGGACGCCCCTTCATTTTCCCTTCATTCTGGAGATGGAACGGCGCCGATGCGGGCGTTCCATACGGAGGCTGCGACAGGAACACGGTATGCAGCGTCCTGCCGCTAGAGTCGCGCGCCCTTCCCGACGGGGCACACGGCATCAGAGCCCTTTGTCTTGCCTGTACGCGACAAGGTCTTCGACCGTAAGCACAGTCATCCTGTTCCGTTGGGCGAAGTCCACCAGTTGAGGCAAGCGGGCCATCGTGCCGTCGGGGTTCGTCAATTCGCAGAGAACACCATAAGGCTTGAGCCCTGCCAGACGCATGAGGTCGACTGTGGCTTCGGTATGACCGCGTCGTTCCAGCACCCCGCCGGGGCTTGCCCGCAACGGGAACACATGCCCCGGAGAACGCAGGCAGCCGGGACAGGCTGCGTCGTCGATGGCGGCCTTGACCGTACGAACACGGTCTGCGGCCGAAACACCTGTGGTGACGCCCTCTGCGGCTTCGATGCTGATGGTGAACGCCGTTCCCATGCTGCTGGTATTGTGAGCGACCATCATGGGCAGGCCAAGTCTGCTGACGCGCTCTTCGGGAAGGCACAGGCACACGATTCCGCTACATTCGCGTATCATCATGGCCATCTGTGCGGGAGTGAGGGTCTCAGCCGCGAAGATGAGGTCGCCCTCGTTCTCGCGGTCTGCGTCGTCGGCCACGAGAACGCCCTGACCCGTGCGAAGGGCGGCAAGCCCGCGCTCCACACGCTCGTGCGTCGTACCGAACTGTTCAAGGAGATGCTGATTCATGGAATCCCTCCAGTGAGGCATGAACCAGGGCGTAGGGACAGAGGCTCCGTCTATGCGCAAAGCATGAGCCTTTCGCACGGCACGGATGCCACCGCCGCATTCTCTTTCATCCGGACTGTCACCGTCGGCTCTGGTCTCTCACCAGATCTGCTGACCCTCTCCCCGTGGAGAGGCGCTCGTGGGCTTACCGGCATACGCCGGATACCACCGGTGGGGAATTGCACCCCGCCCTGAGAATTGGCGGACTGAACCTACAGCCTGTTCCGCAATCGTGTCAAGCATAGATTTATAGATAAAATATACATCGAGCTATTTTTCGACAACCAGCGCGCGCCATCCACCAAGCCAGCTATCTGAATACACAAACATTGTCCGTATCATGCCTTCACAACACGATTTTCGAAATAGCAACGAACAGACGAAAAAAAGGCCGGATTGAATCCGGCCCAAGGTTCACGCAACGGATGAAACGCTTGTCAGCATGCGGTGACAAGTTCGACGAAGCTGTCCTCGTCACCGTCATACCTGAGCAATTTGCCTTTCTCCATGTCGAAGAACCAGCCATGCAGCGCAAGAGTCCCCTCCTCCACCCTCTTCGCTATCCACGGGAAGGTAAGCAGGTTCTCAAGCGAGACGAGCAACGCCGCCTGTTCGCAGGCGCGTTCCTGTACTTCCGGCGTTGCATGCGGCAACGATTCGAGTACTTGCATACGCGCCCTTCGGGCTATCCCCATCCATGGCCCTATGAACTCGCCCTGCCCTTCAGCCTGTTGCATGAGCGAATGGATGCCCCCGCAACACGCATGCCCGAGCACGATGATGTGTTCGACGTCAAGGCACGTCACCGCATATTCTATGGCGGCGCTGACCCCGTGGAAATTGGCGTCAGGGCCATAGGGAGGAACGAGGTTGGCGACGTTGCGGATGACGAACAGGTCGCCCGGATTGCAGTCGGTCAGGTGAGCAGGGTCGACACGCGAGTCGCTGCACGCGATGACGAGAGCCCGTGGTGCCTGCCCTTCACGCAAGGATTCGAACAGATTGTGGTCGTGGCAAAAATAGTTACGCTGAAACCGGCGAAAACCGGCGATGAACCTGTCGAGATCCCTCTGTGGCATCGAATGTCCTCTGTCCTGATCGTTAAGCCTGATGGTTTCGCGGCGTCGGCTCCATATGAATGGCCACCCGAGAGATATCACCCAACCTTGCACGCAGGGACTTCTCAAGTCGCGTAGCGGCCTCATGGGCGACCGACACCGGGGTTTCGGGAGACATGCGGCAATGGAAGCTCAACGAAAGCTCATCACCTAGCCGGTGAAGCCGCATGTTGTGACAATCGTCGACGTCAGGCTCTGCGTCAAGCAGGGAGTGCACCACCCCTTCCACAGCAGTGAGCGCCTCATTACTTGCCTCCGGCAGGGCATCCTCGCGAACAGCGACCGGTTCGATATGCGTCACCACCGTGGCTTTGCCCAACGTTCTCGCAAGGTCGGCTTCGAACGCACTCACCCGCTCATGCGCGACCTCAAGCCGTTCCTCTCCGGCGACCTCTGCATGCAGGTCGACATGCTGTTCTCCGTCGACCAGCATGAACGAAACGGCATGCACGGCAAGCCCGTGTGAAGCGGCAACACCACGGATACGTTCGAGCATCCCCACCTCGTCGGGACTGGCGGGTTCCATGTGTACGATAACGTCGGCTTGGGGAAGCACCGCCTGGAGACGGCGTTCGGCCTGTTCGGAAAGAGTATGAGACGCTTCAAAACTCATCCCTTGCGGTACGCAAAGCAACAGGTCGACAAATGTGCGAGGCCCACTCTGGCGTACCCGAAGTCGCTCGATGCGGACGATACCCGGCAAATCCTTCAGGGCATCCGCAGCACGCTCGACCTGTTCCTGCGCCCCGCCGTCGAGCAGCACGTCGACAGCGCGTCGACCAAGTTGCAGGCTCACGAAAACGACGATGCACGACACGACGAGTGCCGCGAAGGCATCAGCCCGTTGCAGCACGGCGAACATGAACGAGTCCTGCGGAAAGAACATGGCGGCGCGCAACGCCAGAAGCCCCGCGATGACCACCGCCGAAGACCATACGTCCGTCGAGAAATGCAGGGCGTCGGCTTCCAGTGCCTGACTGTTGTGCTTGCGGGCGACCCGGCGCAGCATGCGTGCACGGGAAATGTCGACGACGATTGAGACGCCCATGACGGCAAGCCCCCATACCGAAGGTTCCACATGAACGGCTTCGAAGAAGAGCCTGTCGACGGCTTCACGCACAATCCAGCCGCAGGTGAGCAACAGCAGTAACGTCTCCACAAGCGCGGAGAGGTTCTCCACCTTGCCGTGCCCGTAGGGATGGTCGGCATCGGCGGGGCGCGACGCGGCACGAACAGCCCAGTAGGTCACGACCGCGGCAACAAGGTCGAGACCGCTATGGGCCGCTTCGGAGAGGATGCCCAGACTGTTGGTGGCGAACCCCACTCCCAGTTTGAGTCCCGTAAGCAGCAAAGCCGCCCCGACGGATGAAAGCGCAGCGATGCGCTTCTCCCTGTCGGCCTCGGCGATATAGGTATAATCGTCTGACATGCTCACTCCGGTAGAATCTGGCATCCGGCGGCGGCGCGCACGAGGCAAGCCGCTCACCCCCATGTCGCGGCTACGAGGCCAATGCCTGCGGGCAGTCCACCTGCTGATGGCATCGACATCGCGTCACGCAATCCTGTAGCACCGGATTCTCTACCACCGGAGAATTTCCATGCAACCTGTGATAATGCATTGCATATTCCATGCACATCGACGACAGGCGCGGCAACACGATACACCTATCGCACCGGAACCTTGCGCATTCGCCATCACACTCGGCTGAACGGTCGCGTGAGGGCGGATACAGGCACGGCAGGACTACCCGTCGGTGGCCAGCACAATCTGTCGCAGCACCATGCCCCGTGCCTCGTCGGGGAGTTCGTCATACGTCACCGGTTGAAACCTGCGGACCTCGATACCTTGAGGTGTGCTGACCATGCCGAGGAATTCATCGCGCGGCCGCGTGAAAAGCTCGTAACCAGACACATAAAGCGTACGGTAGACGATGACCGGTCCGTCATCCCGCGTATCGAGGGCCTCTCCCACAACCTGATAGAAGCGCCCTTTGTAGTGCCTGTAGAACGGGTTCATACACTCCTCATCTTCTGCAACAGTTGTGGTCATCCTGCCCGCTGCTACAGGCAGACCGACAGCCTCATCGCGTCAGCATGGCTTTACGGCACAGGCTCTCACGGTACCCCATGAGATGAAAAGGCATCATCGAACATTCCTGCACCGCAGCTGTGCCATCTTCACCTCGTACCGTCAAAAAAAGGCCGGGACCATTCGGTCCCGGCCCGGTCTGCCATCACTCCAGCACAAGAACGATGAGTTCACGTGGCCCGTGTACGCCGAAGGCCAGTGTCATCTCGATATCTGCGGTTTTCGACGGGCCGGAGATGAGCAGGGCGTTGGTGGGCATGTTCTTTGCCCAGCCCATGTCACGCAAGGCCGAGGCGAATGTGGCGTGTATGGAGTCCGCCTTCAGCAAGGCGATATGGATGGACGGCACCAGCGACAGCAACCTCGGTTCGACGGCGTCGGGCCACAGTATGAGCGTACCGTTTTCGGCAATGCCACCCAACGTGCCGGTGATACCCGCATCCGTATCGAAGAGGGTGTCGCGGAACGCCTCGACATCCCCCTCGTACGGGACAAGGGAAGGTGCCGCCTTCCCTTTGAACTTCTTTCGCAAGGCCGCTCCGAACCATGCCTCCGGCCCATAGGCGAGCGTCTTCACATCACGTTCCGAGAGCATTCCTGCAAGACGGTTGGGCCATTCGGCCTCAGGCATGACATGCACCTCTGCCCGAACGGTCTCCATGCGTTTTTTGAGCAACGGTATCCGTTCCTCGACTGGAATGTCAGCAGCCTGCCATACATCGCCGCACTCGGGCAGTGGCATCGCGGCACGGGCGCAGGCCGCATGAAGCCGCCCAAGAATCCGCTCGCGCGAGGTTGTCGTGCTACTCATGACGGATGCCCTCCTGTCGGGTAAGCTCATGAAGACTCGTGGAAGCGAACCGGGGGGCGGTGCGGACACTCGTCCACGCCTTGAGCGGTCCCACCTTGGGCAGCCGATGCCCGAACCGTCCCAGCACCTTCAAGACGAAGGAATACAGGGCAGGATGGCTGTAGACCATCTCCCACCCTTTCCATACGGCCTTCTCGAACAGGGTGCGCTTGCTTCCTGCGCCTTTCACGACGCCCTCGCCGGGGGGCGCATAACTCTCGCGGCGCAAGCGGCGCAACAGGGCGGGAATGGGAATCCGTACCGGACAGACCTCTTCACACGCGTTGCACAGACTGGATGCCGTGGCGAGCACACCCTTTCGGGCAAGCCCGTCTATCTGCGGGGTAAGAATCTTGCCGATGGGCCCCGGATACACCGAGTCATAGGCATGCCCGCCGATGCGGACATACACCGGGCAATGGTTCAGGCAGGTGCCACAACGGATGCATTGCAGCGTTCTGGACAGCTGCGGGTCGGCCAGCATCCGCGAGCGACCGTTGTCGAGGATGACAAGGTGCACCTCTCGGGGGCCGTCCTTCTCGCCGGGCTTGCGCGGAGAGGTGATGCAGTTCACATAGGTCGTCACCAGCTGACCTGTGGCGGAACCTGTGAGCAACCGGAGAAGGGGCGGCACATCCTCCAGCCTCTCGACCACCTTCTCCAGTCCCATGAGGGCGATATGAACGGGCGGCACCGTTGTGCACATGCGCCCGTTGCCCTCGTTCTCCACCAGCAGCAGCGTCCCTGTCTCGGCGATGGCGAAGTTCACGCCGGAAAGCCCCACCTGCGCGGTACGGAACTTCTCGCGTAGCGTCCTGCGGGCGATGGCGTTGAGCTTCTCCACCTCGTCCACATACGGTTCCCCGAGCTTTTCATGGAAGATGCGCGCCACCTGTTGCCTGTTCTTGTGCACGGCGGGCACGATGATGTGAGACGGGGGCTCGTGGTTCAGCTGGATGATGAACTCGCCAAGGTCGGTCTCCAGCGCCTCTATGCCGTGGCGTTCGAGATAGGCATTGAGATGCATCTCTTCGGACACCATGGATTTGCCTTTGACCAGCGTTGTGGCGTCATGGCTGCGCATGATGTCGAGGACTATGCGGTTTGCCTCGTCGGTGGTTTCCGCCCAGTGCACGATGATGCCGTTCGCCGTGCACCGGTGTTCAAGCTGTTCAAGGAGGGCTGGCAGCTGCGCGAGAGCACGGCGCTTGTTCGCCTCACCCTGCACTCGCATCCTGTCCAGTTCTTCGGCGTCGGAAAAAACGTTGAGACGCTTGGCCCGGAGACCGTCGAGCGCCGAACGGAAATTGGCCCGCAGTTGCCTGTCGGCCAGAGCGCCCGTGACATTGCCCTTGAAGTCGATGGATGTGCTGCTAGCCATTGATGCGCTCCCACAAGAACGACGCGAGATGCTGCCCCTGTACAGGCACACTCTGCTTCTCCATCGCGCCATTGATGTTCATGAGGCAGCCACAGTCGCCCGAAAGCACTCTGGCAGCCCCGGTAGAACGGATGTTGGCAACCTTGTCCGACACCATCGCACCGGAAAGTTCCGGCTGCTTGATGGAGAACGTGCCGCCAAAGCCGCAACATTCATACTCGTACGGCAGGTCGACCAGTTCCACGTTGGCGAGTTGCCCGATGAGCGTCTTCGCCGCGGCCACGGCACCCATTTCGCGCATGGCATGGCACGACGAATGCCATGTGACCTTGATGGGGGCACCCTTGTCCTCATAGGTCTGGTGCAGGGCATTGCAGAGAAAGTCGCCGAGTTCGAAGACCCGTTCACTGAAGCGCCGTACTTCGAAATAGTCGGGCGCCTCGGCGAAAAGCTCGGGGTAATGGAAGCGCATCATGCCCGCGCATGAGCCAGAGGGAACGACAATGGGCCAATCGTGTGCCGAAAAGGCCTCGACCTGCCGCAAGGCAACGGTTCGAGCCTCGTCGAAGAACCCCGAATTATAGGCAGGTTGCCCGCAACAACTCTGGGCGGCAGGAAACACGACCTCCACCCCGGCACGTTGTAGCAGGCGTATCCCTGCCATGCCCGCGTCGGGGAACGACATGTCCACGAGGCAGGTACCGAAGAAATAGACTGTCTTGATGTCTTCAGGGTAGGTATACATGGCTCCTCACTGCGTGCATGGTTCCTCTGTCCACCGTCGGCAACGGATATTCGCCTCATCATACCACGCACACACGGGGGTGTCATCTCGCACGCGCAGCACATGTTGCACGCACAGGCAACTGGCGGTACTACACCGCAGCCCCTTCAATCGCTAATCAAGGAGTACTCCATGCAAGCCACCATATGCATCACCGGAGCAACCGCAGGGTTCGGCGAAGCCTGCGCCCGTCGTTTCGCCGCCGAGGGCTGCCGCCTTATCATCACCGGACGCCGCAAGGAACGCCTTGAAAAACTCGCCGCCGAACTCGGTGAAGACAGGTGCTTGCCGCTGGTCTTCGACGTGCGTGACCGCAAGGCTGTGGAAGCGGCCTTTGCCGCCCTGCCCGAGGCGTTCGCCAACGTGGACGTACTCATCAACAATGCCGGGCTCGCCCTCGGACTCGAACCGGCGCATCGCGCCTCTCTCGAAGACTGGGAGACGATGATAGACACCAACCTCAAGGGGCTCATGTACTGCACCCGCGCCCTGCTACCGGGCATGGTGGAACGCGGCAAGGGACACGTGGTCAACCTCGGTTCCATTGCGGGGTCGTATCCGTACCCCGGCGGGAACACCTACGGAGCGACTAAAGCCTTCGTGATGCAATTCTCCCGCAACCTGCGGGCAGACCTGCACGGGACGGGCGTACGAGTCACCAACATCGAACCGGGACTCGCCGAAAGCGAATTCTCCGTGATACGCTTCAAGGGCGATGCCTCGAAGGCGGCTGGCGTCTACAAGGGCACGGAACCGCTGCGCCCTGTCGACATCGCCGACATCATCCATTTTGCGGTCACATGTCCGGCGCATGTGAACATCAATCGCATCGAAGTCATGCCCACGTGCCAATCCTTCGGTGCACTGCCGGTACACCGGACAGAAGCCGACTAGGCCGCCTGTCGAAGCTAGAAAACAGGCGGGGGAGCGTACATAATGGCTGCCCCGCCTGACCGTGACGCCCTTTCCCGGTGCCAGCGAATTGCGCCTGTACGGGGGATGTGCATCCGCCCAGACGTCCATGAACGGCGGACGGCGAGGCATTGCAACCGAATGAATCAAGTCCAACGCAACACGAACCCGTCGCCGGAGTCGAGATGGATAACGCCCTCAATATACTCATCAGCACTTGGATCAAGCTTTTCTTCGTTCTCGCACCGTTCTTCGTGCTGACGATGTTTCTTGCGCTGACGCGTTCGTTCACCCCGCAACAGCAACGCCGCACCGCCGTGAAGGTAACCGTCGCCGTCTATGTCATCTGCATGTGTCTCTACTTCTTCGGTGATACCATTTTCGCCATCTTCGGTATCACACTCGATGCCTTCCGCATCGGTGCAGGGGCGTTGCTGTTCCTCTCGGCCGTGAGCCTCGTGCGGGGTCCGCAGCCCGCGCAAGAACCGCTTGCGGAAGGAGACATCAGCGTCGTGCCGCTTGCCATCCCCATCACGGTCGGCCCTGCGACGACGGGTGCACTGATGGTCATGGGGGCGACCGTCCGCACGCCCATGGAACGCGTCATGGGAAGCGTCTCGCTGCTGGCGGCAGTGCTCACCGTGGGAGGACTCCTCTACCTCGCCAACCCCATAGAAAGGATGCTGGGGCGCATTGGCATCTCCATCCTCACCAAACTGACGGGGCTCATTCTGGCTGCACTCGCCGCGCAAATCATCTTCACGGGAATCCGCAACTTTCTCGGCTAGCCGTACCCTGCCTCGGGCGACAATGGATGACATACGGCGCGCAAGCGATGCCGGTCTGTTGCAGAAGACCGTCAGGTGACGTGATACGGGCTCAATGCTCGTGGAACATGGGACGTTGCGTCTTCTGCCCGCGCCCCCTGTCCTGCCGTGCAAGAAGCCATGCCCTCGCGGGAGACGTGAACACAGTGGCATTGGCATGAATCGGGTACCGAAGCGCCATGAAAAAGCCCCCGGCATGACAACATGCCGGGGGCTTCATTCTACCGAATCATCCGGAAGCCCCCTGAAGGGAAAACCGCAAGCGGTAACCGTCTCCTCGATTCAGGCCGACTCAGTCTGTGTGACACCGACGGTCTGCGCGTCATCAGTCTCCTGCCAGCTGAAGCGGAGGCAGGCTCGTGGCCTCACCCCGTGGGGCACGTGCCTACCAAGGCGTCGGCCTCCGCAGGGGGCATGAAGAACGCACACAAGGCAATACGCAGACAAACAGCTGAAAGACGGATTCAAGCCGCATCACGTCTGTCTGCAACGGGGTACCGCGACAAACGGGGTGCTGCCATCAACCTCGCGGCAGCGGCCACACGCGGATGCGATTCCGTCCGGCGTCCTTGGCGGCGTAGAGGGCATCATCGGCGGCATCGACAAGGTTGTCACGAATAGTGGAAGGTGCCCAGTCGGGAGAGATGACCGCAACACCCCCGCTCACTGTAATGGACAGGTCGCGCTGAAGCACGTTGCCGTCTCCGTCGCGTATGGAGAAGAGGTTTCTCTCCAGAGATGCACGCACGTCTTCTGCGACATCTGCTGCACGCAACGCCACCGCCCCTGCGAGCACCACGGCGAACTCCTCGCCACCGTATCGTGCAGGAAAGACAGATCCCGCCGGGTCATCGGCGGAAGTGGCCACACGTGCCAGAGCCTGCCCGACAGTCTGAAGGGCCTGGTCACCGATACGATGCCCATAGACGTCGTTGAAGGTCTTGAAGTGGTCGATATCGAGCATGATGAGCGCCAGAGGACGCCGCATCACATTCCAGTCATCGATGCACTGCAACAGGTGACCGTCAAATGCCCTGCGGTTTGCTATGCCGGTCAGAAAGTCACGGCTCAACAGTTCGTTCATCGACGACGCATCGGCATGGAGAAGATTCTCGACTTCGCGGAACGTGTTGCGCAACACACTGACAATGGTTTCCGGGTCGCCACCGTGCAAGACGGCATCCACGCTTGCCTGCTCAAGACCTTTGACGACACCCTTGCGTTGCTGCAACAATCGTCTGAAATCTTCGACAAGCGTACCGGCTTCGGAGAGTGCCTGCCGCAAACGCTGTTCATACGGGGCGACAAGTATCTCCCTGTCACGCAGAAGAACCTCTTCGAAACGCCTGTCGGAAAAATCACGGTCACGCAGGACGGAAACAAGCAAGTCCTGCACAGCCGCCTTCTGGTTTTCCGTAAGATACGAAAAGTCGGCAAGCCCGCGCATGTAAAGGATAAGCGTGCGCCACTTCTGGTGTCTTGGAACACCGGCCTTGTCGAGGGCCTCGCAGAAGCGCCCCTCCGTGAAAAAATCGCATGAATCCCGGTCGCAACATCCGAAGGACGTAACATCACGCATTATGGCCTCGCAAACATACACTATGCATGGCCCTATACCCCACCCGTTCTCACATTACGCACAGCCGGCCAGATATTGCAAGGCCTTGCCGGAGAAAAGCCAGCCCTGAAAGCATCTTCCGCAGTGGAAAAGTACACCCTGTTACGACTGGCGACCCTACGCCCCTCGGCGCACCCCGGCGAAAAGAACCTGTGACTGTTCCGGTTGCCGACATACTCCCCTGCCGGGAACGATTCGAGCACGACCTTCCAGAATCCTGCCCGCGCATCCATGGCACGACGCTGCGCTGCCAGCAACCGCGCCTGTAGGGCCTGCGGCACATCATCATGGTAGTAGACATACGCGGCGCCCTTCTCCACAAGCACCTCGTTCAGCGAACGCCCGTCAGGCAACCGGACATCGCACAGCCCCCTGCCGTGCCTGTCCTTGCCTGCCCCAACAGGTACGAGAACCAGCGTTGCTTTCCCGGCAATCTCGGCGGCAATCTTTCGGGATGCCTCGGCGTAATACTGGTCCGGGGCCCCATCATGCCCGATTTCCGGGGTATCGATGCCAGCCAGACGCACCTTGCTCGCCCTGTTATAGACGAAGGTATCGCCATCCAGGAACGTCGCCCCGGAAACAACAAGGTTCTGTGCTTCGACTTGCGCGCACAGCACGACAAGCAGCGACACAAGCACATGTGACAGGAATGCAACGATAGTACGTGAACAGATGCTTCGGCGCATATCCTGCCCCGTCTTGGGCCGCACATGCGGCAAGATGCTCGAAATGATGTATTCAGACCTTCAAGGGGCACGATACCTGCCGAAGCCCCCTCCGCAGAATACCCGCACCGATGCTGCCATGTACAAATGGGGCGACCCGAAGGCCGCCCCGAAGTCGATCAGCTCTCGTAGTAGGAACGCAATGTCTGGCTACGGACAGGATGACGGAGCTTGCGCAACGCCTTCGCTTCGATCTGGCGGATACGTTCACGAGTGACGTTGAACAGTTTTCCGACCTCTTCAAGGGTATGGTCTGACTTCTCCCCGATGCCGAAGCGCTTGCGCAGAACCTGTTCCTCGCGGGGGGTCAGGTCGGCCAGCACAGAGGCTATCTGCTCGCCAAGCTTGGTGTTGACCACTTCCTCGGCAGGCGCGACAGCCTTCTTGTCCTCGATGAAATCGCCAAGGCTCGAATCCTCTTCATCGCCGATGGGGGTCTCGAGGGAGATGGGCTCTTTGGCGATCTTCAGCACCTTCTTGACCTTGTCGATGGGGTAGTCCATCCGTTCGGCGATTTCTTCAGGCGTCGGGTCTCGCCCCAGTTCCTGAACGAGATACCGCGAGGTGCGAATGAGCTTGTTGATCGTCTCGATCATGTGGACAGGGATGCGTATGGTACGCGCCTGGTCGGCGATGGCGCGGGTGATGGCCTGCCGTATCCACCATGTGGCGTAGGTGGAGAACTTGTAACCGCGCTGGTATTCGAACTTGTCGACAGCCTTCATGAGGCCGATGTTGCCTTCCTGAATGAGGTCGAGGAACTGCAGACCGCGGTTGGTGTACTTCTTGGCGATGCTCACCACGAGACGCAGGTTCGAGCGGATGAGCTCCTGCTTTGCCCGCATGGCGATGGAGTTGCCACGCTTGATACGCCAAAGCACCTCTTCGAGGTCGTTGACGTTGTGACAGCATTTATCCTGCAGACGGGAAAGGATCTCGATCTTGCCGAGGATCATCTCCTTGAACGAGAACAGTTCTTCGACGGTCATGTTCAGGGCTGCCGAAGCCGCGACCGGGCTGACCTCACGAGCTTCGAGCCCGCTGAACAGCGCCTGTATCTCGGCCTGCGTCTTGCCGGTGGAGAGGATGTACGCAGAGAGGTCGCGCTGGCAGTTGTGCATCTGCCGCACGTAGTCCTCGACAGTCTCGATGATGCGGTCGATGAGCGTCTTCTCGAGCTTGATGTCGCGCAGGCGCGAGACGATGTCTTCCTTGTAGTTCATGATCTCTCGCTGCACAGAAGCCACACGCCGTTCAAGGGTGCAGCATTCATCGAGCTTCGAGTAGACCTTGCGCTTCTTCTTGAACGTGGTGCGAATCTCTTCAAGCAGGAGGATGACGCGCTGCCGCTGGTTCATCTCGTCTTCGCTGGGGTCGTCCTCTTCGATGGTCTTGACGACGTCTTTCAGCTTGATGCGGTTCTGCTTGAGGTCTTCACCGACGTTGACGAGTTCCTCGACGGCGACAGGCACCTCGACAAGGGCGTACAGCACGTCCTGCTCGCCCATTTCGATCTTCTTGGCGATGACGACTTCGCCGTCGCGGTCGAGCAACGGCACCGAACCCATCTCGCGCAGGTACATCCGCACGGGGTCGGTGCTGCGCGACGAATAGTCGACGGTCTCTTCGTCGTCGGAAAGGTCAAGCCCACCCTCCGAAGGTGCCTCCTCCTCCGACTCGCCCGGGGACATGCTGATCTTCTTGCCGTCCTTCTCGGAGTCGACGATGGCGATGTCGAGCTGGTCGAAGATGCCGATGATCTCTTCGATCTGTTCCGGAGTGTTGACCTCAGCAGGCAGGGCCTTGTTGACCTCATCGAAGGTCAAGAAGCCGCTCACCTTACCTTTGGCGATAAGGCTTTTGATCTGCTGAATTTCCTTGATATTACTCATGGGACCTCCCCAACGTTTCCTGCAACGCCCGCAGCAGTTCGATGTCTGCCGCCGGGTCGGACACTCCGCCCATCTGCTGGCGCAGCGCTGCCATGCACGACGCGCTCTGCACCTTCAGTTGCATGTCGGCCAACATATGCCGCACAGCCGCGAGTTCGCCCTCTTCATTGTCGAGAGGGGGTACCTCGCCAGTGCGGCAGCGAATCCAGAACGTCTTTTCCCGTTCCGAGAGGTGGTCGACCACCTCTTCGGCACCATGACGCTCGATCTTGTCCCATAACGTCCGCGCCCATTCGGTACCCAGCACGAGGTCTGCCCCCGCCTCCTGCAACTGCGGCAGGCAATGGGGATACCGCACGGCGAACGTCATTATTTCGCGGTCACGTGATGCATGACCGCGCGCAACCGGCTTCTTCGCCGGGGCGGCTGCGTGCGCTTTGACGCGCTCGGCAAGGCTGTCACGCAACTCTGCCTCGTTGAGGCCGAGTCCGCCCGCAAGCCGCGTTATGTAATACGAAAGCAATTCGGGCTGCTCGACCTGCGCGAGAAACCCTTTCGTCCAGTCAAGCATATCTCGCGGGGCCTGTGCCGCCAGACTCCGCATGCAGAAATCCAGTCCATCAGGGGCCTCGTTCCGTATGCTTTCGAAAGCATCACGCCCGGCCCCGTGCAACAGGCTGTCGATGTCCTCTCCCTGTGGCAGGAGAACGACCTTGCAACGCATCCCGCGCACCAGAAGCATCTCGCAACTGCGCAAGGCTGCCTTGCGCCCCGCGTTGTCGCCGTCGAACAACAATTCAACCGTCGAACAGAAGCCAGAAAGCCGCTTCACCTGTTCGGGCGTGAGCGCCGTACCAAGCACCCCGACGGCGTTGTTGTAGCCGAACTGGTGCAGGGTGAGCACATCCATGTAGCCTTCTGTCAGCATGGCTACCTTGTGCTGCGAGATGGCGCGCCGCGCCTGATACAGTCCGTACAGGTGGTCGCCCTTCTTGTAGATGGGCGAATCGCTACTGTTGATATATTTGGCCTGATCATCCTCGGCGATGATACGCCCGCCGAATGCGATGACCTGTCCGGCAAGACTCTTTATGGGAAAGATCAATCGCCCACGAAACCTGTCATAGGCTCTTCCGCTGTCACTGGTGGCAAGCAGACCCGCCTTGACGGCAAGCCCCTGCGCAAAACCGGCACGCCGCAACGTGTCTGCCAGCGACTGCCATTCGCGCAGACTCCAGCCGAGTTCGAAACTCTCGATGATTTCCGGGGCGATGGCACGCCGCTGCATATAATCGCGACATTCCTGCCCTTCCCGCTTCGCGAGGTTGCCGACGAAATGCGCACGCGCCACGTCATACATCCGCAGACATTGCCGCCGCAGCGACTGTTCCTGCTGCGCCCGCGGGTCGGGCTTCCAGTCGTCGAGTGCCACCCCCGCCTCTTCGGCGAGTTGTTCGAGCGTCTCGCGAAAGTCGAGTCCGTTTATGCGCCCGTAGAAATCGAAGAGGTCACCGGACGCCTGACAACCGAAACAGTAGAAGAACCCCTCCTCCTCGTTGATCGAAAATGAAGGCTTCGTCTCCTGATGGAAAGGACAGGGCGCCATCCAGCGACCACCTGCCCTTCTGAGCTCGACATATCTTCTCGCGATATCGACAAGATTGAGCCGACTCTTTATGGCCTGAACGACACTACCGTCCCTGCGCTTCATGCCAACCTCGCGCCCGAATGAAGCAGCATGGCCTAGCGGAATTCAACAAGCGTCACACCGTCACCGCCCTGGTCCTCCGGAGCGAGGGAGAACGTGGCGATCGCTGGAGACTGGCGCAGATAGGCATGCACCTCCTTGCGAAGCGCACCCGTTCCACGCCCGTGGATGATCTCAAGCACACTTCTGCCCGCAAGCAGCGCATTGTCCACACCCTTTTCCAGTTCGCTCAACGCAACATCAGCACGCATTCCACGCAAGTCAAGACGCATGGGCACAGGCGATGCAGAAACTGTCTGCGTGACGGATGCGCGCGTCTCGGGTCTGGCGTCGCTAGGGGCAAGGTCGCGGGCTTCGGCCCACAGGAATACCCCGCTCATGTCGATGCGAACCCGCGACTTGCGCAGGTCGACCTCAGCCACGACAGCCTTCTTGCCCCACGGACGATGGAACACCGGCTGCCCCTGACGGAGTGTGGCCACATCGACGGAGACGGGCTGTTCCTGTTCGGCTGGGGATTCTGCGGGCTGGGTCGAAAGGGTCTCGCGTACTTTCGAAAGCGCCTTGAGGGTCTGCTTGTGGCTCACCTTTCCGTCTTTCCAGTCGCGCAGCACGCTCTGCGCCTGCGCCTGAATATCCCGGAAGAGGGTCTCGCGCTCACGCGCGAAGCGTTCTTCAAGCTTCATGCGTTTTGCGCGGTACTTCTCCTCTTCGGCACGGAGGGCGTCGAGTTCACGCTCGCGGTCGACCGCAAGGCTATTCAGTCGTGCAACCAGCGCCGAGGTGTCTTCACCGTCAAGCAGCAGATAGTTCTCTGCCCTGCGGAGGACGCTTTCCGGCAGTCCGTGCTCGCGCGCCACGTCAAGGGCCTGACTTGCCCCGACCTGATCGTAGGCGAGCGTATACAGGGGTTTGCGTGATTTGGGATCGAAGAGCACCGAAGCGGCACGCACCCCTTCGCGGGAGAGCGCATAGGCCTTCAGTGCCGGGAAGTGCGTGGCGGCGATGACCGAGGCACCATGCGCCATGAGTTCATCAAGTACCGCCTGTGCGAGCGCGGCACCCTGCGCAGGGTCGGTGCCCGCACCGAATTCATCGAGGATGACGAGCGTGCTGTCATCCAGCCCGTCCCACACCCGCCCGAGATGGGTTATCTGGGCCGTGAAGGTGCTCACATGGTCTTCGAGACTCTGTTCATCGCCGATGAAGGCATGCACAGTCGTCCATGCGGGCAGTGAACTGCCGGGGGCTGCGGGCACGGGAAGAGCGGACAGGGCCATCAGCGTGATGAGTCCGGCGGTCTTCAGCGACACCGTCTTGCCGCCCGCGTTGCCACCGCTGATGACGAGGCAGCGCTGCCCGTCGCCGAGGGCGATGTCCACGGGCTGCACGGCGTGACCGGCGAGCACGAGAAGCGGATGCCGGGCCTTGCGCAGGTCGAGTGTCCGCCCCGACTCCATGCGCACCACGCTGCCATCGAAGGCAGCCGCGAGGGCACATTTGGCAAGCAGCACATCGGCAGTCACAAGCAGGTCGAAGGCAGCACGCACGCCAGCGAGTTCGCCGCGAACGAGGTCGGTGAGATAGGTGAGCACCTTGCGCTCTTCGGCCCTCTCCTCACGCTTGAGTTCCTGCAACCTGTTGTTGACCTCGACGAGGAACATGGGCTCGAAGTAGCAGGTCTCACCCGTCTGCGAATAGTCGTGGATGATGCCCTGCAGCCGTCCCTTGAAGTTCGACTTGAGAGGCAGCACGTACCTGTCGGACGAGAGGGTCATGAACTCGTCCTGAAGGTAATGGAGGATGTTGTACTGTTGGGCGTAGTCCTTGACCTTACGCGTGCACTGCTGGTGCAACCTGCGAATCTCCTGCCTTGCGAGCAGAAGTTCTGGCGAGCTTTCATCGCGCAGCAGGCCGTCTTCGGAGACACAACGCTCAAGACCGGACACGGACCGCAAGGGTAGCGGGGTACGCAGAGTGAGCGTCGAAAGGGTCTCCCAACGCCCTGCGGTGGCAGCGCCTTCGGCTACCGAAGTCACAAGGGCGCGCGCCTGCGTGAGCATCTGCCGGAGAGCCCATAGCGCCTCAAGGTCGAGAACGGCACTCTGCCCTTCCAGGTAGCGGAAGACCCCGCCCAGCGGAGGAAAGACCGACAGACGGAAGCCGGTATGCTCACTCCAGCGGCGTGCATCCTCAAGCAGAGCGGTAGCGTCGGCAAGCGCATCGGAACCGGGGCACGGTGCAAGGGCCAGACAGGCCTCGCGACCGGCTTCGGAGACGCAGTATCGCGCCAGATGGTGCAATACCTTGTCGTATTCGAGTGCACGCAGGGTGCGGGCTTCAAGTGTCACTGACTGCTAGCCCGCCTGCAGACGTGCGCGAACGGCCGAACTGAGTTCCTTGCCGTCTACGCGCCCCTTGTGCTCATCCATGATGGCGCTCATCACGCGCCCCATGTCCTTCATGGAGGTCGCACCAGAGGCGGCAACGGCGGATTCGATGGCTGCGGAAAGCTCTTCGCCGGTGAGCGGCTGGGGCAGGTACTCGCGAATGACCCCAAGCTCCGCATCTTCCTTGTCAGCGAGGTCATCACGTCCTGCGGCACGGAACTGCTCGATGGAGTCGACCCGCTGCTTGGCCTGCTTGGTGAGCAGGTCGAGCATTTCGGCCTCTTCCACAGGGCGGCGCAACTCGACCTGAAGGTTCTTGGCGGCGGTCTTGAGCAGTCGCAACACGCCAAGGCGAAGGGCATCCTTGGCCTTGTAGGCGACAACGTAGTCTTTTTCCAGACGTTCGATGAGTGTCATGTGGCACCTGGGTGGTTGGATGAAACGAGACACGGGAAACCCGGATGGATCCGGGCTTCCCGTTCAATGCGTGCGTCAAGCCCGACCCCAGGCCGGAACCGGGAGACGGGACGGCTTACGCCATGTTCATCTTCCTGATCTTCTTGAGGAGGCGCTTGCGGGCCGCAGCCTTCTTCTTCTTGCGCATCACGCTGGGCTTCTCGTAGTGCTGGCGCTTCTTCATTTCAGAAAGAATGCCAGCCTTCTCGACCTGCTTCTTGAAGCGGCGCAGAGCGATGTCGAAGTTGTAGTCGTCCTCATTGAGGTAGACACCGGGCAAAGAAATCACCTCCCATCACAGAAAATCGGCCCCACAAGGGGCAAGAGGGTTACATAGTGCACCCTCGAAAAAAAGGCAAGCCCCGGATGGCGGGGCCTGCCCACTCGTCGTGTCGCCTAATGATGGCTACCGTGACAGTCCTTGGCGCAATCGCGCATGGACTTGAGCATGACGTAACCGACGCCGCTCAGGATAACAAAGAGCACGGCATACAGCACACCGAAGAAGATGGCGTGGTCGGGCATCCACCAGGGGATGTCCTGCGGAAGGGGGCTCTGGATCGTTTCGCCATGAATGGCCCACTGCAGAGGTTCGAGCATCGGCTTCTCCTTACTTCACCGCGTCCTTGAGCGTCTTGCCGGGGCGGAACTTGACGACCTTGGAAGCGGGGATCTTGATTTCTGCGCCGGTGCGGGGGTTGCGTCCCTTGCGCTCCTGACGCGATTCGACGGCGAACGTGCCGAAGCCGGTGAGCGTCAGCTTGCCTTCACTGGCCAGAACATCCTTCACCGCGTCGAGGAACGCATTGAGGGAACGCTCGGCACTGGCTTTCGTCAGATTGGCCTTCGCTGCAATCTTGTCAACCAGGTCAGCCTTTGTCATCTGCCTTGTCCTCCTCTCCTTCGGGGGGTTACTTCAGCCATGAACATAGCGAGGCAGAGGTGACAGACGGTCGGGCCTGCCGCCAGCCGCGCCCTTGCGCTTTTTTTCCCAAACCACAAATGGGCTTACCAGATGCGGCCACGCCGCGCAACAACCACAATCAACGGAACAATCATCGAAAACACGATTCTACCAATCAAGTCAAGCGATAGCCGACATGGCAACGGCTTCTCCCAATGCGATGAAACGCTCCGGAGACAGCGTCTCGGGACGCGCGGCGGGGTCGATGCCAAGCCCTGCGAGAAGGGCAGAGGCATCACCACCCACATGAGGCCTCAATATCCCCTGCAACTGCTTGCGGCGCTGCTGGAAACAGAGGCGCAACACATGGGCCAGGCGCTTCGACTGGACGGCATCGGGCCTGTCGGTACGCGGGGTGAAGGCAAGCACCGCCGAATCGACCTTGGGACGGGGCGTGAAGACATGCGGCGGCACAACGAAGCACCACTCCGGCTTCGTGAAGCACTGCAGCCACACGGAAAGCGCCCCGTACTGCCGGCTGCCCGGTGCGGCAACGATACGCTCACCCACCTCCTTCTGAATCATGAACGAGGCGCGGAGGAGACCGGGCGCACGACTGCATATGTCCCACATGAGCGGTGAGGCGACATTGTAGGGCAGATTGCCGATGACCTTCCACGGATGCGCCGCATCGAGCCTTTCCCATGGGAAGAGCAAGGCATCCGTCAAGACCACCTGTGCTTCGGGAGTACCCGCCAATGGATGAAGGCGATGCTCGCGTGCCCAGTGATGGTCCTTCTCAAGCAGAAAGAGACGGGCGGGCCCGGCGGCATGGATATGCCGTGTCAACGCCCCCGGCCCGGGGCCGATTTCGATCACCCAGTCATCGGGCCCAATATGCAACTGCGCGGCGATGCGTGCGGCGATGTTCCTGTCCTTGAGGAAGTTCTGGCCAAGGCTCTTCTTCGCACGAGGGGGCATGGCAGGACCTCTTCCCCCCTCGGACGTGCCCTGCCCTTCTGCGGCTGCCACGCCTTCTTCCGCCGCATCGCGAACCGCCCGGGGGCTTCTCTCACGCCGCATCGTCACCTCCGTTGCGGGTTTCCACATGCTTTCGCAGCAGCTTGATCATGCGCCGCTGCCTGTAGGCGTTCACGCCCTTGAATGTAAGTACGTACGCGACGAACGCCGCAGGAATGCCTAGGATGACACCGCCGATGGTCATGACGGCCACAAGTTCCGCACCCTGCTGGAGCATCTGTGCCAGTTCAAGCTTGGCAGGGTCGAACACGATGTCCGTATGCCACACGTGATGGCCCACCCAGTAGAGCATCCCGTAGAACGGGATGACATTGACGGGATTCGATATCCATGTTCCGGCGACAGCCACCACCTTGCTGCCCCTTACGAGAAACGCAAGGGCGATGGCGACCACCGACTGAAAGGGTATGATGGGCAGAAAGCCGACAAAAATCCCAGCAGCCATCCCCATGGCGATGGAATGCGTCGAGCCGGGCTGGCGCAGTATCCGCAGATACTGAAGCCGCAGGGCCCGCTTGAACCTCTGCCACCAGTCGAGACAGGACACGAGCGGCTACTCCATGCAGTCAAAACGTTCGAATCGCATAACCAGCCCGGCACGCCCCTGCGTTGCAGAGCGCAGTGCCGTCGAAAACCCGAAAAGCCCGGCAAGCGGTGCAAGCCCTTGCACGACCTTCTGCCCGCCCCTGTCGAACATGTTCTCCACCTTGCCGCCCCGTGAGCCCAGTTGCCCGATGGACGCACCAAGATGCGCCTCGGGTACGGAAATCTCCACAGCCATGATGGGTTCCAGCAAGACCGGGCCTGCGGACTGCATGGCCGCCTTCACGGCTGCCACCGCCGCCATGTGGTAGCCAGCAGGCGACGAGGCCCCGTCACGACGTTGCATGGACACGACCTCGACATCCACATCCTGCACGGGATACCCTTTGACGACGCCGCTTTGCAGACTATCGACGACACCTTGGGCCACCGAGTCAACCCATGCCTGCGGCCACCCTTCCGTCGCCATGCCGAAACGCACCCGGTTGCCCTTGTCACGCTCGCGGGCCGTCACGCGCAAAGAGACCTGCCCGTAGTGCGGCTGGTCACCCAGTTCACGGTCGAACTCGCCTGCGCCCTCGCCCGTGCCGGACACGGTCTCCTGAAAGACGACCTGCGGGTTGCCCACACGCGGACTCACCCCGTACTCACGCCGGATACGTTCAAGTACCACTTCAAGGTGCAACTCGCCCATGCCGGAGAGGATGCGCTGCCCCGTGCCCTCGTCCTGTTCGACGGCAAGCGTGGGGTCTTCAAGGCACAGGCGCTCGAGAACCTCGTCGAGCTTCTCGCCCTCTTCGGTGTTGCGCGGTTCCATGGCAAGCGAGATGACGGGACGGTAGGCCGCGATATTCTCGAGCAGCACGGGCCGTTCCGCGGCGGCGATGGTGTCGCCCGTGCGGGCGGCGCGCAATCCCATGACGCCGACGATGTCGCCGGCGAACGCCTCTTCGATCTGTTCGCGGCGTCCGGCGTGCAGCCGGAACAGCTTCGAGACGCGCTCGTCCACTTCACGCGTGACATTGCGACAGGTATCGCCCTCGCACAGCGTCCCGGCATAAAGCCGTACCAGAGCCACCTTGCGGCTTCCTTCCATGACGACCTTGAAGACCAACGCAGCCAATGGTGCCTTCGGCTCAGGCGAGACGACCACCCGCCTGCCCTCGCTCCGGTCGAGCCCGCGAACCGGTGCCGCGTCGACAGGCGACGGCAGATAGGCACACACGCCGTCGAGAAGGGGCTGCACGCCGGTATTGTGCAAGGCAGACCCCGCAAAGACGGGGACAAGGCTGCGCGCCAGCGTCACACGCCTGATGGCGGCACGGATTTCCTCGGGCGCAAGCTCTTCGCCTCCAAGGTACCGGTCGACGATGCCCTCGTCGTTCTCGGCGAGCGTCTCAAGCATCCTCTCGCGCCACACCTCGCAGAGGCGGGCACTCTCCCCTTCGACCGGCGCACGGGCATAGCTGCGGTCGTGCGCATCGGCGGGGAAGGTGAGCACTTCACGGGTGACGACATCGACAAGTCCTTCGAATGTCTCACCCTGCCCCATCGGCACGACCAGCGGCAAGGGCACGGCACCCAGCCGGGTGCGCATGGCGTCGAGGGTGGCTTCGAAATCCGCCCCAAGCCTGTCCATCTTGTTCACGAAGGCGAGTTTGGGGACGCCGAACTTCTCGGACTGCCGCCACACCGTCTCGGACTGGGGTTCGACACCTCCGACGGCGCAGAAGACACCCACCGCCCCGTCAAGCACACGCAAAGAGCGCTCGACCTCGATGGTGAAGTCGACATGCCCCGGCGTGTCGATGATGTTCACCGTATGCCGTCCCCATGTGCAGGTCGTGCAGGCAGAGGCGATGGTGATGCCACGCTCCTGTTCTTCGGGCATGAAGTCCATGGTCGCGGTGCCGTCATGCACTTCGCCCATGCGGTGAATCTTCTGGGTGTAAAAGAGAATACGCTCGGAAAGAGTGGTCTTGCCCGCGTCGATGTGGGCGATGATGCCGATGTTCCGCAAAAGTTCGAGACGGGGGGCGGGGCCATGAGAACTAGCCATGGAGCATCTCCGGCGGGAAGGAAGTGGCGGGAACGTGCCGTCCTATGGTCAGGGAGCGTTCGATGAAAAAATCTGGCGTCAGGTCCGGGAAGGCCCAGCACCCTTCACGGGACGATGTCAGCACAAGCCGCGCGCGTGTCGCCCACAAGGTTGCCGACGCAGACCCGCAGAAAACGGCATCGCAGGCGTGTCCCGTGACGGGAAAAACCGTGGCACCCGCATCCGGAGGGTATTTGCCAGCCGCAGGCATTTCGGCAAGGGAGGGGGCTACGTCATCATGCACATCTCCTGCCGCCATGCGGGCAGCGCCATGCGCCCAGCGCACAAGTGCGGCATCGACCCCTTCGTCCTCGACGATGACGACGCGTGGCGTCCCCCCGTCATGCCAGACCGGGATGTCAGCCTCGATGGCGGCCCGGCACAGCACAGCGAAGCTTGCCGCCCCTCCGAGGCACAGCAACCGCCCACGTCCCGCTTCTCTCAATCCTGCCACGAATCGCCCGATGTCTACGGTGTCCAATGAACCGGCGACCTCCTGTCCTGCAAGTTCAAGGGCCACGAGAAGCTGGTCGGGCCACGGCGTTGTCGCCGGGGCGAGTCGAATCACACGCACATCGGGCACGGCGGCGCAAAGTGCAGGCATGAGCGCAGCAAGGAGGCGGGGGGCGGAACGGAACGACTCGTCGATGACGACAAGTGTCCATGGTGCGACCCGTTCTGCACGCGCATAGGCCATGCCGGACCGGGGCAACGCGAAGGTCTCGCTTCGGGGCAACAGAGGCTCGCCGTACAGCACATGAAGGGCCGCTATGCAGGTCTTGAGTGCCGCGCGATACCCATCGGGCGCGGCATCATAGGCGCGGGCGAAATCCTCATCCGGTACTTGAAGGACTGACGGCATCGGGGCATCGAAGTCAGCAGGGTGCATGAGGTGTTCCGGTCGGTTGTGATGTCTTATGGCACGGGCACTATACGTCGCCACCAGCGGCATGGCAACGCACCCGTGACAGCTGCACCATTCGGCCTATGGGGAGCACGGGAGCCGACAGCGCGGGCAGTGGCAGCCTCACCGCAGGCGACACAGGGGGCAAGCCCGGTGCGGCACACTGGACATGCCTGTCATCTCCAGCAATACCAAGGCGCAACCGGAGAAGATCCGATTGCGCCTGTCCATGTCCTTTAGGGTCCTGGTATCGTCAGCCGTCTATGCCGGGTTTGCCCAGCTTGCGTTTCATGTAGTTCTTGATGTGCACGCTCACGAGTTCGTCGCGTGACAGCGTCTCGGCGTACCCGGCGTCCTTGAGAATCGACCAGAAATCCGAACCGGAGAGCACCGAGTCCTTCTCGCCGAGTTGCATCAGATGCTCACTGTAGGTGGCAAGAGCCTTGCGCAACTCGGTCTCGGGGGTGCGACGCAGGTTGCGCCCCAACGTGGCGAGTTCTTCGGCAGGCGGCAACTTGTCCGACTCGAGCACCTGCTTGAAGCCGGAAAGGAAACGTGTGGAACCGGCAAGGATGTGGCTGCGTTTGACCACGTTCAGATTGCTCCACCCGGCCTTCACCCATTTGAACAGGGCATAGCCCGTCGTATTGCCGCCGGGCGTCTCCTCGTAGAAGACCGCAATGGTCGACGAGTCGTACATGTAGGTGCTCACCCATCCGAGGCCACGCATGGTCGACCCCGTGACGGGCGAATAGACGTATTCCCAGTTACGGTCGTCTCCCACGATGGCACCCTTGCGGCCCACCGTGGAGGGTGCCTGCTGGCGCGACACGGAGATGAGCACCGCCCTCCCCTGATGGCGCGTGAGGATGAGAAGCCTGTCCAGTTTGTATGAGTAATAGCAGCCGCTGAACGAATCGGGGGTGATTTCCTCGAACTCGGCACCGCGCAACACAACAGGCTCGCCTTTTTCGGCCATCTTGTCCCACAGGGCCACGCGCTGCTTGAGAAGGTCGCTTCCGGGCAACCAGAAGCCCCGCCGCAGCGCAGAGGGATATACGGCCTCTGCCGGGATGTCCGGGTCGTAGCAGTAGCGCAGGATGCGCGCCAGAGGGGCCTTGATGGTGTCTCGCGTGAAGGCACCGAAGCCCTGTTCCGTCTTGCCGGGACGGGCCGTGGCCGTTTCGGCGGCGGGGCGGAAAACGAAGTCCAGAACGGCGGCATACCCTGCCGGGTCGGGCACTGGCCCTTGCCGGGGCACCGAGGCGAGAAGGCCTTCCAGCCCCGCCTCCACATCTGCGGGAAGTGTACCGCTCTCGACCTCTTCGGCGCGGGCGGGGACGGACAGCAGGCAACAAAGAATGAAAAACGCACACAACGTACGCACAACGATGCCGTATCGGCTAAAAAAACGCTCGGGCATGGACGGAAGCGACCTCATGAAGGGAAATACTGGCACGGCAGGACACCGGCCATCTTGTTCCCCACAAGGTACTGGGCTATCGTCGGCGCGTCAAGAACGCCCGCGGCCCTGCCTGCCAGACGTCGGCGGAGTCACGCAAGACCCGCATCAACGAATATGGACGCCCACGTTCAAGCAAGTCGGACCGGCTGCGGAATGCAGCGGTCAAGCCCGCACACCGGGGGAGCATGTCCTTCCTGAACGCCCTGTTTGCAACGATCGCCGCCACGGTGGCAACCATACCTGTCGTCACTTACGGGGCCTTTCTCCTCCACAACGGCCTGCCCCTGCCGGGGCGGCACACCGCAAGGCGTCTCGCAGCACTTGCCGAGGGAATGTGTCAGAGCGTGGGCGCGTTCTGCATGGTCGTTGCAGCCCTCCCCTTCCGGCGACGTTGCCGCCTGCCGTTGCAGCCCGAAGCTTCGGCCGGAGATGCAGGGCCGCACGTCCCCGTCCTGTTCGTCCACGGTCTCTATCACAACCCGAGCGCGTGGCTTCTCTATCGACCGACGTTCGCGAGGCAGGGCATTGGCCCGGTGCATACGTTCGGCTATGACAGTTTCAGCAACGATTTCGCGACGCTGGTGCACCAGCTGGATGCGGCGGTCGACGCCCTCATCCAAGCGCACCCCGCCACGCCGCCCATCCTCATCGGCCACAGTCTCGGCGGGCTTATCATCAGGGCGTGGCTTTCTCGCCATGATGGCGCCCGCCGCTGTTCCGGCGTCGTGACACTGGGTACGCCCCATCAGGGCAGTGCACTGGCAAGGCTTGGTATCGGCAATCTGGCACGCAGCCTTCTCTTCAGGGGGACGCTCGTCCAGACCGTCGAACGACACGAAGCCGCACCCGGCGTGCCCTGTGTCGCCATCCGTTCCCCGCTGGACAACATGGTCATCCCGGCGGAGGGGCTTCGGATTCGCGCACACGGCTGGACCGAGGTCGAAGGCCCTGCCGTCAGTCATGTCTGGATGCTCTGGGATGCACGGACACGGGCATTGGTGCTGGAGACGGCTCGACGCATCCGTGACGGGCTGCCTGTTACCTAACCAGCGCACCTCTAGAGAGGACAACCGCGGTCACGCCCCCTCCAGGGTACCATAGACGCGCAGGTAGTCCCGGGCCATGCGGCGTTCGTCGAAGCATCGGGTCGCAAGGTCGCGAGCGGCCTTGCCGAACCCCCGCCGTACATGCGGCTGCGCGGCGAATTCGGCGCACACGAGAGCCAGCGTCGCCGCATCACCCACCGGGACGAGTCGTCCCGTCACACCGTCACGCACGATTTCGGGAACCCCGCCCACGTCGAAGGCGCAGACTGGCAGTCCCGCAGCCATCGCTTCCAGAATGCCGAGCGGATGATTGTCCGCAAGGGATGGATGGATGAAGACATCCGCCGCGGCACGGACGATGTGGAGATGCGCCTGGTCAAGGTACGGCAGACGCAGCAGGTCGCCATCCCGCCGCATGGCATCGCCCCCGACGAACACACCCAACGCGTTCGGCACAGCCTGTTTGACCGCATCCCATATGGTGGTCCAGAGTCCGCCTCCCTTGAGTTGCGAGGTCTCTCCGCCATGGGCGAGACACAGCACCACGAAGGCTTCAGCACCGATGCCCAGCGCCCTCCGGGCGGCCCCGGCATCGATGGTCTCCGGTATGGAAACGCCATTAGGCACCACTGCGCACGGCAGTCCCGGCAAAGCCTGCCTGACCATCCGCGCCAACCACCCCGAGGGGCTTACCAGATACGGGGCGAGTTCATACAGCAACTCTCGCAGATGCCTCTGTCTTTCTTCCGCATTCGCATAGCCACGTGGACATGGCGAAAGACAGCCCTGATGCCAGCCCGGACAGTCGAAGGGCTGAATGCACCCACCGGTGAGCAGCGCGGCGTCGTGCAGAGTGATAACCACACGCGGATGCCCCCGCAAGGCAGATAAGGCCAGTAGCCAGTCCGCAGTGGCATGGAGATGGATGAGGGCGCCTCGCGCTACGGCGGCAACGGCATCAGGCGACACCAGCGTGCAACCGGTAGCCGCATCCGCCACTTCTGCGGTACGCCGCGAATCGACCCCTTCAGCGCCAAGCCGTTGGTGCAACAGGTTCGCCACACGCGCAGCCCCGCCCCTGTGGGCGAAAAAGGTATGGTGAACGACGGCAAGGCCCATCAGTACACTTCCAGCAGGTCGTGCTTGAGGGCCCATAGCACGAGAAAATGGAGACCTTCCAAGGTCAGGTCGCCGTTCCCCGGAAGCGACCAGAGACTGCCGCCCGGAACGGCATCTTCGCTGGCACCGGCCCCGCGGGGACTCGTCGGAGGCGAATCCGGCATGAGCGATGTCGACCGTCCAGCGGCACTCGGAACAGACGCAGACATGTCGGGGGCAGCATCGCCCCCCCTGTCCGCACCCGATAGCAGGTGGCCGCAAATCTCACGTAGCGAAGCCCCCTTCCTGGCCCGGAAAAGCAGCCTGTGCAACGCCTCATCAGGAACCATGAACGCCACGCCGGGATACGGCGTCGCCTGTTCGCGCCCGCCATAAACGGCCAACCCCGCCGGAGTCGCCCTGACACGCAGGTTGGCGTCGAGCCTTGCAGAGGGATACCCCCCGAAGACATCCGCATAGGACATCGCCATGGGGTGCGCGTGCATCCGGCACTGTTCATCGACGGGTTCCTGCCACAACGCGTCCCACAGCCCCACCCATCGGGAGACGACAGACTCCCAAGCGAACCGTGCAAGCACCCGTTCGCGTCCGGCACGCCCCATCTCTTCGCGCAACGCCGCAGAGACGGCAAGTCGGGCGATGGAAGCGCCGAAAGCCTCCACATCGACGGCGACCTGCTGCGCAAGGAGCAGGTGGTACTGATTGTCGTAGAGTAGCGGCGCGGCGACATCCACCCCAGCCGACACGGCGGGACCGAGGGTCGACACCAGAAAACCGGTCACGCCATCCTCGACAAGGTCACGGTAGCCGTCCCAGTCGGAAGCGACCACGGGCAACCCCGCCGCCGCGGCCTCAAGAAGCGTCAGGCCGAACGTCTCCTGCACATTGTCGGAAGGCGAGAGAAAGATGTCGGCAGCGGCGTACAGACCATTACGCGTTGCGTCATCCGGCGACCGCACGACACGGACCCGCACACCGTACAGTGCCCCCATCCGCTCGAGAATGCCGGGCATTCCGTCATCCGCATCAGCCTGTCCGGCAATGACGAGCAGGTACTCCCCACGGGGCAGCCCGCACGATTCGGCCCGTTGCAGCATCCTGAAGAGTGGCAGCAAATCCATCTTGGCATAGTGGGCGATACGCCCCACCACAAGAAGCACCAGTTCATCACCGACGCCAAGACGTCCGCGTTCACGCGCCCTCGCCTTCGGGTCGGGGGCGGGCAGCGACACCGGGTCTACACCGAGGGGCATCCGCAGCACCTGCGGTTGCGGATGAGCCTCTGGGGTCAAGCCATAGCCCCGCCGCAGGTTGGCGAACATGCGTTCAACGACGGCACAACCGGCATGCGACGTTGAGACGATGGCGTCGCGTCGTGTGCAACCGGGCCACATATGCGCCAGCAGCGAGGCACCGTAACGGGTGTAGCTGAGCGAGTGCGTCACCCCGGTCACCGGAAAGACCTGCGGCGCAAGATGGTTGCGTAGTGCAGAAAGCCATGGCTGTTCCGTCATCGGGTCGGAGAGATGAAAGCAATGGAAGGGCTGCCGCACAAGGGCTGCCGGCAGTTCAAGGCGCGTAGCCACCTTCAGTGCACCGCGCCGCACCGCCGGTGTATCACACAGCGCTTGGGCGAGATGCGCCCCGGCATCGCGGGTGGGAAGAAAGAAGTGATAGCCGTCGTAAGGGTCGAGGTGCAGCAGGGCACGAAGAAACCCCTCATTGGCTACACAACGTCCCATCACCACAGAGTGTTCAAGAAAGGGGTGAAGCGTTCCCCACAGGCGAGTGTGCTGCATGTTGGAGCAAAGCCACAGATACCCCTGCATGTCAAATCTCCGCCCGG
>Ga0302246_1000452_pt1 | contig 36888 bp, 37 predicted proteins | sample AAG_UR_Trp_MG_FD_193533 | JGI IMG/M metagenome (GOLD analysis project Ga0302246, IMG submission 193533) | Enriched activated sludge microbial communities from anaerobic digester in WTTP, New Holstein, Wisconsin, United States - AAG_UR_Trp | ecosystem: Engineered > Bioreactor > Anaerobic >... | reverse complement strand
GAAGGGAGGCAAAAGAGATACGTTCTAGAAAACCCGAGCGTCGCTTCGCTCCGAGTGGTATGTTTTGAAGCGGAACGCTGGACTGGTTTCTACCGGAACACTGGTCTGATTTCCCCGGAATACGCAGCCTGGGAAAGTGTCTGTTAGGTTTTAAGCGAAGTCTCCAAGGGATGCAAAAGATTTACAGTTTCGAGATCTCCATAAAGGACCTGGCGGAGAAGATAGCGGCGCTGGCGGGTTTTAAGGGCGTCCTGGAATGGGACGCGTCAAAGCCCGACGGGCAGCCCCGGCGCATGCTGGACACTTCGCGCGCCGAGCGCGAGTTCGGCTTCAAGGCGCGGACGGGCTTCGACGAGGGCCTGCGCCGCACCGTCGAGTGGTATAAGTCGTCATTGGCGAAGTAGCCCTATTTGGGTGACAGAAGACTTAATTCCGGGTTAATCCCGGCCTTTTTTTCCTGAAATCCTGATCATTTACCCTTGACGGGCGACACAATGTTGTCGCGCGCGTGGTTTACGCTATTTGTGGAGTTTGTGCGGGGTTGACAATTTGTATCCCATAGGATACACTATAAGGAGAGGCATATGCAGGCGCGGAAACGGACGGTGCTGCACTATGTCGTGGACGGGAGGGATATTTTTGAGCAGTGGCTGCGAGCCCTTCCGGATCTTGTCGGTCAGGCCGCGACAGTTAAGCGGCTGGGCAGGATGGAAGAAGGCAATTTCGGGGATTGCCGCGGGCTGGGAAGCGGTCTTTGGGAACTGCGTGTTCATTCCGGGCCAGGTTATAGAGTTTATTTCGGTGAGGATGGCCCGGTGATAATAGTGATTTTGTGTGGCGGGGATAAGCGGTCTCAGACGCGGGATATACGGAAAGCGCGCAAATTTTGGGATGAGTATCGGAGGCTGAAATGAAACGGACGGTTTCGCATGCATCGTTCATGCGCAAGTATCTGGCCGGGTCGGAAGAGGCCGTGGCCTACCTGAATTCTGTTCTGGAGGATGGGGATATCCCTTTCCTCCTGAAGGCCATACGCACGGTGGCCGGGGCTCAGGGGGGGATGGGCAAGCTGGCCAAGGCCGTCGGGATGAGCCGCACCAGCCTTTACAAGACGCTTTCCCCCACGGGCAATCCCGGCATACACACCCTCGAGAGAATACTGGCGGTTTACGGCGTGCGGCTGGGCTTTTTCCCGATAGATAAGAGCCCGCGGCCTTCCGCGCAGCGCTCTTCCTCCAGACAGGCGCATTTGTAAGCCGGGGTTTCGCCTCTGCTGCGAGCCACCGCCGGGCGGTTTGCCCGCCTTTGTTAACTTGTTTATAATATCAGCATGATAATCCTGGGCATCAGCGCTTACGATGAGAATTCCTCCGCCTGCCTGGTCATAAACGGAAAACTGATGTGCGCGCTGGAAGAGGCGCGCGTGCGCCGCTGCCGGGGCTGGGCCGGCCTGCCCGTCGAGGCTGTCAAGGCCTGCCTCGCCTACTGCCATTTCGACCTCAAGGACGTCGACCTTATCGCCGTCGGCCGCGACCCGCACGCCAACCTGGACCGGAAGGTCTCCACGCTCAAAGGCGAGCGGATCTCGCTGAAACTCCTGAAGGAACGGCTCGGCTTCGGCACCAAGCTGGCCGATATAAAGAAGGACCTCTGCGCCGTGCTCGAGCGCGACCCGGGCGCCGTGAAGGCGCGCGTGCGCTTCGTCGAGCATCACAAGGCGCACCTGGCCGGGGCCTACCTGGTCTCGCCTTTCGACTCCGCGGTCTGCGTCTCGCTCGACGGCTTCGGCGACTATGTCAGCGGCATGCGCGCGCTGGGCAGCGACAACAAGATACACGACCGCGACCGCTGTTATTATCCGCATTCACTGGGCATGTTCTACGCCGGTATGGCGCAGTTCCTGGGCTTCGGCGGCTGGGGCGGCGAGGACCGGCTGATGGACCTCTCCCGCTCCGGCCGTCCGGAGTTCGAGGCCGAGCTGCGCCGGCTCATAAGCCCGTCGGACGACGGGTTCTACCGCGTGGACGGGTCGTATTTCGCGCACGGGCCGGCGGCGGCGGCCATGTTCTGGCGCGACCGCGCGCCGGACCTGCCGCGCCTGTTCTCGGCCAAGCTGGAGGGCCTTATCGGCCGGCCGCGCGAGGGCAACGACCCGCTGGAGCAGCGCCACGCGGACCTGGCCGCCTCGGCCCAGTCCGTCTTCGAAGAGGTCTTCTTCCACGTCCTCGATTCCGCCTATGAGAAGTTCCGCAACGACAAGCTCTGTCTTTCGGGCGGCTGCGCGCGCAACGCGCTGGCCGTCGGCAGGATATACTCCCGGACCCGCTTCCGCGACGTCTTCGTGCCGCCGGCGCCGCACGCGGGCGGGGCGGCCATAGGGGCGGCCTACTGGATCTGGAACCAGGCCAAGGGCTACCGCCGCAGCTACGAACTCTCCAACCCGTACGTCGGTCCGCATTACGACGACTCCTACGTGGAGGGCGTGCTCAAGTCGCACGGATTTTCGTATAAGAAGGCCGCCGAGAAGGAGATCTACGAGACCGTCGCCGGCACGCTGGCCGGCGGTGGGAAAGTGGGGTGGTTCCAGGGCCGCGCGCCCTGGGGCGCCTGGCCGCTGGGCGGCCGCTGCCTGCTCGCCGACGCCCGCATCCCGGTGCACCGGGAACTGGAAGGGGGCGGCGCCGTGGTGAAGGCCGAGAAGGCCGCCGAGTGGTTCGACGCTCCGCGCCCTTCGCCTTTCATGGCCAAGGCGCTGCCGTTGCGCCAGGCCCGGCGCGACCAGGTCCCCGGCCTGCCCGGCGGACCCGAGCCGCGAGTGCAGACCCTCTCCTGGGAGTTCAACCCCAGGTTCTACGCGCTGCTGGAGGCCTTCGACAGGCGCGTGGGCGTGCCGCTGCTGGTCAGCGCGCCGCTGCTCGCCGGCGAGCCGCTGCCGGTCACGCCCGAGCAGGCGCTGGACTGCTTCGAGGTCTCCGGCGCCTCGCTGCTGGCCATCAATAACTTCCTCGTAATGCCACTCAGGAGCTGAGATGAAGATCACCATAGTGACCGCGGTCCTCAACGCCAGGCGGACGATAGAGGACTGCATGCAGAGCGCCCTCGGGCAGAACTGGACCGAACTCGAATATATACTGGCGGACCGCGGCTCCACCGACGGGACGCTGGAGGTCATAAAACGCTACCAGAACCGCTGCGCCAAGTACCTCGACCTCAAAGGGGACGACTACTACACGGCGGTGAACAAATGCCTGGCGCAGGCGACCGGCGACGTCATAACCGTGCTGCCGCCCGACAGCTTCTATACCGACCGCAATACCGTCGCCAACGTGCTGCGCACCATGGCCGCAAAACGCCGCGACTGCCTCTACGGCGACATGGTCTATATCGCGACGGATTCCCAGCGCCCGCTGCGCTACTATAAGGCCGGCGAGTACGACCGCTACAATTTCGAGAACGGCTGGATGCCGCCGCTGCCGGTCTTCTTCGTCCGGCGGGAATTGTTCAGGAAATACGGCTATTTCGCCACGGATTACAGGCTGCGCGCGGACTACGAACTGATAGCGCGGTTCCTCTACAAGAACTACGCCACGGCCTGGTACATGCCCGAAGTGCTGGTCAAGATGCGCTTCGACGACAGGAAGCGTTCGCTGGGCTGGCTGCTGGAGCGCAACCGCGAGGATTACCGCGTCCTCAAGGAATACGGCCTGGGCGGCTTCCTCACGGTGATGATGCGCAACCTGGCCAAGCTGCCGCAGTTCTTCCGCAAGCCCAAGGCCGACGACCGCGTCCTGGAAACAAGATGGTAGGTAGGGGACGTTGTTTAGTTCTTTAGTTTTGCCCGCAAAACTAAAGAACTAAACAACGTCCCCGGAATCAGGAGAAAAGATGAAAGGAATCATACTGGCCGGCGGGTCCGGCACCAGGCTTTACCCGGTTACGATGCCGGTCTGCAAGCAGTTGCTGCCGGTATACGACAAGCCGATGATCTATTACCCTCTTTCGGTGTTGATGCTGGCGGGGATACGGGAGATACTCATCATCTCCACGCCGCAGGACCTGCCGCGCTTCAAGGCCATCTTCGGCGACGGCTCCGCCTGGGGACTGAAACTTTCCTACGCCGAACAGCCCAGGCCCGAGGGGCTGGCCCAGGCCCTGATCATCGGCGAGGGTTTCATCGGCGACGATACCTGCTGCCTGGTGCTGGGGGACAATATCTTCTACGGCCACGGCCTGCCCGAGGCCTTCCGCAAGGCGGTGCATTCGGCTTCGGCCGGCCGTGCCACCGTGTTCGGTTATTATGTCAACGACCCGGAGCGTTACGGTGTGGTCGATTTCGACAAGGTCGGCAAGGCCCTCTCCATCGAGGAGAAGCCCGCCAGGCCAAAGTCCAATTACGCCGTCACCGGCCTGTATTTCTACCCAAGGGGCGTCGCCGGCGCGGCGCGCGGCATAAAGCCCTCCGCCCGCGGCGAGCTGGAGATAACCGATCTCAATAAAGCGTATCTCGCCAAGGGCGAACTCGCGGTGGAACTGCTGGGCCGCGGCTACGCTTGGCTGGACACCGGCACTTTCGACAGCCTGCTGGAGGCGGGGGATTTCATCGCCACCGTCGAGAAGCGGCAGGGCCTCAAGATAGCCTGCATAGAGGAAATTGCCTACGCCCAGGGCTGGATAGACAAGGCGGCGCTGCTCAAGCTGGCCGACAGCCTCAGTAAGAACAGTTACGGCGCCTACCTGCGTAAAGTGGCGGAAGGTAACTGATGCCTTTCGAATTCGAGAAGCTGGAACCGGAGGGACTTATCCTGGTCAAGCCACGGGTCTTTCCCGACGCGCGGGGCTGGGCCATGGAGTCCTACAAGCGCAGCGACTATGTCAAAGCCGGCTTCCCGGCCGGTTTCGTGCAGGATAACCATTCCCGCTCGGTCAAAGGCGTGCTGCGCGGTCTCCATTACCAGCGCGGCGCGGCCGCCCAGGGCAAACTGGTGCGCTGTACCGCCGGAGCGGTGCTGGACGTGGCCGTGGACATACGCCCCGCTTCCCCGACTTTCCGCAAATGGACGGCCGTCGAGCTCAGCGCGGCGAACGCTCTGCAACTCTACCTGCCGCCCGGTTTCGCCCACGGCTTCCTGACGCTCAGCGACGAAGCCGAGGTGCTCTACAAGTGCACGGCGGAGTATTCCCCGCCCGACGAGGGGGGGATACGCTGGGACGACCCGGAGCTCGCCGTGAAGTGGGGCGTCTCCTCCCCCGTACTTTCGGCCCGCGACGCGGCCCTGCCGCTCCTCAAGGACGCCGTGCTCTGATGCGCGCTCTCATCACCGGTTCGAAAGGCCAGCTGGGGACCGAATTCGTCCGCCTTTTCGAAAAAAACGGCTGGGACTACGCCGCCGTGGATGTCGGGGAACTGGATATCTCCGACGGCGACGCGGTGCTTAAGGCGGTACTCCCTTACAGACCGGGGCTGATCCTCAATTGCGCCGCCTATAACCTGGTTGACAAGGCCGAGTCGGAGCCGAAACCCGCCTTCGCCGTCAATGCCGAGGGAGTGCGCAACCTGGCCTTCGCCGCGCGGCAGCTGGAATCCAAACTGGTCCATTTCGGCACCGACTACGTCTTCGACGGGGAGAAACGCTCGCCCTACGCGGAATCGGACGCCGTGAGCCCTCTCAACGAGTACGGCCGTTCCAAGCTGAAAGGCGAGGGATACGCGCTGGAATGCCCCGGTTCGCTGGTGCTGCGGCTGAGCTGGGTGTACGGCCGCGGGACACAGAACTTCATGTATAAGCTGCTGGGTTGGGCGGAGAAGCCCGGCCCGTTGCGTGTCGTAGAAGACGAGATATCCGTGCCCACTTTCGCCGGCGACATAGTTTTCGCGGTCATGGAGGCGCTCACGGCGGGCCTTACGGGCCGCTGGCATCTCTCGGGCGGAGAACCCTGTTCCCGCTATGAATGGGCGAAGGCCGTTCTGGAAGCCCGCGGGATCAAGAAAGAAGTCCTGCCGGCGAAGATGGCCGATTTTCCGTCGGCGGCGCGCCGGCCCGGCTATTCCGCCATGAACAACTCCGCGCTCTGCGGGGAATTGTCCCTTAAATTCCCGCATTGGCGCGATTCCGTCGGAAAATTCGTCAGGGAGAACAAATGAAGACGCTGCTAGTCACCGGCGGTGCCGGGTTTATCGGGTCCAATTTTATCCGCCATGTCATCGAGAAAACCGGTTTCGAGGGCCGGGTGGTCAACCTGGACAAGCTGACCTACGCCGGCAATCCGGAGAATCTATCCGACATCGCCCGCAAATACAAAGACCGGTACGTTTTCGTCAAAGGCGATATCTGCGACTACGCGCTGGTCGGACGCCTGTTCAAGAAATACAAGTTCGACGCGGTCGTCCACTTCGCCGCCGAATCCCATGTCGACCGCTCCATTTTCGGTCCCAAGGACTTCGTCGAGACCAATATCCACGGCACCTTCTCGCTGCTGGAGGCCGCGCGCTCCGCCTGGGCCGGACGCAAGGACGTCCGCTTCCACCATGTCAACACCGACGAGGTTTACGGCTCGCTGGGTGCCGCCGGCAAGTTCAAAGAGACCACGCCCTACGATCCCCGCAGCCCCTATTCCGCCTCGAAAGCCTCGTCAGACCACCTGGTCCGCGCCTATCACCACACCTACGGTCTGCCGGTGACCATCTCCAACTGCTCCAATAATTACGGTCCGTACCATTTCCCCGAAAAACTCATCCCGCTGGTCATACTCAACGCGATGGAAGGCAAACCCCTGCCCGTCTACGGCGACGGCAAGAATGTCCGCGACTGGCTCTATGTCGAGGACCATTGCGCCGCCATCCGGCGGATACTCGATAAAGGCGTGCCCGGCCGCACCTACAATGTCGGCGGCGACTGCGAGATGAAGAACATCGACGTCGTGCGCTCGGTCTGCGCCGCGCTGGAGGAACTCCTGCCATCGCCGGAGAACCCCGCGCTCGGCGGGAAGAATTACGAGGACCTGATAACCTTCGTCAAGGACCGCCCCGGCCACGACCGCCGCTACGCCATAGATTTTTCCAGGATAAAGCGCGAACTGGGCTGGCGCCCGTCGGTGGATTTCAACGGCGGCATACTGCGCACGGTGCGCTGGTACCTGCAAAATCCCGGCTGGGTGAAGAGCGTCAGGACCGGAGCTTACCGCAAATGGCTGAAGAAAAACTACCGTCGCTGACCTTCCTGGGCACCAACGGCTGGTACGATACCGCCACGGGCAATACCGTCTGCGCGCTGATAAAGACGCGCCGCTGGGATATCGTCCTCGACGCCGGCAACGGTCTCTATAAACTGGACCGTTATTGCGACGGGAAAAAACCGGTCTTCATCCTGCTCAGCCATTTCCATATCGACCATATCGCCGGCCTGCATACGCTGGTCAAGTTCAAATTCGGGAAAGGCCTTACCATCTGCGGCCAGAGGGGGACGCGGCGCGTCCTGGCAAGGTTCATGAACAGGCCCTTCACCGTCCCGCTGGACAGGCTCCCGTATCCCGTAAGGATAGTGGAACTTCCGTCGGAGAAGGACCGGCTCCCTTTTTCCGTGGAGACCCTGCCGCTGGTCCACGCGGACCCCGTGCTCGGTTTCCGGCTCGAGGCCGACGGGAAGACCGTGACCTACTGCACCGACACCGGCTACTGCCCCAACGCGCTGGAACTGGCCCGCGGCGCGGACCTGCTGATAACCGAATGCGCCCATCTCCCCGGCGAGACCAACCCGCATTGGCCCCACTTCAATCCCGAGACCGCCGCCCGCCTGGCCGCCGAGGCCGGGGCTAAACGTCTTATCATGACTCATTTCTCCGCCGAGCGCTATCATAAGCCCGGCCTGCGCGTCATGGCCCTGCGCCTGGCAAAAAAGGCCTTTCCCCGGACGGTGGCCGCCAGGGACGGGCTTGTCTTTGAAGTCCCCTAAAAATTTTAGTTCAAAACTGTGGAGGAATAGACGGTTTTCGAATCTTGGCCTGCCACTTTCAGAGCCTAGACCGTGTGTCGGGATATGGCGCGCTCTAAAGTTTATATGCGCGTCCGGGGTGGGCAAGCGACTTGGAAATGCTTTTAAAAAAATTTTCGGTGGTCTGTCCTGACGGCAGATAGGACTTAAGGCGTTTATCGAATGCTCGCGAAGCCGCAATGCGCCTCGCGGGGGAGTAGTTGAATTCCTTAAGCCAAGCGGCCACCATGACCATTACGTCAGAGAGGGAAGAAAGGTCCTTTAGGTGCAGCGTCTCACCTCGGTTTGCCGCTTCTATAACGCCTGTAGTAAGTTCTAGGCACGGCTTTATGTCCGGAAGCATGGCGCGAATCATGGAGTCATTCGGGCTTTCCGCCGACTTTATCAGTTCTTCTATTATGTCCAGTTTGTCTGCGTCCCTTATCAGGTGCAGCAGGCTTTCATCCACCCCGTTAAGCCCTATCGGCAGATCCTCTGCTTTTCGGCTATGGTATTGAGTCGAGCAGAGAATACGCGCTCTGGATGCGTCGTCCGGGAAGAGCCCCCACGCTTCTTTTTCCAGAATCTTTCTGCCCTCTAGTCCGTGGTCCATCGTTTTTGCGTCTATGAAAGACGAGAAGACGCTGAATTGCTTGAAGCGGCCTGTGTCGTGAAGAAGTCCGGCTATGCGAGCCAGAGCGACTTCTCCAGGATGCAGATGCAGCCCCGCGGCTAACGATTCGGCGTTGCCAGCAACCCTTTCGCTATGTTCGAGTTTGTAACTTAATGGGCCAGGAAGCGTTCCGGAGGGATCCCTGAAGGTATCGATATATCGGAAAAACCAGACTGATAGTTCAGTGTATCCGAATCCGCCTGTGTGATTTCGCCCGCTAGAACTTCTCACACGTATAATCTAGCATTTTCGCGGTTCTCGGAGGGGGTGTTTGCCGGATTTAGAGGGAAGCTGGTTTCGTAGTTGAGTGACTACACAAAAGTCGCTTTAATGGACGACTTTCAGTTTTGATATAATAATATAATTATAGGGCTGTGTACCACGGATGTCTGGAGATGACGATGAAAAAAGCTCTAATCACGGGAATCACAGGTCAGGACGGAGCTTATCTTTCGGATTTTCTGCTCAAAAAGGGCTATGAAGTACATGGTCTGCGGCGTCGTGCTGCCTCCCATAATACCTCACGCATAGACCATCTCTGCGACCTGGCCGATCCCAAATCCTCCAGGCTTAAACTTCATTACGGCGACCTGACCGACTCCACCAATCTCACCCGCCTGATAGCGGAGATAAAACCCGACGAGATCTACAATCTCGGGGCGCAGAGCCATGTGGCGGTCAGCTTCGAGGAGCCGGAGTATACCGCCGACTGCGACGGCCTGGGCACCATGCGCATACTGGAGGCGGTGCGCCTGCTGGGGCTCGGCAAAAAAACGCGCATCTATCAGGCCTCCACCTCGGAGCTCTACGGCAAGGTCCGCGAGATCCCGCAGAGCGAGAAGACCCCTTTCCATCCCCGCAGTCCCTACGGCGTGGCCAAACTGTACGCCTACTGGATAACCGTCAATTACCGCGAATCCTACGATATGTTCGCCTGCAACGGCATACTCTTCAACCACGAGAGCCCGTTGCGCGGCGAGGAATTCGTCACCCGCAAGATAACCCGCGCGCTCGGCCGCATACTGCTGGGTATGCAGCCCTGCCTCTACATGGGGAACATGAACTCGCTGCGCGACTGGGGCCACGCGCGGGATTACGTGCGCGCGATGTGGCTGATCCTGCAACAGAAGCGCCCCGACGATTTCGTCATCGCCACCGGAAAACAGTATTCGGTCCGGCGCTTCATCGAGATGGCCGCCGGCGAGATAGGCGTGAAGCTGGCCTGGAAGGGCAAGGCCGAGGGGGAAACGGGTGTCGTGAGATCCGTGGAGGCCCCCGAAGGCGTGGATCCGCGCGATATAAAGATCAAAAAAGGCGATACCATCGTGCGCGTGGATCCCCGGTTCTACAGGCCCGCCGAGGTGGAGACGCTGCTCGGCGACCCGTCCAAGGCGAAGAAGGTCCTGGGCTGGAAGCCGGAGACCACCGCCGGCATGCTGGCGGCGGAGATGGCGGCCTCCGACCTGAAACTCGCTCTCAGCGAACTCCATCTCAGGCGGGGCGGCTTCGCCGCGGTCAAGAACTGCTGATGCTTTGAATATGGGAAGAGCCAGGAATGTCTACGTGGTGGCCGGCCCCAACGGGTCCGGTAAGACCACGTTTGCCAGGGAATTCCTGCCTAATTACGCTAAATGTCCTAATTTTGTCAACGCCGACCTTATAGCGCAGGGGCTCTCCCCTTTCTCTCCCAGGGCGGCGGCCATAAAGGCCGGGAAGCTGGTCCTTAAAAGCATAGACGAATTCGCGGCTTCCGGGACGGATTTCGGTTTTGAAACCACTCTTGCCGGGCGTACTCATCTGTCTCTTTTCAGGAAGCTGCAGTCCCAGAGGTACCGGGTTCACCTGTATTTCCTATGGGTCCCGGCCCCGGCCTTGTCGCTCCTGCGCATAAAGAACCGGGTGCTGGACGGGGGGCATAATGTCCCGTCGACGGACGTTCTGCGCCGCTTCTCCCGCTCTATCTCCAATTTTTTCGGGACCTACGCGGACGCAGTTTCCACCTGGATGCTTTTTGATAATTCCGGGGCCAAGCCCGTCCTGGCGGCGAAACGGGTGAACGGCAGCATCGTCGTGGAGGATAAGGACGCTTATCGCCGGATAACTTCCGGCATTAAATTATGAAAAAACGACTGACTTTGCAGGATAAGGCTGAGATAGCCATAAAAGTGGCCGTGCGCAAGGCTATAGCCGAACATAAGAGGAATGGCCGCCCAATAGCCATATGGAAGAACGGCCGCGCCGTGAATATCCCGGCCAATAAGATCTGAGATGAAAAAAGCGCTGATCACCGGCTACCGCGGGCAGGACGGGGCTTACCTGTCCCGCTTCCTGCTGGGAAAAGGCTACCAGGTCCACGGCGCCGATATCGCCGGCGACGCCGGCGCCTGGCGCCTGCGCGAGCTGGGAATAGAGGGCAAGGTCAAGGAGGTCCCGCTGGACCTTATGGACGAATCCGGCATATGCGACGCGCTGGAAAGCGTGCGCCCGGATGAGATATACAATTTCGCCGCCCAGAGTTTTGTGCTTACCTCCTTTACCCACCCCGTCCTTACCGCGGAAGTGAACGCGGTGGGCGTGGCGCGCCTGCTGGAAGCCATACGCAAGACCTGCCCCCGGGCCCGTTTCTTTCAGGCCAGCACGGCCGAACTCTTCGGCAGCGTCGGCAGCGCGCAGAAGAACGAGACCACCGATTTCCATCCCAGGAGCCCCTACGCCGTCAGCAAACTCTACGCCCACTGGATAACCGTGAACTACCGCCAGGTCCAGAAAATATACGCCTGCAACGGGATACTTTTCAACCACGAGAGCCCGTTGCGCGGCGAGCAGTTCGTCACCCGCAAGATAGCCGCCGCCGCGGCCCGCATCAGCCGGGGGCTGCAGGAGAAGGTCGCCGTAGGCAACCTGGACGCGCTGCGCGACTGGGGCTACGCCGGGGAATACGTCGAAGGCATGTGGAGCATGCTCCAGCAGCCCGGCCCGGACGACTATATCCTGGCCACCGGCGAAGTCCACCCGGTGCGCGATTTCATCCGCACCGCTTTCGCCGCCGCCGGCATAGAGCTGGAGTGGCGGGGGGCCGGACCGGAGGAAAGGGGCGTGGACGCCGCCACCGGCAGGGTCCGGGTCGAGATCTCCGAAGAATTTTACCGCCCGGCCGACGTCAAAGAGCTGGTGGGCGACGCCGCCAAGGCGAAAAAAGTCCTGGGCTGGGAACCGAAGACGAAATTCGGCGGCCTCGCCCGGATAATGGTCGAGGCGGAACTCGCCCGCCTCGACGAAAAGAAGGTGCTCCTATGACCGCCGGGGACATGCGCGCCTGCGCCGGGCAGTGGCTGCGTTCCGCGCGGGCCATGGAAACCCTGCGGCAGGGTGAAATGGCCTCCGGCGACACGGCCACGGCCATCCTTCTGCTGGAAGACGCGTATCTGTACGCCATGAAAACTTATGACCGCCCCCTGTCCGGACTGGTGGAGATGCGGAGATATTTCAAGAGGCTGCGCCCATGAAAACTCTTTTCGAGTCCGCCGCCGAACTGCAGCGGTTCCTGGCCGGCAAAGGCTGGAAATTCTGCTTTATAGGCGGCATAGCCCTTCAGCGCTGGGGGGAGCCGCGCCTTACGCTGGACGCGGATCTCTCCCTGCTGACCGGTCTCGGCAGGGAAGAGGAAGTGGCGCGCGAGATCACCGCCGCGTACCGGCCCAGGATAAACGACGCCGTGGCGTTCGCGCGCGAGAACAGGGTCCTGCCGGTGGAAGCCGGCAACGGCGCCAGGTTCGATATCTCGCTCGCCGCTTTCGACTTCGAGGAAGAGATAATCGACAGGGCGTCCTACTTCGATTTTTCGCCGTCGGTAAGGCTCCTTACCTGCTCGGCCGAGGACCTGGCCGTGATGAAAGCTTTCGCCTGCAGGGATAAAGACCTGGCCGACCTGCGCACCATTGTGGCGCGTCAGGGGGCGGCCCTGGATAAAAAGACCGTGCTCGAGAGGCTTAAACCTCTGGCCGCCATAAAACCGGAAGAGGACATACTGGGGAAAATAATGCCTATACTGGGAAAATTATGAAAGCGGTGATACTCGCCGGCGGGTCCGGCACTCGGCTGTGGCCGGTCTCGCGCTACGGCCTGCCCAAGCAGTTCATAAGGCTCAACGGGGGCAAATCCCTGCTCTGCCAGACCGTCGAGCGCCTGGCGGCGGTGGTGCCGCTCAAGGATATTTTCGTCATCACCAACGAGGACTACCGCTTCCACGTGCAGGAGGACCTGCGCTCGGTCTCGCCGGCCATAGCCGACAATGTCATACTCGAACCCGTCGGCCGCAATACCGCGCCCGCCATCGTCCTGGTCGTCAAGTACTGCCAGGAGAAGCTCAAATGCGGCAAGGACGAGGTTATATTCATCTGCCCCTCGGACCACATCATCGAGCCGGTCGAGAAGTTTGCCGCTTACGCCCGCCAGGCGGAAGCGGCCGCCAAAGATGGCGCGATAATCACTTTCGGCATAAAGCCCTCCAGGCCCGAGACCGGTTACGGCTATATCCGCAAGGGTTCCCCGCAGGGCGGGGGGGTATTCAAGGTCGCCAGGTTCGCCGAGAAGCCCGACGCGGCCACCGCGGAGAAGTACCTGCGCGCCGGGGATTATTACTGGAATTCCGGGATGTTCTCGTTCACGATCGGTACGATGCTGACCGAGCTCAAGGCCTATGCCCCGGAGATAAGCAGGCGCCTGGGCGCCAAACTGGCCAAAATGATCTCCGACTTCCGCACTATGCCGTCCATCTCCATCGACTACGCCGTCATGGAGAGATCGAAGCGTGCCTCCGTCCTGCCGATGAACATACTCTGGTCCGACGTCGGGTCATGGGACTCGCTGCACGAGGTGATAAAACCCAACGGCGCCGGCAACGTCAATATCGGCGACGTGCTGGACCTCGACACCAAGAACACCACGGTCTACGGCGGCAAGCGGCTCATCTCGGCCGTCGGAGTGAAGGACCTGATAATCATAGACACCGAGGACGCCCTGCTGGTGGTCAAAAAAGGCCAGGCCCAGCGGGTCAAGGAAGTCGTGGACGCGCTCAAAGAACGCAAGCGCAAGGAGGTCGTGGAGCATACCACCACCTACCGCCCCTGGGGCTCCTACACGGTGCTGGAAGAAGGCCCGCGCTACAAGATCAAACGCATAGTGGTGAAGCCCGCCCAGAAACTCAGCCATCAGCTGCATTATCACCGCAGCGAGCACTGGATAATAGTGAAAGGCGCCGCCAAGGTCACGATAGGCGGGAAGGTTTCCATGGTGCACGAGAACGAGAGCACCTACGTGCCCAAGTCCACGGCGCACCGGCTGGAGAACCCCGGCCGCGTGCCGCTGGAGATGATAGAGGTGCAGAACGGCGAATACACGGGCGAGGACGATATCGTGCGCTTCGGCGATATCTACGGGCGCAAGAGCGCCGCGCGGTCCTGATGCCGGGTTATCAGGGTTTATTGCTTTACGACGCATTAAAACGGCAACTTATTGCATTGTACTGCAATAACCTGCCCGGCTGTGCGTATAAAATTTAGCCTAAAGGTTAAAAAATATGCATAAAATATTGATTACGGAGCAAATTTTAGTATAGAATCCGGATATGTTCAAAAAGCGCTACCTTACCAGCCATATCGCCGGCGACCTGGCGGAAAAGATGGTTTTCGTGGGCGGACCGCGCCAGGTAGGGAAAACCACTCTTTCTACCGGTCTTCTCAAGGACTATTTCCAGGGCATAGCCTATTTCCTATGGGACAACAGGCAGGACCGCAAAAATATGCTGGCCTCGAGTTGGCCCGGCTCCGCCCAGGTACTGGTCCTGGACGAATTGCATAAAATGAAAGGCTGGAAAAGTTACGTCAAGGGCGAATACGATAAACTCAAGGACAGGTACAAATTTTTAGTGACCGGCAGCGCCAGACTGGATATTTTCCGCAAGGGAGGGGACTCTCTGCAGGGCCGCTATCACTATTACAGGCTTCATCCTTTTACGCTGGCGGAAATGGTTCACGCGGACAATTCCGGCCTTAAGCCGTTCTCCGAGCCCGGGCCCGGGGCGTCCGCCGCTTCCTCCGAACTGGCCGCGCTTGAAAAATTCGGCGGCTTCCCGGAGCCGCTCTCAAAGCAGAGCGAGACCTCCCTGCGGCGCTGGCACAACGAGCGCGTGGAGCGTCTTTTCCGGGAAGACATCCGAGATGTGGAGGTGGTGCGGGATATAAGTTCCATGAAACTTCTGGGAGATATCCTGCCGGAAAGGGCGGGGGGGCTCCTTTCGATAAATTCCCTGCGGGAAGACCTCGGCGCCAGTCACGGCGCCGTGGCGCGCTGGGTGGAACTGCTGGAAACCTTCTATTACATTTTCAGGATCTACCCGTACGCCACCGCGAAATACAAGTCCATGAAGAAAGAGCCGAAAGTCTACCTCTGGGACTGGTCCGAGGCCGGCGACCCGGCTAAAAGGTTCGAGAACCTTGTAGCCTCGCACCTGCTCAAGCTGGTGCATTTCCTGCGCGACAGGCACGGCTACAAGGCGGAGCTTAATTTTCTGCGCGACCTGGACCGCAAGCGCGAAGTGGACTTTATCGTTTCCGTGGACGGCAAGCCCTGGTTCAGCGTAGAAGCTAAATTAAGCGACGAGTCCATTTCGCCGAACCTGGCTTATTTCAGGGATAAACTGGCCGTACCGTTCAGCTACCAGGTCGTGGGCAAAAAGGGCGTGGACCGGCTTAGCGGCGGGATACGCGTCGTTTCAGCGGACCGTTTTCTGGCGGCTTTTGTCTAGCCGGGTGCGGCACAAGGAAGAAAAAATGAAAAGAAAAATTTCAGTGATAGGTCTCGGATATGTCGGGCTGCCCGTCGCGGTGGCCTTCGGCAAAAAATCCAGGGTCATAGCTTTCGATATCAACAAAGCGCGACTCAAGGAACTCGCGGCCGGCAACGACCGGACCGGCGAGGTGGCCGCGGCAGACCTCAAGGCGGCCGACCTGGTCTATACCGACGAAGTCGCCGTGCTCAAGCAGGCCGATTTCCATATCGTCGCGGTGCCGACGCCGGTGGACTCCGCCAACCAGCCCGACATGTCGCTGGTGCTCAAGGCCTCCGAGACCGCGGGCAAGGCCCTCAAGAAAGGCGACATCGTGGTCTACGAATCCACCGTATATCCCGGCGCCACCGAGGAGGACTGCGTGCCGGTGCTTGAGAAGTTCTCCGGCCTCAAATGCGGTCCCGATTTCAAAGTGGGCTACAGCCCCGAGCGCATAAATCCCGGCGACAAGGAACACGCGTTCACGAAGATAACCAAGATAGTCTCCGGGCAGGACAAGGAGTCGCTCGACATCGTCGCGGAGGTATACGGCTCGGTGCTGGAGGCCGGCGTCCACAAAGCCTCTTCGATAAAGGTCGCCGAGGCGGCCAAGGTCATCGAGAACACGCAGCGCGATATCAACATCGCGCTTATGAACGAGCTGGCGCTCATCTTCGACCGGATGGGCATACGCACCTCGGAAGTCCTGGAGGCCGCCGGCACCAAGTGGAACTTCCTCAGGTTCAGGCCCGGCCTCGTCGGAGGCCATTGCATCGGCGTCGATCCCTATTACCTGACGCATAAGGCCGAGAAGATCGGTTATATCCCCCAGGTGATACTGGCCGGCCGCCGGATAAACGACAGCATGGGTAAGTATATAGCCCAGAAGACCGTCAAAGAGATGGTCCTGGCCGGGCATAATCCCGTCGGCGCCACCGTGACGGTGCTGGGCATCACCTTCAAGGAGGACTGCCCGGACCTGCGCAATTCCAAGGTCGCCGACATCATCCGTGAGCTGAAAGATTACGGCCTGACGGTGCAGGTCGCCGACCCGCTGGCCGATCCGGCGGAGGCGAAGCACGAGTACGGCGTGGAACTGACGCCTTTTAAGTCGCTCAGGCCCGCCGACGCCGTAGTCGCCGCGGTAGCGCACAAGGAGTACCGCGCCCTTTCCCTTAAAGATCTTGCCGCCCTCATGACGGGCAAACCGGTCCTCATAGACGTGAAGTCCGCCTACGACCCCGCCGCGGCCCGCGCCGCCGGCCTGGTCTACTGGAGTTTGTAAATCTAGGTAACGGAGAACGACATGAAAGTGGTCATACTTGCGGGGGGAATGGGAACGCGGCTGAGCGAGGAGACGGACCTCAAGCCCAAGCCGATGGCCGAGATAGGCGATAAGCCGATACTCTGGCATATCATGAAGCATTACTCCCATCACGGCTTCAACGACTTCGTCCTCTGCCTGGGCTACAAGGGCTACATGATCAAGGAGTACTTCGCCAATTATTTTCTCCACCAGGCGGACGTGACGATAGACCTGAAAAAGAACTGCCTGGAGGTGCATCATTGCAAGGCCGAACCCTGGAAGGTGACGCTCGTGGACACCGGGCTTTCCACCATGACCGGCGGTCGCCTCAGCCGCGTGAAGGAATACCTGGGCGATAAGCCGTTCATGCTGACCTACGGCGACGGTGTGGCCGATATAGATCTTAAGAAACTCCTGACCTTCCACCGTCGACACGGCAAGACGGCCACGATAACGGCCATTCAGAACCTGGGCCGCTTCGGCGCCTTGGAGACTACCTCTTCCGGCCAGGTGCGGGCCTTCAAAGAGAAGCCCAAGGGCGACGGCGCCTGGATCAACGGCGGTTTCTTCATCCTGGAACCGGAAGTCTTCAAGTATCTGTCCGGGAACGATTCCGAGGTGTGGGAGCGGTCCCCGCTGGAAAAACTTTCGGCGGGCGGACGCCTGGTGGCCTACAAGCATTCCGGCTTCTGGAAATGCATGGACACGCTGCGCGACAAGAACGAACTCGACTCCATGTGGAAGTCCGGCCAGGCGCCGTGGAAGGTCTGGAAATGAGATCGTTCTGGGCCGGGAAAAAGGTCTTCCTGACCGGGCATACGGGCTTCAAGGGGGCCTGGCTGTCCATCTGGCTCGACTCGCTGGGCGCCAGGGTCACCGGCTACGCCCTCAAGCCGCCCACCGAGCCCAGCCTATTCGAACTCTGCCGCCTGCATACGCGCCTGCGCTCCGTCATCGCCGATATCCGCGACGCGGGCCGGCTCAGGCGGGCCGTGCTGGAAGCCGCGCCGGAGATAGTCATACACATGGCCGCGCAGCCCCTGGTACGCGAATCCTACCGCGTTCCCGCCGAGACCTACGAGACGAATGTCATGGGAACGGTCAATCTGCTTGAAGCCGTGCGCGCCTGCTTTTCCGTGAAGACGGTGGTCAACGTCACCACCGATAAATGCTACGAGAATCCGGAGCGCAACCGGGCTTTCCGCGAGGACCGTCCGCTGGGGGGCTACGACCCTTATTCCAGCAGTAAGGCCTGTTCGGAACTTGTCACCGCGGCCTACCGCAACTCCTTCTTCAACCCGGACGATCATAAAAGGCACGGCGTGGCCCTGGCCTCCGCCCGGGCCGGCAATGTCATAGGCGGCGGCGACTGGGCCGCCGACCGGCTGATCCCCGACATCATACGGGCCGCCCTGCGGGGGGAGAAGGTCCGCATACGCAATCCGCGCGCCGTGCGGCCCTGGCAGCACGTGCTGGAGCCGCTCTCCGGCTACCTGCGGCTGGCGGAAAAGCTGCACACCGGCGGCGCGAAATACGCGGAAGCGTGGAACTTCGGCCCCGACGCCGGGGACGCGAAAGACGTAGAATGGATAGTGAAGCGTTTGTTCAGTTGCTGGCCCGGTGCGCCCGGCTACGCGATAGACAAGGGCCCGCATCCGCACGAGGCAAAGTTCCTGCGGCTCGATTCCTCCAAGGCCCGACGGCGGCTGGGCTGGAAACCCCGCTGGCGCGTCGGGCAGGCCGTGGACAGGATAATCGAGTGGACGCGTGCCTATCAGTCCGGCTCCGATATGCGCGCCGTCTGCCTGGAGCAGATATCGGAGTACTCCAAATGACCAAGCAGGAAGCCAAAGCCCGAAAGGAAATTTTTAAGAAAGTTTCCGCCTACTACAAACGGTTCCATGGTAAGCCCGCGTTTAGCCCCGGGGAGAGCTTCGTCAACTACGGCGGCCGGGTTTACGACGACAAAGAAATGGTCGCTCTCACCGATACCGCCCTCGATTTCTGGCTGACCTCGGGTCGCTACTGCGCCGAGTTTGAGCGCCGCCTGGGCAAATACCTCGGCGTGAAATACGTCTCGCTGGTAAATTCCGGCTCTTCGGCCAACCTGCTCGCCTTCATGGCCCTCACCTCGCCAAAGCTGGGGGAGCGCCGGATAAAGCCCGGAGACGAGGTCATTACGGTGGCAGCCGGTTTCCCTACCACCGTAACACCGGCCATACAGTACGGGGCCGTCCCCGTTTTCGTAGACGTGGCGCTGCCGTCCTACAATATCGACTCCCAACTGCTGGAAAAGGCCCGCTCAAGGAAGACGAAGGCCGTCATGCTGGCCCATACGCTGGGCAATCCCTTCGACATCGCCAAAGTGAAGAAATTCTGCGACAGGCACGGCCTCTGGCTTATCGAGGATAACTGCGACTCTCTTGGTTCCCGGTACAAGCTTAACGGTAAATGGGGTTATACCGGCACCTTCGGCCATATAGGCACCTCCAGCTTCTATCCGCCGCATCACATGACCATGGGTGAGGGCGGGGCGGTCTACACTAACGACCCGCTGCTCAGGCGGCTGATAGAGTCCTTCCGCGACTGGGGCCGCGACTGCTGGTGCCCGTCGGGCAAGGACAATACCTGCGGCTGCCGGTTCACCCGCAAGTACGGCGAACTGCCGCTCGGCTACGACCATAAGTACGTCTATTCGCACTTCGGCTACAACCTCAAGGCCACCGAGATGCAGGCCGCCATAGGCGTGGCGCAGCTCAAGAAATTCCCCGGTTTCGTAGAGGCTCGCAAGCGCAACTGGGCCCGTCTCAGAAAAGCCCTTGAACCCTTTAAGGACAGCCTGGTACTCCCCGAGCCGACTCCGAACTCCGACCCGAGCTGGTTCGGCTTCCTGGTCACGGTAAGAGAGGACGCCGGTTTCACCCGCGACCAGTTGGTGCAGCACCTAGAGCGCAACAAGGTGCAGACCCGCATGCTCTTCGCCGGCAACCTAGTCCAGCACCCATGTTTCGACGAGATGCGCCGCTCCGGTAAAGGCTACCGCTTGGCGGGAGAGTTGTCCAATACCGGCGCCATACTCAATCGCACGTTCTGGATAGGGGTTTACCCCGGCATGACACGGGCGATGCTTCGGTATATGGCCGGAATATTCGATGGTTTTTGTGCGGGTTTGAGCCGCACGGGGAGATGAAAAAATGAGGATGACCGTAGCTGAGTACATCACGCGGAAGGTCAACGAGGCCGGTTGCGGACATGTATTCCTGATAACGGGCGGGATGATCATGCACCTCACGGATGCCCTCCTTCGCAACAGGAAACTTAAATATATCTGTTGCCACCATGAACAGGCCGCCGTCATGGCGGCCGACGCCTATAGCCGATACACCGGAAGACTTGGAGTCGCTTATGTGACCGCCGGACCAGGCGCGCTGAATACCATAACCGGCGTGGTCGGAGCTTATGTCGATTCCGCGCCATGCCTGATAGTCGCCGGACAATCCAAGGCTGCCCTCGCCAGGGTCAAGGGCGTCAGGCAATTCCCGCTTCAGGGGTTCGATACCCTTCCGATCTTTAAGCACTTCACTAAATACGCGGTCATGCTGGACGATATCAAGCGCGTGCGCTACGAAGTTGAAAAATGTATATACCTGGCGCAGGCCCATAGGGTGGGTCCGGTCTATCTTGAGGTGCCGATAGACGTTCAGGATATCTCCTTCGACCCTGACCGATACGAGGGCTTCAGACCGCAGGCCCCAAAACGTTCCGCGCTTGCCGGCAAAGTGCGATCTGTTCTGGCAGCTCTAAGGGAAAGCCGCTGCCCCTGCATACTGGCGGGTGCCGGCGTTCGCCTTTCCGGTGCTATTCCAGAACTTCATAAGTTCGCGGTTAAGGCCGGTATCCCCGTGGTCACCTCTCGTTTAGGCATGGACATTATCGGCCACGACCATCCGCTCTTCGTCGGACGCGCCGGGACATACGGTGACCGGGCTGCGAATTTGGCGGTTCAGAACTGCGACCTTCTACTGACCATAGGCTCCCGTATGGGTATCGGTCTGGTCAGTTATGATTACGCCGGTTTCGCCCCGCGGGCAAAGAAGATCATGGTGGATGTGGACCCTGCCGAGCTGCATAAGCCGTCCGCCAGGATAGACATCCCGGTGGTGGCGGATGCCGGGGAGTTTCTCAGGAGAGCCCTATCCTCTATGCCCGTCCTCCCGCGCAACGAGGCCTGGCTGGAAAGGGCGGTCGGCTGGAAAGACAAATATCCGGTGGACTTGCCTGAGTACGCCAAAGAGAAGAAAGGCGTTAACTCTTATCATTTCATCCGCGTCTGGTCCGAGATGATGGAGAAGGACGACATCTTCCTCCTGGACACGGGATCCTGTTTCCATGTGCACGCCCAGGCTTTCAAGGTTAAGTTCGGGCAGCGCCATGTAATAACAGGCGGCCTTTCTACCATGGGCTATAGTCCCGCCTCCACCGGAGTGGCCGCTGCTGCCGGCGGCAGAGACGTGTATTGCGTGACCGGGGACGGTTCGCTGCAGATGAATCTGCAGGAATTTCAGACAGTTGTCCATAACAGGCTGCCGGTAAAATTCGTGGTCTTCAATAATAACGGGTATCTGCTTATCCGCCTTACACAGAAGAATTTCTGCGGCGGCCGCCTGATGGGGGAGGCTCCGGATACGGGAGTAAGCTTCCCGGATCTTAAAAAAATAACCGCCGCTTACGGCATGGGATATATGCGTATCGATTCCAACGCCGGCCTTGCAGGCGGGATAAGGCGGCTTAAGAAGTCCAAGGGACCGTTGATATGCGAGGTTATCACGCCCCCGGACCAGTTGCTTATTCCCCGGGTGGCCTCCAGGAAACTGGATAACGGCAAAATGGTGTCGATGCCTTACGACGACATGTTCCCTTTCCTCTCCAGGGAGGAGTACGCCGCAAATAAAGAGGGGCTTGATTGAACGCGATGAAGAAATTACGGACGGCTATACTCGGCAGCGGCCTTATCGGGACCGATCTCCTGGTGAAGATAATTCGCTCTCCTTTACTGGAATGCTCTTTCTTTATAGGAAGAAATCTGCAGTCCAAAGGCATGGCTAAGGCTTTAAGCCTTGGGGTGAGGATATCCGACCAGAGCCTGGACGCGATAGCGCGGGACCCGTCTTCATGCGATCTGGTATTTGACGCGACCTCGGCGCACGGACATAAATTGCACGCACCGGTGCTTGAAAAACTTGGCAAGCTTGCCATAGATCTCACTCCCGCCCAGGTGGGCGGGATGTGCGTTCCAGGCGTGAACCTGGCCGAGTGTCTCGGACAGAATAATGTGAACATGGTAACCTGCGGAGGACAGGCTTCGATACCGTTGGCCTATGTCGTGGGCAAGGTGCATGAGGACGTGGACTATATCGAGGTCGTGTCTACCATCTCCTCCCGCAGCGCGGGTCCGGCCACCAGGGCGAATCTCGACGAGTACATCGAGACCACTGAAAAGGGCCTCAAGCATTTTTCCGGCGCCAAAAAGACCAAGGCTATACTGGTCCTTAACCCGGCACAGCCCTGCATAAACATGCAGACCACGGTTATGGCAAGGGTGGCGAGGCCCGATATGCCGGCTCTGAGGGACGGCGTAACCGAGATGGTCTCCAGGATACAGAAGTACGTTCCCGGATATAAACTGGTGGTCGAGCCCGAACTGGAGGGCGATAGGGTAATAATGATGGTGAGGGTTCAGGGACTGGGAGACTATCTCCCAAGCTACGCCGGCAACCTGGACATTATAAACTGCGCGGCCATAGCCATGGCCGAGGAATACGCTAAGACAATGAACAGTTAACAGGGGAATATGCAAAACCTTCTTATTCATGATGTCAGCCTGCGCGATGGGTCCCATGCGGTGGGACATAAGCTTTCGGCCGGGCAGGTCGGAGCCTACGCGGAAGCCGCGGACAAGGCCGGCATCCCTAGTATCGAGATAGGCCACGGGAATGGCCTTGGCGCTTCCTCGTTGCAGGTGGGGGAGAGCGCCGTGCCGGACATGGAGATGGTGCGGGCCGCGCGCGAGAAGATCCTGAAAGGGAAGCTCTGCGTCTTCATGATCCCCGGCTTCGCGACCATAAACAAAGACCTCAAGCCGGCCATCGACGCGGGCGCGGACGTGGTGCGCGTCGCGGCGCATTGTACCGAGGCGGATATAACCGAGAGACATATCTCGTACGTTCGCGAGCGCGGTAAGTCCGTCTACGGCGTACTGATGATGAGCCATATGGCAGCCGTGGAAGTGCTCCTCGAGGAGGCCCAGAAGATGGAGTCTTACGGGGCCGAGGGCGTGGTTCTGATGGACTCCGCCGGCGCCTTTTTCCCCGCCGACGTCCGCGACAGGGTCGGGCTGCTTTCCTCAAAGCTGAACATCCCGGTGGGATTTCATGCTCATAATAATCTGGGCCTGGCCGTGGCTAACGCCATGGCCGCGGTGGAGTCCGGCGCCACCATTGTCGACGGCTCGGCCCGCGGTTTCGGCGCCGGTGCCGGCAATACGCCCATAGAACTCCTGGTGGCCGTATTCAACAAACTCGGCTACGACACGGGGATAGATCTTTATAGAGCGCTGGACGCGGCGGAGACAGCCGAGAGTGTGCTGATAAAGTCCCTGCCGGCCACGAAGTCCATGAGCATAGTCAGCGGGTTGGCCGGGGTGTTCTCCGGTTTTGCCAAACATGTGGAGAGAGTGGCTGGCGAATACAAGGTGGACCCCCGCGATATATTTTTTGAGCTGGGCCGCCGCCGCGTGGTGGCCGGACAGGAAGACCTTATAGTCGAGGTCGCGCTTGAACTTTCAAAAGGGAAGGACGTGAAATGAAAATCTCCGCCCAAGATACTATACGCCAGGACCTGGAGCTCTCCTTCTCCGGGACGGACCGCCTCTCCCCGCTTAAGGGAAAGAGACTTTTTATAACCGGGGGTACCGGCTTCATGGGCGCCTGGCTGCTGGACGCCCTGGCATGGCTCAACGATGCGTCCGGTTTCGGGGTCTCGGCCGTAATTGTATCCCGCAACGCCGCCGAATTCGGGGCCCGACACCCGCACTTGGCCGGCCGCAAGGAGTTTTCCTTCTCAGACCGTGACGCCAAGGATATAATCGAGATCCCTGGCGACGTTTCCTACGTCATACACGCCGCCGGCAGTCCCGATAGCCGTCTCCATTCATCGGACCCGATGCGGATCATGGCGGCCATTTCAAAAGGGACGGAGTCTGTCCTGGAGGCCTCGGTGCGCCTGCCGGACATAGCTAAAGTGCTCCATATAAGTTCAGGGCTGGTATATGGGCCGCAGCCTATAGAGCTTGCGCGTCTTCCAGAAATTTTCGCCGGGGGTCCCGACTGCGCTTCTATAACTTCAGTCTACGCTGAGGCGAAGCGCTATGCCGAGACCCTGGTGGCTGCCTACCGTAGTCAATACAGGCTTCCGGTAGCGGTCGCGAGACCTTTCGCTTTCATCGGCCCTTACCAGTTACTGGACAAGCCCTGGGCAGTCAACAACTTTATAAACGACGCGCTGCGCGGCGGGCCGATCGGCATCCTCGGCGACGAGAATACGGTGCGTAGCTATATGTACCCCAGCGACATGGCCTGTTGGCTGCTTACTATGCTCGCGGCCCCCAAGGCTATGGGGATCTACAATCTCGGCAGTTCCGAAGGGATAACGCTGTTGTCGCTTGCGAAGAAGATAGCCGCTAACTTCACCCCGGCACCGGAAATAATCGCGGCCAAGCCCGGCCAGAAGCGCCCCGGCGTATCCCGCTTCGTGCCGGATACTTCCCTGGCCGAGGGAGAGCTTGGGCTCTCCGTTAAGATCGGAATAGACGATGCCATACGCCGCACCCTGCTTTGGCATAAGGGGGGGGCATGAACTCTTCAGTTGCCTGGAAGGATGACGTCCTCCCCAGGATAGCCGCCCTTAAGGCCTCCCCGTTCGGATCGGTTAAAGCGTCAGGCGCGCTGGGGGGCGAGACTTTCGAGATAATCCTGCTGACCTCCGACAAGGGATCCGACCGCGGGATTATCGATCTGCTTGGCCGCTGGCGAAAGGAGAACGAGGCGTTTTTTCTTTCCCAGTTTGAAGTTACTTACGATCGCACTCAAAAGTGGTACTTCGACCATATGATCAAGGTGCCCGACAGGCTGCTCTTTATGATCAAGGCCGGCGGCAAGTACGTTGGTCATGCCGGACTTTTCAGGTTCGACTTCGGTTCCCGCTCATGCGAGATAGATAATATCGTGAGGGGCGAGAAGGTTTTCCCGGGCCTCATGGGAGCGGCCATAATTTCGATGATGCGCTGGGGTAAAGAGATCCTCGGGCTCGAGGGATATGCCCTTAAGGTCCTCGGGGACAACGACAGGGCCGTGCGCCTTTATGAAAGACTTGGCTACGTCGAGACCGGACGGATCCCGCTGGTCCTGGAAAACGGTAAGGACGGTCCTGAGTGGCATGAATCCGCGGCCGGCGTGCCCGGAGCTCCCGCCCGCTGGTATTCGGTTATGACTTACAAGGGGAAACTTTAATGATGGCAAGAGAGTCTCTTAAGGTCAGTGAGCGGGCTCAGAGGATAGTCAAGTCCGATATCCGCGCCATGTCCGTGGAATGCGAAAAGGCAGGGGGGGTCAACCTTTCGCAGGGGGTCTGTGATCTCGCCTTGCCGGCCCCGGTGCGCGCCGGGGCCGAGGCCGCTATGCGGAGCGGTCTGAATCATTATTCCAAGCATGACGGCATCCAGGAACTGCGGAAGGCGATAGCGGGCAAGCTTCGCCGCGACAGCGGGATGAAGGCCGATTCTGAGACGGAAATAGTGGTCTCCTGTGGTTCTACCGGGGCGTTTTATTGCGCCTGCCTGGCCCTCCTTAACCCCGGAGACGAGGTCATAATCTTCGAGCCCTATTACGGCTATCATGTGAATACGCTGGACGCCGCCCGCCTCAAGGGACGCTACGTGAAGTTGCGTCCGCCGGACTGGACCTTCGATCCGAAAGACCTTGAAAGGGCCGTGACCCCCCGCACCCGTGGTATAATGGTGAATACTCCGGCCAACCCCTGCGGCAAGGTTTTTACCCGCAAGGAATTAGACCAGATAGCCGACCTCGCGATAAAACATAATCTGTTCGTGTTCACCGACGAGATATACGAATATTTCCTCTATGATGGACGTAGTCACATCAGCCCGGGTTCTATCGGCCGGATAAAGGACCGCACTATCACCATCTCCGGCTATTCAAAGACATTCAGCGTGACCGGTTGGCGTATAGGCTACGCGGCATGCCATGCGAAGTGGGCGAAGATCATAGGTTACATGAACGACCTGATCTACGTCTGCGCCCCTACGCCTCTGCAGGCCGGGGTGGCCCGCGGGATATCCTCCCTGCCGCGTTCGTTCTACGATAAGCTCTGCGGTCTTTATGCCGCCAAGAGGGAAATAATGTGCGGGGCGCTTGAGCGCGCGGGCCTTACTCCTTATGTGCCGCAAGGCGCCTACTATGTCCTCTCCGACGTTTCTCGTATCCCCGGCCGGACGGCCAAGGCCAAGGCGATGCATATACTGCGAAGGACCGGCGTCGCCTGCGTTCCCGGTTCCGCCTTCTACCACGGCGGCGCCGGGGAGAACCTGGTCCGGTTCTGTTTTGCAAAAGACGACAAAGTGCTTAAAGAGGCCTGCCGACGCCTGCAGAAACTTGCATAGGAGAATAACATGACCATGACCCTTAAAAGGAGCGGGAAAAAAATGGCCTTCGCCGGCCCGTCGATGACGCAGAAGGAGTTTGACTACGTCGTCGAGGCTGTAAAACATGGCTGGTACGAGACCTTCCACATGCACGTTCATAAGTTGAAGGAGGCGGTCTCAAAGTACGTGGGAGTGAAATATGTTCATCCCACGCACTGCTGCACGCTGGCGCTTCATCTTTCCTGCGAGGCGCTGGGCCTCAAAGAGGGGGATGAGGTCATCTGCACCGATTCCAGCTGGGTCGCGACGGCCCACGCCATCGCCTATACCGGCGCCACTCCCGTCTTCGTCGATATCGATCCGGATACCTGGTGCATAGATCCCGAGGCCATACGCCGGGCCATCACGCCCAGGAGCAAAGCGATAATGCTGGTTCATATGTTCGGGCATCCCGCGCGGATGGACGAGATCATGGCTATAGCCAAAGAACACGACCTTAAGATTATCGAGGATGCGGCACCATCCCTCGGCGCCGAATACAAAGGCCGCAAGACGGGGTCTTTCGGTGATTTTGGCTGCTTCAGCTTTCAAGGAGCCAAGATCGCCGTGAGTGGAGAGGGCGGGGTTATCTGTACTAATAACGAAGCCCTCTACAAACGTGCGGTACTGCTTTCGGAGATGGGTCGTACCGATTCCAAGTCCGTATTCTGGTCCGACGAAATCGGCTTTCAGTACACGATGGGGAACATCTCTGCCGCGCTGGCCCTGGCACAGGTGGAGAGAATAGACGAGCTTGTGGCTATCAAGCGCCGGATATTCGGATGGTATTATGACCGGCTGAAGGACGTTGAAGGCGTAAAAGTCATCAAGGAGGCCAAGGACTGTAAGAGCAACTATTGCTATCCGTCGGTGCTCCTCCGTGATGGTATAAGGGCGGATCGCGATCTCGTGTTGGCCAAGCTTAAGGAACTCAACATCCACGCCCGGCCCGGCTTCCCGCGCATGAGCCAGATGCCGATGTACGAGGCCCGCTTTCCCAACCCAGAGGCCGATAAGTTCTGGAAGCGGGGCATCTCGCTGCCCGGGGCGGCCAACCTCGCGGAAGAGGACGTGGATTTTATCTGCCGTGCCCTTAAAGAGGCTATCGCCGCATGAGGATATTCCTTACCGGCGGTTCTGGGATGGTCGGCCGCAACATCTTGGAACACGCATCGGCGAAAAGGCACGAGTTCTTCGCGCCGGACATGCAGGAACTGACCCTATTCGATTTCGGCGCGGTCCGGGCAGCGATCGAGGGTTTTTGCCCGGAGATGATCATACACGCCGCCGGCCGGGTGGGCGGGATCCAGGCCAATATGACGAATCCGGTCGCCTTCCTCCTGGAGAACCTGGACCTGGGGCGAAATCTGGTCTGGGCCGCCCGGCAGTGCGGAGTGAAGCATTTAATAAACCTGGGCAGTTCTTGTATGTATCCGCGCAACGCGCCAAACCCGCTGAAGGAAGAAATGGTCCTGCAGGGTGAATTGGAACCCACCAACGAGGGATACGCGCTGGCGAAGATAGTCGTTTCGCGGTTGTGCTCCTATATCTCGCGCGAAAATCCCGAATACCGATATAAGACGTTGATACCTTGCAACCTTTATGGCCGTTGGGACAAATTCTCTCCGGAGCACTCGCACATGATCCCGGCCGTCATCCGCAAACTCCACATGGCCGTAACGAGCGGGCAGAAGACATCGGATATATGGGGCGACGGCAACGCCAGGCGCGAGTTCATGTACGCGGGAGATCTGGCCGATTGCATACACCGCGCGGTAGATGAGTTCGTGTCCCTGCCCGACCTGATGAATGTCGGGGTGGGCCGCGATTACTCGGTGAACGACTATTACGGGGCCGTTGCGGAGGTCGTGGGTTTTTCCGGAGAGTTTAGTCATGACCTTGCCAAGCCGGCCGGGATGGCGCGCAAGCTGGTGGATATTTCGAGGCAGGAGGCGTGGGGGTGGAGACCAAAGACCGCCCTGAAGGACGGGATAAGTGCGGCGTACGAATTCTTTAAAGCCAACTACGGAGACGAGAAATGATACCACTAATGAAGAACACTTTCCTTAATGAATACGAAACCAAACAGGAGTTAGTGGATTTTATACTCAAGGCGAAAATGCTGAGCATGGGGGAGAAGTGCCTGGAGTTCGAGAAGGCCTTCGCCAAGGCGCAGGGACGACGACACTGCATACTATTCAACAGCGGCGGTAGCGCGAACCTGGCGCTGTTGCAGGCGCTAAAGAACCTCGGGATTCTGAAGGACGGCGACAGGGTGGGGTTCTCGGCGCTGACCTGGTCTACCAACGTGATGCCGATCATACAGCTGGGGATGCGGGCCGTGCCCGTGGATTGCGACGCGCAGACCCTTAACTGCATGGCGTCCAATCTCGCCGCGACCCTCCGGCAAACCAAACTGCGGGCCTTTTTTATAACGAATGCGCTTGGCTTCGCCGGCGATCTCGGGGAGATACGGGAGTTATGCCGGAAGAACGACGTGCTGTTGATAGAGGATAACTGCGAGTCGCTCGGGACTATGCTTCCGGAAGGCAGGGCCGGGAACTTCGGCCTGGCGGCGACTTTCTCGTTTTTCGTGGCGCACCACATGTCCACCATAGAGGGCGGCTGTGTGTGCACCGACGATGACGGGCTGGATGAGATGCTCCGTATAGTCCGGGCCAACGGCTGGGACAGGAATCTGAACTTTACGGCCCAGAGGCGTCTGCGCGAGAAGTACGGGGTAAAGAGCGAGTTCGACGCCAAATACACCTTCTACGACCTGGGGTTCAATCTGCGTCCCACGGAGATTACCGGTTGTCTCGGCCTTACTCAACTTAAGTATCTGCAGGAAAACTGCGAGATTCGCCAGAAGAACTTCCTCGCGCTTGAGGAGGAGGTGTTGAACAACCCCGACCTGCTGCCTATAAAACGAGGACACCTTTCCTTCGTGTCCAACTTCGCTTTTACGGTGATTTGCAGGACCAAGGACCTGCGCAGCAGGTATATCGAGCAGTTCTCCGGGGACGGAGTGGAAATCCGGCCCGTGATAGCCGGGAATATGCAGCGGCAGCCTTTCTACTCCAAGTACATCGGGGAGACTTATGACCTGAACGGCGCGGATTTCCTGCATGACTGCGGTTTTTATTTCGGCAATTATCCGGAGCTTACGGCCTCTGATATCGACATGCTGAAGAGCTGCCTGCGTAAATACTGATCTATGCGCACCGTCTGGAACAAAAAAGTTCTTACCGTTCTTATGCGCTGGGAATACTGCGACCCGCGCCGCGGTATTTCCGGGGAAAAGGCGTGTTTCCACGATAACATCGCGGCGCTGACCGGCGCCGCCGAAGGGTTCTGGTACGACGAGTACGCGTCGGAGCCGGTTCTCCTTCGGAGCAAGTTGCTGGAAGCCGCGGAAAAGTTCCAGCCGGACCTCATCTTCTTCAACCCCTTCACGCACCAGCTTGATCCCGGATTCCTGGATTCGCTTAAGGCCCGGTGGCCGACTTGCGCCTGGTTCGGGGACGATACGTGGCGGTTCGATCATTTTTCATCCAGGCTTGCCCCGCATTTTACGCATGTTCTCACGACCGACCCTTTCAGTGTGCGGAAGTACAATGGTATCGGGATCAGGCCGATACTTACACAATGGGCGGCCCAACCTTACAGCGGGATTTCGGCTCCCCTGTCTCCCGGTGAAAAATTCCCCTACGACGTTTCTTTCGTCGGCGCATACAACCAGGTCAGAGGCTGGTTCGTAAAGACTCTGCGGGGGTTTGGAGTTAAGACGGAATGTTTCGGGCAGGGGTGGCCCAACGGGAAAGTCAGCTCCGAGGACGTGGAAAGGATATTCCGCGGTTCCAGGATCAGCCTGAACCTTTCCAACAGTGTCCCCCGGGATATTCGTTTTGTCCTGGGCGGATTTATGAATTTTGCCCGGTTTGTCCGTTCCCGCAAGACCGCAGAGCAGATAAAGGCCAGAAATTTCGAGATTCCGCTGGCCGGGGGGTTCCAACTCACTAATTATGTCGCGGGGCTGGAACGGTACCTGCGGATAGGCGAAGAGGTCGCCGCGTATTCCTCTCCGGCGGAATGCGCGCAGCAGATCGGATACTACCTGACGAATTCCGAAGAGAGGTTCCTGATAGCCAAGGCCGGGTGGAAGCGGGCTGTTGCGGAGCACACGTACCGCCATAGGTTCGCGGATATATTCAGGGCCATATGGGGGGGGGATTAATAGTGCCGTTCTTTTCCGTGCTCATCCCCACGCGCAACAGAGCTTTCCTGCTCAGGAATGCCGTTAACTCCGTTCTGTCTCAGACGTTCGGAGATTTTGAGGTCGTCATTGGCGACAATGGTTCCGATAACGGAACTTTTGAATTTTTCTCCGGACTTTCCGACGGGCGTGTCCGGTATCATCGGGCCCCGAGATTTCTGCTCGGAGACGAGAGTATGCAGTTTGTCTTCTCTCATGCCGCCGGGCAGTATTTCATCGTCATGGGGGACGATGATTATCTGATGCCCGAAGCCCTTGAAGAGATATCAAAAACCATCCGTGAGAAAGGGTCTCGCCTGCTGGCTTTCGGCCTGGTGACCTATTACGACAGCACTTATTATGAGCCGGAAAGGCGCAATACGCTCCATTTCCGGCAGTTTTCCGGCAAGGTCCTGGAGTTTGATTTTAATCGGGTGGTCTCGGCCTATTTCGATATGGCGGGCACCCAGTACTTCCCTCCGCATCCTTCCGCCACCGTGTTCGAAAGGGGATTAGCCGAAGAAATCTCGAGGCGCCACGGGGCTTTCTATCTCCCCATATACGCCGATATCATATCCGTTCCGTTGGCCATCGCTCGCGCCCGCAGGATGGATTTTATCGATAAACCCCTTGTCATTATAGGGCGCGGGTCCGAATCTCAGGTGGCAAAAGAAGTTTACGATCCTGAAAAGATGTGGGAACATATCGCCGCCCGCTTCGACAATGTTCCGTTCAAGGGCCGAATCTCCAACAATGCCCTGGCTGAATCCATACTGCGCCTGAAAAAATACGAGCCTGACACTTTCTCGGGATTCGATCTGCATTACCCCAACTATTGCGCTGCCTACTACCAGGGGTTAGTCGATTCAGCCCTTGCCGGTAATGACGTCTCATCGGAACTGAGGGAATTCAGTTTAAAGGCCCCAATACTGCCTTGCGTTTCCAGGGCGGGCCTTCTTAAAATGCGCCTGAGGGTCCGTGCGGCCGCCGTAGTCAAGAGAACCCTCACCCGGCTGGGGTTGCTCGGCTGTGCCAAGAACCTTATCGGAGGAGGAAGTTCATTCCTGGACTGCGCTCTTTCCGGGATCTCCGATATCGCCGGTTGCGCGCGAAAGATATCCGCGACAGGGGGACGGCTCGGGAATCTAAGGGAAGGCGGAGGCAGGAAGGATCCCGGGCGCAGCCTCGCTGAACTGGTAACTTTGGCTGTTGGAAGGGGTTTGGTCGCTTTGTCTACGATTATCGCGATCCGTGTCATGACGGCCCTGCTGGACCCTTCCGAGATCGGAAGGCTGAACATCATACTGAGCGTCGGGGGCGGTTTTATGCTGGTTCTTATAAGCCCCGTCGGCTTATACATGACCCGTCGTCTCGTCGCGTGGCAGCGGGCCCTCACCGCCTGGATATCCCTGAAGAAGTTCGGAGGCTTTCTGCTCTCGGTGTCGTTTCTCAATGCCATGCTCGCAGCCGTTTACCACGGTTTTATCGGCATAGAGATAAGCCTCTTTTGGCTCGTGGCCCTCGTTTCCGCGAATATTCTTTTTACTGCCGGCAACTCGTCATTCTCCTCCGTTATCAACATGCTGGGACACAGGGGGATGTTCGTCCTCGTCTCGGTCCTGACCGTTCTTGCGGGGCTGATTTTCTCCGCTGTGTTCGCGGTTTATTTCGGGCGTGTCGCGGAATACTGGCTTTCCGGTCAGTTGCTCGCCCAGGCGATCATCTTGCTACTGGTGCTCGGCTATCTGCGCAAGTGCCTGGCCGGAGCGCCGTCCTCTCAGGAGGACGCCCGCAGTGACTTCAACTTTAAGTCCATATTCCCTTTCGCCTGGCCGCTGGCCGTGGGAGTGGTTTTTTACTGGCTGCAGACCCAGGGGTATAGGTTCGCTGTCGAATCCAAATATGGCGTAGGGGCGCTGGGGCATTTTGCCGTTGGATTCGGGATAGGAACCAGTATCATGCTGGCTTTTGAAGCCGTTTTTAACCAGTTCTACCTCCCTATTTTCTATCGCGAGATAAGCGGGGTTTCAGATCGAGAAAAGACCGAGGCCTGGAACAGATACGCTTCGGCCTTTATCCCTCTTGTCGTGGTAACGGCGGCTTTCGTCGCCGCCAATTCCCGCGCTATAGCGCGTATCCTGGTCCCTAGCGGGTATGGAGGCATTGAATATATCCTCGCTATAGGCGTGCTATCGGAGAGCATACGGATCGTTGTGACCCTGCTTTCCATGGTTTCCCACGCCAAATATCATATGGCGCCCCTGATATTGCCGGGTATGCTGGGAGCCATGGTATCTCTTGGCGCAATACTTATGGCCCCGGCCAGTTTTACGGTCGAATCCGTGGGTCTTTTTCTAGCATCCGGATGGACCATCTCTCTTATCGCCCTGTTTTTCCGCATGCGCACCATCCTTGATATAAAAATCCCCATCAAGCTTATCTCGCAGGCGGTCCTGTTCAGTACTCCGTTCCTGCTCTCCTGGTACGCTGGGAGCGCCGCCGTCGCACACGAATGTCCCTGGCTGGCATGGGCGGCACTCGCTCTTTCCGGGATTTATCTCCTGCTTACTTATGCCGGATCGTCCGAGGTTTTCCGCGGGGTCTTCGCTAAAGTGCGCAAATTGAAGTCTCTTCCGTTAAGCGATGTTCTGCCGGAGGGGCGCTCATGAAATGGATATGTTTTTATGCCGATAGCGCATACATGAACGACGCTCTTTTCGATCGTGCAAGCCGGATGAACCGGGACGACTGTCTGTCACCGTTCATACTTTTGCGCGACAGGCTTTCGGCGAAAGGATATGAATGCCATACCCAGGACCGTCTGGACAGGGACGGTGGCCCGCCAGCGGCAATCGCATTCGTGGAGATGCCCCGCCCGCGTATTCTGCGTGAGCTCTCAACTGCGTATCCGGGGGTCCCTCTTATACTTTTTCTTTTCGAGTGCGAGGTGATAAAGCCGGATAACTGGAGGGAAGAGCTATTTGGCTATTTTAAGCTGGTGTTCACCTGGAAAGATTCGTATGTGGACGGTAAGAAGTATCATAAAATCCGTTTTCCAGTCCGCTTCCCCGATAATGTTCCTGCGGACGGCCCGCAACGTGAGCGTATGTTCACGATGATATCGGCCAATAAGAGCAAGACCCATCCGCTGGAACTTTACTCCGAGCGCCGGGCGCTGATCGAATGGTTCGAGACCTTTCAGCCGGAGAACCTGGACCTGTACGGGATAGGCTGGGACAGACCCTCCTTTTCTTCTCAGTTTCTCAACCGTATCATCGGGATTCTTCCCTCCGCCATCACTTCGCTCTTTGCCCGGAAATACAAAGTATACCGCGGGCCGATTGCGCTGAAATTGCCCGTCCTCTCTAAATACAGGTTCGCTTTCTGCTACGAGAACGCCAAGGGGATCCCGGGTTATATCACGGAAAAAATATTCGACGGTTTTTTTGCCGGATGCGTGCCGGTTTATATGGGTGCCTCCGACATCCGCGAGCATATCCCGGCTTCCTGCTTCATAGACAAGGAGGCTTTTCCATCAACCGGGGCGGCTGTCAAGTTCATGAACGGGTTGACCGAGAAGGAATATAGCGCTTATCTTGAGAATATCCGGCGCTTCCTGAATACTCCTGAAGCGCGCGCGTTTTCCGATGTTCATTTTTCCGATACAGTCTCCAAAGTCATATCGGACGCTCTTCCGAACTCCAATGCGTAACAATTCGCCTTTTGTCAACATATTCGTCCCGAGCTATAACACTAGGGAGACCATCGGCGAACTTATTTCCTCGTTGCTGCGCCAGACCTACCGGGATATAAAGATAATCGTACTGGATAATGCTTCTACGGATGGCACTGCCGATGTCGCCCGCGCCCATGCCTCCCGGGATGGCAGGGTGGAGGTGATCGTAAACCCCGAGAATATCGGCGGCCCCGGGAATTACGCCAAGGTGGTGGGAATGTGCGGGGGTGATTTTACCGCCATCGTCGGTTCCGACGATGTCTATGAGCCGGATTTCATAGAGCGGGAGGTCCGATTTTTGCAGAAGACCCAGGAAGCGGCCGCTGTCTTCTCCGAGGCGCTTGAGATAGATGGGAAAGGAGCGGTGGTAGGTGTGCGCCGGACGCCGGCCGCCCTCCCGGAAAAGCCGGTGTACTCGTTGGAGGATATACTCCGGGCGATCCTGTCGAGCGGGAATTTCCTCATATGTCCGACCGTGATGGTGCGTACCGCCGTTCTCCGCGCGGAAATCCATCCATTGGACCCCGTCCCGTATAAAACCTCCACCGATCTCGCGATATGGCTGAAGATACTGGAGCGGCATCGGATCGGCATAATCCGCGAGCCATTGGTGCGATACCGGCTGAGCCGTCACAGTTTTACGTACAACTATGTTCGTATGCGTGTTTCCCGTCATGATATGTTCCTCGTTCTTGATCACTATCTCGAAAAGTACGCGGACACCATTCTGGGGCCGGGAGACCGGCGCAACTACCGCCTTCTCCAGGAGAAGGATAAGCTCAATATCGCGGTCAATTGCCTGATCATGGATGAAAGGTCAAGGGCCAGGGCTTTTCTACTTGATGGTCCGCTTCGCGTATCTCTCCTGCCGGGGGTATTGCGGACCCCCTGGTTCTATAAATATTTCGCTATGGCTGCGGTCGCTTTCCTCCTTACCCTCGTCCCGTTGCCGGCTTTATGCCGCCGGGTGATTCACAAGGTGAGGCATGGGTAAACCACCTGTACATGTCCTCCAGGTAACCGGAGCGCCGGCAGGCGGCATCCGGAAACATGTCCACGCTATATTGTCCGGCCTCGGCGGCCTGAAGCAAAGTTACGCGGCCTCTTTCTCCGCCGGAGACTCCGTGTTCGCGAATGAGTTCCCCGGAATCCGTAGAGATATCGGCGGGCGCGTGATATCTATAGACGTCCGCAAGCGGCCGGCTATTTCCGACGTGGTCAACCTCTTGAACTTAAAAAGATATATCTCTTCCAATGGGGTGACTATCGTTCACGGGCACGGCGCGAAGGGTGGTCTTTACGCCAGGCTATTGTCCCTGATGTGCGGGATTCCTTCGGTCTACACTCCTCACGGCGGAGCTATGCACCCGATGTTCGCATGGCCGGAGGATGTTGTATATAGAAGTGTCGAGCGGCTGCTCCTGCCCCTTACCGGGTTCTTCGTTTTTGAATCGCAGTACACCGCCGACGCCTACTCGAAGCGCGTCGGTAAGAAGCCCCGTAACGCCCTGGTCAATTATAACGGCGTGCCTTTGCCCGACATCGGCAGGGTAAGTTCTGAGGCGGTGAGGCTCGGCTATTCCGCCCCGCCGCATAAAATACCCGACATCGGGGTTTTTGGAATACTGCGTCCTCAAAAGGGCCAGCTCGCCGCTTTAGAGGCGGTCGCCGGATTGCGCCGCCTCAATACGGCTGTCCGGCTCCATGTGTTTGGCGCCGGTCCAGATCGTGAGGCCCTTGAAGTCCGCGCCGGAACTTTAGGTATCGCCGACATGACCGTTTTTCACGGAGAGGTCCCAGATGTCCTGCCGCATATGTGGGCTATGGACCTGGTACTTATCCCTTCGATCTTTGAGTCTTTTGGGTACGTGGCATTAGAGGCTTTTTCCGTAGGGCGCCCTGTGGCCGCCGCCGCGACCGGAGGACTGAAGGAGATAGTGTCGGACGGCGTTACGGGGGTGTTGTTTAACGAGGGGGAGGCCGCCGCCGCTGTGCTTCGCATACTTAACGAGCCTGGATTCAGTAAGCGGCTTACAGAATCTGCTTATGCCAAGTTTCAGGAGAGTTTTTCTGTGGATGCGATGCTGTCCCGTCTGGAGAAAGTGTATTCAGGCCTCCATCCGGGAGGCGGATAAGATGAAGGATCATGGCGCTGTAATGCCGCTTCCCGGGTATTTATCGGATATCTCCTTCGGGGAATTAAATTCGCTGTTCCTCAACAGCTTGCCGTGCGGAGCTTTATTTTGTAGGGTCTTCTCCAAAGTGAGTGGGTAAAATAGCAGGGGGTGGCGTAGTCGTATCCGTCGGGTAGCTGGGCTTTTCGCTCTTTGAAAATCTTGTCATAATCTTGAGATGCGTAAAAAGCTCA
>Ga0302246_1000451_pt1 | contig 36919 bp, 25 predicted proteins | sample AAG_UR_Trp_MG_FD_193533 | JGI IMG/M metagenome (GOLD analysis project Ga0302246, IMG submission 193533) | Enriched activated sludge microbial communities from anaerobic digester in WTTP, New Holstein, Wisconsin, United States - AAG_UR_Trp | ecosystem: Engineered > Bioreactor > Anaerobic >... | reverse complement strand
GCCGCGCAGCCCGTTCAGTCCGCTCCGGCCGCCGCTGTCACCGCGGGGCTGAGCGAGGAATCGGTAAAAGCAGAGATACTCGGCATGATCACGGCCAAGACCGGCTATCCCAAGGACATGCTCGAGCTCGACCTCGACATGGAGGCCGACCTCGGCATAGATACCGTCAAGCAGGCCGAGCTGTTCGCCGCCATCCGCGAGCATTACGACATACCCCGCAGGGACAATGTCTCGCTCAAGGACTACCCGACCATCCGCCACTGCATTAAGTTCGTGCTGGACGAGAAAGGCGGAGCCGCCGCTGCCGCCGCGCCGCAGCCGGCGCAGCAGCAGGCCCCGGCCGCTCCGGCGGCGCAGGCGGCGCCCGCCGCGGCTCCCGCTTCGCAGCAGGAGCTGCCTTTCGACGAGAAGCCCTCTCCCGAATACCCCAAGCGCCACATCCGCCACATCCCGGTCATAGCCCCGGCGCCGGTAGAGCAGGAGATAATCAGGAAATACTCCGCGTCCAGGCCCGTACTGATCATGGCCTCGGACCTGGCGCTGGCCAAGGCCTACCGCGCCGAACTGTCCAAGCACCGCATCGACTCCCATATCTTCATATCGGAGAAGACCCGGCTCAAGGACTCCCGGACGCTGGACTGGTCCGACACCGCCGCCGTGGACAAGGCGCTGCAGGATTTCGCCGCGGCGCACCCGGACACCCAGGGTCTCGTCTTCCTGCTGGGCTGCGTCGAGAAGAAGTTCGCGCCGTCCTCCACCGACGCGTACGCCGACTACAACCGGTTCGCGGTGCCGCTGTTCCTCGCGGCCAAGCACCTGTTCAAGCCGCTCAGCGCGGTCGAACCCGGCATGTCCACCTTCCTGGCCGTGGTGACGCGGCTGGACGGCGGTTTCGGCTACAGGACCGACCAGGTCTACGACCCGATCTACGGCGCCATACACGGCGTGACCCTCTGCCTGCGCAAGGAGCTGGAGAACACCGCGGTCAAGCTCATAGACTTCGCGGCGGGCTCCCCGACGGAAGCGCTGGTGCAGAAGACGTTCTACGAGCTGCTCTACGGCGACAAGCGCCTTGCCATAGGCTACGACGGCGCCAGGCGCAGCACGCTGCTGGCCAAGCCGGAGCTGCTGGACTATTCCCGCGAGCGCACCCCTCTCAAGGGGAAGAAAATAATAGTGACCGGCGGCGGCCGCGGCCTCGGCTCGCTGTTCTCGAAGATAGTGGCCAGGCGCTGGAAGCCCGAGCTGATACTCATGGACATCATCGAGCTCGGCGCCGGGATAGAGCGCTTCGCGGCCATGACCGAGGACCAGCTCAAGGCCTACAAGAACTCCGAACTCTGGGCCGAGGTCAAGAAGAAGCACGCCAAGCCCACGCCGGCGCTGCTCGAGCGCGAATTCACCGCGCTCAAGGACGCGGCGGAACTCTACCGCACACTGCAGCGGATAAAGGCCGCGGGCTCGAAGGTCACCTACCTGAAATGCGACCTCAACGATCCGGAGGCCTTCGCCGCCGCCGTGGCCGCCCTGAAGGCCGAACACGGCCAGGTGGACGGCCTCGTCCACTTCGCCGGGCTCGAGCGCTCCAAGCTGGTCTCGGACAAGGCGCTGGAGGAGTTCCAGCTCATCTACAAGGTCAAGGCGCACAGCGCCGTGAACTTCCTCAAATCCGGCCTCGTCAAGGAAAAGGGCTTCTGGGTGATGCTCTCCTCGATAGCCGGCAAGTTCGGCAACCTGGGGCAGAGCGACTACGCCGCCGCCTCGGACTACATAGCCAAGATGTGCGTTTCGCTCTCCAACAAGGGCGTGCGCGCGCTCGGCGTGGACATGACGGCCTACGCGCTCATCGGCATGGGGGCGCGCCCCGGCGTGGAGGCTTTCCTCAAGTCGCAGGAACTGGACTTCCTCTACCCCGAGGAGGGCATGAACGCCGTCGCCGACGAGCTGGTCTACGGCCAGCGCCCGGAGATAGTGCTCAGCGGGAGCCTGGGCAAGATGGACTGGGACAAGCAGCTCACCTTCGTCCCGGGCTTCCCCGGCGCCTCGCCGTCGTCCTGGCATTTCGCCGAGAAGGTGAAGGCCAGCGTGAAGGGCGTGGAATTCTCCGCGGAGAAGGAGTATTCCCTGGAGAAGGACCCCTACCTGGCCGACCATTCCATAAACGGCACCCCCTACGTGCCGGGCGTGATGGGGCTGGAGACCTTCGCGGAATGCGCCGCCGAGTTCTCCGGGCGCGTGCCGTCCTCGCTGGAGGACGTGCGCTTCCAGGTGCCGATAAAACTGCTGCGCAATAAGCCGGTCACCGGCCTCATCAACGCCAGGCCCGAGGGCGCGCGCACGGCCCTGACCATCTCGACGGAGTTCACCGGTCCCAAGGGCGTCAAGCTGGGCCAGGCCAGGACGCATTTCAGCGCCAGGGCCTCCTACGAGACGCATAAACCCTGGGAGGGGGAGGAGAAGCCCTCCATCCCCAAGGTGAAGAAGTACAAGGTCACGGCCGAGACCATCTACAAGACCTACTTCCACGGCCCCAGCTTCCGCGTGCTCGAGGGCATACTGGAGCTGGAGAAGGACGGCACCCTGGCCGTCTTCCGGCGGCCGCAGGCGCCGCTGTTCAGGGGCGAGCGCCCGAAGCTCGTCTTCCACCCGATGGTCGTCGAGGCGGCGTTCCAGGCCTGCGGCTACCGCGACATACATTTCGAGAGGAAGATGACGCTGCCCGATTCCGTGGGCCGCGTGACGGTCTATCCTTGCGAGAACGAGCCGGACATCCTCTACCTCAAGACGGTGTACAAGGGCCGCGACGGCGAGGGCCGCAGCGTCTACGACGCTTTCGCCTTCGACGAAGCGCATAACCTGGTGGCCGAAGTGCGGGATTACCTGATGATCCCGACGCAGATATAGCCGGGATGGACGGAAGGACGGTGTTCGCCGCCGCCGACGGGGAGGGTTTCTCCGCGGCGGCGGCTCGTTTCACGGCCGGCCCCTGTCACGTCGCACTGGTGAAGGATGTCCTCGCCGCGGCTCCGGAGGCCTTCCTGACGCCGGACGAACTGGCCGCCTGGTCGGCGCTGAAAGTCCCCAAGAGAAAGAGCGAATGGCTCGGAGGCAGGCTGGCGGCCAAGCTGGCCGGCGCCGAAGCTTTTTTCCCGGGAGTCCCGCTCGGGGAGATAGAGGTCCGCCGCGAGCTGACCGGCAGCCCTTTCCTGGTCTGCCGGGGGGAGAAGCGGCACGTCTCCATAAGCCATTCCGCCGGGACCTGCGGCGCGGCCGCCGGGACCGAGTTCCTCGGCCTGGACATAGAGGAGATAGCGCCCAGGCACCCGGGCTGGTACCGCGACTATTTCACCCCGGCCGAGCGGGAGGGACGGGACGAGGCGGCCATGACCGGCCTCTGGGCCGCCAAAGAGGCCCTTTTCAAGGCTCTCGGGCTGGGCCTTTCCTGCGACACTCTGGACGCCGACCTCTCCGGCCCGGAGCCCGTCCTCAGGGGCAAAGCCCTTGCCCGCTGGGAAGAGCTCGGCCGCCCTCCTTTCGTCCTTGAAACCTTCGACCCCGGCCCCGGCCTGGAGGGGCGCATCGTATTTGCCAAGGAACCTTGAATTAAGAGATAATATGTGTTCCTTTTTACGGTTCAGGCCGGCCTTTTCTGGCGGCGTATCGGAGGACTATGCCGGATCTCAACGAAGACGCTATAAGAACTCCCCAGAACTCTGACAAGAAAGTCCATCCCAGGAAAGTACGCCCGGTCTCCGAATCCCTGGTCAAATACAGGGCCCTGCGCGCGCAGGCCGAGGCCGGCGGCCCCCCGGAGAAGATAGAGGCGCAGAAGAAGCGCGGCAAGTTCACGGCCCGCGAACGCATCGCCTACCTGCTCGACGAGGGCTCCTTCCAGGAAATAGGCCTGCTGATGGAGTCGCGCTGCACCGATTTCGGCATCAAGGACAAGCACATCAAGGGCGACGGCGTAGTGACCGGCTTCGGCAAGGTCAACGGCCGCCCGATAGCGGTTTTCTCCGAGGATTTCACCCAGCTCGGCGGCTCGCTGGGCCGCACCCACGCCGACAAGATAGCCCGCCTAATGGACATGGCCAAGGACGCCGGCGTGCCGGTCGTGGGCATACTCGATTCCGGCGGCGCCCGCATCCAGGAGGGAGTGGACTCGCTGGACGGCTACGGCGAGATCTTCCTGCGCAACACCCTCTCCTCCGGCAGGATACCCCAGATCTCCGTCATCGTCGGCCCCTGCGCCGGCGGCGCGGTCTATTCCCCGGCGCTGACCGACTTCGTCTTCATGGTCAAGGGCATCAGCCACATGTTCGTGACCGGGCCCGAAGTGGTCAAGGCCGCCACCGGCGAGACGGTGGACTTCGAGACCCTCGGCGGGGCCTTCACCCACGCCAGCAAGTCCGGCGTCTGCCATTTCATGGCCAACTCCGAGCCCGACTGCTTCCGCCAGGTCAAGGAACTGCTCGGCTTCCTGCCCTCCAACAGCTCGGAGCCGGCGCCCGCGACGGAAACGAAGGACTCGCACGACCGCAAGGTCCCGCTGCTGGAAAAGCTCTGCGAGATGGACCCGCGCAAGCCCTACCGCGTCCACCACATCATCTGGTGGCTGGCCGACGACCACAAGTTCATGGAAGTGCATCACGACTACGCCAAGAACATCGTGGTCGGCTTCATGCGCCTGGGCGGCCAGGTCGTCGGGGTCATCGCCAACAACCCGTCGCACATGGCCGGCGCGCTCGACATCAACGCCTCGGACAAGGCGGCCCGCTTCATCCGCTTCCTCAACTGCTTCAACATACCGATACTGACCCTCATCGACGTGCCCGGCTACTGGCCCGGCGTGGCCCAGGAGCACGGCGGCATCATCCGCCACGGCGCCAAGCTGCTCTACGCCTATTCCGAGGCCTCGGTGCCCAAGGTATCGCTGGTGCTGCGCAAAGCCTACGGCGGCGCCTATATCGCGATGAACTCCAAACTGATGGGGGGCGACTTCAACTTCTCCCTGCCTTCGGCGGAGATAGCCGTCATGGGCCCGCGCGGCGCCATCGAGATACTCTATTCAAAACAGATAAAAGAGGCCAAGGACGAGGAGCGCGACGCGCTCAAGGCGAAGCTGGCCAAGGAGTATTCGGACAAGTTCGCCTCGCCCTACCAGACCGCCTCGACCGGCTCGATAGACGAGGTCATCGAGCCCGCCTCGGCGAGGGCGACGCTGATAGACGCCTTCGAGCTGCTGCGCGGCAAGAAGCGGCGCGACTCCGGCGGCCCCGGCAATATCCCCCTGTAGGCGGAGGGGGGTTTGAAGCCGCGCCGTTCTTTTTGTTATCATAAAAGCAGACGCAGCCGTAAATAGTCCGTCCGTCGTAATTTTTGAGATCACAGCCGGCCCCGGGCCACGCCGGGGGACCGCCGACCAAGGATAAAACATGGACCTCGTCACCATCATGAAAACCGCGGTTTTCGCGCCCCTATTGGGCGCTTTTTTAATCCCGTTCGCCGCCAGGGTCTCCACGGCCGCCAGGAACGTCCTGGCCGTCTCGCTCGGCCTGATCACCTTCCTGGCCGCGGCCGCGCTGCTTCCCCGGGCCCTGTCCGGGCAGGTGGCGGCCTACACGCTGGCCTTCCCGCTGGGCTTCGACCTGACGCTCTCGGCCGACATGCTGGCCGTCTTCATGGCGGCGGTCTCCTCCTTCACCAGCGCGGTCATCCTGGTCTACTCGGTCGACTACATCTCCCACTACGAGGACCAGACCGAGTACTACACGATGGTCGTCCTGTTCCTCGGCTCGATGATGGGACTGGTCTTCTCGATGAACCTGGTCTGGATGTACGTGTTCTGGGAGCTGACCGGCTTCGCCAGCTGGAGGCTCGTGGGCTTCTTCCGCAAGGACACCGACGTGCAGAAGGCCAATAAGACCATCATGGTCACCGTCTTCGGCGCCCTCTGCATGCTCGCGGGCATACTGATGATCTACTTCGCCAACGGCACCATGGACCTGCGCCACCTGCGCGGCGAGACCATCTCCACGCTGGCGGCGGTGCTGATCATGGCCGGCATCCTCTCCAAGTCCGCCACGCTGCCGTTCTCGACCTGGCTGCCCGACGCCGGCGTCGCGCCGTCCACCGTCACCTCGCTGCTGCACGCCGCCGTGCTGGTCAAGATAGGCGTCTACGCCTACGCCCGCATCTTCGGCGTGACCGTCGTGGTCGCCGAGGGCTTCTATTACGGCGTCCTCCTCGTCGCGGGCCTCAGCGCGCTGATCTCCGCCGGCGCCGCGATGATCGAGAAGGACATCAAGCGCATCATAGCCTACTCCACGGTGAGCCAGATCGGCTTCATCTTCCTGGGCCTGGCCGCGGGCGGCAGGACCGCCTTCATCGGCGGCCTGCTCTACATAATGATGCACAGCGTCGCCAAGGGCGGGCTGTTCCTCTGCGCCGGTATAGTGGAGCAGAAGACGCACACCAAGGATATCACCAAAATGGGCGGCCTCTTCCGCGCGATGCCGGTGACCGCGGTCTCCTTCGCGCTCTGCTCGCTGTCGGTCATGGGCATACCGCCGTTCGGCGGCTTCTTCAGCAAGTTCCTGGTCTTCCGCGGCGCGGCCGAGACCGGCAGCGCCCTGGTCCTGGCGCTGTTCCTGGTCGGGGCCGTCATGACGCTGCTCTACCTGATCCGCCTGTTCTACCTGGTCTTCCTGGGCGAGGAGAAGCAGGACGCGCCCAGGGAAGGCTCGTTCACGATGGTGGCCAGCGTGGCCTTCCTGGCGCTGCTCGGCCTGGCGTTGGGCGCCTTCGTGCACTACCCCGCCAATTACGTCGAAATACTGACCTCCCAGATAGGAGCGATAGAATGAACCTCCTCAGCATCCCCGTACTGCTGCCGCTCGCGGCCGGACTGTTGATACTGGCCATCTCCGACAGGACGCGCTGGCTGCGCGAACTGCTCTCCATCGGCGTCACGGCGGTCTGCTTCCTGGCCGCGCTCAACGCGCTGGCGCCGGCCCTGCTGGGCCAGCATTACCAGCTGACGCTGCCCTGGCTGGGCGGCGGCATGGACTTCTCGCTGAAGGCCGACCAGCTCAGCGCCTTCCTGCTGCTGGCCGTCTCCTTCTTCTCGCTGCTGGTCTCGTTCTACGCCTTCAGCTTCCCGGACAAGGGCAAGGCCAAGTGGTTCTACTTCAACGTGCTGCTGACCCAGTCCTTCGCCGCCGGCGCCGCGCTGGCCGACAGCCTGCTGGCGCTGCTCTTTTTCTGGGAAGGCCTGCTGGTCTTCCTCTATACCTTCATAGCGCTCTCGCGCGACACCGCCGGCTCCCGGGCCACCGCCATGAAGGCCTTCCTGATAAACGGCGTCACCGACCTCTGCCTGCTGCTGGGCATAGGGCTGACCGCCTACCTGGCCGGCACGATGAGCATGTCCGAGATCTCGGCCGAAAAGCTGACCCTCAACGGCTGGGGCGGCCTGGCCTACGTGCTGCTCCTCATAGGCGCGCTCTCCAAGGCCGGCGCGATACCGTTCCACACCTGGATACCCGACGCCGCCGTGGACTCCAGCGCGCCTTTCATGGCCTATGTCCCCGCCGCCATCGACAAACTGCTGGGCATCTACTTCCTCGCCCGCATCTCCGTCTACCTCTTCCAGCTCAACGGCGCGATGCAGCTGGTCCTGATGACCATAGGCGCGCTGACGATAATCATCGCGGTCATGATGGCCTTCGTGCAGCAGGATTACAAGCGCCTGCTCTCCTACCACGCCGTCAGCCAGACCGGCTACATGATCCTCGGGATAGGCACGCTCAACCCGATCGGCATCGCCGGCGGCCTGTTCCACATGATCAACCACGCCTCGTACAAGTCCTGCCTGTTCATGACCGCCGGCGCGGTCGAGAGGCAGGCCGGCACCGGCGACCTCGGCAAACTCGGCGGCCTGTTCCGCGCCATGCCGGTAACGGCGGTCTGCTTCGTGATCGCGGCCGCGGCCATCTCCGGCATCGCGCCGTTCAACGGCTTCTTCTCCAAGGAACTGATCTACAAGGGCACGCTCGAGACCGGCTGGCTCTCCTTCTTCATAGCGGCCGAGGTCGGTTCGCTGCTGACGCTGGCCTCGTTCCTGAAGCTCGGCCACTCGGTCTTCTTCGACAAGCGCCCCGACGAGCTCAAGGACGTCTCCGAGGCGCCGTTCTCGATGCTGCTGCCGATGCTGGTCCTGGCCGCCGTCTGCGTGGTCTTCGGTTTCGGCGCCGCGATCCCCGTGACCTACCTGATAGGGCCCGCGCTGGACAACCTGTCGCTGTTCCCGGAGCACGCGCTCTCGGGCTTCCACTTCGACGACCTCTACCTGGTCTCGGTCATAGTGATCCTCGGCGCGGTCATGAACCACGTCTACGGTTACTCCGCCGCCAGGGGCCGGGCCAGCAAGTCCTCGGACCACATCCACCACGCTCCCGTGCTGGGCTGGCTCTACGCCCTGGCCGAGAAGAGGTTCTTCGACCCCTACGAGCAGATAATGAAGCGCGTGCCGGACTTCTCGGCGCTGCTCTATAAGGCGGACCGCTTCTTCGACTGGCTGACCGACGGCCTGCCGGTCGCCGCCACCGGCCGGCTCAACGACCTCTCCCGCCGCTTCCACAGCGGCTCTTACCCGGCCTACATGCTGCTGATGGGCCTGGCGATGACCCTTTTCGTGCTGTTCACCGCGAATTCCGGAGGGATAAAGTAAATGACGATAAGCCTCCTTCAGTACATGCTGATACCGCTGTTCTCGGCGCTCCTGATCCCTTTCGTCGCGCGCAGGCGCGGCAAACTGGCCGAGATCTTCGCCAACGTCACGCTGCTGGCCGGCCTGATCAACATCGGCTGGACGCTGCTCAGCCCCGCCGTGCTGGCCTCCGGCTTCTCGGCCGTGGCCGAGGACGGCTTCTCGCTGCTGATGGTCCTGACGGTCTACCTGGTGGGGCTCTGCGTCTCGTTCTTCTCCGCCTCCTACGGGCATGGCCGCGGGGTGAACACGACCTATTTCTACCCGCTGCTGCTGGTCTCGGTGGCGGCGATGTGCGGCGTCGTCACCTCCACCGACTTCTTCACGCTCTACATCTTCGTCGAGGTCCTGGCGGTGGCTTCGTTCGCGCTGATAACCTCCGACGACAGCAGGGAGGGGGTGGAAGGCGCGATAAAGTACTACCTGCTGACCTTCCCGGCCTCCGCGGCGATCATGCTGGGCCTGGCCGTCATGCTGCTGAGCGCCGGCACCTTCTCCTTCGACAGCATAAGGATAATAGTCTATTCCGGCGCCTCCGCCCCGGCCCTGGTCTTCTCGCTGTCGCTGCTGCTGCTGGGCTTCCTGGTCAAATCCGGCGTCGTGCCCTTCCACGTCTGGACGCCGGACGCCTACCAGGGCTCCTACGCGCCGGTCTCGGCCTTCCTGGCCGGCATCGTGACCAAGATCTCCGGCGTCTACGCCGTGGTCAGGATAGCGATGTTCCTGCGGCTCTTCGAGACCGGGGCGTTCCGCCTCTCCGAGGTCCTGATGTTCCTGGGCATGGTGTCCATAGCCGTCGGGGCGATAGCGGCGATGCGCCAGGACGACCTCAAGCGCATGCTGGCCTTCTCCAGCGTCAGCCAGATCGGCTACATCGTGCTGGCGGCCGGCCTGGCCACCCCGCTGGCCTTCATCGGCGCCGTCTTCCACCTCTTCAACCACGCGACCTTCAAGACCGTGCTGTTCCTCAACAGCGCCAGCCTGGAGAAGGCCGCCGGCACCCGCGACATGACCAAACTGGGAGGCATGGAGCACCCGATGCCCTGGACCTCCTGGACCTCGGTCATAGCGATGCTCTCCACCGCCGGCATACCGCCGCTGTCGGGCTTCTGGAGCAAGCTGATCATCATCATAGCGCTCTGGGACGCAGGCGCGGTGACCTACGCCGTGCTGGCCCTGCTCTTCAGCGCGCTGACGCTGGCCTACTTCGTGATCATGCAGCGCAGGATCTTCTTCGGTAAGAAGAGCCCCGCCGCCGAGACCGCCTCCGAGGTCTCTCCGGCCCTGCTGGCCCCGGCCGTGCTGATGAGCGCGGTCATCGTGGCCGCCGGCCTGCTGTTCCCCTACTTCTTCAGCTACCTCGCCGAAACCATAGCCTCCAGGATGGTGTTATGATCGAATACAGGGAATTCCTCTACCTGGCCGTCACGCTCTGCGCGCTCGCGGCCGTCATGTCCAGGAACATGCTGACCGCGGCCATAAGCCTGGCCGCGACGAGCATAGGCGTGGCGCTGGTGCTCTTCGACTTTCGCGCGCCCTGGGCCGCCGTCTTCGAGCTCTCGGTCTGCGCCGGCCTGATCACCGTGCTCTTCATCAGCGCGGTCAGCCTGCTCCGCAAGGAGGAGCCTTTCTTCGCGGAGGACCGCACCCGCTTCCGGCTGCTGCCGGTCTTCGCGCTGATCGTGGCCATCGGCGGCTGGATAGCCGGCTGGCCCTTCTTCGAGGCGCTGGCCGATTACGCCAGGTTCGGCGCCAGGGGGCAGTCGCTGGGCTCGATGCTCTGGGAGTCCCGGCGCATGGACCTGCTGGGACAGATAGCGATGCTCGCCGCCGGGGTGCTGGTCATAAACTCCGTGTTCGCGGCGAAAAAGGCGGGAAAATGAACGGATCATTCGCGACGGCCTGGTATTTCGCGGCCCTGCTCTTCTTCATAGGGCTCTACTGCATGGCGGCGTCGAGGAACCTCCTCCGCCAGCTGATCGGTCTCGAGGTGATGTCCAAAGGCACGCTGCTGGCGCTGATAGCCAGCGGCTCGATGTCCAACCTCTCCCTGGCCCAGGCCGTCATCATCACGATGATAGTCATCGAGGTGGTGGTGGTCGCGGCCGGCCTGACGCTGCTGGTCAAGGCCTACCGGACCAACGGCGGAGTCGACGTCTGGAAACTATCCTCGCTCAAAGGCTGATACCATGGAAATATTCCTCTCACCCCCGGTAGTCTTCATCGTCGCGCTGCTCTGCGCCATGGCCCTCTCCGAGTTCTTCTCGGGCTGGGCCCCGAAAGGTACCGAGTCCGCCGGCAAGGAGCTGCCCTACGCCTGCGGCGAGGACGTGCCCGCCGAGAAGGTGCTGCCCGATTACCAGCGCTTCTTCCCGTTCGCCATCTTCTTCACGCTGCTCCACGTGGCCGGCCTGATGCTGGCGACCTGGGGCCTCAACGCCTCGGCCGGCGGCTTCGAACTGGTCCTGGCCTATGTCGGCGCCGTGGCCGTCATACTAGCGGTGCTCTTCCTGGGATAAGACATGAAAACCAAAAGCCTCAAAGAGAAGATCATAACCTGGTCCCGGGTGAAATCGCCCTGGATCCTGCATTTCAACTCGGGCGGCTGCAACGGCTGCGACATCGAAGTGGTGGACGCGCTCACCCCGCGCTACGACCTGGAACGCTTCGGCATAGTGCTCAAGCCCACGCCGCGCCACGCCGACGTGATGGTGGTCAGCGGTCCGGTGACGCGCCAGCAGATCAAGCGCATCAAGCGCATCTACGACCAGATGGCCGAGCCCAAGTTCGTCGTCGCCGTCGGCGCCTGCGCCTGCTCGGGCGGCGTCTTCGACGGCTGCTACTGCGTCGCGCCCGGCGGCCTGGACAAGGTCGTGCCGGTGTCCGCCTATATCCCCGGCTGCCCGGTCAGGCCCGAGGCCGTCATAGACGGCGTGGTCAAGCTGCTCGGCAGCCTGCAGAAGTAAGGAGAACCCTATGTCCGACCTGGAACTGGAAGAAAGATTCAAGAAACGGCTCGAGGAGAAATTCGGGGGGGACATCTCCGAATCGACCATACAGCGCCGGAGGCGGCTGTGGCTGACGGTGAAGCCGGAGAGGCTCGTCGACCTGATGCGCTTCCTCCGCGACGAAATGGGTTTCGACCATCTCGCGACCATCACCGGCATGGACCTGGGCGAGAACCTGGCCGCCTTCTACCACACGACCGACCAGCACAATATCATAACGGTGCGCGCCAGGCCCCCCCGCGCCACCCCCGTCCTGCCCACCGTGCGCGACGTGTTCCCCGGCACCGAATCCTACGAGCGCGAGCTCGAGGACCTCTTCGGCATAAAGATAGAGGGCCTGCCGGCCGGCCGCCACTACCCGCTGCCGGACGACTTCCCGGCCGGCCAGCACCCGCTGCGCAAGGACTGGAAGCTGACCGACGCCTACCCGGAACCCGCCGTCAAGGAGGCCAAGTAATGTCCAAGATAAACGTACCCCTGGGCCCCCAGCACCCCGGCCTCAAGGAACCCATAAACTTCGGCCTCGTGCTCGAGGGCGAGCAGGTGGACAAGGCCACGGTCAACCTGGGCTACAATCACCGCGGCGTGGAGAAGGCCGCCGAGGAGCGCACCTACATACAGGACATCTACCTGATAGAGCGCGTCTGCGGCATCTGCTCGCACTCCCACACCACCTGCTACATCACCTGTGTCGAGGAGATAGCCAAGGCGGAGATCCCCGAGCGCGCCAAGGCTATACGCGTGATAGTGGCGGAGCTCGAGCGCGTGCACAGCCACCTGCTCTGGCTGGGCATAGCGGCCTACGAGATAGGCTTCGACACGCTGTTCATGTACGTCTGGCGCGACCGCGAGCACGTGCTCGACTGCCTGGAACTGGTCGCCGGCAACCGCGTGCATTACGCCATCAACACCCTCGGCGGCGTCCGCCGGGACATCACGCCCGAGATCAAGGCGGAGCTGCTCAAGAGGATAGACGTCCTCGAGGCCCGGACCAAATACTACACCACGCTGGCCACCGAGGAGACCACCGTCCTGGCCCGCACGCAGAACGTAGGGGTCCTGCCCAGGGACCTGGCGATAAAGCTGGGGGCCTGCGGACCCACGACCCGCGCTTCCGGCGTGGCGCGCGACGTGCGCAAGGACGAGCCCTACCTCATCTACGACAAGCTGGACTTCAAGCTGATCACCGCCGACACCTGCGACGTGTTCGGCCGCGTCGTAGTGCGCGTGCTGGAGACCGTCGAATCCTGCAAGATCATCCGTCAGGTGCTCAACTACCTGCCGGAGGGGCCCATCTCGATAAAAGTCCCGTGGAAGGTCCCGGAGGGCGAAGCCGTCAACCGCTACGAGGCGCCCCGCGGCGAGGACATCCATTACGTCAAGGGCAACGGCACCGACAAGCCCGAGCGCGTCAAGGTGCGCGCCCCCACCCTGGCCAATTACCACGCGGTGCCGCACATGCTGCAGGGCGGCTGGATGGCCGACGTGCCGCTGGTCATAGCGGCCATCGACCCGTGCATGTCCTGCTCGGACAGGGCGCTAGTCACCGACAAGGCCGCCGCCAGTTCCGCGGTCTGGTCCTGGGAGGAGATGCGCCGCAACGGCATAGAGTTCTACAGGCGCCGCGGCGTGGATTTCTCCAAAGTGACGCTGAAGTAACCCCCATAAGGAGCCTATAAGAAAATGGCGATAGAGAATATACTGCTGGCTCTCTTCTACGCGCTGATCTTCCCGGGAATATGGTTCCTGGCGACCTACGGCATGACGCTGGAATGGGTGGACCGCAAGCTGGGGGCCGTCCTCCAGAACCGCGTCGGCCCGCCCTGGTACCAGCCGCTGGCGGACTTCATCAAGCTGGTCTCCAAAGAGGTCATCATACCCAAGGCCTGCGACAACGTCATGTTCCGCAACCTGCCCTACTTCGCGGTGGCGGGCGTGACCGCGGCGATGATGATGATCCCGGTCTGGAACGGGGCGCTCTTCTCGTTCGAGGGCGACCTGATAGCGGTCATCTACCTGCTGACGATCCCGACGGCCACTTTCTTCCTGGCCGGCTGGAGCTCGACCAGCCCCTACTCGGCCATAGGCTCGATGCGCGTGCTGACGCAGCTCTTCGCCTACGAAGTGCCGCTGATGCTGGCCCTGATCGGCCCGGCGATACTCGCCGGCAGCTGGAACATAACCGCCATCTCGGAGCATTTCGCCCGCCACCCGGCCTACATGCCGGCGCAGCTCGCGGGCTTCCTGGTGGCGCTCCTGGCGCTGCAGGGCAAGCTCGAGCGCCTGCCTTTCGACATCCCGCACGCCAAGACCGAGATCGTCGGCGGGCAGTTCACGGAGTACACCGGCCGCCTGCTGGCCTTCTTCAACATGGCGGTCAGCATGGAGATGGTCGTAGGCGCGGCGCTGCTCAACGCGGTGTTCCTGGGCGGCGGCCTGGGCCTGACCGGGACGGGGGCCTTCGCCCTGTTCATGCTCAAGACCCTGGGCGTGGTGCTGCTGCTGGTCGTGCTGCGCGTGCTGATGGCCCGCATCCGCATAGAGCAGATGATAAACTTCTGCTGGCAGATACTGGCGCCGCTGGCGATGGCGCAGATCGTCTTCGACATCTTCCTTAGGATCAAGCTGGGGTAAAACATGAAGAAAAAGATACCAGGCAGGGCTTTGGGCGAGGCGGTGAGGCAGCTTTTCAGGAAGCCGGCCACCAGCGCCTATCCTTTCGCCAAAGCGAAGCTGCAGCCCAAATTCAGGGGCCGCATAGCTTTCGAGCAGGAGAAATGCATTGGCTGCAAGATGTGCGTGCGGGTCTGCCCGGCCAAGGCGATAGACATAATCCTCTCCGCCGAACAGCCTGCGGCTCCCGCGCCTGTCGAAGGACAGACGACGCCTCCGGCGAAGAAGAAGTTCGACTGCATAATGAACCTGGACCGCTGCATCTACTGCGCCCAGTGCGTGGAGGTCTGCCCCAAGAAGGCGCTGCTCTCCACCGACGACTTCGAGCTGGCCCAGCTGGACCGCAAGGCCCTCAGGCGCCACTACAAGTGAGCCCCGCCCGCCGGGAACGCCGCGCCCGACGGGGCGGGCGTTCCCGGCGGATCATTTACGGGGGCGGCGGGACGGGAAAAAGGGGAGAACATGGAGTTCCTTTCAACGCGCTATTTCGGCAATCCGGTATCCGATTATCTCTACGCGGCGGCGGTGTTCGCCGCCACGCTGGCCGCCCTCTACCTGCTCCGCGCCTACGGCCTGGCCAGGCTGAAGGCGCTCGCCGCCAGGACCAGCACCGACATCGACGACCTGCTGATCGACCTCGTCTACGCCATAAAGGCCCCGGAATACCACCTCCTGGCCCTCTACGCGGCGGCCAGGTACCTGGAACTGCCCCCGGCCTTCGATAAGGCCCTTTTCGCGGTCATCCTGGTCGCGGTCTCCGTCAGGGCGGTGACGCTGGCGCAGAAACTACTCGATTACTGGCTGGAAAAGTTCGCGGCCGAGCGCTACACGGACGAATCGGTGCGGGCCACCATGCTCAAGAGCGCGCGCGTGGTCTTCAAGACGCTGCTGTGGGTGGCCGCCGTCATCTTCGTCCTGAGCAACCTCGGCGTCAACGTCTCGGCCGCGCTGGCCGGCCTGGGCATAGGCGGCGTCGCGGTGGCGCTTGCCGCACAGGCGATACTGGGCGACCTGTTCAACTTCTTCGTCATCCTCCTGGACAAGCCCTTCAGGATAGGGGACTTCGTCGTCCTCGACGACATGCAGGGCACCGTCGAGCATATCGGCCTCAAGTCCACCCGCGTGCGCAGCCTGGGCGGGGAGCTCATCATCATCTCCAACTCGCGCATGCTGACCGGCGGCCTGCGCAACTACAAGGCCATGAACCAGCGCCGCGTGGTCTTCAAGACGGCCGTCACCTACCAGACCCCGATAGAGAAACTGCGCCGCGTGCCGGAACTGATAAAGGCGGCCGTCTCCTCGGTGCCCGAGACGCGCTTCGACCGCTCCAACCTCCAGGCCTACGGGGCGTATTCCATAGATTTCGAGACCGTCTATTATGTGACGGTGGCGGACTACAATATATACGCGGCCGACCACGAGGCGGTGCTGCTGAAGATAGGAGAGGCTTTCGCCCGGGAAGGGATAGAGTTCGCCTACCCGACGCAGACGCTTTTCGTTAACAAGTCATAAGGAGGGAGACGATGAAAAAGATGTTCTCGGCGCTTTTCGCGGCGGCCCTGACCGCGGGGACGGCCGCGGCCGCGCAGAAACCGACGGTCTCGGTGACCGTCAACGGCTCCAGGATAACGGCGGACGACGTTTCGATGCGGCTCTGGTGGAACGCGGCGGAGCGGACCATGCAGGACCTGGTGGACGAGGAACTCCTGCTCCAGGAGGGGCGCCGGCTGGGGGTGAAACCTTCCGCGGAAGAGGCCGCGACCAGGCTGAAAGCCATCGCCGACTCCTACAACGGGGAAAAGGAGATGGAAAAGGCCCTGAAAGGGATAGGCTACTCCAGGAGCGACCTGAAGGCCCTGATAGAAAGGCAGCTCTCGATACGGGACGCCGTCATCAAGTCGGCCAACATAAAGGTCGGGGACGAGCAGGCGAAGCTCTTCTACGAAGCCAATAAGGACTCCCTGGCGAGCCAGGAGACCGTGCGCCTGCGCCAGTTCTTCACCGCCAGCCGGGAGGAGGCCGAGGACGCGCTGCGACTGCTCAATACCGGCGCCGACTTCGCCACGCTGGCCATGCTCAAGGCCTCCGACGAGAACCTCAAGCGGACCGGCGGCGACCTGGGGTATATAAACAGGGGCGTGCTCGTGCCGGGTCTCGAGAAAGAGGTCTTCGCCCTTACGCCCGGGAAGTACACCGGCGTCATCCCGACGGGCGCGGGCTTCAGCATCTTCAAGTCCGAGGATTACCGTCCGCGCTCGGTCCCGGAATTCGAGGCCGTGAAAGAGCAGCTCAAGTCCCACCTGCTGGGACAGGCGGTCGCGCAGGCGACCCGCGAACTCACGGCCCGCCTGCGGCAGTCCGCGAAGATAGAAGTGAAGCGCTGACGCTCCGCGGCAAAAAGCGGATAAAAAAACCCCCGGCCGGAGCCGGGGGTTTTTTAACGCCCTGGGGAGGGGCCCTTAATGGGCCTCCTGGCCGCCGCCGCGCCGGGAGAGCACCAGTTTGTCGAGGATGAAGTAGGCCACCAGCAGGCCGAGCACCACGTGCGTGGCGTAGAAGTAATCCGGGGCGGAATACTTATAGAGGTCGTCGAAACGTCCGTAGAGCAGCGAGAAGCGGCCCATGACCGTGTTGCCGAAGGCCGCGCCGAAGTAGAGCATCAGGAAATAGATGCCGATATTGGAGGCCTTCTTGACCGCGCCCTTGTGCTCGACCGAGAAGAAGAAGTAGAAGAGCACGCAGATGAAACCGAAAGCCACGAAAGTCCCGTTGAGCAGCGACATGATGTTCCCCGAATTTATCTCGCTGACCATGAAAGGCGCGATGGTGCCGCCGATCTGCTTGAGGAAGTCGGTGGAGATGGTCAGCGGGATGACCAGGCCGGAACCGTAGCCCATGATGAACGTGAAGCCGTAGCGCGAGATCCACGAGATGCGGGGGAAGAACTGCGTGACCAGCGACAGCCCCAGCAGCGTCGGTATCAGCACGCTGTACTGCCCTTCCATCAGGGGGAGGAACACCTTGGGCTTCCAGGTCTGGAACAGGTAGACCTGGAAGAGCCAGCCCATGCCGGCGCCGAGGTAGAGGTGCTCGGCCACTTTGAAGAACGGATTGTCCTTGTAGAGGAAGCTGAAGAGGCAGATCGTCAGTCCCGCCGCCACCCAGCCGCCGAAGGTCATCCAGCCCGGCGTGACGGTGAAAAGAGCCGCGAAAGAGTTCCAGATATTTCCGAGAAATTCCATTTTCTCTCCTTAGAGGTACTTCAGGACCAGCATTATGATATTGGAAGTGACGATCAGCACGATGACCAGGACGTGCGCCAGACTGAGCGCGTCTATGCCGGAGGTCCCTTTCTCGAGATCCTTTATGAGCGTCTCGTAGTCGGCCGCGCCCTTCATGCCGCCGATCAGGCCCTTGAGCTGGCCGGTCTGCAGGTAGGGGCCGTAGCCGGGCTGGCTGACGGCGGTCACGCCGCCGGCCATCGGGAACTTGTACTTGTCGGCGACATAGGCGACATAGTAGTCCAGCATCGCGGTGCCCGTTATGCAGATGCCGAGGCCCATATCCTTCACCGACTTGACGCCCTTCATGACCTCCATGTCCTTCGTCGGGTTCCCGTTGCGGTCCTTGTCGTAGATCTCGTAGATATTGATGCCCAGCTGCGTCATGACCGCCACCGGGTTGGGTTGGAACGGCATGATCACGTAATCCCTGCCGTAGACCTTGTCCGGCGCGATATCACTGGGGATGCGGGCCGCGATATCCTCGATCATGCCCGTGGCGCCGGCGTTGAGGGTGAAGATCCCCACGCGGAGGTTGCGGCGCAGCGCGTGCTTGATCAGGGCCACGGCCTGCGGATGGAGCTCGGGGCGCGTGGCCGGATCGTAGTCCAGCGAAAGCATCACGAAGGAGCGCTCGGGCAGGTTCTCGATGTAATTGTAGACGTTGACCACGTCCTTGCCCAGGTTCTTATTGGGCAGCCCCAGCGGCCTGACGATGGGGGCGAAGAGCAGCACCGTCAGGGCGAGGAATATCAGGCGCCGGTCTATCTTAAGGAATTTTTCCAGGGCGTTCTTCATGTCAGTCCTTCCCCATGTACTGGCGTTCTATGCCGAAGATTATCTTGAGGGCGGTCACGATGCCGCCGATGGCTATGCCTATCATGATGCCGCGCCGGCCGGCGACGACCGGCACGCTCATCAGCCATTCTATGACGTCGGTGACCTGGTAGCCGGTCCAGCCCAGCAGGCCGTCCCACATCATCTGGCCCAGCGGCACGCGGCCCAGTATCACTATGAAGGCCGCGGCGAAGAGCACGAAAGCCTGGGGCGACTTGATGCGGAAGGCCCGGTAGGCGGTCGAGACTATGTAGAAGGCCAGCACGGCGAACATCGTGCCCGAGAGGGAAGTGAAGACGAAGCGGTAGATCCAGCCCAGGCTGGTCATCTCGTTCGTGAGGCTCATCGGCTGGCCGTTGCTGACTATCGCGGGCACCACCACCAGGAGGAAGCCGACGTAGACGAAGAGGCTGTAGCCCCAGCCCGGCGCCTTGCGGCTTATCTTGTGGAAGTGCGAGTAGAAGAGGCTCATCAGGCCCAGGAGGAAGGCGAAGCCGGCCACGATGTTCTCCCACTTGTTCATCATCTCCAGGTAGTTCTCGGAGCGGGCGTTGGGCACGTAGTAGGAGCCCAGGGTAAGCACGCCCACGAAGAAGCAGATGAAGAGCGGTATGTGTTTTTTTATGAAGATCATATCAGTATGCCTTGAAGAGCTGGCCGACTATTCTCATCAGCGGCTCCCAGCTGAACACGGCGCCGGCCGCCAGGAGGACGGAACCGGTCACGACCGCCAGCATCACGAAAGCCTTGCCGAAATCCTGCACTTTGAGGGTGCTCATCAGCATCGGTTCCTTGGACAGGTAGGCGCCGGCGGCGTAGAGCTCCTCGCCTATCAGCGTGTAGTCGCAGGAGGTGAAGAAGAACGGCAGCTGAGATTCCTGCTCCGTGCCGGCTATCTGTATGGCGCCGGTGGTGGCGCCGACCTCGGCCAGCAGCAGGGATTCCGCCATGAAGTGGCCGATGAAGAAGCAGGCCGCCGGCTTCTCGCGGTGTATCATCGCGTCCACCGAGGCCGCGAAGGAGAACTGGTCCTGGCTGACGAAGAAGTTGGTGTCGTCGCGGTAGGAATCGGGACGCTCCATCTCCAGGTAGGACTGCTTGACCACTTCCTTGCAGACCGTCATGACTATCGGGTCGAAGTGGGGGACCTTCAGCGAGGTGTCGTACTGCGCCACCTTGCGGGCGACCTCGCCGAGGATGGAGGTCGAGGCGATGGTCGGCACCATCGACATGGAGCCTATGCCCGTCGAATAGTAGATCGGGCGGCCCATTTCCGTGGCGCGGCCGATGGCCTCGTCTATGGCGTCCAGGCCGGCGATGCGGCGTATGAACAGCCCCTTGCGCTTGGCGTGGGAGACGGTCCAGAAGAAGACCACCACTATCGTCAGCATCAGCACGAGGTTGTTCAGGCGGCTGGCGTTGAACCAGTTGCCGTTTATGACCGCTTTGACCGGATCGGTCTCGGACGAAACGGCGCCCTTGACCAGCCTGAGCTTGAACTCGATCTCCTGCGACCCGTCCGGCCGGCCGAAAGCGGAGGAGGTGTCGGCGGCCAGCGCGTGGCGGCCGGGCGCCGCGCGCCAGGCCCAGAAGGGCAGGTCCATGTCCTTCTCGGGGTGGGCCGAGGCCGGGAATTCCGCTATCTTTACCCAGCCCGGCTTCGCGGTGTCGGAGGCATAGACCTCTATGGCCGCGCCTTCAGCGGCCTCGCCGGGGGAATCCCAGCGCAGCAGCGCGGCGCCGCCGGCGTCGCCGGGCATGTCGGCGGCCGTAAAGCCGGTCAGGGGAGGCAGCGGGGACGGCTTTGCGGCGGAAGAGGGGGAGGTGAGGAACAAAAACGGCAGGATGAGGGGAATTATGGGAGGTCTTTTCATAATTTTATGTCCATAAATATACAATTAATGGGGGCCCTTTGCAAGAAAAACGGCGCGTCAGCCGGGCCGCTCTATCGCGCGCATCACGACGTCCCGGACCAGGTTCGCCGGGGGACGGCGGCCGGGGTCCGCCCCGGCGAGTTCGTAGAGCACGACGCGGTTGAGGAAGCGGCCGTTCTCGGTCTCGTTCCAGCCCCGCAGTTCCACCAGGTGCCGGTCCCAGAACTCGTAGAAGACCCGCCGCGCGGCCGCGTCCCAGTAGAAGATTCCGTAGCCCCTCCCCAGCCTTATCGCCTCGGAAACGTTCAGGACGAGATGGGTCACGCCGGCCGCGCGCAGCCTGGAATAGAGGTCCCCGCCGGACCGCGAAGCCGCGGAAAATTCGACTACGGGAGAAAGATCGAAGACCGAAGAGGCGAGATACGGTCTCTCCAGGCCGAAGGTCCGCGCGTCGCCCACGACCAGGACGCGGGCGCCGCGGGGCAGTTCGCTGCTGGCGAAGTCGTAGGCCGGCCTGGAACTATAGGCGTGGCCGGGCCGCGTCCGCGCCAGGAACTCCTCCCGGCTCTCCGCGCCCAGCGGGACCAGATGGCCTCCCTGCAGGAGCAGGATGACCGTCCCCGCGAGAACGGACACCCCGAAGGACGCGAGCATGACCCCGCGGAGGACGGTCCGCGGCCGGGACGGGTCCCGGCCCGTTAAAAAAGCCCCGGCTATCAGCAGACCGGCGGCGGGCCAGGCCGGCATAGAGAACCTGACCAGCGTGGAGGAAAGGGACCAGCCGGACCAGACGACTAGGAAATAGGCCCAGAGAGGGGCGGCCCGCGGAGGGGAACGGAACAGGAGGCAGAGGGGCAGAAAGGCCAGGAAGAGCGGGGAAAAGAAGTTCGAATTGGCGAACTCTCCCATCGTGGCTTTCCAGGGATGGGCGAACCAGCCGGCGGGGGTGAGACGGTCGAGCTGGCTGGTCTCGCGCAGGAAGCCGTCGATCTTCTCCGGGTCCGAAAGTCCGCCGGTCCCGAAGACGGAGGACAGGAACGGGTATACCGGATTGCCCTTGTAGGCAAGGTTCTTGAGCAGCCAGGGCGACAGGACGACCCCGGCCACGGCTCCGGCCAGGGCCAGTTCCTTCAGGACGGCGCGGTCAAAACGCCGTTCTTTGACCAGGTAGGCCGCGGCCGCGCCGAGCACGGGGAAAAGGCCGGTATACTTGGTCCCCATGGCCATCCCTGCCATGAGGCCCGCGAGGACCAGCCGGCCGTACCGCTGCTTCCCTTCGGCCCCCAGCGCGGCGAACAGGGCTAGAAAAGAGAAGAGCGTCAGCGGCAGATCGCTCCCGGCCGGCCAGGAAGCGCGCATGGTCTGCGTGACGGCGTAGAAGACCGCCGCGCCCCAGAGCCCCTCCCGGCGGCCCGTCAGCCGGGAGCCCAGCGCGAGAACGGCGAGGAGCGAAAGCATCCCCGTAGAGAAATTCAGCAGCTTGGCGCAGACCTCCCCGCCGAAGAACAGCGCCGCCGAATAGAGCATGCCGTGGGCCAGCGGCAGGTCGGAATAGAGATTGTAGGGGATATGCAGTATGCCGCCGGCGGTATTGTAAGCCGAAGGCACGGCCAGGTGATAGACCAGCGAATCGTAAAAGACCTCCGGGCCGAGGGCCCCCAGCAGGTTGACGGCCGCCGCCGCCGCGAGCAGGAGGACGAGAAGGCGGTCGAGAAAGTCCAGGGGACCGGCGGGCGGGAGAACGGCGGCCGGCTCCCGGCGCCGGAGCCGCGCGTGGGAGAAAAGACCGGCCCCGGCCAGGAGGGCGCAGCAGGCCAGCGACGGCCATCTGTACAGTAAGCCGGCGAAACCGAGGGCGGTCTGCGCCAGGGAAAAAAGGGCCAGCCCGGCGCCGGCCGAAAAGAGAAAGCGCTCGAGCCGCGTCGAGCCGCGGTAAAAAAGCCCGCCCGCCAGGCCCCCGGCCAGGCCGGCCAGACCGAGGAAAAGTGCGCCCCAAAGGGCGCGGCCGGCGGAAAGTAACAGCGCCCTGGCCGAAACCGCCGGAAAAGCCGGAAGGGGGAACTCGCGGAGCAGGCCGGCGGCGTCCCGGAAAAAATGGAAATAGTGGAAGAGGAGGATAAGCCCGGCCCAGAGCGCGGCGGCCGTCCAGACCAGCCGGGCCGGAAAACGCGGCCCGGTCATTTCTTCCGCGCGACCAGGATGAGGTTCATCCCGAAAGGCGGAGGGAAGAGACGCTCCAGCGCCGCTATCAGCGGGACCAGCTTGTCGAAGAGCAGCGGCTGCAGCATGGGGAACTTCCGGGTCCTGAGCACCTTCCCGTTGAGATACCAGCCGAAGACCCCGACGAAGTTGCTGAAGTAGAGTTTCTCCACCTCGAACCCGGCCTTCTCGACCTTGGCCCTGAGCTCGCCGCGGTCGTAACGGCGGCAATGCGAAACGGTCTCGTCCAGCGTGCCGTAGATGGAGCTCAGCGCGGGAACGAAGAGCAGCAGCCTTCCGCCGGGACGCAGCAGGCGGAAAATATTGAGGAAAGCCCCGGAGTCGTCCGCCACGTGCTCCATGACGTTCACCGACACCACCGCCTCTATCCCCTCGGAGGCCAGCTCGCCGGTCCGCCCGCCGGCTATGTCCAGTTGGCGCACGTCCAGCCCCGGCTGGTCCACCTTCAGGTGGCCTATGAAAGTCTCCGAGGTGTCCAGGGCGAGGAAACGGGAGCTCACGCCCGAAAAATAGCGGGACATGTTCCCGATGCCGCAGCCCACCTCGAGGACCGTCCTGCCCTCCAGGTATTCCCTGAACGCGGAGAAGATCCACTCGTTGTAATTCGGGGTCAGGGCGAAGACCTTGAGCGCCTCGTGCGCCGAGTCCATTATCGCGGCCTTGTTCTCAGCGGGCATTCACCGCTCCTTTCGCGAAGGCGACTATGCCGGCGACCGGGTTGCGCGGCGGCGGGTCCGCCGCGGCCTGCGCCAGTTCGTAGACGGCCACGCGGTTCATGAGCCTGCCCTCGCTCTCCTCGTCGTAAGCGTAAAGTTCCCTGACGTGGGAATCCCAGAACTCGCCGAACACCGCCAGCGACCTGTCGTCGAAAGCGAACATGCCGTATTCCCGGGCCAGCCGCATCCCTTCCGCGGTATTGACCAGCAGGTGGGTGACGCCCTCTTTTTTCAGGCGCTCATAAAGTTCCCGGCCGCCGGCGCTGGCCCGGGCGAACTCCACGACGGGGGTCTTGTCGAAGGCCGTGCCGGCCAGGAAGCGCCGCTTGAAATAAAGGGTCCGGCCGTCCCCGATGACCAGGGTCTTCGAGGAAGGAGGCAGGTTCTCGTTGACGTACTTTATACCGGCGTAATGGCTGTAAGGATAGCCGGGCTGCGTCCTGGAGAGATAGTCGTCCACCGTGGTTTTGCCCGCCAGCGGGAGCCAGCGGCCCTGCGCGTAGAACGTATGCGCCGACCAGAGCAGGCCCGTAAGGCATACGCACAGCACGACCGCTCTGGAGAGCAGTTTGAGGCCCTCGTGCCCCCGCGACTGGAAAGCCCAGCCCAGCAGCAGGCCGGCCGCGGGATACGCGGGGATAAGGAAGCGCACCATGGTCGAAGACACGGACCAGGACAGCCACAGCACCAGGAAGAACAGCCAGAGCGCGCCGTTGGCCGCGGTCAGCGGGGGGGTGATAAGGAAAAGCAGGGGCAGGAAAGCCAGGAACAGCGGGGAGAAGAGCTCGGAATTGCCCACCTCGCCCATGGTCACGCGCCAGGGGGTGAGGAACCACTCCCCGGGCGTGAGCGCGCCCATCTGCCTGCTCTCGCCCACGAAGAGCTTGAGCTTCTCCGGGTCCGAGCCCTCGTTGGGCGGGAACAGGCCGTTGAGCATGGGATAAAAGGGATTGGCGGTGTGGAGCCAGTTCTTGACCAGCCACGGCACTATGAAAAAAGAGGCGGCGAGGGAGAACCACGCCAGTTCCCGGACGGAATCCCGGAGACCGGAGCGGACGTAGTAGAGGAAGACCGCCCCTGCGGCTATCGTCGTGAAAAGGCCCGTGTATTTCACTCCCATGGCCAGGCCGCAGAAAACGCCGGCCAGGACGAACCATTTCTTCTCCCCGGTCCCGCCCCTCAGCAGCACGGCGAACATGGCCAGGACGGTGAAGAACGCCAGCAGCATCTCGGTGCCGGCCGACCAGGCGGAGAGCATGGAATGGAACACGGTGCAGAACACCAGCGCGCCCCAGAGGCCGGCCCGGCGGGAAAGGAACCTGGCGCCGAAAGCGTAAGAAGCGCCGGCGGTCAGCAGAAAGGCGGAATAATTCACCAGCTTGGCGAGCGGCACGCCGCCCACGCTCAGGGCGGCCAGGTAGAGCATGCCGTGCGTCATCGGCAGGTTGGAGAAAGCGTTGAAGGGGAAGAGAGTTATCTTATGCTCTATGGCGTAGAAGTTGGGAACGGCCAGGTGGTAGATCAGCGCGTCGTAGAATATTTCCGGGGCCAGCGCGCCCAACAGGCCCAGCAGGAGCGCGAGGACCAGCGCCGCCAGCGCCGCCTTGTCCAGAAAACCGAAGCCGGCCGGCCCGCCGGGCCCCGCCGCCGGAGGGGCCAGGTAGAGGTCGGCCGCGCCGGCCAGAAGGCCCGCCGCCAGCAGGGCCGCCACGGCCGCCGGATACACCGCGCCCGCGAGACCGAGCCCCAGCATCAGCGCCGACAGCAGGCCGAAACCCGCTCCGACGGAGAAGACCGCCTCCTCCAGCGCACCCTGGAAGGAGAATCCCAGGCGCCTGAGCGGCGGCCTGCCCAGGCCGTAGCAGGCGAAAAGGAACAGGACCGCCCCGGCCAGCAGCAGGAGCTGGCCGGGCAGTACCTTATGGAGCGAGCCCGTGTACTGGGAGAGGGAGAACAGGGGGGAGAGGGCCTCCGGGTAAAAGGGGAAACGCGCGTAATAATGCTTGAAGACCCAGAAGGGCCACAGGAGGAACGCGCCCCAGGCCAGCCACCAGGGGAAGCGGGGCCGGGCCTTCGCCTCGGGAGGCGCCGGCGCGGCCGCCCGCCCCTTCCTGTTCTTCTTTCCCATCGCGGCCGGCTTACTTCTCCAGGACCTCGATATTGGCCCTCGGCACGGTGAGCTTGGTGCCGTCGGCCAGCTGGACCTCCAGCACGCGCACGTGGCTTTCGCTGGCGCACTTGGTCAGCTCCGGCGGCAGCGACAGCACGGTGCCGATGGTACCAAAATGCGGTTCGCGGATGATGCGGACGGGGTCGCCGGGCTCTATCCAGCCGCGGCCCTCCTCGCGCTTGCACTCCTTGACGTCCTTAGGGTAGCCCGGCACGATGATCTCGGGGCGCATGACGCCGGCGCGGATCTGCGTGGCGCCGCTGACGCTGGCGTTCTCGCCGTTGCGCGAGGCCAGCAGCTTGAAGGTGTAGTCGGCCATCGGTATCATGCCGAAGCCCTCGGTGACGATCAGCGTCAGGCCTATCTTCTCGGTGCCGGTCACGGCCACGCCTATGTCGTAGCCGAGGATCTGGCGCAGGTCGCGGTCGTGGATGCCGCCGACGACTATCGCGTGCACGCCCGCCTCTATGGCCCGCTTTATGGTCGCCAGGCCGGCGTGCTTGCCGCCTATGACGATGCGGCCCCTGTGCTCGTCCTTGATATGCTCCGGGGTGAGCTCCTCGTCGGGAGTCTCGACGGCCATCGCTATCGGGCCGTTGGTCTCGCCGCCGATGCCGAAAATGCCCTGTATGAAGGTACCCTCGGTCTCGACGGTCACGCCGAAATTCGGGTGAACCTCGACCACCTTGCCCTTGATGTAGGAGAGCAGCGGCAGCACCTTGGGAGGTTCGCGCAGCAGCATCTGGCCGGTCACGTCGGAGACCGAGTCCACGGTGCCGGTCACCGGGGATTCGACCGAGGTCTTGAACCACTTGATGAAAGGCCTGTTCTCGGCCACTATCTCGCCTTTCTTCACGGGGTCCCCGACCTTCTTGAGCAGGAAGGCCGGGATCTCGCCCGCCGTCACGGAAAGCCGGTTGGCGATATTGACCGGGAAGACCTTGCCGGGCAGCTCGGTCTGCGCGACCACGTCGGTGGCCGGGACTTCCTGCCCCTCCGAGGCCAGGACCTTGCCGGGGATAGGCAGCACCCGCCGCTTGCGCAGCACGGTGCAGGGGATGACTTTGAGTCCGGGTGTGTATGCGTGAGCCATAATTTTCTCCTTGGTCGCCGCGCCGTCAGGCCGGGTACAGTTCCATGGCCTTGTACCACTTGTTGAGCTCCGCGATGCGCTTGGAGTGCGCTTTGGGCAGCTCGAAAGGCCTGCCGCGTCCGTCGAGGACCAGGCCGACCTGGCCGCCCTCGCATTTGGCCTCGCGGGCGTTGCCGGGGCCGGCGCCGACGTCGAAGCCCTTGGCGGGCTTGAGCATCAGTTTTCCCCTGGCCTCGGCGAAGGGCAGGTGCAGCAGCTCGCCGAAGCGCAGCGTGCCGGAGACCGGCTTGCCGCCCTCGGGGGCCAGTTCCCAGTCCAGTATGTTCGCGCCTTCTTTGGCGAGCCCCTTGGGGGCGACGCAGGTGCCCAGGCGCACCAGGCAGTCGTGGTAGAACACGTCCAGCGCGGCCTTCTCGCTGATCTGCGACAGTACGCCGAGATGCGGCATCATGAAGATCGAGTCCACGGCGAACATCGTCACGCCCTCGGGCTGGTAGGCGTCTATCATCATCATCATCGACTGCGTGCGGCGGGGGGAATGCGCCAGGATGCCGCCGGAGCCTATGATATAGTCGAGGTCCATGAGTTTTATGAGGCTCTGGCCGCTGGAGGTCTGGTCGAAGGCGTCGGAGATCGAGCGCTCCTGCTGCACGCCCTTGAGACCGACGGCCAGCGCCTTGTGCTGCTCGAAGGCCAGGCGCAGAGCCTCGCGGCTGACCGCGTGCTCGACCTGCAGCTCCTCCACGGTCTGCGGTATCGTCGTCGGGCGGATCATCTTGTTCTTGAGGCGGTTGCGCAGGTCCTGCTCGTCCAGGTCGAAAGGCAGCCAGCGCAGCAGGTTAGGGAGGCCGGCCTCGGCCATGACGTTCGAGATGGAATAGCTCATGCCGAGGTTGGCGCTGACGGTGCGGTTGAACACCTCCGTGAAGACGCTGAACACGTCGGTGGTGGCGCCGCCGATGTCCACGGCCAGCACGTTGAAGTTGTTGGCCTTGGCGAACTTCTCGGTCATCGTGCCGACGGCCGCCGGGGTCGGCATGATGGGCGCGCCGACCATCTTCATCAGCTTGGGATAGCCGGGCGCCTGCTGCATGACGTGCTCGAGGAAGATGTCGTGGATCTTGTGGCGGGCCGGCATCAGGTTCTCGCGCTCCAGGACGGGCCGCAGGTTCTCGGTCACGATCAGCGCGGTGCGGTCGCCCAGGATCTCCTCGATCTGGGGCCGGGCCTTGTTGTTGCCGGCGTAGATGACCGGCAGCTTGTAGGACGCGCCCAGGCGCGGCTTGGGGTCGGCGGCCTTGAGGAACTGCGCCAGCTCGACCACGTGGGTCACGGTGCCGCCGTCGGTGCCGCCCGAGAGCAGCATCATGTCGGGGCGCAGCTGGCGGATGCGCTCGATCTTCTCGTGGTCCGCGCGGCCGTCGTTGGAGGCCAGCACGTCCATGACTATCGCGCCGGCGCCGAGCGCGCAGCGCTGGGCGCTCTCGCCGGTCATCGCCTTGACGGCGCCCGCGACCATCATCTGCAGGCCGCCGCCGGCCGACGAGGTGGAGACGTAGACGTCCACGCCGGTGTTCCCGTCCGCGGGAGTGATTATCCTCTCGCCGTCGAGTATCTTCCGGCCGGAAAGCTCCTCGACCTCGGTTATCGCGTTGAGCACGCCCTTGGTGACGTCCTCGAAAGGGGCCTCCACGGTGGTCGGGGCCTCGCCGCGGAAGGTCTGGCGGTAGGTATCGCCCTTCTTCTCGATGAGGATGGCCTTGGTCGTGGTGCTGCCGCAGTCGGTGGCGATGATTATACGGGGCTCTTTATTTTCCATTTTTCTCTCCGTCGGGACCGCTTTCCGGGTCCAGCCTCTCCGCGAGGTAGGACATGGCGTTCGGGTTTTCAAGGAGGGCGATGACTTTTTCCGCCTCCTCTTTTTTGAAGATCATACTTATAAAAGGCTTCAGGAAGATAAGCGCCTGCGAGCCGATACCGTGGACGGGGCGGCTGCTCTCCAGCGTGAGGGCCGCCACCTGGCCCAGCGAACGGGCCCGTATCTTCGAGGCTATCCTCTCCAGCAGCGCCTTCTCCTCTTCCGTGACCGGCTTCTCGGAAGGCATGCTGAAAGCGTTTTTCCAGAAAGGTTCTTTCACGTGACTCCCGGCCGCCCTGCTCCGCGGTAATGTTAGAAAATCCGGCGACGGCCCGCAACCCCCGCCCGGCGCCGCGCTTGACAGCCGCGGCCCGCAACTGGTATAAAAACCCCGCGGTAACTTCAAGGCTGCGGGGGCGGCAGTGGGGCTGCGGGGATATATTTCGCTGGCGTTGTGTCTGTCGCCGTTCTTAGCGGCGCGGCCGGTCTTTGCCCAGCTCCCGCCCCCTTCCATCTCTTTCGACTTCCCTTATTATTCGGACCCCGTCGTTTTCATCGGGCCGGAGTCGCAGGTCCGCCTCTCCGCGCCCGCCGGCGCGGAAGGGGCCACCGTCTATTATGTCCTCGACGCCCCGCCGGAACCCGCGAACGAGACGCTTTACGCCGGGCCGCTGACGCTCGCCGAAGGTCTTCACGCGCTTTACGCGCGCCTGACGCTCGACGGTTACTGGTCCGGGAGCAGTTCCGCCGCCGTCCATGTGGACGCGCTGCCGCCCGCGACCACGCTGCTCATCGGCGGCGTTCCCGCCGGCGCGCCCGGCGGCGACGGTTTCCTGCATCTCCCCGCGTCCGCCGCCGTCGGTTTCTCGGCGGAGGACGACGCCTCCGGCTATAACTCCACGGAATTCTACGTGGACACGGACCCGGAGTCCTGCGACTACGAGGGCCCGCTGGTCTCCACCATGCCGGCCGGCTCCTGCCAGAACGATCTCTACACGGTCCCGTTCACCCTGGCGCCCGGCACCCACACCCTCTATTATCACAGTTACGACAATGTGGACAACGGCGGGGAGATGGAACAGATAGCCCTTTCCGTGGATACCGGCGGCTGGATACGCGGTTCCGTCGCCACGCCGGACCTGCCGCCCGGCTCCACGGTCACCCTGCTGGTCTCCGGCGATATGTTCCGGGACGACCCGCAGCTCTTCCCTTTCGCCGCGCAGGGGACCTCCCTCGCTTACGTCCTGCAACTCCCCGCTCCCGCGACCTATTACATAGGCGCCGCGGCCTGGTACACGGAGGAAGAGGAATACGACATCCCCTCCGGCACCCCTATAGGTATTTATAATGATTACGCTCCCGTCCACCTGTCGGCCCCCGCCGTCGAAGCGGCCGGCGTGGACATAACGGCGTCGCCGGATACCGAAGCGCCCGAAGTTTCGATAACCTCCCCGGTCTATAACGGCGGGCTCGACTCGATAGACCGGATAGCCGGCTTCCTGTCGGACGATACGGGCGCGCCGGAGCTGGAGTTCGCCCTGCGCGACGTTTCCTCCGGGCTCTGGTACATGAACGGCGGCTGGCAGACCTCCGAAGAGCCGCTGTTCTCCACCCCGGATATCCTCTTCGACGGACCACCCTCCTCCTGCTCCTGGCGCGCGGCCGATTCCGGGGAAGGCATGCTGGGCGGTATCGCCGGGACGCTGGTACAGGGCGCGGTCTACGAACTTTTCGTCCTCGCGGAGGACTTCACCACTAATGAACCGGACCCGACCCCCTCCGTCCGGTTCACCTGGACCGCCGGGCAGGGGCCTTCGGCGCCCGGCGCGGTGGAGGGCCTCGCCGCGTCCGAGATCGGCCTTTCCTCGATAGCCTGGACCTGGCAGGCCGCGGCCACCGCGGACGGGTACGCCGTTTATTCGCCGGAGGGGGTCTTCCTCTCTTCCGAGACCGGGACCGCCTGGACACTCACGGGCCTGGCCGCCGCGGCCCCCGCCGGGCTCTGCGTGTCCGCCTACAACGCGGCCGGCGAGGGCCCGCGCGCCTGCTCCGCCGCGCGCTACACGCTGCCCGCCGTTCCGGGCGCGCCGTCGGCGGTACAGGTCTCGTCGTACAGCCTCATGTTCCGCTGGTATACCGGCGTCAACAACCCCGGCGCGGACTGCGAACTGCAACTGTCCACCGACGACTTCGCCGGGGCGGAGCCGCTCTCCTTCCGGCTCACCGCCTGGGGCGAAGAGACCGACCTGGCCGTGGACGGCCTCGCCGCCGGCGCCACCTATTACGCGCGCACGCGCGCCTTCAACGGCGAGAACGTCCCGTCCGCCTATTCCGCTTCGACGACCGCCGTCACCGCGCCCGCGCCCCTTACGCCGCCGGACAATACCCCGCCCTACACGGAACTGGCTTTTTCCGGGCCGTCGTACCAGGCCGGGGACGCGGTCTATATCTCCACCGGGACGGCCGTGGTCCTTTCCTCCACCGATACGGCCGCGCCCGGCGAGACCGCCTCCGGCGTGAGCGCCGTACTCTATCTCCTGGACCCCGCCGATCCGGAGGACGAGCCTTCGCTCTACGGGACGCCGCTGCTGCTGGCCGAGGGCGCCCATACCTTATATTATTCGGCCGTGGACGCCGCGGACAACGAGGAGGAGCGCAAAAGCGCGGTCATAAAAGCGGACGGCACCGCGCCCGACGCCGCGCTCTTCCTGGAGGCCGTCGCGGTCCCTCCCGGCCAGGGGACGCTTTCCATGCCGGCGGGCGCCCTCCTGTCGCTGAGCGCCTCGGACCCGGAGACCAACGGCGTCGCCTCGGGACTGAAGCGCGTTCTTTATATCGTGGACATGCCGGTCCCGCCGGAGGAATGCCTGGCGGCCGCCTACGACCCCGGCGCGCCGGCCGGCGCCTGCGCCAATCCCGTCTACACCGCCCCGTTCACCCTCGGGGCTGGCACTCATACGCTGCATTATGGTTCGCTGGACCTGGTGGACAATGCCGGCCCGCTGCGTTCCCTCGCCGTGGACGCCGGCTACGCGCCGGCCGCGCCGCCGCAGGTCGCCGGCGCGGCCCTGGGCGTCTCCTCCATCGCCTTTACCTGGGCGGCGGTGGAGGGCGCGTCGGGCTACCGCGTCTATTCCGGCGACGGCCTTGCGCAGCTGGCCGACGGGCCCGCGGCGGAGTATGTCCTGACCGGGCTGCAGACCAATACGCGGAACAATATCTGCGTCGGCGCCTACAACTCCTACGGCGAAACGCCGCCGGCCTGCGAGACGTACGTCTATACCCTGGCGGCCGCGCCCGGCGCGCCGGTCTTCAACCTGATAAGCTCCCATTCCTTCCAGGTCGAGTGGCAGCACGGCGACAATCCGTACTGGGTCACCGGCTACGAGGTCTCGCTATCGACGGACGCCTTCGTACTGGATTTCTCCACGCCGGCGCCAGTTTCCGCCGGCCTGCGCGACGATCACCTGCCGGTCGGGGGCCTGGCGGCCGCCACCACTTACTGGGCGCGCCTGCGCGCCTATAACGGCGATAACGCGCTCGGCGGCTTTTCCGGGACCTCCTACGCGCTCACCCTGGCCGCGCCGCCGGAGCCGCCGGAGAACCTCTCCGCCGTCTTCAGCACCGCGGCCAGGAGCGTGGCGCTGACCTGGACGGCCGCCGCCGCGGGCACGCCGGCCGTAAAGTTCAATCTCTACAGGGCCCAGGACCCGGCCCCGGAGGAATTCAACGTCCTGGCCTCCGGCCTGACGGAGCCGTCCTATACCGACCTGCCGTCCCAGACGGCCACTTACTATTACCGCGTCGCGGGCGTCAGCGCCGACGGCCTGGAGGGGGAACCGTCGCCCCCCGCCGGTCTCTTCACCGACCCTCTCCCGCCGGGACACGTTTCCGATCTCGCCGCCGGCCAGGCCGATCCCTCCGACGGCTCTATAGTCCTCTCCTGGACCGCGCCGGCGGAGGACCACGCGCTGGGCCGCTACATTATAAAGGACGTGACCGAAGGCGGCTGGGACGGCGGGACCGTGCTGGCCGACGTGGCCGCGTCCACCGGCCCCGGCGGCCGGGAAACTTTCACGCTCTTCTTCCCGTCCACGGAAACGGTGCGGACCCTGGCGCTCAGGGCCGTGGACGCCTTCGGCAACGAATCCTTGTACACCTCCAATAACGCTTTCGCCGATTTCGTCCCGCCGCGGATACTCTCGGTCTCCGGCGCCCCGGAACCCGGGTCGATGGCGGGCAGGCCGTTCACCATCCTCGTCCAGGCCGGGGACAATCACCTGGTCGCGCGCCGCGATATCCTGGTGGACGGGGAGCTCCTGGAGTCCGGCTACGCCGGCGAGGGCTTCTACTACAGCTGGCCGCTGACATCCTTCCCCGACGGGTGGCACACCCTTTCGGTCGTGGTGCTGGACGCCGCCGGCAACTCCGCGCGCTGGGACCTGCCGCTGGTGGTAAATTATGTCCCGCCGCCGGCGCCCCGCATCGCCTGGCCGACCGGGGAGACCTTCCAGCTCAACGAGACGAGCATCGATATTTACGGCGAGTCGGACCCGGACATTTACGCTTCGCTCTTCCTGGACGGCGTCTATTACGGCTCGCAGCCGACCAGCAACGGCCTTTTCGCCTTCCACGGCGTGCCGCTGCCCGGGGACGGGTCCTTCGTCGTCACCCTGCAGGCCGCCGACCAGAAAGGCAGCAGCCCCGGCTCGGCGCCGCTGACCCTGATAGTGGATTCCGGCCCGCCCGCCCCGCCCGCGGAGCTTTCCGCCGAGGCCGGCGTCTACGGCGGCGTGAAGATCTCCTGGAAGCCCCCGTCCGGGGAGACCCCGGCCTCCTACTATGTCTACCGCTCCACTCAGGAGGGAGGCCTGGCGGAGGGCGGCACGGCCCCCCTTTACGGCGTGAGTCCGCAGGTGACGGGCCTGGAGCACACCGACTACCCGCGGCCGGACGGCGTCTACTATTACTCCGCCGCTTCGGTGGACGCGGCGGGCAACTACAGCGTTCTCTCCAACGTGGCGGCCGCCGTCACGGATTCTTCCGCGCCCTCGGCCGAGATCTCCCTGCCCGGCGTCCAGCCGCCGCTCGGAGCGGGGACCTACAGGGTGGAATTGGAGGTATCCGAGGTCCTGTCCGTAAGCCCGTACCTGGTGTTCACGCCGCCGTTGGCCGGCCCCATCGTCCTGCCGCTGGAGCCGGAAACACCCTATCTCTGGGCCGGGACGTTCACCGTGACCGCGGCCATGCGCTCCGGTACCGGCTATTTCAGTTACGAGGGCGTTGACCTGGCAGGCAATAAAGGCGGGGAAATGACCTCGGGGGGGACCCTTGAACTAGACACGGCCGGCCCGGAGGCTTCGCTAGTTTTCGAGCCGGAGGCCGGTCCCGCGCTCAAGGCCGACGCCTATCCCCTGCTGCTGACCCTGAGCCGGCCGTCCGCGGCCGCGCCCGAACTCCATTACTCCGTCGCGGGCGGCACGTCGGCCGTGGCCCTCTCCTCCTCTTCGTCTGCGTCGGAATGGTCCGGCCTGCTGGGCGTGGACTCCGGCACGGGCGAAGGCGCGCATTATTTCCTTTTCTCCGCGCGCGACACGCTGGGCAATACAGGGACGCTCCTGACCGGCGCCACGTATTTCATAGCCGATACGCTGGCTCCCGGCGCCCCGCTCAGCCCCAACTGGGCCAACGGTCCGGGCGGCCGCGTGGACCTGAGCTGGTCGGCGCCGGCGGGGGAGAGACCGTCGGCCTACCGGCTCTATCGCGACGGCGAACCGCTTTCGGCCGCCGTCGCTCCCGACCCGGAATACCACTCCGGTTCCTATTCCGAAGTGCCGCCGCCCGGCGCGCGCGTCTACCGCATAGCGGCCGTTGACGCCGCCGGCAACGAAGGACCGCTTTCCGACCCCGTGGAAACCCTCTCCGACGGCGAGCCGCCGCCGCCGCCCGCGGAGCTTTCCGTTTCTGCCGACGGCGCGCTGGTGCAGCTCGCCTGGACGGCGGGCCAGGGCGAACCGGCCGTCTCTTTCAGGCTCTACCGCTCCACGTCGCCGATAAGTTCCGCCGCCGGGCTGTCCGGCCGGGCCTTGATAGGCGCGGCCGCTTCCGACGCGCCCGGCCGCGACGGCGTGTACTATTACGCGCTGAGCGCCGTGGACGCCGCCGGCAACGAGAGCGCGCCCGCCGCGGCGGAACCCCTCGCCTACGACGGCGCCGCGCCCGAGATAACCATAACCGGCGCGGAGGACGGCGTTCATTACAACGCCCCGGTCAGGCCGCAGGTCGGGATATACGACCTCGCCCCGGACCAGGCCGGGATCCTGCTCGACGGCTCGGTCTTCGTCCCCGGCGCGCTAGTCGCGTCCGAAGGGAGCCACACCCTGCTGGTGAACGCCTCCGACGCGTCCGGCAACTCCTCGTCGGCGACCGTCGTCTTCGTCGTGGACCTCACCACCCCCGTGATAACCGTGGGCGGCGTCTCGCAGGGGGGGAGTTACGTCTCCGCCGTGACGCCGGCGGTCTCGGCGTCGGACGCTTATCTTTCCAGCGTGACCGCGCTGCTCAACGGGGCCGCCTACCCCATAGGCGAATCCATAACGGCCGGCGGAGCCTATACGCTGGAGGTGACGGCGCGGGACTTCGCCGGCAACTCCTCCGCGTACAGCGTCTCGTTCGAACTGGACCCGCCGCCGCCCGGGCCCGCCGGTCTCTCCGCCGTCATAGAGGATGGTTCCGCGCTGGCCCTGGCCTGGGAGCCTATTCCCGGCGCGGCTTTATATAAGGTCTACCGCGACGGCGTCTATCTTTCGCCCGCCTCCTCCGCTTCCTTCCGCGACACGGGCTACGCCGCCGGGACGGCGGCCGTCTACGAAGTGGCCGGCATAGACGGCAAAGGGCGCGAAGGCGGGCGCGCGCGGGCCGAGCTGCCGGCGCTGCGTTTCTCCTTAGCCGGTTACGGCAATTACGCCGGCTCCGCGCAGGCGCTCAACCGCGGCTTCTTCGACACGGTGCGCTTTACCGTGGAGAACGGGGGCGGCCTGCCCCTCGCCGCCGGCCCGCTGACCCTTTCGTCCGCCGGCGGCGCGGCCGCGCCGGCCCCCGCGGCGACGGTCCCCGCCGGCGGTTCCGCGGAGCTCTCCGCGGTCGTTTACACCGCGGCGTCGTCGTCCGCCGCGGCGGCCGCCCGCGCCGAACTGGCGCTGCCGCCCGCCGGCGACGCCGCGCTTAAGGCGGTGCTCAACTTCAGCATGTCCTCACGCGAACCCGTCCAGCCGGTCGTAGAACTCTACCCCGAGGCGCTGGTGCGCGGCGCCTACGCCAAGGCTAAACTGAAGTTCAACAACCGTGGTTCCGCACCGGCCGACGTGGTGACCGCCGTCGTCTCCAACTACGCCGCGCGGCCCAGTACGGCCGCCGCGCTGGCGCTGCGGACCCCGGCCGGTTTCACGCTCTCGCGCGCCGAACTGCTGCAAGCCTCGCGCGACGTGAACGCCGCTTTCCTGGACGGCGCGCAGGTCTACTATGTCAGGGTCCCGCCCGGCTCCTCCTACCTGTTCGACCCGGTGGAACTGGCAGTGCCGCTCTCGGCGGAGGGCGAACTGCTGCTCGCCGGCGGCGTTTACTCCATGCACTACGCGCTGGACCGGACGCCGCTTTCGGCCGAGCCGGCCTTCGAAGCGGTCCTCCCGCAAAGCGCCGCGGCCGTCATCCCTTATACGGCCTTTGCCTCCCCGTCCAAGGAGGTCTACGACAAGGGCGAACCGGTCGTCATCAGCGGCTACGCGCTCGACCCCGCCACCGGCCTGCGGCCCGGCGGCAAGGCCGTGCTGCTGACCGTCTCCAACAGGGGTTTCGAACGCGCGGTCGGCGTCACCACGGCGCAGGACGGCTCTTTCGTCCACGTCTCCACGCCGACGGCGGGCGAGGCGGGCATCTACTACGTGACCGCCTCCTATCCCTACGCGGTCAGCCGGCTCGCCCAGTCCTCCTACAGCATAACCGGCTTCGAACCCGGTTATACCGATTACACCGCCAGGCTGGCGCAGAATTCCTCTTATACTTTCGACGTCCCGCTGCACAATACCGGCGAGACCGTCCTCACCGGGCTGGAAGCTTCTTTCACGCAGGACTCCGGGACGGGCGTCGCCGTTTCCGCCGCGGACCCTCCGTCGGAAATACAGCCCGGCGAGCGCAAGAACCTGTCCGTGACGCTCAGCGCCGCGCCGGACGCCTCGCCCGCGGCTTCCTTCACGCTCAAGGTCCGCGAATCGCACGGTTTCGAGCGCGTCATGCCGATCGAGGTCTCGGTCTCGCCGGCGCAGGTCGTGCCCAGGCTGACGCCGCAGTCCTTTGAAACCGGCATGCTGGCCGGGGAAGTCCGCTCCCGCGCCATAACCGTGGAGAACATCGGCTATTCCAC
>Ga0302246_1000450_pt1 | contig 36922 bp, 30 predicted proteins | sample AAG_UR_Trp_MG_FD_193533 | JGI IMG/M metagenome (GOLD analysis project Ga0302246, IMG submission 193533) | Enriched activated sludge microbial communities from anaerobic digester in WTTP, New Holstein, Wisconsin, United States - AAG_UR_Trp | ecosystem: Engineered > Bioreactor > Anaerobic >... | reverse complement strand
CATAGGCATAGGGGCCGTCCACACCCGCCTGTACGGCCCGCGAGGGAACGACCACGGCATCCTTGTGCGTGGCCAGCGTAAGGCGGACATCCACGAAACGCCCCGGCCACAGACTGCGCGTCCGGTTGTCGAAGGTGGCCCGCAGACGGATGGTGCCCGTCGCCGTGTCGACGCTGTTGTCGACGAAGTCCAGTCGGCCCTCCACCTCGTCCCCGCCGTCAGGGCGCGCAAGCACCCTGCCAGTGCCCGATTGCCTCAAGGCAAGCACCGCCGGGAGGTGCACCTCGGGAATCGAGAAACTCACGTACACGGGTTCCACGGTGTCCAGCGTCACCAGCCAGTCGTCGGCATTGGCCTTGATCATGTTGCCGATGTGCGCGCCCACGGCCCCTGCCCGGGCATCGGCCGGTGCGGTGATGATGCAGTAGTCGCGCTGCAGGGCCGCACTCTCCACGGCGGCCTCAGCCTCGCGCAGCGACGCGCGCAACCCCTCGGCGGTGGTGCGTATCTGCTCATACTGCTCACGGCTGACGAAACCGCCCTCCACAAGGCTGGCGAAGCGCCTGAGGTCGTCCTCCGCCTTGGTCAGCTGGGCACGGGTGCGCTCTTGCCGTGCACGCGCCTCGCGCAGGGCCGCCTCCATGGGCCGCGGGTCGATGGTGAAGAGTTTCTGCCCCTTGCGCACGTCGTCGCCCTCACGGAAATGGATGCCCGTGAGTTCACCCGTGATGCGAGACCGCACCTGCACCGTCGCGGATGCCTCCACATTGCCCACGGCCTTGAGACGCACCGGGATGTCCTGCCGGGCGGCAACAGCCGCCGTCACAGGTGCCGGGCCCTTGGCGCGCGCCCCCTTCGCCTTGCCCTCATCGCGTGAGCACGCGCCCGCGACCACGAGGCAACACGCCAGCAGAGTGCATGCCACACGACGCACCGAGGCCATTGTCGAGAAGGAGGAGACGGCGCGCATGGCAGAATGGTCGTTCATGGTGGTTCCGTTCGTTGCAGTTTGAACCGTCCGGAAGCCTTCGGCTGCCCGGAAACAGCATGATAATCCGTTCATGATGTTCTTCTACTGTTGTTGCGACTGGACTCGTTCAGGGCATCCGCATCGCGGCGCTACGATGCGGACTCAGACGAAGAATGTGCCGGGCCGAGGGATGGGATGAGGCAAAATCGCCGCCTTGCATGATGCAAAAGAACTCTGTGCCAACATGTCAGCTGGCATCCGAAGGATGCGCAACATCCCGTCCGGAATGGAGAACGCCTCTCTCGGCAACGTTATCCTGTGCGCCGTGGGCCCGTTCCGTGATGCGCTTCCTGGCTGCATCAAGGGCATCGAGAGAGAAACGCACGATGTGTTCAGCCAAAGCGGCGATGTCTCGCTGCGTATAGGTGAGGTCTGGATAGAGACGTTCGATGATGGCCCGTGCGTGATGATGATGCAGCGACTGTCCCACCACTGAAAGCGAATGCAATGTGATTTCCCGGTCTGTTGCGCCCTCGCCAAGTAGATCCATCACGATGCCCCGCAACTCGCGTGATACTGGCAGGATGCCACGCGCGACAAGTTCGTCGAGCGCCGGGGAAGGCGAGGCGAGCTCACGCGCCATGAGACGATTGTACCATGGCGGTCGTCGTCCGCCCCGCACGCGCAGCAACTGGTCATGGATGAAGTCATAGAGCCTCTGACGTGGGCATGCCACCAGCGTACGCTGTATCCTTGCCTTTGCCGCAGCATCGAAGGTCGCATGCAACACTTCGCGATACAGCCCCATCTTGTCGCCGAAATGGTATTTCACCATCGCCACGTTCATACCGGCGCGGGTGCATATCTCCCGCAACGACGCCCTGTGGAAGCCTTTTTCGGCGAAGGTCTCTCCTGCGGCTTCGAGCAATCTCTCACGACTTCCGCCTTGCATACGGTCTTCCTCCACCGCCTTTCTAAACGACCGTTTAGCCAAGTCAAGCACAAGCTTGGCTCCCATCAAGCAGCCATGCGGCAATTCGGGCAAGCACCAGTGCAGGGTTTTCAATTCCTACCGCAGCACTTCGACTGATTACACAACCTACTGATTTTTTTTCACTACCCTTGACGCATTCGTGTAGTTGCGACATTACATTCGGTGCGGGAATCCAAGGGCTCACGTCCCCCCTAGGACGTGCAACGACAGACAGCAACCGATCTCCCCGGTAGAGGTTGCTGCCCCCTTTTCATGGTACGAGGTGCGTATGCTGGACACCCTTGTTTTCGGATGCGTCGCGTTTCCTCTTCTGGCGGCCCTAGCGGTCTATTTCGTCAGGGGAGAAGCGGCACGGCGTCTGATCGTCCCCGGTGCGGTGGCGGTCACGGCCCTGTCTGCTCTCGGAATGGCAGGAAGCGGCCCGATAATGTTCGCCCCGAAGTCGTTTCTCGGGATCGGACTCGACGGGCTGATAGCCTTCCTCGATTTCGCGCTGCTTTTCTACATCCTGTATCTGGGTACAAAGATGCGGCATCTGCTCATCATGGGCATGACTGTGCTGCAGATAGTTGGCCTTATCTATCTTGAGTTCTTCCTGATGGATCATGGCGCGACCGTACCCGGCTTCTACGTGGACAGCCTCTCGCTGACGATGGTGCTCATCATCAGCTTTGTGGGCGGCCTCATCTGTGTGTACGGCCTCGGCTACATGAAAGAGCACGAAGAACACCTGCACCTGCCCCAGACGAAGCAGCCCCGGTTCTTCTTCTTCGTCGTGCTCTTCCTCGGCGCCATGAACGGCCTCGTGCTCTCCAACAACCTCGCATGGATGTACTTCTTCTGGGAAATCACCACGCTGTGCTCGTTCATGCTCATCGGGCATGACGGCACGGACGAGGCCAAGACCAACGCCACCCGCGCCCTGTGGATGAACATGGTGGGCGGGGTCGCCTTCGTCTTCGCGCTGCTCTTCCTCCAGAAGGGCATGGGAACCCTCTCGGTGCAGGACATCCTCGCCCGTGCGGTCGAACCCGAGATGCGGACCACCGCCGTGCTCCTGCCCATGGCCATGCTGTGCCTCGCCGGTTTCACCAAGTCGGCGCAGCTGCCCTTCCAGAGCTGGCTGTGCGGAGCCATGGTCGCTCCCACGCCGGTGTCGGCCCTGCTGCACTCCTCCACCATGGTCAAGGCCGGTGTCTACCTCATCCTGCGCATGGCCCCCGGCTATGCGGGGACGGCCCTCTCCACGGGTGTGGCGCTGTTCGGCGCGTTCACCTTCATCGTCACCTCCGCACTGGCGGCAGGCCAGAGCAACGGCAAGAAGATCCTCGCCTACTCCACCATCGCCAACCTCGGCCTCATCGTGGCGTGTGCCGGCATCAACACGGCGGCTTCGGTGGCAGCGGCCATGATGCTCATCATCTTCCACGCCATCTCGAAGGGCCTGCTCTTCCTGTGCGTGGGTGCCATCGAGCAGAAGATCGGCTCGCGCAACATCGAGGACATGCGCAACCTCTTCGAGCGCATGCCCCGCACCGCGGTCATCACCGTCATCGGCATCGTCACCATGATGCTGCCGCCCTTCGGCATGCTCATCGCCAAGTGGATGGCCATCGAGTCTGCGGCGGGCGCCATGTCTGCCATGCCGCTGCTGGTCATCATGATCGCCCTCGGCAGCGCACTCACCGTGCTGTTCTGGGCACGCTGGGCAGGCATCATGCTGGGCAGCTCGCGTCCCGGCTTCGGCCCGATGCAGGAAGAACAGGACATCACCATCCGGCTGCCCCTCGTCTCGCTGGTTGGTGGCGCGCTGGTGCTCTCGCTGCTCGCCCCGTTCGTCTACACCGGCCTCGTCGAACCGGCCATCGCCATGTACGCCAAGGCCAGCGCCTACGGCGTGAGCATCGGCACCATCGGCAACACCATGGGTGCCTTCGCCGTGTACCCGCTGTACCTGCTCCTCGGTGCCGGGTTCTACTACGCATGGCGGGCCGCGCGTAACACGCCCGACTCGGCGGCAAGCCTGCCCTACATGGGCGGCTCGCAGATGACGCAGGACGGCGTGGTCGGCTTCAACGGCCCCATGAACCAGTTCGTGCCCAACGCCGCAGGCAACTACTACCTTGAGAAGCTCTTCGGCGAAGCCCAGCTGACCAAGCCCGGCAACGTCGTCGCCATCGTGCTTCTGATCCTCATGATCGGAGGGATGCTGTAATGTTCAAACTCATCCTCGCCCTCATCGGGCTTGCGGCCACGCCCGTCCTCGGCGGTCTCATCGCCGGTCTCGACCGTCGCATCACCGCCCGCCTTCAGTCGCGCTTCGGGCCGCCCATACTCCAGCCCTTCTACGACGTGCTGAAGCTCCTCGGCAAAGCGCCGATGGTGGTCAACTCGTGGCAGGTGCTGTGCGCCTACATCTACGTGGTCTCCTCCGCCCTTGCGGTCTTCCTGTTCTTCATGCAGGGCGACCTGCTGCTGCTCTTCTTCGTGATGACGGTGGGCGCGGTCTTCCAGGTGGTGGGTGCCCTGTCGGTCAACTCGCCCTACAGCCAGGTCGGCGCACAGCGTGAGCTCATCCAGATGCTCGCCTACGAGCCGCTGATCATCCTCGTGTTCGTGGGCATCTCCATGGCCACGGGCAGCTTCATGATCTCCGACGTCTACGCGCTGGAAAAGCCGCTGCTCACGCAGATGCCGTTCCTGTTCATCGCGCTGGGCTATGCGCTGACCATCAAGCTGCGCAAGTCGCCCTTCGACATCTCCGCATGTCACCACGCGCATCAGGAAATCGTGCGCGGCGTGCTCACCGAGTACTCGGGCCCGCACCTTGCACTGCTTGAGATAGGCCACTGGTTCGACGTGGTGCTGATTCTCGGCCTGTGCACCCTGTTCTGGCACACCAGCCTGACCGGCATGCTGCTGCTTCTGGCTGTGACCTACTTCATCGAAGTGCTCATCGACAACATCACCGCCCGCATGACGTGGCAGTGGATGCTCAAGGGCGCGCTCGGCGTGGGCCTCGTGCTGTCGATGTTCAACATCCTTTGGCTGTACGTCAGCTAGGCGGAGGCAGAGATGAGTCTCATCAAAGACTGGATCAACAAGGGCCGCCTCAAGTCCCCGTGGGTCGTCCACTTCGACTGTGGTTCGTGCAACGGCTGCGACATTGAAGTGCTCGCCTGCCTTACCCCCGTGTTCGACGTCGAACGCTTCGGCATCATCAACGTGGGCAACCCCAAGCACGCCGACGTACTGCTGGTGACCGGCACGGTCAACCATCGCAACAAGAAGGTGCTCAAGAACATCTACGACCAGATGCCCGACCCCAAGGCCGTCATCGCCATCGGGGCCTGCGGCAGTTCGGGCGGCGTGTTCCGCGAGTGCTACAACGTCGTCGGCGGCGTCGACCAGGTCATCCCCGTCGACGTCTATGTGCCGGGCTGCCCGGCCAAGCCCGAGGCCATCATCGACGGCGTGGTCACCGCGCTTGAGGTGGTCAAGGCCAAGCTTGGTCTCGCCGAGATGCCCAAAGTGACCGTCATCGAGTAGGCAAGCCTCTCACGACGTTAAGACGAGGAAACACCATGCCCAACCATACCGAGATACTGAACGCCAAACCCATCGCCATCGACGCCATCGTCGGCGAGGCCAAGGCGCTCTTCGAGCAGGACTACAGGCTCGTCACCTACTCGGTGGTCGATCTTGGCGACGGCAACGTCGACATCATCTACCACTTCGACAAGGACCTCGAGTTCGTGCACTACCGGCTGACGACCCCCAAGGACCAGCCCATCCCCAGCCTGACGCCGGTGTATTTCGCCGCCCTGCTCATCGAAAACGAGGCCCGTGACCAGTTCGGCCTGACCTTTGACGGTCTGGTGCTCGACTTCAACAGGACCCTCTACCTGGATGACGAGATCACGGGCAGCATGTCCGCCCCGTTCTGCAAGATCTCCACCATCCAGAAGAAGGCATAAGAGGTAGGTCCCATGTCCCGCACCATCATTCCTTTCGGCCCGCAGCATCCGGTTCTGCCGGAGCCCCTGCACCTGAAGCTGGTCGTCGAGGACGAGACCGTGGTCGAAGCCATTCCGGCCCTCGGCTACGTCCACCGCGGCCTCGAGACCCTCGCCTCCATCCGCGACTACAACCAGATGGTCTACGTGGTCGAGCGCGTGTGCGGCATCTGCTCGTGCATCCACGCCATGTGCTACTGCCAGTCGCTCGAGTGCATGATGAACGTCGAAGTGCCCCGTCGCGCCAAGGTCCTGCGCACCATCTGGTCGGAACTGCACCGTATCCACAGCCACCTGCTGTGGCTCGGTCTCTTCGCCGACGGCTTCGGCTTCGAGAGCCTGTTCATGCAGTTCTGGAAAGTGCGCGAGCGCGTCATGGACATCAACGAAGCCACAGCGGGCAACCGCGTGGTCATCTCCACCAACATCGTGGGTGGTGTGCGCCGCGACCTGTCGCCTGAACACCAGAAGTGGATTCTCGACGAGATGAACCACCTCGAACGCGAAATCCGCGCCCTGATGACCACCATCCTCGACGACTACACCGTGTGCAAGCGCACCAAGGGTGTGGGCGTACTCACCGCACAGCAGGCCATCCAGCTTGGTGCCGTCGGCCCCATGCTGCGCGGCAGCGGCGTGGCGCAGGACGCCCGCCAGCTGCAGTACGCGGCCTTCGACGAACTCGACTTCGAACCCATCGCCGTACCCGACGGCGACTCGTGGGCACGCTGCAAGGTGCGCTTCCTCGAAGTGCTCCAGTCGGTAGACCTCGTGCGTCAGGCCATCTCCAAGCTTCCGGACACCGAACTCTCCGTGAAGGTTCCCGGCAAGCCGGAAGGTGAAGTCGTGGCGCGTGTGGAACAGCCGCGTGGCGAGCTCATGTACTACGTCAAGGGTAACGGCTCGAAGCACCTTGAACGTGTACGCATCCGCACTCCCACATTCGCCAACATCCCGCCGCTGCTCGCCATCATGGGCGGTCTGCAACTGGCGGACGTGCCCGTGGCGGTACTGTCCATCGACCCGTGCATCAGCTGCACAGAGCGCTAGCAGCAGGGAGACAACACCATGTACATGCTCAGCAACGTCCTCAAGAACCTGTCGCGCAAGTACGCGACGCGGCTCTATCCGTTCCAGACCCGTCCGGCCTTCGAAGGCTTCCGCGGGCGTCTCGTGAACAAGATCGAAGACTGCATCTTCTGCAAGAGCTGCCAGATAAAGTGCCCCTCGCAGTGCATCACGGTCGACCCCAAGGCCGGCACGTGGGACTGCGACCCCTTCGCCTGCGTCTACTGCTCTGTATGCGTCGATGCCTGCCCCACGCAGTGCCTCTCGATGGTGAACGTGCACCGCGCGCCCGCCCCCGAGAAGTTCGTGGTACAGCTGCAGGGTACGCCCCGCCGCTCGAAGAAGGCCGAAAAGGCCGAGGCGCCTGCGGCCCCTCAGGCTGCCGAGACGGCTTCCGAATAGCGGCAGCTGCACCTGCAACCATGTCTGACAAAGGGGCACGGCGAACGCCGTGCCCCTTCTCATGTTCAGGCTGTCCCCATCGTTGCGGACAAGGCCAGCCCGGTCTTCACTTCATTGCCCTGCACTTCGCTGCCAACGTCTGTCACCGCATGAACGTGACACCAAGGGCACTCGGGCAAGCCACCGACAAGGTGTACTGCCTACGGCCCCCCCAGCACGGGGACTGGTACATGGGCTGGCATATGGCCCGGCGCAAGGCGCGTCAGCAGTCAGGCAGACAGCTGCTCGAAGACAACCCCGTCCGCATCCCGCCGCGGATGTCAGATACCGGCACCAGCCCTGAAGCGTATACGCCGGTCACACAGTCCGAGAAGTCCCAGGACAGGGCAGAGAACCTACGCTGCGGGGATTACAGACGCCGCAACGCCCTGCCATTCACGCACAAGCCATGCGCCTTCGAGTACTGCCGGGGCAGCTTCGATGAAGCACCGCATATCCTCCGTATTCTTGTGCGCCTCCAGCGAGGCACGGTCGGCCCAAAGTTCGACCACCATGAATACGCGCGGATTTCCGGACTGACGCTGCACCTCGTACCGCAGCACTCCGGCATGGTGTGAGGTGGCGGCGGCGAGTCCTGCAAGAAGTTCAGCGGCCTTGGCCTCATGCCCTTCCCTTGCGACGACTTCGGCGGTAATGGCAATCATATCATGATGCATGGCGTTCTCCTGTACTCCGATGGGCTCGCCCCCTGCCGGAGAAGGTTACATGGTTACGCTTCAAGGGTGGATTCGGGACGACATGAAACGTCATGACAGACCAGGCCAACGTCCATGAACACCCGGCGGCTTGGCTGCAGACCGTGGGGCACTTCCGGATATGCCCCGCCCGCACCCGCTTCATGATGTGCAGCCAAAAGACCATCGAAGCAAGAAGGCACCACGCCGATACCGCGTACCCTGCACGAACCTTACAGCAGCCCGCCCCGTGCGCCGTACGCAGGATACCCTTTGCGGGCCTTCAACATGGACGGCGTTCCTTGGTAGCCCATTGCGTCAGGGAGTGCCCACGATAAGGTCCCAGAAAGAAATGCAAACTGGATCATCTTCGTCGGTTCATGCTTTTCACGGGCACGTGCCTGTACCCGACGCCTGCAAGCCCATGGCGTTGTACTTTCGCAGAAGGATGGAAGAACATGGCGGATACGGCGCAACACGCAGGGCATCATGCCCCGCCTGAAGGGCAAGGCCCTTGCGGACGAGACACGAATGAGATTGCCAAGGGCGACGCCACCGGCACAGCGGCAGTCGCCAACGAGGCGGCACCTCAGCCCGATGACGCACCACACCGCCCCCCCGGCCATGCGGCCCTGTTCCTCTCCTTCCTGCGCGTGGGTCTGACGGCCTTCGGAGGCCCCGCCATGTTGCCCCATGTGCGGCGCATGGTCGTTGAACGGCGTCGATGGCTCGATGAAAAATCGTTCAAGGCCACGGTCGCCATCTGTCAGGCCGTACCGGGTGCCACGGTCATGCAGGTATCGGCGCATTGCGGACTGAAGCTACGCGGTGTGCCCGGCATGCTGACAGCCTTCGCAGGCTTCGTACTGCCCGCCTTCGCCATGATCACGACCCTTGCCGCACTGTACTGGCAGAATCATGAACTTCCGGCCTTCCAGCACGCGTTCACGGGCATCAAGGCTGTGACACTCGCCATCATGGTGCATGGCGGCATGGATTTCGCCGTTCGCTATCTCCGGTCGTGGGCCGACAGGGTCATAGCCCTTGCCGTATGCGGACTGGCACTCCTTGAACTGCACCCGCTGCTTCCGCTGGGCCTCGCCGTCGCCGCCGGACTCCTCGTCTACAGGGAGGAGGATGTGCCCGTGCCACAGCCCTGCACCAAGACAGCACAGACGATGCCGGACGCCGGCTGCCCCCGGGAAAGTCGCAACTTCAGGAAGGGTGCGATACGACTGACGGCGGGTCTTGCACTCACGCTGACGTTCCTCGTGGTGCTGGCGCTCGCTGCACCACGGCTGTATGAGCTAGCCGTCTCCATGATGCGTACCGACCTCGTGGCCTTCGGCGGTGCGCTGGCATCGCTGCCCGTCATGCGACACGAGGTGGTGGAATTGCGGGGCTGGATGCCCGATTCGGCCTTTCTCGACGGCATCGCCATCGGGCAGGTAACTCCCGGCCCCATCATCATGGCATCGGCCTTCATCGGATGGCGGGTCGACCAGCTTCTCGGTGCCGTCATCGCCGCGGTGTCCATCTTCACCCCGTCACTGCTCTTCCTGCTGACGGCGGATACGCTGGTGTCTCTGGTCGAACGCTCCCGGTTGTATCACCGCGGCGTACGCGCCAGCCTCGCCGCCCTTTCGGGGCTTCTGTTCTCACTGCTGGTCGCCGTGGTCCGCTCACTGCCTCCCGAACCACTCCCGGCGCTCCTTGCCATAGGAGGTTTCGTGGCGCTGTGGCGCAAGGTCGACCCCGGCATCGTCGTGATAGGGGCGGCTGCCATCTCGGTGCTTTCCGCGTTGCTCTGACCTGCATCGGCAGGGTCTTGCAAACGACGCTGGAACCGACGGGGCGAGGCGAAGAGCATCTGCCGCTGACGGGGCAAGAGACGCGCAGCGCAGACCGCCTATGCAGGACAGCCTGACAGACGGCAGAGGACAACGCCCCTGCCCGGTGCAAGGCGACAGGCATCCACCATCAGCCGCAACAGGACGCGGGCAGGACTCAGGCAGGATTCAGGCTGCGTGGGCAGACTTGCCCGAGGGGACGCCAGAGGCGGGAAGGGACGCCAGACGGGCGTCCAGCGGAAAGCGCAGTTCGCGGTCGACCGTAAGGAAGGCCAGCGGCGTAGCGCACCGGCAGGCTGTACGGGCCGTATCGAGGGCCTCGCTGCCTATGGGGTCGATATCAAGCACGGCGGAACCGTAGGGGTCACGCAAGACGTCCACCACGGCACGCGCGCTGATGTCGAGCATCATGCCGAGGTAGGCACGGTCGGCCGCGTGGGGCATCATCCTGTGCACGATGCGCAGGGAACGCCGGAACGACTGACGCCCCGCCACCGCCACGCTACCGCGGAACAGCTGCTTCTTGAGACGGAACGGCAAGGCGGCCTTGTCCGTGGCACGCAACAGGGCGCTATCGGCTTCGGACATGGCATCGAAGAGCCTGTACGAGGCACCGTCCCACTCCACAAGCCTGTCAGCCTGCATCTCGATGTAGACATGCGAGAACTTGCCGCTGCCGGGTGTGCCGGGCAGCAGGTTGGGCACGTAGTGGTTATGGGCCACGGTGTCCGCAGCGAGGTGGGCGAGATAGCCCGCCGCATAGGCACGCAACTCGGGCGTGTCGGCTTCGTCCAGCAGGGCGTGCGCCGTCGACCAGTTATGGCTGTGCCCCGGCTTCACCCTGCACCCCTTGCCGATGAAGATATCGGCGGAAAGCGAACCGTAGCGGAAGGCGGCGGGATGGGCCCCCACCACCTGTGCGAGGGCGGCGGGCAGCAGGGGCAGATGGTCGAGAAGCCACGAGGCCGTAGCCATGTGGATACCCGGCCCCCAGGCGAGTGCGTCTCCGGGCAGGAGCAGCACCATGAGCATGGCAAGGAACAAGGGGAAACGAAGCATCAGCGGGGATACCTCTTCAGGCTTGACGTCTGCGACACGAGGTGTCGCGCGACCCCCTACATACGCACGGCGCAGAGGCTGTCAAGCCCCGACGCAACATGCCGCCAGACAAGGTCATTTCATGGCATTTTCCGGCATGTCCCGGACAGGGATCGCCACCATGCGCCCATGCCTCCCCGTCTGCTCACAGATACGGAGAGAAGAGCCAGAACAGGGCATCCCGCACCCGCGTGGCGAAGGGTCTACTGGCCAGCATACTGGCCTGAACCTCTTCGCTCATGCGCCGCACCGTGTCGAAATGCCTGTTCAACTGCCGCACGACGCTGGTGTCGAAGACCTCCACCGTCAATTCGAAGTTGAGCCGCAGACTGCGCGTGTCGATGTTGGCCGACCCGACCTGCGCATAGTAGCCGTCGACCAGCAACAGCTTGGAATGCGAGAAGGGCGGCGGCTGGTAGAAGACGCGCACCCCGCTGTCCACAAGGCTTTCCAGCAGGTGTCGTGTGGCCCAGTGCACGAAGGGAAGGTTGTTGCGGGCAGGCAGCATGACGCGCACATCGACCCCGCGCAGGGCCGCTGCCCGCAGGGCGCTGATGATCTCACGCGACGGCAGGAAGTACGGGGTCACGATGCGCACCGAGCGCGAGGCGCTGGAGATGATGCCGCATAGCAGGTCGTGCAGACGTTCTGCGCGGTCGCCCGGCCCTTCGAGCACCGTACGACAGAGCGAATCGCCACAGGGTTCATCGTGAACCGGGGCCGTCAGGGCATAGTCTCCCGTGAGGAAACCCCAGTCACGCAGGAAGACCTCCTGCAACTGTGCCACGATGGGGCCCGTGAACAGGAAATGCACATCCTGCACACGGCGCGGATTGTCGGTGGCCATGAGGTGATGGTCACCCACGTTCATGCCGCCCGTGAAACCGACATGCCCGTCGCAGACCAGCACCTTGCGGTGGTTGCGCAGGTTCACGGAAAGCTGCGGTGGCAACAGGTGCGGCGGCAGGAATCTCTCGACGCGCACTCCGCGACGCTTCAGACGCGACCACGCCCTCGGCCACGAATAGAGTCCCCCCACACCGTCGATGATGACCCGGACGTCGACCCCGCGTTCAGCCGCATCGGCGAGGGAATCCACGAACTGTTCGCCTATGCGCCGGCCACCGAAGATGTACGTGGTGAGAAAGACACTGTGTTCGGCCTTGTCGATGGCCTCGACCATGGCGGGATAGGCGTCTTCGCCATTATACAGCGGACGCACGGTATTGCCCCCCGCAAGGGGTCTTCCGGTGACCATGCGTCCGACACGTGCCAGGGCGCGAAACCGTGGGGGTATGTAGGTATCCGAAACGGTACCCGGCGGGTCGTCCTCTTCCGGCCCTCCATGCAACCTCTCACCCTGACGACGCCTCCTGTTCTCCGTGGCTGCCAGAAGCTGGGCCGCACGGCTATGGACGCGGTTGATGCCGAAGATGAAATAGAAGAAGGGGCCAGCCAATGGGAACGTGAGGCTCACGGCAATCCAGCCGAGGGCCGAACGCGGGTCGCGCTTGGTGAGCAGGGCATGCAGCGCAGCGACCACAGATGGCGCGTAGGAGATGGGCAGCAGTATCCAGTGCAGCGTGGTCATGGCATTCCGGTGTCGGTGATGGCTTCTCCCGTTCCGTTCCGCAATCGTCCAGAGTCCGGTGGCGCAGGTTCACCCTGCGCACCTCTCGTCCTCGTCATATGGAGAGGGGCGGCACGGACGCAAGACCGACCATGCCGCCCGTCGATTTCCTGCTATCGCGCGACCAGTACCGGAACGGTGCTCTGGTGCAGCACCCCGTGGGCGACGCTGCCCATGACCATTCCCTCGAAGTCGGTCAGCCCCCGCGACCCCATGACGATGAGGTCGCACGCCTCCCTCTCGCAGACGGAGAGAATGGCCTGCACCGGCGCACCGGCGACCACATGTTCCACATAGGGCACACCCGCACCGGAAAGTGCGGTCCTGTATGGCTCGAGCAATGCGTCGGCCTCGGTCACGCATTCCTTCATGAGTTGCTCTCGTGCCTCACCACCTATCAGTGCCGGGATATCACCGTAACTGTGCACAAGCACGACTGTGGAGCCCCCTTCGGCCAGGGCCAGGGCATGTCGCAACGCCAGTCGGGCATGTTCGGAGCCGTCGACGGGAAGCAGTATCTTCGAAAACGACATCGGCACCTCCATAGGTGTTCTGCTCCCCTGCAGGGGCAGCATGAGGTTCACTGATTCTGGCGCATAGTTGCACGTTGCCACACGCAAGGCAAGCCCGTGCCTGTCAGGTATGCCGAAGTGGTTGCGCAGGAGCACAGTTCGCATATACTCGGAAATTGATGTTCCCTAACGGAGGCCACATGCGACTTTCCCCCGAAGGCAGCCAGTCACCTCGCACGCTTCAGACGGCAGAAGCCACCAACTTCGCTGTCTTGCGCGTGGGCGTCGACGGCGTGGTACGACACGCCGACGCCAGCGGGGAGGCCCTCCTCGGAGAGGTGTGCGGCGTACGCCTCGAGACAGTGCTGCAGACGACGCCCCGCACCCCCGTCCCTCCATGGTCGGGCAATGCCCTCCTGCTGTGCCGCGAGGGGCCGACAGCGTGCAGGGCAACGTTCACCTCGCTTCCCGGCGAGGATGGTCTTCTGGTATGCCTAGACCTCACGCCCCCTTCTGCAGACACGTTGCTCTCACTCCGTCATAGCGGTCTGCCCGTAGCCCTGCGTGACGCAGACTCCATCTTCCGCTTCGTCAGCCCCGCCTTCGCGGCGCTCTTCGGCATCCCCGAACGTGCATTCCGTAACGCCCCGCCCGAAAGCGTGCTCCCCAAGAGCAGCGCCAGAGCACTACGGCAGGCGGACAGGGCCACGCTCTTGCGTATGGAGGCCCACGCGCACACCATCCCCCTCTCCGCAGAGGAACAACCCGTGCGGTGCACCTCAATCCCCCTGCCGCGAACGGCATGGGGAACAGCGGTCCTGTCAATAGCCCTCCACACGGATGACGACACCTTCGCGCCCGATGTCGACCCGGCAGCGGGCATGGGGCCTTACGCCCCGTGGCAGATTCTGCTGGATGAGATGCCGGGACTGCTCGCCCTCACGGACTTCGAGGGGCGGGTCCAGTTGCTCAACAAGGCGGGGCACACCCTCTTGCGCCTTCCGGACGGCATCGCACGCGGCAGGCACCGTGCCGAACTCCTGCCCGAACGCATCGCCGCGCTGCTGGCGGCCGACAATGAACGGATGCAGCGTGAAGGCACCCCGTCACAACTGGAAGTCACCCTGCCGCGGTACGGACACGATGGCAGCGACAGGACGTTCCTCGTGCAACGTTTCCCGGTTCGCGACCATTCCGGAGGCATGCAAGGGGTCGGCACGGTCGCCATGGAAATCTCCGCCCTCAAGAACACCGAGGCGGGACTGCGCCAGCGACTCACCAACATCGAGGCCATGGTCGCGACCCGCACGGAAGAACTGCGTGTGGCCAACGAGGCACTCCACCGCTCCTCCACACGCTTCCGCGCCCTCTTCGACTACGCGCCCGACGGACTGCTACTCCAGCGGGACGACGGGACCCTGCTCGATTGCAACCGCATGGCCGAAGCCACCCTCGGGCTGTCGCGCCATGAACTGCTGGCCCTGAAAGCCCGCGACATATGCCGGGAAGGGCACGCCCTGCCCGTCCCGGAGAGTGAAGACACCCCGCTGCGCACCCGTACAGAGCTTCTCCGCGGGGGCGTAGCGTTCCCTGCTGAAGTCAGCGTCCGTTCTCTGGACATCGAGGGAGAGCGCACCCTTCTCGTCGCACTCCGCGACATCTCGTCGCGGATTCACACTGAGCACCGCCTCAACCTCTTCGAACTCGTCTTCCGCAATGCGCTTGAGGGCATCCTCATCACCGACGCCTCGGGCGCCATCCTCGCCGTCAACCCGGCATTCACCACCATCACCGGCTGGAACGAACGCGACGCCGTGGGGCGCAACCCGCGCATCCTCAAATCCAACAGGCATGACCGCGGATTCTACGAACGCCTGTGGCACTCGCTACATGAACGCGGCGCATGGGAAGGCGAGATATGGAACCGCCGCATCAACGGCGAGAACTACCCTGAATGGCTCAGCATCAGTGCCATCCGCGACGAGTCGGGCGCCACGACCAACTATGTGGCCCTCTTCCACGACATCTCGGACCTCAAGGCCAAGGAGGCGCAGATACGCTATCAGGGGATGCACGACGCCCTCACCGGACTTCCCAACCGTGCGTTGCTGCTGGAACGTCTGGCAGGCGAACTCAAGGAGGGACAGGGCACGGGCAGGCTATGCGGGCTGCTGTACATCGACATCGACAACTTCAAGACCATCAACGACAGCCTCGGGCATGAGGCCGGTGACAAGTTCATTGCCGAGGTGGCAGAGCATCTCACCCTGCTCATCCGTCCCGAGGACACCCTCTCGCGGCTTGGGGGCGACGAGTATGTCATCCTTGTGGCCAACCCCGGTGAAGAACGGGAGGTCGTGCTCGTGGCCGAGCGCATCCTGCATCACTTCTCGCAACCTATCGCACTGCTCGACAGGGAACTCCATGTCGGGCTCAGCATCGGCATCGCCATCCATCCCGCCGACGGCAAGGGGCCGGACGAACTGCTCACCAACGCCGACCTCGCCATGTATCGCGCCAAGGCGCAGGGCAAGAACACCTATGAGCGGTTCTCGCCCCACCTCCACGACAGGATACGCAGCCGCATGGAACTCGAGGGACGATTGCGCCACGCCTTGCGTCATGGCGAAATCGTGCCGCACTTCCAGCCCCGTGTGGACCTCGCCACCGGGCGCATCGTGGGGGCCGAGGCACTGGCCCGGTGGACACTGCCCGATGGGACACGCATCTCGCCCGGCGAGTTCATTCCCGTAGCCGAAGACCTTGGCCTCATCTTCGACCTCGGCGAACACATGCTTCGCAGTTCACTCGCCTTCACCCGCGCACTCATGGATGAAGGACTGCCCGACATCACCATGGCGGTGAACCTGTCACTGGTGCAATGCCGCCACGCAGACCTTGTGGGGCGAGTGCTGGCTGCGCTTCGTGATACGGGCGTCCCGCCCGAGCGCCTCGAACTCGAAATCACGGAGAGCGCCATCATGTCGGATGTGACGCGCACCCTGCGCCGACTCGACCGGCTGGCGGCCCTCGGCATCACGCTCGCCGTCGACGACTTCGGCACGGGGTATTCCTCGCTGTACCACCTCAAGCACATGCCCCTGCACACCCTGAAGATAGACCAGAGTTTCGTGCGCGACCTGCCCCACGTGGCCGGAAGCCGCACCATCGCCCTGACCATGCTCGCCATGGCACGCAATCTCGACCTCGACGTCATCGCCGAAGGCGTGGAGACCGGTGCGCAGATGCACTTCCTGCGTGACCATGGCTGCCGTGTTGTGCAGGGCTTTCTCTTCAGTCCCGCCGTACCCGGAGACCGGCTGTTCGACCTGCTGCGCCGGGGCGTCTGCTTCGACGTCAATGTCGCGCCCGGCGAACTTTCATTCGACCATCCCTGACAGCCGCCAGCGTTACGCAGACGCGGTGCCGCAATCTGCGACACTGGCAGTAGGTAACGCCGATGCGCCAGTCAGAAGCGTTCCTCTGGAACGCCCACCGGGTTGCATCGGCCGGTATCGCTCTCACGGGGATGCGAACGCAATGAGCCCCTGAAACGCAACATCCCCCATGCGAAGAACCGCACGGGGGATGTTCCTTCCATTCCGGGGGCCACGCCCGACGAGGTCCGGCGAGGCGTGCTGCAAGCCATCGCGCAGGGAATCACCCCGAAGCCGCGCGACCTCAGAAGCGTACGAAGCGGCCTGTCATCGGGCCATGCGCTGGATGATGCCCATGATGTCGTAGACCAGCCGTGCTGCCGCGAAATCGGCGGCGTGCCATCCTGCGATGGGGGCGAGTTCAACGACATCGAAACCGAGCACCCTGCGTCCGGACACGGAACGTTCCACCAGCCGCAGGGCATCATACCAGCCAAGCCCACCCGGCACGGGCGTTCCCGTGGCGGGCATGATGGAAGGGTCGAGGCCGTCCACATCGAAAGTCACATAGACACTTTCCGGAAAGTCATCGGGAAGCGGTCGTGCAGGCACGCCTGAACGGGCCAGTTGCGCCGCATCCCAGTGCGTCACCCCGGCTTCACGCCGGAAAGCCACCTCTTCCGTGCACAAGGCGCGCACGCCGTACTGCACAAGCGGTAGCCCAAGGTCGGACACGGCACGCCGCATCACGCTGGCGTGACTCCACCGCGACCCCTCGTAGCTGTCGCGCAAGTCGGCATGGGCATCGAACTGCACCACCCCGAATCGGCCGAACCGTTCACGCAGGGCCGCAAGTGCCCCATAGGTGACGGTGTGCTCACCACCCAGCAGGACAGGCGTCCCCCCCGCATCAAGAACGCTTCGGGTCGCTCGGGAGATGCGGTCGAGAACCGCCTCGGCGTCGCCCGTGCAGTCCACGGGGGGGTGCGTGTGGATGCCCTGCGCCGCCGGGATGGATAACCCGTCCCACAACTCAAGCTGGTCAGAGGCGTCGAGGATGGCGTCAGGCCCTGCGGCCGTTCCCCCTCCATACGAGACAGAGGCTTCGAAAGGCGCGGGGATGACATGGAACCGGGCCTCTTCCGGCGCGATATCGTCCAGTTCGGAAGCCAGAAAACGCTTGTGCGGCGAGTCTGTCATGGATGTTCCTTCAGCGGCGCAGGTGTTCACGCGCCTTGATGTCGAGATAGGGGATGAGACCGAACAGCCGCCGCAACGCCACCACCACCGAAGTCGCCCCCGGTGCCGGTTCAAGCCGGGCGTCCACCCAGAGCACCAGCCCGTCACGTTCAGTCCGTTGCATGTCGCGGGGCATCTTGCCCGCCACGGGTTCTCCCACGCTCACGGCGGGGAGGCTCGATACCGAGCCGCACCCCGCTCAGCCGCAACCGGCCTGCAGACGTTGCCAGAGGCTGACCACGCCGCCACGCCTTGCGATGTACTCCCGTGCCTCGGGGGATACCTCCACAGACGGCGGAGTGCCCGGCGGGGGTGCCACCGACGCAACGGGCCTTCTCTTCGGGTCGCACTGGCCGCACATGGGTGCCTCCTTGAACGTTGAATGGACGCCGCGTCACCTGCCTATGACAGCCTGTCGCGGAAGGTCTCGTAGCCGAAGGTCCTCACCACCTCGCGCTTGCCGGAAGATGCACGGTAGAGCGCGATGGCCGGAAGCTGCAAGCCGTTGAAGGTGGTCGTCTTGACCATGCTGTAGATGGCCATGTCCAGAAACGCCAGCCTGTCTCCGGGTCGCAGGGGCCTATCGAACGAATAGTCACCCACCACGTCACCGGCAAGGCATGACTTGCCAGCAAGACGGCATGTCCACGCCTTCTCGTCAGGCAGCCCCGACCCTATGCAACCGGGGCGGTAGGGCATCTCCAGCACGTCGGGCATGTGCGCCGCAGCCGAGGTGTCGAGAATCACCACGGGCACATCGGCCTGTACCACGTCGAGGACGCTGCACAGCAGCACCCCGGCATCCAGCGCCACGGCCTCGCCGGGTTCGATGTACACCTGCACGCCGTACCTGTCGCGGATACGCTCGATGCAGCGGCAGAGCAGGTCGAGGTCGTACCCCTCGCGGGTGATGTGGTGCCCGCCGCCGAAGTTCACCCAGCGCATGCCCTCAAGGTATCTGCCGAATTTCGACTCGAAGGCATCCAGCGTCCGCGACAGTGCGCCCGCGTCCTGTTCGCACAGGGTGTGGAAATGCAATCCGGTGATGCCCTCGAGCGATTGCGGCTCGAAATGACGCTCGCGCACACCGAGACGCGACCCCGGTGAACAGGGGTTGTATATGGCCACGGCCCCTTCCGAATGCTCCGGGTTGACCCGGATGCCGCACTCGATATGCCTGCCGGAGGCCTCGACCACGGGGCGGTACCGCCGCCACTGCGCGAAGGAATTGAAGACGATATGGTCGGCGATGGTGACGAGTTCGGCCATGTCGTCCTCGCTGTACCCTGCGGCGAAGGCGTGCACCTCGCCGCCGAAGGTCTCGCGCCCGAGGCGCGCCTCATGCGGTGAACTGGCGCAGGTGCCGTGCAGCACGCCGCCCTGGGCACGACTCAGCAGCGGAAAGGTGCTCCAGGCGGCGAAGCCCTTCAGGGCCAGTAGCACGCGGGCACCCGTGCGACGCTGCACCTCGTCGAGGATGGCGGCGTTGGCCACCAGCCTGTCCTCGTCGATGACGAAACAGGGGGAGGGGAACCGCGCGGGGTCGAGCGCGGCGAGATAGCGTTCATCCATCATGGGAGGTCTCCATAGGGGTAAGCCGGACAGCATCCACGGGAAGCTTGCCACTGTGCAGGAGGTTGTGCGCGGACGACACGGGGCAACCGACGGGCACTGACGGTGAAGACTGCGCCACGGCGTGGTCGGGCGCACCGGGACGGCACGAAACCCGGAATACGTCCACTGCGTCGATCAATCCTGACGCTTGCGGATACGGCACATCCGTTTACGGCAGGGACGCGACGACATTCGAGAAGACGGGGGTCGCACTCTCGCGGCCCCCGTCCCGTGTCAGACTATTTCTCGACGACGACCCACGGCAGCCCGTGAAGGTTCAGCTTCTCCATGAACGGGTCGGGGTCCATCTGTTCCATGTTGAACACGCCCTGCCCTGTCCACTTGCCGGTGAGCATCATCATGGCCCCTATCATGGCGGGTACGCCCGTCGTGTAGGAGATGGCCTGCGAACCCACTTCGCGGTAGCACGCCTCGTGGTCGCAGATGTTGTAGATGTAGGCGGTCTTCTCCTTGCCGTCCTTCACGCCCTGCATGAGGCAACCTATGCAGGTACGACCCTTGGTGCGCGGCCCCAGCGAGGCGGGGTCGGGCAGCAGCGAACGCAGGAACTGGATGGGCACGATCTTCTGCCCGTTGTGTTCCACCTCGTCGATGCGGGTCATGCCCACGTTCTCGAGCACCTTGAGGTGGTTCAGGTAGTTGTCGGAGAAGGTCATCCAGAACCGGGCGCGCTTCAGCCCCTTGAGGTTCTGCACCAGCGACTCCAGTTCCTCGTGGTACATGAGGAAGCACTTCTTCGGGCCGATGCCCTCGGGGAAGTCGTAGTTCATGGCCCACGAAAGCGGGTCGGTCTCGACCCACTCACCGCGTTCCCAGTACCTGCCGCGGGCCGTGACCTCACGGATGTTGATCTCGGGATTGAAGTTGGTGGCGAAGGGGTGCCCGTGGTCGCCCGCGTTGCAGTCGATGATGTCCAGCACATGGATTTCGTCGAACAGGTGCTTCTGGGCATAGGCGCAGAAGACGTTGGTCACGCCGGGGTCGAAGCCGCTGCCCAGAAGGGCCATGAGGCCCTTCTCACGGAAACGCTCCTGATAGGCCCACTGCCATTTGTATTCGAACTTGGCCTCGTCCAGCGGCTCGTAGTTGGCCGTGTCGAGGTAATGGACTCCGGTCTCGAGGCAGGCGTCCATGATGGTGAGGTCCTGATAGGGCAGCGCGAGGTTGAGCACCATCGCGGGCTTGCAGGCCTTGATCAGCGCCACCAGTTCGGGGACGTTGTCGGCATCGACCTGCGCCGTCTCGATGGTACGCCCCGTGCGGGCCTTGATGTCGGCGGCGATGGCGTCGCACTTCGACTTCGTGCGGCTCGCCAGCACGATTTCAGAGAACACGTCCGCGACCTGCGCGCACTTGTGGGCGACCACGCCACCCACGCCACCGGCACCGATGATGAGAACCTTCGCCATAGCGCATCTCCTTTGCGGCACACATGCCCCCGGAGAGGGGCGACTTGCCGCCATATGATCCTGTCACGGGGCCGGACGCAACACGCCGGCCCATGTCACACGTCACCTTGCTTCTGTTCCGGGACCATCAGGACGAGAAGCCCGGACACAGCATACACGACACCCCTGCACGACGCACGCATGATGCACCGGGCCGGGAATCACCGGGTAGGGGCACACCCCGCCTGCGGCGGGCGCGCCCCTTTCCGTTACCGTTCGAAGTAGGTGTAGCCGCGGAGTCCGTCTTCGTAGGCCTGCATCACCCGGAAACGGTCGGAGGCGGTGATGCGCCCTTCGCGCACCGCACGTTCGGCCAGTTCGCGGATGTCCTCGTATATCCTGCGAGGATCATACTCCACGTAGGAGAGGATGTCGGCCACGGAGTCGCCGCGTATCTCGCGGACGAACTCGTAGGTGCCGTCCTCATGCACGCGCACGCTGACCACGTTGGTGTCGCCAAGCAGGTTGTGCAGGTCGCCCAGCGTCTCCTGATAGGCCCCCACGAGAAAGACGCCGAGGTAGTATTCCTCGCCATCACGCAGGGGATGCAGGTCGAGGGTTCCCTTCATGCCCTGCGGGTCGATGAAGTGGTCGATACGGCCATCGCTGTCGCAGGTGATGTCCGAAAGGATGCCCTGCCGTGACGGCAGTTCCTGCAACCTGTGCACGGGCATGACGGGGAAAAGCTGGTCGATGGCCCACGAGTCGGGCAGCGACTGGAACACGCTGAAGTTGCCGTAGTAGATGTCGGCGAGGGCCACGTCGATCTCGGCAAGGTCCTTGGGCACGTGCTTGAGCTTCTGCTTCTCCTGCGCGATGCGCTTCATGATGGCCCAGAACAGCCGCTCGGAGAGCGTACGCTGCCGCAGGGTCACCTGCCCTGTCAGGAAGAGCTGCCGCACGGCGTCGCGGTAGTAGAGCGCGTCGTTGTAGCACTCCTGCAGGTTGCGCAGGGTCATGCCCGCAAGCACCTCGCGCATGTTGCGCACGGGTTCGGGCGTGTCTTCGGGCAGGGCGTCGGGCAGGTTGCCTATCTCCACGCGGCTCACATCGAGGATGTTGAAGAGCAGCATGGAATAGTAGGCCACGGTGGCCCGCCCCGACTCGGTGACGATATGGGGATGGGGGATGTTCTGCTCGTCGAGGGTGGTCATGACCGCCTCGACGATGTCGGCGCAGTATTCGTCGAGCGTGTAGTTACGGCTGCTGACGAAGTTGGTGTGCGAACCGTCGTAGTCGACGGCGAGACCGCCGCCGAGGTCGAGGAAGCCCATGGCCGCCCCTTCCTGCACGAGGCCCGCATAGATGCGGCAAGCCTCCATGACGGCGGCGCGGATGTCGCGGATGTTGGGCACCTGCGACCCGAGATGGTAGTGCAGCAGCTTGAAGCAGTCGAGCATGCCCTTTTCCTTGAGCCTGTCCACCACGTCCACAATCTGCGACGTGGTGAGGCCGAAGGTCGAACGCTCGCCGCCCGAATCGGTCCAGTGCCCGCCCGCCTTGACGGAAAGCTTGGCCCGGACGCCGATGATGGGCTTCACGCCGAGCGCCTCGCCCCTTTCGAGGATGAGGTCGAGTTCGCCCGGCATCTCCAGTACGAAGATGCACATGAAGCCGAGACGCACCGCATGCAGGCCGAGGTCGATGAACTCCTCGTCCTTGTAGCCGTTGCACACGAGGCACGCCTCGCGGTCGCGCAGTTGCGAGACGGCGGCGATGAGCTCGGCCTTGCTGCCCACCTCGAGACCGTGGTGGTAGTGCGAACCGAACTGGGCGATCTTCTCGACCACCTGCTGCTGCTGATTGACCTTGATGGGAAAGATGCCCCGGTATTCGCCCTTGTAGCCGAGCGAGCCGATGGCGTTGCGAAAGGATGTGTGAAGACTGGTGATCTGGGAATCGAGGATGTTCTCGATGCGCAGGAGCACCGGCATGTCGTAGCCGCGCTCCCGCATGCCCCCGATGATCTCGGGAATGCTTACGGCAGGACCGCGGTTATGACCGAAGGGGTATACGACGACATCGCCGTTCTGTGCGACATCGAAGTATCCCGCACCCCAGTTGCGGATACCATAGAGTTCAGCGGAGTCTTCGACACCCCACTGCTGCAACGTACGGTTTCTTGCCAATTCTCGAACCTCATACAAACCCCGATTACAGGTTCCTCTAGAGTGGCGTACCACACGCACGCCACCGCCCCGGCCTGAACCACACGCGAGTCTTCATGCACGGGTGTGGAGTGGCACCTTCTATGTATGATGCCCCCCCTTGTCAACGACCATCCAGAAGGTGATTTCGAGGCGAAGCCCCCTCGCGCCATCATTCAGGATAGCACCAGCCGCCACCAGCCGCTTACCTGCGCCCTTCATGGGTCGCAGGTTCCGTCAATACAGCGGAAAAAGCGTAATCACCCCGCCCCAGTGCGGGGAGAGGCGGGCACCGGCAACGGGTGTCATCGAGACATGCCCCATTCTGGGGTCGCTGGCATCACGCATCCCCCACCTAGAAGTAGGGCATTCACCCATTTTGAAGGTAGGAGACACATTATCCCCGCCTTGTCACTGACAGTCGACAACTTTTATGTATAGAAATGATTGTTTGACCGATATCGGCAAAGCTCGTTCAGCAGCATGCGCCCAGGGGGGGATCATGCGCCCTGACACCAGTCCGCCATAGATGGCGTTCGCACATCGAACAGCACCCTCATGCGCACCCTCATCGACCGGGTCTTCAGCAACGGGCTGTCCCATGCCCCGCAGCCTGAAGCCATACACCACGTCGGCGTGGCCAACATGTTCAACGCCGTCACCATGGTCTTCTGCCTGTCTCTTGCCTTCTTCGACTGGATGCAGGGATACGGCGGCATGGCCCTGCTGTTGTGCGGCATCGCCGCCCTTGCCCTCTTCTCCATGCTCCATCTCGGCAGAACAGGAAAGCGAAGCAATATCAACCTTCTGCTTGCCCTTGCCCTCATCGGCGTCGACTGGTGGCTCATGGCCACGGGTGGCGTCGCCGGTATGGGGCACCTGTGGGTCTTCTCGCTGCCACCGTTGCTGCTCTTCACCTTCGGGTTGCGGCGCGGCGGCATGCTCGTGGCACTGCTGGTCTTCGGTATCATCTGTATCCTGTACGGCCCTGAAGAACTCAGTCCCTTCGAGTATGGTGACAGCTTCGCCCCGCGCTACCTGCTGGCCCTGACCGCCAGCATCTCCCTCGTATCGGTCGCCGAAGCCGCCCGGCGGCACTCCGAACGCAGACTGCTGGCCCTCACCCACCAGTTGGCCTTCTGCGCACGTTCCGACCCTCTCACAGGGCTTGCGAACCGAAGGTCACTCTGCGAACGTTTCGAACAGGAGCGGCAACGTTCCCTGCGAAACAACACGCCCCTGTCACTGATCCTCTGTGATATAGACCACTTCAAGACCATCAACGACACGCACGGGCACGAATGCGGCGACTATGTCCTGCGCAAACTGGCCGATATGCTGCGGACGAACATGCGTGCGCAGGATACCGTCTGTCGCTGGGGCGGTGAAGAATTCCTTCTGCTGCTGCCCGATACCGACGAGAAAGGGGCGACCCGTCTGGCCGAAAAACTGCGGACCCTCACGGAATCGTACCCGTTCTCGTACCACGGCATCCCCATCAGGGTGACGCTGTGCTTCGGGGTGCACCAATGCTCCCGCGAAGGACACACCGACTACCACATCCGCAAGGCCGACCGTAAACTCTACATGGCCAAGGAACAGGGGCGCAACCGCGTCGTCTCGGGAGACATCCCCGACATCCTGCTTCCACCCGGCTACATCGAAGAGGCCGACTGACGACACCTGCGGGCGCCCCATGCCCCACAGTCGCCCCCCTCCTCACCCCGCACACCCGGTACGATTTCGCAGACGGAAAAGGGCCGCCCCAAGGGGCGACCCTCCATGAACGCCGTCACGGCGCGATGCGTCTCGGCGATGGTTGCTCACGCGTTGCGGGCTTGCCCCGCCGCCGCGCGCACCGGGCTAAAAGACATCAGGACACCTGTTGCGCAGCCTCCTGCTGTTGCCGACAGCCTCGGACGGCGCCTCGCCTACGCGGCGGGAATGCCTTCGCTGACAAGTTCGAACAGCGTGCGTACGGCGAAACCCGTTCCACCGCCCGGGCACAGGGCCGACTTCTTGGCGGTGAAGGCAGGCCCGGCGATGTCGAGATGCGCCCAGCGCACGCCATCGTCGATGAACTGGCGCAGGAAAAGCGCCGCGTTCACAGCACCCCCTTCGCGCGGCCCCACGTTGGCGAGGTCGGCCACATCGCTCTTGAGGTTCTCGGCATACGACTTCCACAGCGGCAAGGGCCAGAAGAGGTCGCCCACGGTCTCGCCGCGCGAGGCGATGGCATCGGCAAGGGCCGCGTCGTCGCAGAAGAGTCCGGCGACTTCGGTCCCGAGTGCCACGACGCACGCCCCGGTGAGCGTGGCAAGGTCGACAAGGGCCTCGGGCTGCCAGCGGCGCTGCGCGTAGGTGAGCGCGTCGCACAGCAGAAGCCTGCCCTCGGCGTCGGTGTTGAGAATCTCCACCGTCTTGCCCGAAAGGGTGGTGACCACGTCACCGGGGCGCGTGGCCCGGCCGTCGGGCATGTTCTCGGTGCACGGCAGCACACCCACCACGCGACGAGGCAGGTCGCGCTCGCCCAGCGCGGCGAAAAGACCGAGAATGGCAGCGGCCCCGGCCATGTCGCCCTTCATCTCATGCATCTTCGCAGCGGGCTTGAGGCTGATGCCGCCGGTATCGAAGGTGACGCCCTTGCCCACGAAGACCAGCGGCTGCTGTTCTTCGGTTCCGGCGGGGGCATGTTCGATGACGATGAGTCTTGCCTCCTCTTCCGCACCGCGGAAGACCGAAGCAAAGGCCCCCATCCCCATGGATGACAGTTCGTCACGGCCCAGCACCTCGACCCGGAAGCCATGCTTCCTGCCAAGGGCCTCAGCTTCCGAAGCAAGGAACGCGGGCGTTACGATGTTGGCAGGCCCGTTGACGAGGTCGCGGGCGACCCCCATGCCCAAGGCGACCGCCTCGCCCTTGCGGGCGGCACCGTGCAGGTCGTCGGGGACGTTCTTGCCCTCGCACAGGAGTGCCAGCCAGCGCGGGTCTTCCGCCCTCTCGTCGTCCTTCACCGTGCGGAAGCGGTCGTAGCGGTACAGACCGAGAAGGGCACCGCACACCACCTCTTCGGCCACCCGCAGGGCGTCATGCCCCGTGGGGGCCATGCGCCCCAACTGTGCCGCGACCACACCGACGTTCTCGACACGCAGGTCGCGACAACGGCGGATGCCTGCGGCTGCGGCAAGGCGGATACGCTCAAGCGTGCAATCCTCCCGCTTGCCAAGCCCCACCGCGACCACGCGCGGGATGTCGAACGCGGGCGGGCCGTGCAGCACGGCCACTTCATCCTTCGCGGCCCTGAAGTCGTTGCCCGCCGGGGCGATGGTCAGCCACGGCGCGGCCTCCACCAATTGGCTGTCGACCTCGGCAAGCGGTTCGTCCTTGAACACGAAAACCATGACGGCCCCGGCACGCCATGCGGCGTGCCCTCCGGCCTGAAAACGGATGTCCACCTTATCCTCCGCAAATGGGCACCGCTCGCATCCGGCAGGATGCAAGACGTCCCGTGGCTAGAAATCCAGCCCGTAGCTGTCGATGAAGGCCCCGATGCGTGCGCGGGCTGCCTTCATGCGCTCGCGCAGTTCGACCCGGTAGGCGTCGAGGTCGATGACGCGGCGCGCCACGCCCGTACGCATGGCGGCCTCGGCCACCGCGGGGGCGACCCACTCGATGACACGCGGGTCGAGGGCCTTGGGGATGATGTAGTCCACGCCGAACGAAGCCGATGCAAGACCATAGGGGGCCAGCGCCTCGGCGGGCACGGGTTCCTTGGCCAGCGCGGCCAGCGCGCGGGCGGCGGCCATCTTCATCTCCTCGTTGATGGTGCGTGCCTGCACGTCGAGTGCGCCGCGGAAGATGAAGGGGAAGCCCAGCACGTTATTGATCTGGTTGGGATAGTCCGAACGCCCGGTGGCCATGATGAGATCGTCGCGCACGGCCTTGGCGTCTGGGTAGGCGATTTCGGGGTCGGGGTTGGCGCAGGCGAAGACGATGGGGTTCGCCGCCATGGACGCCACCATGTCGGGGGTCACCATGCCGCCAACCGAAAGGCCGAGGAACACGTCGGCCCCGCGCATGACATCGGCGAGGCTGCCGTGGTCGCGCTCCTGCGCGAAGGCCAGCTTCGCGGCGTTGAGCCCGGCGCGCCCCTTGTGCAGAAGCCCTCGCGAGTCGAACATGTAGACGTTCTCACGGCGGACGCCCAGTGCCATGAAGAAGTTGGTGCAGGCGATGGCACCGGCACCGGCACCGGAGACGACGACCTTGACCTCTTCGGCCTTCTTGCCCGCGAGTTCGAGCGCGGCGATGAGACCCGCCCCGGAGATGATGGCCGTGCCGTGCTGGTCGTCATGGAAGACGGGAATGTCCATCTCGCGGATGAGCGTCTGCTCTATCTCGAAGCATTCCGGCGCCTTGATATCTTCGAGGTTGATGCCGCCGAAGGTGGGCTCGAGCATCTTGACGAATTCGATGATCTTCGCGGGGTCTTTCTGCTCGATGCACAGGTCGTACACATCCACATCGGCGAAGACCTTGAACAGCACGCCCTTGCCTTCCATCACGGGCTTGCCAGCCAGCGGCCCGATGTCGCCAAGGCCGAGGACGGCCGTGCCGTTGGAGACCACGGCGACGAGGTTGCCCTTGTTGGTGTAGGCGTAGCCCTCGGCGGCATCCGCGTGGATGGCGCGACAGGCATCGGCGACGCCCGGCGTATAGGCCATGGAGAGATGGCGCTGGGTGGCACAGGGTTTGACGGGAACGGTCTCGACCTTGCCGGGATGACCGCAGGCGTGATAGCGGAGCGCCTCCTCCTTGGTGAACAGGGCCATGCGTACTACCTCTCTGATATGTGGTGTGTCGTGGGACGGCGACCAAGGTAGTGCATCGCGCCGGTCGCCGCAAGTCGGCAACTTGCCATGCGCCCCCCGCAGGGCTATCATGCGCCACATGGCGTACCATAAACACTTCGGGCCACTGGCCCTTCCGGTGCTCTCGTTCGCTGCCGTCATTCTCGCGGGGGCAGTGCTGCTCACGCTTGAGGCCTGCGGCACCGGAAAGGCCGTCTCGTTCGTAGACGCCCTGTTCACGGCAACATCGGCGGTATGCGTGACGGGGCTTGCTGTCGTCGACACCGGCACGACCTACTCCACGATGGGGCAGATGGTCATTCTTGCGCTCATCCAGCTTGGCGGCCTCGGCATCACCACCTATTCGAGCCTCATCTTCTTCCTCTGGCGACGCCGGGTCTCCATCACCGACAGGCTGGCCGTGGGGCAGGCACTGCTGCACGACCCGTCGTTCCACCTCGGCACGTTCCTGCAACGCGTGGTGGTGGTCGTGCTATGCATCGAATTCAGCGGTGCCGCGGCGCTCTTCATCTTCGGAGAAGGGCGCATCGATGTCTATGCCGCCATCTTCCATGCCATCTCGGCATTCTGTAACGCGGGCTTCGGCCTCATGCCCGACAACCTCGTCTCGTTCCGCGACAACGTGGGCGTCAACGCCACCATCATGTTGCTCATCATCTTCGGCGGGTTGGGCTTCTCTGTGCTGGACGAATGCCTTTCAGCGCTTCGCGACCGTTCGGTCAGGCTGTCGAGGCACAGCCGCCTTGTGCTCCGCACCTCGGCGCTGCTCATCGTGGGCGGTGCCGCCGCCATCTGGTGCATCGAGGCGTGGCGTTCCGGCAACGGCATGAGCCGCGCCGACCTCGTGCTGCCCGCGCTCTTCCAGTCCGTGTCGGCCCGTACGGCGGGATTCAACACCATCGACCTCGGTGCCGTCACCCACACCACGCTGCTGGTCATCATCTTCCTCATGTTCGTGGGCGGGTCGCCGGGTTCGTGCGCAGGCGGCATCAAGACGACCACGTTCAGGGTGCTTGCCGGCTTCGTCACCGCCCAGTTCAAGGGACGACGGCAGATCATCCTCATGGACAGGGCCGTAGACAGGGCGACCATCGAAAAGGCGCTGACGCTCTTTCTCTTCGCCACCCTCACCGTGGTGGGAGGGGTCACCATACTCACCCTCACCACCGACGCAGTGGTCGACCCGTCAGCCCCCCGCTTCGACTTCATCGACCTCCTGTTCGAGACCGTCTCGGCCTTCGGCACGGTCGGACTCTCCACCGGGGTCACGCCGCACCTGACTACAGGCGGCAAACTGTGCATCACCCTCATCATGTTCGTCGGTCGCCTCGGCCCGCTATGGCTTCTGACCACGTTGCAGAGCCTGCAGACCGAACCCAAGTACCGCTGGCCCGAAATGGACATGCCCATCGGCTAGGATGTGCCTGACAGCCGCATCCTTTCGCGGCGCGCACACCCCGCCCAGGAGATTGCAATGGCTACACCGAAACTCGAAATAGGCGTCATCGGTCTTGGCAAGTTCGGCTTGCAGGTCTCACGGACCCTCGTCGAACTTGGGCATTCCGTGGTCGGCATCGACAGTACCGAGGGCCGCATCCGGCAGGCACAGGACATCCTATCGCAGGTCTATCAGGGCAATGCCGCCGACCCCGCGGTGTTGCAGCAACTGCGCTTCCAGGACCTCGACTGCGTCATCGTCAGCGTCGGCAACTCCATGGAGACCTCGCTGCTTGTGACCCTCAACCTGCAGGAAATCGGCGTCCGCAAGATATGGGTCAAGGCCGTGAGCACGGAGCACAAGAAGGTGCTCACACGCCTTGGTGTCGATCACGTCATCCTTCCCGAACATGATGTGGCCACGCACCTTGCCCACAGGCTCGTGAATCCGGGAATGCTCGACCTGCTGCCCCTCGGCGGCGGAGGGCAGATTCTCCTGCAGGAACTCACGGTGGACAAATGGGCCGGGCGGACGTTGCTCGACCTGAGACTCGCCAACGAGCACGGCGTCATGGTGGTGGCGGTGAAGCCCGCCGCCTTCCGCGAATACCGCTTCGTACCCGCAGCCCACGAAGTGCTGCAACAGGGTGACAAGCTTGTCGTCATCGGACGGCACGAAGACGTGCTCCGTCTCGAACCCTGACCTGCCAATCGATACCATGCGTCTCGTCGTCATCAACCTCACCCGCTTCGGCGACCTGCTGCAAACACAGCCCGCGCTCGCAGGGCTGCACGCGCAAGGACACGAGACCGCCCTCGTATGCCTCGACAACTTCGCCGAAGCAGCCTCGCTGCTGCACGGGGTGGCACACGTCGCGCCTCTGCCCGGTGCCCGGTTGCTGGCAGGACTGGATGACGACTGGCGGTGCGCCACCGCCGACATCACGGACTGGTGCGATGATCTCACAAAGTCATTCCGCCCCGACGGGGTGCTGAACCTCACTGCCACGCTCGCCGGCAGGCTGCTCGCCCGCAGGCTGGTGCCCCAGGGCGGCCCGTTGCTCGGTTTCGCCCTCGACGAACACGGTTTCGGACTCGACGCCGACGCATGGAGCACGTTCCTTCAGGCAGCCAGCCGTGACAGGGGATGCAGCCCGTTCAATCTGGTGGACGTGATACGCCGCGTCGCAGGTGTCGGCGACCAGACGCCCGTCTTCACCCTGCGCTGCCCCGACGCAGAACGACGCGCGGTCGTGCACCGGCAACTCGCCGAAGCGGCCCCGGAAGGATGCGAGGGCTTCGTCGCCCTGCAACCCGGTGCCAGCGAGGACAGACGCCGCTGGCCTGTGGCATCCTTCGCCGCGGTCGGGGACAGGCTTTGGCGTGAACAGCGACTGTGTCCCGTACTTGTCGGAAGCACGGCTGAACAGCACCTTGCCGAGGGCTACGCGACCGCCGCGACCGCACCGTTCATCAGTCTGGTGGGACGCACCCGGTTGCCCGACCTCGCAGCGGCCCTCTCGTGCACGCGCGCACTCGTCACCAACGACACCGGAACGATGCACCTCGCCGCCGGGCTGGGGCTTCCCGTACTCGCCATATTCCTCGCCACGGCACAGCCGTGGGACACGGGCCCCTATAGCGACGACGCCTGCTGTCTCGAACCCGACATGCCCTGCCACCCCTGCCCCTTCGGCGTCCCGTGCCCGCACGACCATGCATGTCATGACGCCATCCGCCCCGCAGACGTTGCGGCACTGCTGCTTGGTCGACTCACGAAGGGCGCATGGCACGGTGTGCCGGTCAAAGGCGCGCGAGTCTGGGTCGCACGGCGCGACGCCCACGGCTTCATCGACCTCGCCTCCGCATCTGCACATGGCGACGCCTTCACATCGGGGCGTGACGATGCTTCTGCATCTGGGCATGACGATGCTTCTGCATCTGGGCATGAACAGGAAACCCGCACGGCATGGATACGCGAACAACGGCACTTCTATCGTCAATTCCTTGACCTCAAGCGCCCTGCCGCGACGGCGGGTTGTCCCCTTCCCTCGCTGAGGGCACCAGACCTCCCCTGCGCCCTGCCTCAGGCATTTCGCCATGACTGCGCCACAGTCCTCGGGCAGGCATCGGCATTGCTGCACCTTCTGGGTGAACAGGGGCTACTGCTGCAACGCACCTCGTCCGACCTTGCGAAACAGCGTTTTCTGACCACCTGCGGACGCATCCATGCCCTCTTTGAGCAAAGCCCCCACTTCAGGGCCCTTGCCCACCTGTGGCTGTCAGAGATGCAGACGGCGGGGGCATCACTTGATACCATTCTGCAACTCGCTTCTCTGTATCGCGCACTTGCGACGGCATGGCACGACCACCTCTCCGTAGCCACCGATTGACCCCCGCCTTCTCCTGCTGTCCCGCTTGCCTCTCTGCTGACGCCTTTCCCGACCTGCGCCCCTGCATACCTGCCTCATCCGGATCAAAGACGTTGGCCCGGAATTTGCTTATTCTTGTGAACAGCGCAAAACCTTCCCGACCGGGATCGCAGGAGGCAGAAATGATCGTAATCGACGGTCGCCAGACCGATATGAAGCTCGACAGCTTCGCCAATCTTGAAGAGATACTGGTGAAGGTGCTCACCGAGGACTACCTGGAGAATCGCATCGTCACGGATGTGCTCGTCAACGAAGAGACCTTCTCCGAAATCTATCCGCATCAGGCTGAAGACGTGCAGACCGACGAAATCCGGTCGCTCGAGATTCGCACCGTGCCCGTCGGCGAGATGGCAGTGAACATCTCTCGCGAACTGTACAAGGTGATACAGGTCATGACTTCCGGGGCGAAGCAGGTCGCCACGCTCTTCCGTCAGGCCGACGACACCGAAGCCCTTGAGCTGTTGCAGGACCTCATCGACGTGACCCGCGACTTCATGGGCATGATCAGCACCCTGCGTGCGGAATTCTCCCTGCGGGGTGGTGTCGACTTCCAGACCAACGTCGACCAGATTTCCGACCTGCTCACCGAAATGACCGAGGTCCTCGAGAACGAAGACTGGATATTGCTCGCCGACCTGCTCGAATACGAGTTCCTGCCCGTCTGCGAAAACTGGAAGCAGGTCATTCAATCCCTGCGGGAAGACATCCGCAAGGCGGTCAAGGGGTAGTCGCCATGACCACCGACAGTCTCGCCCTGCTCGACGAGGCACTCTCTCTCGGAGAACGCGAACTCGGAGCACTCGCCGCTGGCGATGTGGATGCTGCCGACCTCACAGCCGCCGAACGCGAACGCCTCCTGCATCAGGCATGGGAACAACGGGCGCCCGAAACCCTCGACGCCCTGCGCGACAGATTGGTCAGACTTCAGTGCCTGCAAGGCAAGCTCACCGAAGAGGCACGACGCCTGCATACCCAACTGCGCAGCCAGTTGCAGGACAACAAGCGTGAAGTGCGTCGGCTTCGCGGCTACGGCAGGGCTGCCCAGCTTACCGGTGCACCGGTGACTCTGGGGCACCTCGGCTGACAGCCTCACACATGTTGCCGACGTAAAGGCCGGATGCCCGCGGGCATCCGGCCTTTGTCGTCACACGGGGGTCGCCCCTATGCCTTTCGTGCACTGCCGGAAACGACCTGATGCCGAGTATCTTGCCACGCCGTCCGGTACCCGGAAGCACACGCCACAAAGACACCGCAGCCACATATGGCCTCACGGTCAGGCCTCGATCACATCGCTGGATGACGGGAATCAGACTCTAAGGCGGTTTTCCATCCACGCCTCGAAAGCGTGGGGCGGAAGGGGCTTCGAGAAGTAGTAGCCCTGGACCTCGGGGCACTCCAGGCTCCGCAGGAAATCGAGCTGAGCCTCGGTTTCGACACCTTCAGCCACGATGCCGATGCCGAGGTTGCGCCCCATGCTCACCACCGTGGTCACGATGGTGGCATCGGTCTCGTCATTGGGTATGTCCCGCACGAACGAACGATCGATCTTGATGGAACTGATGGGGAACGTCTTGAGGTAGTAGAGCGAAGAGTGGCCCGTGCCGAAGTCGTCGATGGCGACGGCGATGCCCCCGGTGGTGAGCCGCTCAAGCACCGAAACCGTCAACGCGAGGTCGCGCATCATGGTCGTTTCGGTGATCTCAAGCTCGAGCAGTCCCGGGTCGAGGCCCGCATCGGCAAGGGCCGAAGCGACAGTATCCGGAAGTCCGGGCTGGAATTGCCGGGCCGAAATGTTGACGGCCATCTTGAGCCGCCCGAACCGCTTCTGCCACGCATGCATCTGGCGACAGGCCTCGCGCAGCACGAATTCGCCAAGAGCGACGATGAGTCCGGTCTTCTCCGCCACGGGGATGAAATCCTGCGGCGGAACGATGGTCCCATCGTCACGAACCCACCGCACCAGCGCCTCCATGCCTGTCACAGCCCCTGTCCTGATGTCGACCTTGGGCTGGTAATGCAGGACGAACTCGCCCCGTTCCAGCGCCTTGCGAAGGTTCTTTTCAAGTGCAAGCCGACTGGTGATCACGTCCTGCATGGCGGCGAGATACCGTTGGGCACGGGCGCCCCCCTCTTCCTTGGCCCGGTACATGGCGATGTCGCAGCACTTGAAGAGGTTGGCGGCGTCATCCCCATCTTCGGGGTACACCGCGATGCCGATACTGAGTGATATGTAGACTTCGTGGCCGGACACGGACAGGCTGTCCGTGAAAATGTCGAGAATACGACGTGCCATGGCGTGGGCGGCCTCTGCATCGACATTGTAGAGGAGCACGACATACTCGTCCCCGCCGGGGCGTCCTACGATGCCCTGACTACCCACCAGTTCGACGATGCGCTCTGCTGCCTTGTGCAGCAGCCTGTCGCCAAGGGCGTGCCCGAGGCTGTCGTTGATCGTCTTGAAGTCGTCGAGGTCGATGACCAGCAGGGCGAACGACATCTGCCCGCCCACGATAAGACGGTCGACATGCTGACGCATGCCGAAGCGGTTGAGCAGCCCCGTCAATTCATCATGTGTCGCCTGATGGACTATCTGCGCCTCTTTGCGCTTGAGTTCGGTGATGTCGAGAAAGGTGCCCACGATGCCGGAGACCTGCCCCTGACTGTCGCTGTAGGTGCTCTTGTACAATGCGAGGGTATGGATATGCCCGTCGGCACCCAGGATATCGAAGACGCACGAGTGCTCTCCGGCATCACTGCCCGAAGGGCAATCACCAGCTATGATCTGGGCATAGGCATGGTCGGGCAAGAGGTCTCGTGCCGACCTGCCGACCATCTTCTCGCGGGGAATGCCCAGAAGCTGTGAAAAGGCCTTGTTGCATCCGATATAGACGCCATCAAGCGTCTTGTAGAAAAGCGGATTGGGCAGACTTTCGATGAGCGTCTCGAGAAAGAGGCTCTTGTCCTCCAACTCCGACTGAGTACTGCGGAGTTGCTCGTTCGAAACCCGCAGTTCACGCGTGCGTGCCTCGACCTCGAACTCTAGACGCTCCTGATAGCGTTGACGTTCGTCGAGGAGTCTTGCGCGCTCGAGCGCTTTCATCACGGCGTGTTCCAGCACCCGCATGTCGAGGACGGGCTTGGTCACATAGTCCCATGCCCCGCGCCGCAGCGCCTCGACGGCTTCTTCGAGAATACCCGCCCCCGACACGACGATGACAGGCACGCCCGGTGCCTCCTCACGCATATGGGCGACGACCTCCATACCGCCCATGACGGGCATCCGGAGGTCGACAAGAATCAGGTCGGGGTGTTCAGCCCGAAAGACGTCCAGCCCTGCACGGCCATTCGCCGCCTCAAGGACGATGTAACCGCTGTCCTCAAGGTAGGCCACGAGGTTCATGCGGTCGGCATCGTCATCGTCGATGCAGAGTATACGCGCAGGAGAATCGGACATAGGCAGGGATTTCCTTGTCTTCCGACTGAGAATATTGCCTATTGTGCCAACAACGCGCGTTTTTTTCCAGAAGAATATTGAACGTTGCGGTTACAAGTCGCCCCGTTCAAGAATGATTTCGCTCTGTGGTTGCTTGCGTTGCAGCGTGGAACGCACCCCGGCGGCATCATGGAAGTTGCGGAAGGGCCCCACGGCCACCATCCACGCCTTGTTCGAGGTGCCTTCAAGACGCACGGCCCGCGCCGAGGCGAGACCCGTTTTCTCAAGAGACCTCACAAGACGCAGGGCATCGCTTTTGTAAGCGAAACGCCGAATGTCGATGTAGAACGCCTTGCCAGAGTGGATGGGGGTTCCGTCTGCGTTGGCCATGACATCAAGCTTGACGGAGGCGACGCCCTGGCGCACCATGCCCAGTCTGCTTGCCGCCACATAGGAAAGATCGATGATGCGGTTGCCGGCATACGGCCCGCGATCATTGACCGTTACAAGAACCGAACGCCCGTTGCGGACGTTGGTCACCTTCACGACACTGCCGAGGGGGAGTTTTCTGTGGGCGGCCGTAAAAGCCTTCATGTCGAAGTCTTCACCGCTGGCAGTCGGTAGGCCGTGCTGTTCCTCACCATACCAGGACGCCTTGCCTTGCTTGCGTATCCCGGAATTGCTCGCCGAAGCCGGAGCGACATGCGCGAGCAGGATGGCGAGGCAGACCACGGCGGCTGTCAGTCGCTTGATCATAAGCCTCCTGCTTGGCAACGTGGTTGCCGTTTCGTCGTTCCCTTAACATGACAGACGGCAAGCTTCGTGTCAAACAGACGCATTTTCGGTCTGTTACGCCACTAATGGCACTCAAAGCAACTTTTAACATGCATAACGACGATACAGTGCCAATGCAGTCAACAATACATGGCAAACTACTGTACTGCACACTATAATACGGCATTTTCCCTGCAATCCGCCTTATGGAGATTCCTTGTGATTCTTTATCTCAAACTCCTTCTCGCCGCATTCTTCTGGGGTGGGACCTTTGTCGCCGGACGCATAGGCGCGGCCCACGCCGGACCATTCGCCCTCGCATTCTTGCGGTTCACCCTCGCCACGGCCATTCTCGTATGGCACATACGACGTCGCGAAGGCGCCCTGCCCCGGGTCAGCGGCAGCCGCAACATCCTGTTCGTGCTGCTTCTCGGTGCCACCGGCATCTTCGCGTACAACGCGCTCTTCTTCACAGCCCTGCAGACCATCCCCGCAGGGCGCGCTGCCGTAGTCGTGGCCAACAACCCCATCGTCATAGCCCTTGGGGCAGCACTCTTTCTGGGCGAACCTCTCACCCGGCGCAAATGCATCGGCATCGCCATTTCAGTTTGTGGAGCACTGGTAGCCGTCACTCGTGGCGACCCGGTCTCGTTCCTGCAGGGTGGCGTCTCATGGGGTGATGTCGCCCTCGTGGGCTGCCTTGCCAGTTGGGCCGCCTATTCGCTTCTCGGCAAGAAGGCCATGAGCAGTCTCTCTCCTCTGGCGGCGGTCACATGGTCTTGCGCATCTGGGGCATGCATGCTGCTGCCCTTCGCACTGCACGAAGGCATGCTGGATGCCATCACCACCTACACG
>Ga0302246_1000449_pt1 | contig 36975 bp, 34 predicted proteins | sample AAG_UR_Trp_MG_FD_193533 | JGI IMG/M metagenome (GOLD analysis project Ga0302246, IMG submission 193533) | Enriched activated sludge microbial communities from anaerobic digester in WTTP, New Holstein, Wisconsin, United States - AAG_UR_Trp | ecosystem: Engineered > Bioreactor > Anaerobic >... | reverse complement strand
GATGTATGGCAAAAGGTCGTTGCCGCTTTCGGCCGGGATATTCTCAATCCGGATAAAACGATTGATCGGAACAAGCTGGGGGCCATCGTTTTCAGCGATTCGACAAAGCTGCGACGGCTCAATGAAATCGTCCATCCGGCGGTCAATCGCAAGTGGCGGGAACGGCTCGAGGAGATCAGATCGGCACAGCCGGATGCCATCGTCCTGACGGATATTCCGCTCCTCATTGAAATCGGTGCACAGGAGCGGTTCGACTTGGTATTGCTCGTCTATATTTCGCAGGAAGAGCAGTTGGATCGTCTCATCAAAAGAAACGGTTATGACCGGGATTATGCGGAAAAACGGATCGCATCCCAGATGTCGATTGAGGGAAAGGTTAAATTTGCCCGGATCGTCATCAACAACCAGGGAAACCTGGAGGAAACAAAAAAAAGAGTTGAAGAAGTCTGGCAGGAGCTTGTCCGGTACGAAAGAAATATACGCGAGAAGAATTCACTGGAATAGAGGAGGAACAATAAATATGATCGAAAGCAACGTAATAACCGATTTTTCATCTCAGGAGTCCACTCCCGTCATTGATCCCACCGCGTATGTTCACCCGATGGGGTGTGTCATCGGCAATGTTGTCCTGGGGAAAAACGTCATGGTTTCCCCTTGTGCCTCCATACGGGGTGACGAGGGGCAGCCTCTTTTCGTCGGGGACGACTCGAACGTACAGGACGGCGTGGTCATTCACGCCCTGGAAACCGAAGAGCACGGAAAACCCGTGGAAAAGAACCTCTACGAAGTTGCCGGGAAGAAATACGCTGTCTACGTCGGCAGCCGTGTCTCCCTGGCCCACCAGGTCCAGGTCCACGGTCCCGCCGTGGTGCTCGACGATTCTTTTGTCGGCATGCAGTCTCTTGTATTCAAATCCTTTGTCAACAAACGCTGCGTCGTGGAACCGGGCTGCATTCTCATGGGTGTCACCATACCGGAAGGCCGCTATGTCCCGGCGGGCTCCGTCATCAAAACCCAGGAACAGGCGGATGCCCTGCCGGTGATCGGGGATGACTATCCCATGAAGGACCTGAACAAGGGCGTCGTCCATGTCAACACCTCTTTGGCGAAGGCCTATCTGAAAAGGTAGATAAACTCCATACAATGGGGGGTGGATTGAATCGTTAGATAAAAATCCACCCCCATTTTGCATTTTAGGCTTATTTCAGTTTATTCAGTTCTTCCAGGGAATTGACATTGAAAAACATCCGCCCTTCAGGGTCGTATTGGGCCAGGGTTTCGGCGGGAATTTTGTGGATCGAATAACCGGGATAAAATCCGATGATCTTCAGCCGATCCTGCTCGAAGAGTTTTTCAATAACGGGCAGGCAACGTCGGCTGTAAACCGCGTGGAGCGGCTGGAGCCCATCGGAGGGATTGGGTACCACGATGTCATAACGGTCGGACAAGTCGATCATCGATTCAATAAACGCCCGATTGAGAAAAGGCATATCGCAGGCGGCGAAAAAAACTTTTTCACGGGTAGCGTGGAAGAGTCCCGCATGGATCCCTCCCAGGGCGCCCTTGTCCTTGAACATATCCGTGACAAGCATGACGTTCTGATCGAGGTAGTCGAACGGGGCGTTTGTGACGAGGATAACCTCTTCAAAAAGGGCTTTGAAAATGCGGATGGTCCGATCGATCACCCTTTCCCCGTCGAATTGGAGAAATGCCTTATTCCGGCCTCCCATGCGTGTATTCTTTCCGCCGGAGAGGATAACCCCCGTCACCCGGTTTGTGTAAGGCGAATCAGAATCCATCAAACGCCTCCTTTCTTGATAGAGGGGTATATGCCATAAAAAAACCCCATCTGACAAGGAGTTAATCGGGGGTGAAGGATGCTTTCTATTTTCCCTGACCGGATGGTTTATAAGAAAAGATTTTCCAGAATTTGTCTGCTTTTTAAGCGTTACCCTCTTATTCAGCCTCGCCATACAAAACGGGAGATTTATCTTGCCAAAAACGATACCGAGTTGTAGAAAGTTGCTACCGATCTAGCCGAGGAGGCTCGCATGTTTTGGGAAAAAGACGTTGAAACGATTGAGAAAGATCAATTAGAAAAACTTCAGCTGGAGAGACTGCAAAAGACTGTGGAGAGGGCATCCCGGTCTTCGTATTACGGGAAGGTATTCAAGGAAAAGGGGATTTTTGCAGATGATATCCGCACGCTTTCCGACTTGGCGAAGATTCCCCTGACGACCAAAGATGATCTGCGAGAAGAATGGCCCTATGGTCTCCTGGCGACATCGAAGGACGATATCGTCCGGATGCATTCCTCATCCGGCACGACCGGCCGTGCAACGGTCATTTTCCACACCCAGAGTGATATCGACCGTTGGACCAACCAATTGGCCCGGTGCATGTACATGGCGGGCATGAGGAAGAGCGACGTTTTCCAGAACATGATGACCTATGCCCTGTTCACCGGTGGTCTCGGTTTCCACTACGGAGCGGAAAAACTGGGTGCCCTGGTCATTCCATCGGGGCCGGGAAACAGCAAACGCCAGATCCGGTTGATTCAGGATTTCGACACGACGGTCATTCATATCATTCCCAGCTACGCCCTGCACCTGACAACCGTTTTTGAAGAGGTCGGCGTCGATCCGAAGAAGGACACCCGTTTGCGCATGGCTTTTATCGGTGCGGAACCTCATTCGGAGAAGATGCGACGGCGGATCGAAGCGTTCTACGGTGTGAAAGCATTCAACTCCTACGGTCTCTCCGAGATGAGCGGTCCCGGCGTTGCCTTCGAGTGCCCCTGTCAGAACGGTATGCACATCTGGGAAGACGCCTATATCGTTGAAATCATCAATCCAAACACTCTGGAACCGGTACCGGACGGGGAGGAGGGAGAACTTGTCCTGACGACTCTGACCCGGGAGGGGATGCCGATTCTGCGATATCGCACGAATGACCTGACCCATATCATCCCAGGGGAATGCTCCTGTGGAAGGACGCACCGGCGCATCGAACGGATCAAGGGACGGACGGACGACATGATAATCCTGAAGGGCGTCAACATCTTTCCTATCCAGATCGAAAAGAAGCTCATGGACATTCCCGGCGTGGGCAACAATTTTATCATCATCCTGGAGCGGAAAGGTTTTAACGACGACATGATCGTTAAGGTCGAGGTCCAGCGCGAATACTTCTCCGGCGATCTGAAACAGCTTGAAGGATTGCGGAAAACGATTGTGAACGAACTGAAAAGTGATATTCTGATTACGCCCCGGGTCGATCTTGTCGAACCGGACAGTCTGCCGAAGACCGAAGGAAAGGCAACGAGGGTCATCGACAACCGGGAAGATTGATCTTCAGGGAAAGAGAGGAAGACGAAATGATCGCGCAACAGATTTCCATTTTCGCGGAGAATAAGCCGGGGCGACTGGCTGCGGTAACCCGTATCCTGGCGAAAGAGAAAATCAATATCCGGGCGACCACGATCACCACGTCCGATACCTTTGGCGTGATCAATCTGCTCGTGGACGATCCGAAAAGAGCCCAGAAGGTCCTGACCAACGCCGGGATGATGGTACAGATGAGAAACGTTCTGGCGGTGGAATTGGGAGACAAACCGGGTGCCCTGGATGGTCTGACAGAGCTCCTGTCGAAGGGAAATATCAATATCAACAACGCCTATGGCTTCGTTGTCGAAAGCTACGAGCGGGCCATTTTCGTCGTCGACGTCGACCAGATCGAAAAAGCGGAAAGACTGATGGAAAAGAATGGCTTCAAAACCTTGGATACGGAAGCGTTGTCTGCCGTTGAGCCATTCCATTATTCCAAATACTAATTAGGGTAGGGAAGCAGAATGGCACATCAAGACAAAGGACATTATGCCGCCAAGCATCCGGTGGAAACGCGAATCGATGAGCAGATTGCGGAGTTGATTCGGCAGAAGGCTCAGGAAAATGTGATCACCTGCGCGGATGCGACGTCGGTTGCCGAAACAACCGGAAAGTCCATGAAAGAAGTCGGGGTCAACCTGGATCTGTTCGAAATGCGGATCAGTTTATGCCAGATGGGCCTTTTTGGATTCACACCGGTCAAGCGGATTGTCAAAGCAGCCCAGACAATCGATCCGGTTTTACGGAAAGCCATCGAAGCAAAGTTGCAGGACGGGAAGCTGTCCTGTGCAAATTCCTGGGAAATTGCCGATCAACTGGGAATTCCCCGTATGACCGTTTCCGAGACCTGCGAGGCTCTGCAAATTAAAATCAAACCCTGTCAGTTAGGTGCGTTCTGAGTCGGAAATCCTCGACATAACGGCTGACGATGCTGCCGATTTTTTCAGCATTCCGTTTCGACTGGATGCGAATGTCCGCTTCCTTCAATTCCGCATTTCCGATACCGTGGGCATAGTTGTCGATCGAACAAACGGCGCCGAAAGAAATGCCGAATTCCTCTGCCAGAACGGCTTCACTGGCCAAGGTCATCCCGACGACATCGGCGGTGCAGGCCATCATGCGAATCTCGGCCTTGGTTTCCAGTCTCGGTCCGGCGGTCTGCCAGTAGATCCCGCCGTCCACGATTTGCAGATTCAATTCTTCCGCAGTGGCGATAAGGTTCTTTCTGACCCCATTATCCAAACCCGGAGTGATGTGATGCGGGGCATCCGTGATTGAAGTCGGGGTCGGATAGAGACAGATAAAATCATCGGGTACCATTAGCATCCCGGGTTTAAAATGGACTTTTAGAGAGCCTGTTGAGTAGATTCCGATGACTTCCCGGACACCCAGCTCAGCAAGGGCTTTGAAGTGCAAAAGATGCGGTACAAGGTGAGGAGGCGTGAAGTGGTTCGTTTGCTGACTGTGGCGGGAGATAAAAACGAGACCTTCCGAGGTGAGGACCTCAACATGGCCGAACTCACCCTTGAATGTTTCTTTCCTCAGATAATCGAAAATGCCCGAATCGAGAAGGGGCATGGTGCCGGAGATGATGCCCAACGAATCCATCCGGTGCTCCTCATTTTTTTTCATTCCTTAGCACGTCATCGGCGATCCTGTCAAAAGTGCTTTACATTACGTCGAGCAAATAGGGTTTGACTTCGTTGCGATATCTATGTCATATATGCCATCTATGAAAGAGTACCAGTACGGAGGGACGTAAATGGCCGATGAAAAGGCGTTGTCACAAGTAACGGACGATAACTTCGAGGAAGTAATCCTGAAATCTGAAAAACCGGCGCTTGTCGATTTCTGGGCGACTTGGTGCGGCCCCTGCCGAGCCTTAAGTCCCATCGTAGAACAAGTGGCCGATTCCTTCCAGGGGCAGGTCACGTTCTCAAAACTCAATATCGACGATAATCCGAATGTGACGGCCAAATACGGCGTCATGAGTATTCCCACCTTGATTCTTTTTAAGGACGGGAAGGCCATTGAGCGGCTGGTGGGTCTTGTACCCAAGGAACGTTTGGAAGAATTCGTGAAGAAAGCGTTATAAATGAGCAAGGCAGGATTCGATATGAAACGATCCACTTTTTTTCTGATCTGCATTGCGGTGTTGATCTGCATTGCGGTGTTGATCGGCATGACCGGCTGTGCCTTTTTGAAGGATAAAAGTATGGTCCGGGGAACCCCCCAGGGTCTGTATCAGCAGGGAAGCGAACTGTATCAGAAGAAGAAATATGAAAAAGCCATCACCATCTTCCAGAGACTGAAGGATGAATATCCCCTCGAAGACATTGCCGTCTTGGCCGAAATCGGTATCGCCGACTCTCATTACAGTAATGAATCTTATCCGGAAGCTTATCTTGCCTATGATGAATTCGTCAATCGCCATCCAACCGACGAAAATGTGCCCTATGCCCTTTATCAGATGGGGATGAGCCGGTATAAAATGACCGACACCATCGACCGTGATCAGACCGAAACCTGGAAGGCCAAGGCCGATTTTGAACGCCTGATTTCCCGGTACCCGAAGAGTCCGTTTGCCGTCATGGGGGAAAAAATGCTTACGGATGTGAAGAGAAACCTGGCGGAAAATGAGTTCTACGTCGGTCAATTTTACTTCAAACAGAAGAAATACAAGGCGGCCTTGAAACGATTTGAACTGATCGCGCGGGATTTTCCCAATGTCGGCCTGGATTATAAAGTCAGGTATTTCATCACGGAAACCCGCCGTATGATCGCGGAAGAGCAGCGAAATAACACGGAGCACACACAGAAGATCGACCAGGTGCCCAACCTGTAATCCTGCAATTAATCCCTTTTGTGTACAAAAGCGATGATCCGGTCAATGCATTCGTTGAGTATTCCGGATGTATCGATGATGGCATGCACCGAAGGTGGAAACTCGGAAATCGCATCGAAGTCTTCTTTTTGAGCGTCAAGAATTTCCATCCGACCGTCGGATGCCTCATTTTTATCCTTGATGCGCTCAGCCAGTCTCTCCCTGACGCAATGGTCGGGACAGACGCATTCAATCACGAAGAAATCCGACTTCAATTCACCGGCGAGATTACTTGCGGCCTGGCGGTGGTCTTTTCTTTTGAACGACGCATCGATAATGACCGACTTCCCCGCTTCCATCAGGCCTTTCGCCTGATCCATTGATTTTTGATAGACGAGGCGGGTGATGTCGTCGCTGTAAATTCCCTGACCGAAGTCGTCGAGTCTCCGTTCGAGGGGATGGAGATCGCAAAGCTCCTTCCGAATCACATCCATCTGGATCACGGATGCCCCGGTGATGCGGGAAAGTTCCCGGGCTATAACGCTTTTGCCGCTTCCCATCAACCCTGCCATGACAATGAGCGAGGGCCTTGCGAAACGGGCGGCGTAGGAAAAAGCCAGATCAAAGTAGGTAGACGCGGTTTGAGTGACGACCGCACGCTCCTCTGGGCTGATCCGGGGCTCGTGAAGACGGAAACCGGTTACCTTTCCTCGAACAAAGGCGTAGTAGCATTTGTAGAAGTGAATCAGGCAGGGAATTTCCATGTCACCGGATTCTGCGACATAGGACTTGACAAACTGTTCGGCCAATGCCGCATATCCGTTGAAGTCGAGATCCATGGCCAGGAAAGAGACCTCTGCGGCGATATCGCCGTAGCGGAATCGTTCATTGAATTCAATGCAGTCGAAAATGATGATGTCGTCGTCGGAGATAACGATGTGCTCCAGGTGGAGATCGCCATGGCAGTCGCGAATCCTGTGCTCAAGGACGCGTTTGTGGAAAAGATCCGTGTGATTTTCCAGGAATCGGCGGGCAAAAGATCTGATGAAGGCATGTCTGGAGGATGAAATGGTGATGCCGATAAACGGCTCCGTCTGTGAAAAATTCTCCTCGTGATTGCGGCGGATCGTTTCGATTCCTCCGGTTTCATCGATTTGCCCTCCCGTTTCAGCCTCGCGATGAAAACAGACCAGCTTTTTCGCGATGTCCGTCATCACAGACGGATCGAAATCCGGCTTGAGGAGCAATTTCTTCAGCATTTTTTCTGAGGGGATCTTTTTCATGTGAACGGCATATTCCAGAGGGATCTCTCCCCCCCCGAGGATAACCTTGCCTTCCCTGTCGAGGCCGATTCCGACCACGTCCAGGTAGACCTGAGGCGCCAGGCGGCTGTTCAGCCGGACCTCTTCTTCGCAGTAAAATCGACGCTTTTCCAGAGTGGTAAAATCAAGAAAGCCGAAATCGACGGCCTTCTTGACTTTGTAAACGTCGTCGCCGGCGATAAACACCCAGGAGATATGGGTTTCGATCCGTTCAACGTGATGGGGTGAGTTTGGGTAAAAAGAGGGTACCGACATGGCCTCGGAGATGGCGCTTTGATTCATAGGGAATTTCCTCAAAATGACCTTAATGGATGCAGCAATGTAATGGATCAGGCCGATTCAATCAAGCTGAAATTAATGATTGAAGAGGAAAAGGGGATCTGTTAGGTTAACTCGCTGAAAGTGGGGGCTTTTCTGAGTGCCGGCCGAACCGGCGGTCAAATTGAAAGGTTAACCGATCCGGATGAGAGGTTTCATCAGGCGGCCGGACCGTTTTGATCAACCTGTTTAAGGAAAAATCCTTTGTAATTGAAAAGTAATTGAACACGAGCCCAAGCATCGTGATGATCAAAATCAACGGTAAAGAAAAACAGAAGAGGAGTTGACATGTCCAAAGAATGGCAGGAACCGTCGAAGTTGCGAAACACAATCAGAATGGTATTGATCGTCTTGATTCTGACTGCTATTGCCGTTTTTTTCGAACTGGCGTGGCTGATAACGGACTGGTTCTGGTTCCAGGAAGTGGGTTATGAAGGGGTGTTCTGGACCACACTCCTGGCAAAATGTACGGTGGGCGGGACCGTCGGAGTACTCTTTCTGGTTTTGTTCGGCGGCAATCTGTATCTGGCGGAGCGGATCGGAAAGAAAAACAGCTACGCCCATCTCGTGGGCATGCAGATCTCCTCTCTTCGTTCGTTTGGTGAGAAGACGCTTGTTCCGCTGATCGGGGTAATATCCGTCGTGTTGGCCCTTTTCCTGGGCATGAGCGCATCCTCCCAGTGGCAGGAATATCTCCTTTTTTTTAAGGGACTTCCTTTCGGTTCCGCGGATCCCCTTTACCAGAAGGATATCGGATTTTACGTTTTTAAACTGCCCTTTATCGTGAGTGTCTATCAATGGCTGTCTTTTGTGGCCATCCTGATTATCATCGGTACCGGCCTGCTGTATTTTGTGAGAGGGGCCTTCGTGTTTATTCCGCCCAGGACCTGGAATATAGCAGTCCCTGTACGTAAACACATCCTGATCCTGTTTTCATTTGTATTCTTTATCGGAATTCTCGGTGCCTGGATCGAGGTCTATCAGTTACTTTTTGCCAAACGAGGGGTTGTTTTTGGCCCCGGCTATACGGATGTCACCACGCAGATATGGGTCTTGCGTCTCATGATCGTCATGAATCTGCTGGCGGGGCTTTCCATCCTGGCCTATCTATTCAAGAATAACTGGAAGATACCTGCGGCAACCATTCTGGCGCTTTTCGCCGTGTCCATCGTCGGGAAAGGGATATATCCAAACTTTGTCCAGAAATTCAAGGTGTTGCCGAATGAAATCGTCCTGGAAAAGCCTTTTCTTGAGCATAACATAAAATATACGCGGATGGCGTACCGCCTGGACGATATCGAAGACAGGGAATTCCCCGTTGCGACTAATCTGACCCTGGACGATCTGAAAAAAAACAACCTGACGGTCAAGAATATCCGTCTGTGGGATCACGCGCCGCTCCTGCTGACCTACAGCCAGCTCCAGGAGATCCGGACCTATTACAAGTTTATCGATGTGGATAACGACCGCTATATGATCAACAACGAATACCGCCAGGTCATGCTCTCGCCGCGGGAATTGTCATACGGCGCGTTGCCGTCCCGTACCTGGGTCAATGAGCACCTGACCTATACCCATGGCTACGGCGTTGTTCTGGGACCGGTCAACCGTGTCAATCGTGAAGGCCTGCCGGATTTTTTCATCAAAGACATTCCCCCTGTTGCCACAACCCATGTGCAAATCAAAAGGCCGGAAATTTACTACGGTGAACAGTCGAACGAGTATGTTTTCGTCAAGGCCAAAAGGCCCGAGTTTGATTACCCGGTGGGAGATAAAAATGTCTATTCAAGTTATAAAGGACAGGGCGGCGTGCCCCTTTCCTTTTTTCGCAAGATTCTTTATGCGATCCGGTTCGGGTCGATTACCATCCTTCTTTCCGACGATATCACCTCAAGCAGTCGGGTTATGTATCATCGCCGCATCAAGGAACGGATCGCGAAAATCGTGCCCTTTATACATCTCGATTCGGATCCCTATCTGGTTATTTCAAAAGAGGGAAGACTGTTATGGGTTCTCGACGGCTATACCGTTACGAACCGGTTTCCCTATTCGGAACCTGTCGAGGACCTGGGTAATTATGTGCGAAACTCGATGAAAGCAGTCGTCGACGCTTATGACGGAACGGTGAAGCTTTACATCAGCGATGAGAAAGATCCGATCATCCGGACTTACGCCAGAATTTTTCCGGGCGTATTCGAAAACATGAGCGCCATGTCGGACGATCTGAAATCTCATATGCGTTATCCCCAGGGAATGCTGAGGATACAAGCCCTGATGTACCGCTCCTATCATATGCAGGACCCGCAGGTATTCTACAACAAGGAAGACCTCTGGTCCATTCCCGGCCGAATGGGCGAAAATAGTGAACAGGAGATGGAGCCATACTACACCATCATGAAGCTACCCGAAGGGAGCAAGGAGGAATTCATCCTCCTTCTGCCTTTTACGCCGAGCAACAAAAGCAACATGTCGGCCTGGATGGCAGCCCGGTGTGACGCCCCCAACTACGGGAAACTTATTGTCTACAATTTCCCCAAGCAGAGTCTGGTCTATGGTCCGCAGCAGATCGAAGCCAGAATTGACCAGGATACCGAAATATCGAAGCAGCTGTCGTTGTGGAATCAGGGTGGGTCCCAGGTGATCCGGGGGAGTCTCTTGGCGATTCCCATCGAGAAATCCATTCTGTATGTGGAACCTCTTTATCTTGCTGCGGCCAAAGGACAACTGCCGGAATTGAAGCGGGTCATCACTGCTTTCGGTAGTTCGATTGCAATGGAAGAAAATCTGGAACGCTCCTTACAGAGAATATTCGGCGGGGAAATTCCAAGGGAAACAACGCCGGAATCGAAAGCGGTTCCGACCGCAGCGGTCAAGACCGACCGAGACACAGCCCTGGAGGCGCTTCTTCATTACCGGAAGGCCCAGGAGATGCTGCGACAGAATAACTGGAGCGGCTATGGTGAAGAACTGCAGAAGATGGACGGTCTGCTGAGGTCTCTGGAGAAATAAAGAAGATCAAAAACGGGTGGTCAGGATTTCCCCGACAGGTCCTGCAGGATACGGGAAAGCTGGTGCAGGGAAAAGGGTTTCTGCAGGAAAAACGCACCGTCAACCGAAAAACGATTGTGAGCAGTGATCTGGTCGGGATACCCGGACATGTAGATGACCTTCATGACGGGGGAGAATTCGTGAACACGTTCAAAGAGTTCATGCCCGGTCATCTCGGGCATGATTACATCGGTCAACATGACGTCGATGGCCGTACGGTGTTCGGTGCATATCCGAATGGCATCCCGGACATCGTGTGCTTCCAGTACACGGTGTCCCAGCTCATCCAGAAACCGGCAAGAAAGACGTCGGATCGCCGGGTCATCTTCCACCACGAGAACCAGGAGGGATCGCCAGGGAGTTTCTTCCTCCCGGACGAAGGGAAGAGACTCACACTCCTCCTCAGCAACAGATGCCGGGAAGTATATTTGAAAGGTTGTGCCCTTCCCGATGGTACTGGTTACATCGATGTAACCGTGATGCTGGGTAACGATGCCGTAAACGGTGGAGAGTCCCAGCCCTGTTCCTTTCCCCTTCTCCTTGGTCGTGAAAAAGGGCTCGAAAATCCGGGTCCTGATTTCTTCAGACATCCCTTCTCCCGTATCTGTCACCGATAGGAGCACATATTCTCCGGGTTTTACATCGGGGTGTTTTTTTACATATTCTTCCGAGAGAATGACCTTCTCCGTCCCAAAAGTCAGGATACCACCGTGGGGCATGGTATCGCGGGCATTGACGGACAGATTTAGAAGAATCTGTTCGAGTTGCGAAATATCCCCCTTGATCAAGGGGAGGATGGGCGACAGTTGGGTGTTGATGCGGATGTCCTCGCCAATTAACCGTTGCAGCAGCTTTTCGAATTCCTGGATGACCTGATTCAAATGAACGGTTTTGAAGTCAAGGACCTGGTTGCTGCTGAAGGCAAGCAACTGGCGGATCAGAGATTTTGCACGCTCCCCGGCCTTCTGAATTTCGAGGAGGGATTCTCGATGGGGGGCCCCGGGTGGCGTTATGAATTCGAGGGTCATTTCCGCGTAGCCTAAAATAACCGCCAGGAGATTATTGAAATCGTGAGCGACGCCCCCGGCAAGTCGCCCGACGGATTCCATCTTCTGGGCTTGCAGGAACTTTTCCTGAAGAATGTGACGTTGTTCTTCGGCATGTTTGTACGCCGTCAAGTCTCTTATGGTGGCGACGATAACAGGTTTCCCGGACAGATCCATCCGGCAGAGAAATATTTCTACGGGAAACTCAACGCCGTCGTGGGGTCTGTGAGCATGCCATTCAAGAAAGAAGCTTTCTCCTTCCAGGACTTTTGCCCAGATTGCACGATGAGAATCAGGAAAATTCACCGGAGAAAAAAGATCATGAACGCCGGATAATCTGTTTATTTCATCCCGTGACAAGCCGTACAGGTTCAATGTACGGTCGTTGGCATCGATGATGTGCCCATCTCCATCATGGACGATGATTGCGTCGTGAACATGATCAAAAACGTGGCGGAGCGTCTTTTCCGAAGTAGCCAAAGCCTCTCGGATATCAATGCTGTGCTGGTACATGACGAAGAATGTCAGGATCAGAAGAGAGATCATCAACGTGATGGCGATGGGAATCAATCGGGACTGCCGGACTTCGCTGTGCCAGAAAAGGGCATCGAAATCAAAAACCAGATAGATGATCCTGCCGCCGAATTTCGTCAGCGGACAGGCACCCGTAATCCAGGAGCCCCAACGGTCATCAAGCGGTCCGATAATACCCTGCTTTCCACTGCCGAGAAGATGGATATACCCTTCAGAGGCTTCTTCGTAGTACTGACCGGGTGGAGAATAATCGGGCGACTCGGGAGGCTCGGAATCGGCCAGCACGTAGGTGCGGTGATCTTGATAGCCCATCAGGCAGACGAATCGGCTGTCCGGAGCCGCCTTCTGAAAACGGATGAGCTTCTCTTTAAGATACTGATAATCCGGAGAGGTCAGGTCGGAGTCATTCCATTTAAGTTTCTTGACAGTGGACGGATCCAAAGCGGCGGCGGCGACCTGGACCCGGCTCAAAAGGCTTTCTTTCAGGATTCCCTCTTTCTGGCGCCCGATATAATCGGTCAGCATCCACCCGGTAATCACTGTGAAGATCAGCAGTCCGGCAATTATTTTTCCGTAATATTTTTCTTGGTACAAGTAAAATTGAGGGGATTCTTTTCGGCGAGCGAGATAGAAAATCCAGATGGAAATGCTGACGATCACTGCCAACATCCCGCGGAAAAGTTGTACGGGTAAGCCCATCGTAAGCTGCAACAACATGTCCTGGTTGAGCAGGACAGGCGGATAAAAATCGGCTTTGGGGACGATCAAACCCGTAAAAACACCATACAGAACAAGGGAATAAGCGGCGAAAGACAGCGGGACATTGTGAGGATAGTATTTCCGGCAATAAAGGCGGATGATGTAGGCGGTGCCCAACGTGCCGATGAAGCCCAGGGTATAGCGAAAAGAGATGAACAATCCGTTTAAGCCATAAAACAGGCCCCAGAGAGAAATCGCGGACAGCAAAAGCGTTGTATATGGGGATAGCGTGATGCCCTGCAATTTATCCAATCCGCGCCGGAAAAATTCCAGGAGGCAGAGAAAAGACACGGCGAGCACAACAAGGCGTGAAACTAAAAAGAACGGGGGATCCCCCAGGCTCAAGGCCAGCATATCGAGCCATTCATTGAGGCCGTGGGTCAGGCCGAAGAAAACAAGCCAATGCCAGGGCAATCGATCTTTGTCGATCCGATGCAGGGCAAAGGTGACGACAGCGAGAAGAATAAAGGAAAGGCCGTATAAGAAGAAAATATAATCCAACTGCAGGGCGATCAGTTCGCGCATCATCACGATGAAGATGTTTCCTCCTGTCGAAAGTCGGATAAAAAAAGCTGGCGATTGGATTCAGATGCGTTTTATAGAACTCATTTAGCAGATAATAATGAATCGTTAAAGATAAATCATGTTGGGAAAAGTTAAAGAGGAGGTACTTCATGTTGATCGATAGCCATGCCCATTTGAATGAGCCCGCTTTCGCGGAAAAATTGGAAGAGGTCATCGGCAGGGCAAAAAACGCTTCCGTGAAAGCCTGCGTGGTGCCTGCCTATGACCGGGAATCTCTCGATAGAACCTTCGCTTTAGCCATACGCTATCCCGGATTTGTTTTCCCGGCCTACGGTATCCACCCCTGGTTTATCGATGATTCGGATGACGTGGATATCCTTAAACAATATCTTGAGAAGGGAAATGCCGTGGCGGTTGGAGAAATCGGGCTGGATTTCGGTGTCGGTTTCGATGATCAGGCGCATCAGATAGCGCTGTTCAGGAAACAGCTGGAATTGTCAATCGAATACCGGTTGCCTGTCATTGTACACTGCCGGAAGGCCTTTGAGGCGATTCATCGAGTCCTCTCCGGTTACCGGGGAAAAATCCGCGGCGTGATGCATTCCTTCTCCGGCAGTTCTGAATTAATGGGAATGTTTCTCGATCTTGGTTTCTATATTTCTTTTTCCGGTTCCGTGACGAGGAAATCGGCGCGGAAATACCACCGTAATGCTAAGGCTGTTCCAACTGATCGTTATCTCCTGGAAACGGATGCCCCGTCCATCGCCACGGAAAACACGCCGGCCTCTGAAATGGAACCGATGCACCTGGCGGAAATCGCAAGTAAAATGGCGGAACTCCGCACCACGGAATATGAGGATATATGCCGGGAAAGTTCGGACAATGCAGAAATCCTATTCAATTTCAAACAGGAATATAGGTCATGACAGAAAACGGGGATCTTTTTATCCGCAACCGGATGCTCTATGGAGAGGCGGGGTTTGCTCGCTTACAGAAAAGCTTTGTCGCCGTGGTCGGATTGGGGGGAGTGGGATCCTATGCTGCGGAGGCCATGGTGCGTGCGGGGATCGGGAAAATTCGTGTGATCGACTGCGATCGTGTGGCCCCGTCCGATGTCAATCGCCAGTTGATCGCCCTGGCGACAAACACGGATGTTCCCAAGGTGGAAGCAGCCAGGGACCGATACGTCCAGATCAATCCCCGGGTTGTGATCGATGCGCGAATGGCGTTTTTCCATTATGACACGGCATCCGAGTTGATCACAAAGGATCTCGATTATGTGATTGATGCAATCGACAGTCTCAACCCGAAAGTGGAACTGATCCGGCACTGCCAGGAAATGGGCATTCCCGTCATCTCCTCCATGGGTGCCTCCGGGCGAATCGATCCCTGCCGGATCCGGATCGACAACCTGGAAAACACGACGGTCTGTCCCCTGGCCCGAACGGTGAGGCGACAATTACGGAGGCGGCAGATCGGTACGGATTTCCCGGTGGTTTACTCGACGGAGGAGGTTCATGAAAGGGATGAAGCGATATTGGCCCCCACTTTGGCGACGACCGGGACGTATCTACGGGGACGGAACCGCCGGGTTCTGCCGAGCCACCCCACTTTGCCGGCTATATTCGGCCTCATGGCGGCCAATCATGTCATCTTGGCCTTGACGGGGAAAGGCACCGGTACGGCATAACGCCTGCTGAAGCGGAAGGGATTTAGAGGGGCGGCAGCAGTTCGTCCATTTTTTCCTGCAAAACGGTTTCGAAAATCCGGCGTATTTCGTCTAATCCCTTTTCCGTCGAAGCCTCAAATCTTAATACCAGGACGGGCTGCGTATTGGAGGAACGCAACAAGCCCCAGCCATCCGGAAAGGCCATACGGAGGCCGTCCAGGTCGAACATTGGATATTTTCCCGCGAAATGGGCCTTCACGGCATCCACTACCCGGAATTTGATCGTGTCGGGACATTCTACCCGGATCTCAGGGGTGGCGAAGGTTTTCGGTACGTCAGACAGAAGAGCACTCAATGGTTTGCCGGTTTGGGAGAGGATTTCCAGCAGGCGCAACGTGGCATAGACGGCGTCGTCATAGCCGAAGTAACGATCGGCGAAAAAGATGTGTCCGCTCATTTCTCCGGCAAGCTGAGCATGTTCCTCTTTCATTTTTCCCTTGATAAGGGAATGGCCGGCTTTCCACATGATGGGGCGACCGCCGTGCAGCGCGATGTCGTCGTAGAGCTTTTGGGAACATTTGACCTCGCCGATAACGGTTGCCCCGGGATGCTCTTTCAGGACATATCGCGAAAACAGCAGGAGCAGTTCATCACCCCAGAGGATTTCCCCCTTATCGGTGACGACGCCGATGCGGTCGGCATCGCCATCGTAGCCGATACCCAGGTCGGCATGCTCACGGGTAACGGTGCGGATCAATTCGGTGAGATTTTCCGGTACCGTCGGGTCCGGGAAATGATGGGGAAAACGACCGTCCGGCTCGCAGTGCAGGTCAATGACGCGGCAACCGAAGCGACGGAGAAGGGGCAGGGCGAAATGCCCCCCCGTGCCGTTTCCACCGTCCAAAACAACCGTGAGAGGCTTTTCGATGCGTACGTTTCCGAAGAGATAATCTTCATAATCCTTGGTGATACTTTTGAAAGACAAGCCGCCCGATCCGGAAGCGTAATAACCCGCCTCCATGATCCGAAAAAGCATCTGAATCTGATCCCCGTAAATGGTGTCCGGACCGATACATATTTTGAACCCGTTGAACTCCGGTGGATTGTGGCTTCCGGTGATCATGACGCCGCCGCCGACTTTCAACTGACGGATCGAGAAGTACAACATGGGGGTCGTGCACATCCCGATATCGATGACATCGATGCCGGACAGATTCAGCCCACGGGCCAGGGCGTCCCGGTATTTTTCGGAACTCAGGCGGCAATCGCGTCCCAGGGTAAGTGTCTTGACATCGCAATCGCGGGCGTACGTCCCGATCGCCCGTCCCAGTTCCACGACAAAATCAGCAGTCAGTTCGACATCCACCATCCCCCGGATATCGTACTCGCGAAAAATCTCTTTATTGATCATCAGACCCCGCCAAGTATTTTTTAATATTAAATATCATGAAACATCAGGCTTGTTGGCCAAAAGACAGCGCTTTTCATAATCAGATTCGGGAAAGAAGTCAATGGAAAGTCGTATCGGACGATCAATCCAATATTCGCCGGTTTGTCAGATCGACAATCTGTTGTATTTCAATAACCTGCGATAAAAGAAAATCAGGTGATGATTCCTGAAGATCATGACGTTTTCCCGTACCCGTTAATACGGCGGCGGTGTAAGTGCCGACTTCTTTTCCGATTTGTATGTCGATCGGGTGATCCCCGACCATGAGGGTTCTTTCCGCCGGGACCGTTAAAATGGATAAGATTTCGGTCAGATGGCGCGGATCGGGTTTGACAAAGCGGGTCATTTCCCGGGTGATAAGGGCGTCGACATAATCCCGGTAATCGGGGAATATAGCCTGAAGGGCACGAAAACAGTTTCGGGTGATGATTCCTATTGAAATATGGCGTTTCGTCAAAGTGACAAGCATTTCCCGGACCCCATCGAACAGGGTTGATTTCCCGGCTGCTTCAATTTCCATCCTTTCGATCAGTCGCATGGCCTCGGCGAAAAAGATCGTCCCTTTTTCCGGGGAATATTCCGTGATGCGCAATCGGGCGGCTTCAATCATCTCCAGAATATACAGGTGGCCGAAAAGCCGGGGAAGAAGTTCATATTGCTCCATCAATTGATAGACGATGGAGCGCATTTTGTCGAAATCGATATGCAGTTCCGCCAGGGTACCGTCAAAATCAAAGACAACGGCCTCAATGGGGGGCCGTGAACCGGAGGCAATGATCGTATTCATGGTTGTCATTTAAAAAAACCGATCTTTCAGAAATCATGGAGGTGTCTCATTTGCAATGTTCGCGTCAGCCATATCCTTATCAATAAAGCGGCAGCAGCACAGGCAGAAAATCAGGGCAATCAGGATGAACAGAGGGGCGATCAGAAGCGCCGCCCGGAGGTTCAACAGATCTGAAAGCCGGCCGATTACGGAGGGAGAGATCGCATCGCCCAACGCATGGATGAGGAAGATGTTGAGAGCGAAAGCCGTGGCGCGATAATGGGGATTCGACACGTTGACGATAATCGTGTTAAGGGGGCCCGTATTGAAAAAAAGCAGGCATTCGGCAAGAAAGATGGCGATCATGCAGACATATAAATCGGTCGCCAGGATCGCAACAAGGCAGCACGGGATGCTCAGAAAAAATCCCGCTGCGGATACGAGAAGATACCCTTTTGACGTTCTTTTCTGAAAAATATCTCCCAGCCAGCCCCCCAGAAGGGTGCCGCCGATACCGGAAAGGACGGTAATGGCGCCGAATGCTGTATTGGCTTCCAGGACATTCATATTGTGATAGCGATAGATGAAAGTCGGAATCCACTGAGCCAACCCCCCCAGGGCGAAGGTCATTGCCGCCATGGCCAGGGCGTTGAAGAGATACGACCGGTTGCGTAAAAGCGCTGCGTAGGGTTTCAAAGATAGCCGACTTTTTTCTGTTCTGCTGTGTTCTGCGGTTTTATGTACGAGGCATGGGATACGCCAGACCGGTATGGACAGAAATAAACCGGGCAGGGCAACCAGGAGGAAAGCCGCCTGCCATCCGAAGTGGAATCCCAGTATCCCCCCCAGGAGATAACCGATGGCACTTCCGACAGGAATGGCAAGAAAAAAGAAAGACAGGACACGGCCCCGGACTTCCTTTGCAAAGGTATCCGATAAAATGCCCGGTGAGACAACCCCGAAACTGGCTTCGCCGATACCGACGAGGGACCGGGAAAAAAGAAGGGTCAGGTAGGTGGATGCGACTCCCGACATCGCCGTGGCCAGGCTCCAGAAGGCCAGGCCGCCTGATGCAAGTCGTGACGGCCGGGTGTGATCGCCGATCCAACCGAGAAAGGGAGCGAAGATCATGTAGGAAAGCATGAAGGCGGAACCGAGCAATCCCAGTTGCGTATCGGAGAGATTGAAATCGGCCTTGATCAGCGGGAAAACGGCGAAGAGGATCTGCCTGTCGATGTAGTTGAGTAGGTTGGCGGCAAGAAGCGTTGCTAAAATGGCGTATTGGGTTCGTGGATTCAATGTTGGAATGTAGATCAGGCCCGATCAAGGTGTGTTTAGGGTTCTTTTATGAATACAGGAAGTATCCGCTGATAGCAAAGTCAAAAAGCCCCCCCTTTTCTTTCCTTGAGAATCTGGTTATGGAGCGTTCGGAAGTCTTTTGGGGGAAGGGCATCGTTTCGCCTGATCAGGCGCACCGCGGAAGCAGGGCAGGGGACCGCACAGACGCCGCAGCCAATACACCAATCCGGATCGATAACCGGGAAATCGTTTTCCATGCGGATGGCCTTCACAGGACAGATATCGATACACTGTCCGCAACCTGTGCATTCTTCACGATCCGTATCCCGAAGAAAATAGGTGGCCATCAGGACATCTCGGGGAATTTTTCTTCGTCGGATTGTTCCGACGGACCAGCAGCAGCACCCGCAGCAGTTACAGGTGTGCTTGATTCCTTCCCGGGCATTATCGACCAGATGAACGAGGCCTGCATCTTCCGCCTTGCGAATCACATGAAGGGCCTCGTCTTTGCTGATTTCTCTTCCAATGCCTGTATCGAGCAGGTAATCGGCCAGATCATCATATTTGATACAGCTTTCCAGGGGGTGACGACATTGTCTTTTCCCCAGCAATTCCATCGTGGCGCGGCACGGACAGTTTACAAGGGCGATCCGCCCGACGTTTTTGATGACTTCCTCCATCATCTCGAAGGGGAACACGGCATGGGAATCGGGGTCAATGGCGGCTTTTGCCGGCAGGTAACGATAGGCCTTTGAAGGCGTGCTGCCATAGGCCCACTCCAGATCGGGAACTTTGCTGTATTTGACAATCATTTCTGCCATGGCTTTGGCGTTCGGGGAATCGATCCCCCCCCAGAAAAAAGTCTGGGGGAATCCGTAACCGAACTGATGCAGCGCGTATCCGCGTGTTCCGTCGTCAAGTTTCCCGGAGAAAAGCAGACCCCGGTGGGCGAGATTCTCCAGGATGGGGACTATTTCTTCCACGGGGCGGACCATGGCGGCGGCGATGTGATCGACGGTCGCGGGTTCCAGGGGAATCACACCCGTCGGGATGGCCAGGGCCACTTCGGCTTCAAAGGGCGAAAAGTTGGCCTCAAGAATATCCATCAATTCTTCCTTGTCCGGATACCCCATACCGAGGGCGGCCAGGTGCTTTCCTAATTTTCTGTAGATATCGTCGTGCATGATTGAACTCCGGGAAGCATGTGTCATTATTTTTGAGTCTTTTAGCACAAGCTTGGCATGAAATAAACGATTTGTATAGACGCCGGGGAAACTTGTACCGTATAAAGATAATAAATGTTCACGCAGATCGATGCGTGTGTTATTGGGTCGGTGTGAAAAGGGCCTGTATGAAGATAATGATATGATAAGGAGTCGGGGAATTGGAAATCGGTATATTGGGTTTACCTCAAAGCGGGAAAAGTACGTTATTTGAAATCATGACGGGGATCAAAAGCAGGGAAATGCATGGTGAGCAGTATGTGCGCGGAATTGCGGCGGTTCCGGATCAACGGTTCGAAAGGCTGGTCGAAATCTATCAACCGGCCAAGATTACACCGGCGAAAGTTCCATTTGTCGATGTCAATGCCTCCGGTGAGAAAGCGTGGAATGCGATACGCCAGAACATGGGTAGTGCCGACGGTTTTATCCACATCATCGACGGTTTTACCACCGATGATGTGGGCGAAATCGCCGAACAGTACCGGAAACTGACCGATGATTTGATTCTGGCGGATTTGATCATGGTCGAAAACCGTATGGAGCGGATCCAGAAAGTACCGAAAAAATCCATGAAACCCCTGGAAACTTTACAGTTGGAACTGATGCCCAGAATACATGAACACCTGGAGAAGGGGAGGGTGATCAGGGAGATGCAATTCAGTGATGATGAATGGAAGTCACTGAGAAGTTTTGCATTCTGGACCATTCGCCCTGAGTTGATCGTCGTTAATGTCGGAGAAGATCGCATTCATGATTTTGCTGGCGTTGGTGAAAAAATCTCGGACCGGTCTACTGCGATTGTCATTTCCTGCCAGGTCGAAAGTGAAATCATGGGCTTAACTGAAGCGGAGCAGAGAGAATTTCTTGCTTCCCTCGATATCGATGAACCGGCCTACCAGAAGATCATCCGCCAGTCCTTTCTTCTGCTTGGCTGTATATCTTATTTCACCGTCGGTGAGGATGAGGTGAAGGCCTGGGTCGTGCCGGAGGGGTCGAAGGCGCCGCAGGCGGCGGGGGTTATTCACAAAGACTTTGAACGCGGATTCATCAAGGCCGAGGTCATCAGCTATGAAGATTTTATGAATTGCGGCGAGTCAATGGTGCAGGCCAAGGCCGCCGGAAAAATTCGCCTGGAAGGGAAGGAATATGTCGTTCAAGATGGAGATATCATCACTTTTCGATTTAACGTATAAAGATTGATGTTGGAAAAATTGATCCGATCAGGCAGGAGGGCAGCGATGAATGACAGAGAACTGACGCCGGCAGATCTTCAGCAGATTGATCAGGAGGGATTGACACTTTCACAGGTACAAAAACAACTGGAAAAATTTAAACAGGGCACCACACCGGTCAAACTGCGGAAGCCCTGCGCACCTGGAGATGGCATCGAATGCCCGACGCAGAAGGTTAAAAGCGAAGTCGTCGACCGTTATGATGACTTGTCAAACACCCTGGATATTGTAAAATTCGTGCCCGCATCCGGCGCGGCAACGAGAATGTTCAAGGATTGGTTCGGCCTTCTTGAACAGGATGAGTCGGCCGGAGAAGAAGCCTCTCTGCATTTTATCAAAACAATCAACCGCTATCCTTTTATATCGGATTTACGAGATGTTCTGAGGAAAAGAAATATAAGCCTGGACGAATGGCTCAAAGGGGAAAAAGTCAAGGACATCCTGACGGCGGTGCTCCTCGAATCGGGATTGAATTACGGGCATCTGCCGAAGGCCCTGATCAAGTTTCACCGGTATCCGGATGGATATCGCACCTCTTTAGAGGAGCATTTTGTCGAAGCGGCGGGGTATGCCAGATCAGCAAACAACAACTGCCGTATTCATTTCACCGTTTCCAGGGAGCATCTGGATCTGATGCGGGAGCGTGTTCGAGAGGTGATTCCGGAATATGAAGCGAAATATGACGTGCATTACCAGGTTGATCTGTCTGTCCAGAAAAGCTCAACGAATACAATCGCCGTCGATCCGGACGATCGGCCTTTCCGTGACAGCAAGGGGAGGCTGGTTTTCAGGCCTGCGGGGCATGGCGCCCTTCTGTTCAATTTGAATGAATTGGAGGCGGACATCGTTTTTATTAAAAACATCGACAATGTGTCCCACGACCGCCTGCAGGTTCAGTCAAATCTTTATAAAAAGCTTTTGGCGGGCTGGTTGTTGACCGTACAGGATCGAATCTTCACCTACTTGCGGCTGATTTCGGAAGAACAGGTTTCTCCAGGGATGATGGAGGAAATAAGCGATTATTGCCGCCATGACCTGAAAGTTTCTCTTCCGGAAGATTTCACATCTTTTTCAGACCAGGAGAAAACGGCATTTCTTTTCAATATCATGAATCGTCCCATCCGGATCTGCGGGATGGTCAAAAATACGGGGGAACCTGGCGGGGGACCTTTCTGGGTCGTAGATGACAACGGTGTCATTTCCCGGCAGATCATCGAGCAATTCCAAATTGACGGCCAGGATCCGGAGCAGTTGAAGATCTGGTCTTCTTCGACTCATTTCAATCCTGTCGATCTGGTATGCGGGATGAAGGACTATCGGGGCAATCAATTCGACCTGTTCCGCTACGCAGATCAGAAAGCCGTCTGTATTTCAGTGAAATCGGAGAAAGGCCGTTCCCTGAAGGCGCTGGAGCTGCCCGGCTTATGGAACGGGTCCATGGCCGGCTGGATTACCATATTTATCGAAGTTCCGCTTGAAACCTTTAATCCCGTCAAAACGGTCGAGGACCTGCTGCGAAAAGAGCATCTGCCGGCCTGAAGCAGTTTATCAAATGATCCATTGTGCAGCCTGGTCCTTATCCGCGGAGACTGTTGCGATCAAGACCGTCTGTCCCGCCCGCAGGCAATTCAGTCGAACTGTCTCCCCCTTGGGTGCGTCGCTGTACAGGGCGCATAAGGAGGCGGCGACATACATTTCCGCCTCTGTGCCGCCGCCCGGCACGAGCGTCGTCGGTCCTGGGTAATCTTCCATTTGAATCATGAGATCACCATCCTGCGCATATTGTTGAATCAAGCCGTTATCTCCCTGATTTCTGCCGACGATGACTTTGGTGTGGTCATTTATCCTGAAATGCCGGCCCGCCTTGAGCAGATGGATTGATGGGATTGAAAAATCATCATGGGAAAACAGTTCCTTCAAGCGTTTTGCAAACATGGGGTCCGTCAGGAGGCACCCCCCGGCAGGTGCGGAATAATCGGTGATACCGAATTCAAGAGCCGCCTCCATCTGACGGTGCCGGCTTCTGCCCTGGATGTCATACAGCCTGTTGCGGTCGACCATTCCTTCAAGTTCAGGCTTGGTTATGGGCAACAGTTTCGCACTCAGGGGTCTTAGGACATAATCCGCGTAACCGGAATATTTGGCGACCACATAAAGGGACTGCTTCGTCTGTGACATGGGCCGTTGACCCAGCACTTCACCGGTAATGAGAAAATTGGCGTTCCATGAAGACATGAATTCCCCTGATTTTCGGAGCATCATGGCGTGGCAGTCGATACAGGGGTTGAGATTTTTACCGTAGCCGTATCTGGGTGCCCGTAACATGACGAGATGATCTTCCGTGATATCGACGACATGAAGAGTGAGCCCGATTTTGGCCGCTGCGGCGAGGGCTTTCCGGGCAGTAAAAAAAGGGGTTTCAAAAGTAACCCCCATAACGTCGATGCCCTGCATCTGAATTAACTTGACGGCGAGAATACTGTCGAGTCCGCCGGAAAAAAGAGCGATAGCTTTCAATACCGGATAATGTTTACCTCCTTCAACTGTTTGAAATAGGAATAGAAAGCCGGATCGAAGGGAAAATCGACCAGGTAGTACAAAAACCTGTCCGGCTGGTAGAGCTGCAGGGCGGGGAAGATAGCCGAAATGAAAGGCGATTCCGGATCGTCCGCATGATTGACTGTCAGGCGAAAATAGCTGAATGAATAGGTGATATTTAAATAACCGAGCATTTTGGTAACCAGTTTTATTTTTGAATCTGATTCGGTCAAGGGCAATATTTCATATCCGCTATTCTTCATCATATTTTCAAATTCCCGGGGAATCGTGCCGAAGGAGAAGATGGTCTGCTTATTGTCCCGCTTCAACAGGATGTCTGCGCGCATGGTGAGGTTGAAACCGCCCTTGGATTGATTCAAAAGGTTGAGTTCAACATCCTTGGCTGCATCTTGCCCAAGCAGGACGAGCAGGTTATAGATCATATCGACCTTGGACGTTCCGGAGAGATCCGGTATGGTCTGGGCTGCAACATCGTCCTTTTTGTCGGATACGATGCCGGTATCCAAGACCACCTCGGTTAAAACAATGCCCCGTTGGGAAAGTTCCTTCAAAAGATAGGCGGGCAAAGACTGTGAAGCATTCCGGTAAAAGAGAAGCCCTTGATTTGTGGCTGTATTCGTGTCGGAACGGTTTCCGTTTTGTTGAATGCTCCAATTGGGAGAAACCTGAATGGATAGCCTGTCCCCGATGACGTACCGGCCGCCTTTCTTCATCCTGTAGGAGCCGGATTGGTTGATCACTTTTTGAAGAATAGAGACTAGAGAATCCTTTTCATTGACTGCCGTAAAACGATAATTTGGCCAGTTCGCTTTGATCATCGCTTTTACTTGATTGGGCAAACGACTTTTAAGGGCGATGAAAACAAAACTGCCGTCCTCGAACTCGACCATGGGAATGGACGCGCAATCGATCGCAATCTGACCGGAGTCGGTCAGGGGGAGATAATACTGACCATCCATGACCAATGACCCATTGAAGCGGCTGATGACCTGCCCGGCAAGGATCACGTTACGCATCAGCGTTTCGGAGATGACGATCGGTTTATTGGGATCTATTTCTCCCTCCGTGCCTTCTGCTGTCCAGTCATCGCTTTCCATTTCGACTGCCGGACCGGAGCCGGGGAGACGGAGCAACTGATTGACGACGATGCGATTCGGGTCATTCAGTTTGGGATTCATATCCTTGATGTTACGAAGCATTTCCGTCATGTTGGCCCTTTTGACGTTAAGCTGGCTCATCAGGATCTTCTCCAGAGAATCCCCTCTTTTGACTTTGTAGAAAACGGCTTCAACACCAAAAACGTCTTTTTCGGGGGTAAACTGGGTTTCCGGGAGTATAATCGACTGCCCGGGAAAGATTTTTCTCGGATCGGTTAAATTCGGATTCAATTTCTTGATCAGATCAAACGCCTCTTTACGGGCCTTGGGGGAACGAATGCCCAATCTATCGCGTATAATGGAATAAAGAGAGTCTCCTCGGCGAATCGTGTACGTTTTGCCGACTTGTTCCGCCGGCAAAACCTTTTGAAAGGAAAGAAGAGCCGTGTCTTCCTTGGCGCCTGCCCCTCCGGGAAAAGAGAGCATCAAAAGGAAAACGGCGCTCACCACAAAAGATGAACTCTGAAAAAGGCAACGGGAAAATAAATCGGTTGAATGTTTATACAAAACAAGCCCAATCTTACTGCGGATTTTTAATAAAGATTAAATAAATGACTTTTCATCGATTTCACCCTTTACCATAATTCGAAGGCAGATGAAAGGATTTCACGTTTGTCTGGGGCAATCCGGACTTTAACAGATAAAACGCACGAAATATATAAAAGGATTGAAAGAAAGGTTGAGATGGTTTATTGGATGATCACGACGTTGGGCGGTTTTGGCTTGAGATTTTAATCACACTGAAAAGGGGGTAACGGATGTCGACCATTCCTGATGAGAAAGCATTGATGAAAGAAATCCAGGCAAGGTTGGAAAAGAAGATGAGGGAAACGGAAATCGCAAACATTGCCTTCTGGAAGGAACAGGTAGATCGCATTCTGGCGATGAAACCGGAGGGCGTCGCCCCGCTTCAGTTACAGATCAAGAAATTATCGGACATGATGGCCAATCGAATTACGATGCTGAAAAAAGGGGTATTATGAAAAGTATTGCCAATTTTCTATTTGAAATGGGCATGTTGAAAAAGACCCCCCGGACGGGTTTTCAATTTCTGGGTTCCGGGAATGAGTCGGTGGCAGAACATGTTTTCCAGACCATCTTCATCGGCTATACGCTGTGTAAAATGGAAGAACGGGCGGATGAACTCAAGGTCATGAAAATGTGCCTGGTTCACGACCTGCCGGAGGCCAGGACGGGGGACATGAATTATGTGAATAAGAAGTATGTGACGGTCGATGAAAAAAAAGCGGTCAGGGAACTGACGGATACGTTGTTTTTCGGCGAAGATATCAAAAACGCCATGGAGGAATTCAACGGCAAAAGAACGCTGGAGTCTCAACTGGCCCATGATGCCGATCAACTGGCCTTGATTTTACAGTTGAAGGAACACGGTGATTTGGGGAACAAGTACAGCCAGGAGTGGATTAGTTTCGTTCTGAAAAGATTATGTACGGAAACGGCCAAGAAAGTCGCCCAATCCATTCTGGAAACCGACTCGGCGGAATGGTGGTTCACGGATAAAAGTGACTGGTGGGTTACAGCGAACAATAATCGAGGGCATCATGAAAAATAAAAAAATCACCGTCTTTCTGATCGGTATGATTTATTTATGCCTGATCGCCTGCGCCGGCATGCAGAGCAATCGGGAAGAGGCCGGAGGACATTTGGTTGTGGGAACGGCGTTCATCAAATCAGGCGAATATACGGACGCCTTGCGGGAATTGTTTGCCGCGGAAAGAATTATTCCCGATGATCCAACGGTACACTACTATTTGGGGATCGCCTACCTGGGAAAAGAGGCGCGTGACAGGGCGTTCAAGGAATTTCAGAAAACGGTGGATCTGAATCCCGATTACTCCGAAGCGCATAACTATTTGGGGACCATGTACCTCGAAAATAAGCAATGGGATCTGGCCATTGCATCCTTCGATCGTGCCCTGTCGAACATCCTTTACGATACGCCGTCTGTTTCTCTGTATAATAAAGGATTGGCCTTGTATAAAAAGGGAGAATACAGAGAAGCCGTCGAATGTAATCGTAAGGCGATGAAACTCAGGGACGCCTATCCCTTGATGCCTCTTCTGCAAAAGAATACGGGCCTGTCATGGCTGGCTCTGGGTGAATACTCGGAGGCTTCGAATCATTTTATGGAAGCCATCAAACTGGTGCCGGATTACGCCGAAGCTAAATACTGGCTTGCCGTTACAAAAGTTCAGCAAAAGAATTATGCGGAAGCAAATAGACTTTTTCAAGACCTGCTTCTGAAGCTCCCACAGTCTGAATTCTCCGTCAGGGGAAAGGACATGCTGGAGAAGATGAAAAAGGGGAAATACGAAGAAGTCAGGTGGTATCCCTGATCAATCAAGTTGAAATCAGCGTCCGCAGTTCCGTATTAAAAACCTCGTAAGTATCCCGATTATAAAGGACAAAATGGATGATTCGGATATCCTCGTGGTTGTTGAGGTACTCGATTACGCTTTCCAGGGCGATCCGTGCCGCCGGATGCAGGGGGTAGCCGTAAGCGCCGGTGCTCAAGGCAGGGAAAGCCAGCGATTTTATTCCATGTTGGGACGCCAGAATCAGGCATGACCGGTAGGCGCTTTTTAAGGTTTTTTCCTCGTCGTGTTGGCCGTCCCGATAAATCGGTCCCACGGCATGGATGACGTATTGTGCATGCAACCGTCCGGCGAAGGTGATGACCGCCGAGCCCGGGGGACAGTATCCTATTTTTCTGCATTCTTCCATGATGGTGGCCCCCCCGGTTTGATGGATGGCGCCATCCACCCCCCCGCCTCCCCGCAATCCCGAATTGGCTGCATTGACAATGGCGTCGGTGGTTTCCAAAGTGATGTCACCGACTTTCAACGTCAGCTGGCCATGTTTAATCTGGACTTCCATTTAACGTTAACTTTCGTGAACGGCGATACCTTTTCCCGATACAAGCATGCGATAGGTTTTTTCGATACGGTTCCAGTTTTCTTCCCGATCCATGGACCAGTATCTTCCAATGACGGAGACCACTTTTCCTACCCCGATTTCATGGGCCTTTTCTTCAACGCGTTCGACATAGATCGCACCGCTTTCCGGCAGTTCTCCTCTTCTTCCCAGCATGGCATGGATATAGAGTTCCCTGATCCCGGACTGTTGCGCTAAATCCATCAGGGCAAAGAGATGATTTATCGAACCATGAGAACTGAAGAACGAGACGATCCCCATTAAATGAAGCGCTTTCCCGGTTTTCCGGGACCGGTTTATCGCTCTGAGAAAGGCTTTGTTTTGAAAAAAGGAACCGTCTTCGATGGATCGATCAATCTTCAAACGGTCGGAATAGATGGTTCTGCCGGCACCGATGTGGAGATGTCCCGCTTCCGAATTTCCGACGGTACCCGGTGGAAGGCCGACCGCTTCGCCGGAAGAAAGCAGCGTTGTCCAGGGGAAATCACGTTTCAAAGCGTCCATGCGGGGCGTATCGGCCTGGGAGATGAGGTTGCCCGCGTCGGTCGGTTTTTCACCCCACCCGTCCAGGAGGAGCAAAAGAAGGCGTTTGCTGTTCATGATCCGGGGGGAATGACTTTTCCCAATCAGGGATTGCCCTGTCATCTTTGCAGGTTTAGGCAGACCGAACAAATCGAGCACCGTTGGGGCGATATCGGACAGGGTTCCGTCTTGACGAAGCGCTTGATCATGACGGTCGTGGATCAGAATGAAAGGGACCGGACTGTCCGTATGGCCCGTATCGATGGTGCCGTCCGGATAACGCCATTTTTCGACGGTTCCATGATCGGCGGTGATGATGACGCTCATGCCCCGGCGGATCGCTTCGTCAACGAGAATGCCCAGGTGGCGATCGACGGCTTCGACGGCCTGCAGGATGGCCTGCTCGTTTTCAATGTGCCCGACGACATCGACATTGGGAAAATTCGTAAAGATGAAATGTACATCCGGATCGCGGATGGCTTCGATCGTCGCTTCGGTTATAGCGGCGATGGACATTTCCGGTGCCTCATCAAAAAGAGCCACATCTTTACGGGTCGGAACGACAATCCTCCGTTCTCCGCCTACGGGATCCGTTTTTTTCCCGTTCAGGAAATAACCGACATGAATCGCTTTTTCGGCCTCGGTGATTTTTACCTGGACGAGATGATGGGCCGACAGGACGTCGCTTAACGTCTCTTCGACAATTTCATCGGGAGGAAAGGCAACAGAAACCCGAAGATCCCGGTGATACTGGATCATGGTGGTCAAATCGCAGGAAAAATCGGCGTCAACCGGAAATTTGTCAAAGCCTCTTTCGGTGAGGCTGCGCGAGAGCTCAATTTCACGTTCTCCGCGGATGTTGTAAAAAATCACCGAATCTCCATTCTTGATCCGTCCTTGGGGCTCATTGTCAGAGTCGGCGAGGATATGTGGTTCAAGGGTTTCATCTTCCTGAGCGGCTTTGTAGGCCCTTCTGATTGCATTCGATAGGGGATGCACATAAGACATAGAAACGACTCCTGTTCGATACCGTTGTCATGATTAAGTTCACCTTCTATAGATCATTTCCGTTTTTCTTGCAGCAAAGAAAGCTTTCCGAGCGATGATGAAACGGAGATTGCGTCATTAAATATTGACCACTATTGAAAAATAGGGCTATGCATGCTAATAAAAACAAATTTTAAAAGATCGTGTGCCGAAAGTGAAAACCGAAAAATCAATAGACGAAGTATTGCAGGAAGAATTCCTCCGGGAACGGGCGGCCGTCTTGTCGAGAGCAGCAGAGAAGTTGACGAAAACCCTGGATCTTCTTGCCCATATTGAAGAAAATATTTCCAGGGACACCACCGCCATGGAATGCCTTTATCAAACGGCGGACAATGGAAAAAAGGCCGTGGGCGACAGCAGAATTCAGAAGAAGATTATTCTGGAGCAGCTCAACCAGAACATCGATCATTTCAATAAAACGAGGGAAAAGGCAAAAGTACATTACTATTACCTCATCGTGACCCGCGAGGCCATGGGATTGCGAAAACATCACTGGGTGGACGAGGTGTATTCGATACCGCCTAAGAAGAAATATGTAAAGGATAAATGATGGATTTATTGAGGAAACAGAGACTGAGGATGGTGGATACACAGATCCGCTCCCGCGGCATCGTTGACCCGAGAATTCTGGCCGCCCTGGAAAACATCCCCCGACATATTTTTGTTGATGATGGGATCAAAGAACAGGCCTATCAGGATAATCCCCTGCCCATCGGGGAAGGACAGACGATTTCCCAGCCCTATATCGTTGCTCTGATGACCCGGGCTCTGGAGATATCCAAAAGAGATAAGGTTCTGGAAATCGGAACCGGTTCGGGATATCAGACCGCGATCCTGGCGGAACTTGCAGATCAGGTCTTTTCCGTAGAAAGAATCGCCATTCTGGCATCAAAGGCCAGAAAATGCCTTGATGCACTGGGGTATTTTAACGTGGCGATTAAAGTAGGCGATGGAACTTACGGCTGGAAGGAAGAGGCGCCCTTCCAGGCCATTATCGTGACGGCTGGGGCGCCAACATTACCGCAGCAATTGTTATCTCAACTTGCCGTAGGTGGGAGAATGGTGATTCCAATCGGCGACCGCCACACGCAGACCCTGTATAAAGTGACGAGGTTATCGGAAGATTTGACTGACTTGAAAAAGGAAAACCTGGGCGGATGTCGATTTGTCGACCTCATCGGAGATTATGCCTGGGGCGGTATGTCGTAAACTAAACTTAAGCGCGATAAGATTTTGTAAAAGAAAATCTTTAGGGAAGATTGGATAATCGAATTTGAAATATCGTATCATTATTGATCCAGGAAATTCTCGCAAGCAATCCTCCAAATCCCTTTTACTGATATTGTTTTTTCTCATGATGATTCTTCTTTTGGGTGGATGTGCAGGGGACTATATCAGGCCCACGCCACCGCAGGGGTATTATTATACGGTTAAAAAGGGAGACACTCTTTATCGGATTGCTACGGATCATAAAGTAGGGTTGCAAGAATTGGCGGAACTGAACGGTGTCGAGAACACAGCATCGATCAAAGAAGGCATGGCGCTGTTTATCCCCCGCATCGCGCCCGAGGGAGAAAAAAACAGGGCAGAAGAGAACCAGAATTATGAAGATAAAAAAATAACCCCGGCGAACACAGGTGCAAAACAGTCGGATACCGGAAAAGACAAGATTGAACGCGGTACGACGGGGAAATCCGGTGCGACTGTCATTGCGTCAGGTTCTTCGGCGACAAAGAAAAAACAGGCAAATCAGGAGAAAGAACCTTTAGAGAGGATAAAGAAAGATCAAGACAAAGGCGGAGAAACGGCAAAAGGAAAAGGCATCGTTAAGAAAGGAGCGATCCAGGAAGAAAGCCCACTTGCATTAAAAAAGGATTCGGAACAATCGGAGAAAAAGGTGACGGAGCCTCCTGAGGCTAGAAAAGAAGAAAGTCATCAAAAAGGGAAATTTATGTGGCCGGCGAAGGGTAAAGTCATTTCGACTTACGGCCCTCAGCCAAACGGCATGTTTTACAATGGCATCAGAATCGAGATAAAAAAAGAAACGGCGGTTCTTGCCGCTTCCACCGGACATGTCATCTTTTCCGCCTTTTTGAAAGATTATGGCGAAACCGTGATCATCAAGCATAGCAATGATTATGCAACCGTTTACACGCATCTCACAAGAAGGTTGGTCAAAGTGGATCAGCTTGTGAAGCGAGGTGAATCGATCGCCATGATTGCGCCGTCTCCGGGTGGCGCATCATTTCTTGATTTTGAAATAAGATACCGGAATAAAGCAAAGGATCCTTTGTTGTTCTTATAATCCGGGGTTTCGATCGATGGATGGAGGAATTTAATGGAATTCAATTTCGAACAGGGACCGATTCGCCCTCCCAGTGAAGCGGAAAGCTTGCTCATTCGGGCTACAAGAAACTGTCCCTGGAATAAGTGCCTTTTTTGTTACAGCTATCACGATTCGAAATTTTCATTGAGAACGATAGAGGAAATCAAGAAAGATATCGACACCATGGTTGAAATCGCCAACGGGATAAGGGATTTATCCCGGAAGTGCGGGCAGGGTGGAAAAGTGACCGATCCTGTGGTGCAGATGATTTTCAACGAATACAGCCACAGTGACGCGGAACGTTCCGTAGCAGCATGGCTCTATTTTGGAGGCAAATCGGTCTTCCTGCAGGATGCCAACACCATCATTATGAAAACCGATGATCTGGTCGAGGTCATCGAATATATTAAGATCAAATTCCCCTTCGTAGAGAGAATCACCTCCTATGGACGTTCCAAAACCGCCGCCAAGAAAACCGTGGAGGAATTTGCCAGGTTGAAGGAGGCAGGCCTGTCACGCATCCACGTCGGGATGGAAAGCGGTTACGATCCGCTCCTGGAATTTATCAAGAAGGGAGAAACCGCCGCCGATCATGTCGAAGGGGGAAAACGGATCATGGCGGGAGGTATTTCGCTGTGCGAATATATTATACCCGGCCTGGGAGGTACAAAATGGTCAGATGAGCATGCCCGGGCGACGGCGGATGTGTTGAATCAAATCAATCCGAATTACATCCGGTTGAGATCGCTTCAGGTCAGGGAAGGGACCGGACTTTATGACGTAATGAAACAGGATTTGTTTACGCCCCTCGGTGATGAAGAGGTCCTGAAAGAGATCAAAGTTTTTCTGCAGCAACTGGAGTGCCGTAATACGTACATCGTCAGCGACCACATTTTGAATCTGTTACAGGAAATAGAGGGAAATCTGCCGGAAGACAAAGATAGAATGCTGGCCGTTATCGATCGGTATTTCAGCATGACCGTAAAGGAAAGATTGATATACAGGCTCGGAAGAAGACGGGGCATCTATAACAGCTTGGACGATTTATCCAATGTCAGGGTGTATGAAAGATTAAAACAAATCGTCGAGGAATATGAAAAGAAAGATCCCCAACAACTCGATCGGGATCTTTATAAAGGCATGCATGGTTATATTTAGAAAAAGAGATGCAGAAGTCACTTCCATTCGCCTGCTTTCCTCATACAGTCCGAAAAACATAATCTTGTCATAATCATTGACTATTTTTTCGATTTATGCTACTTGAGTACGTTAGTAAATTTCTAAGGTGTGTCATTATGTTTAAGATAGGTGATTTAGCGGTCTATCCGGCGCAGGGTGTTGGGGTCATTGAGTCGATAGAAAAAAAAGAGATCATGGGGAACAAGCAGATGTTTTACATCATGAAAATCATGGGAAACGGCATGAAAATCATGATCCCCACCGATTCTGCCGATTCCGTCGGGTTGAGAGAAGTCATTCGCAAGGAAGACATCTCAAAGATATACGATATCTTAAGATGCAAAGATGTCACCATTGACAAGCAAACTTGGAACAAGAGATATCGGGAGTACCTTGAGAAAATCAAGACCGGTTCCGTATTTGAAATAGCCAGCGTTCTCAGGGATCTTCTGGTTTTGAAGACAGATAAGAATCTTTCCTTCGGCGAAAGAAAGATCATGGACACAGCAAAGAATTTGCTCATCAAGGAAATATCCGTTGCCAGCAAGCTGGAAGAAACAAAAGTTGAAAAAGACCTCGAGATGATTTTTACGATACAGTAGATTTTTTGCCGCCAGGCAGCATCTTACCCGATGTCAGAGCCGGATCTGCAGATACTGCCCCGTATCTTTTCTTATTATCTCTTCGCTCTTCAAATCAGTCAGGACCTTCAATATGCATTCAAAAAGCGAGGAGATCTTTACATGATTACTGATCATTTTAAGAGAAAGGAGGTGAAAAGATGCAGGTAAGAATACTTTTAATCCTGGCCTGTTCCTTAAGTGGTTTCTTTATTTCTTATCATTACTTCGGTTCTCCCAAAACATATCTTAATGTTTACTCGATCGGCGGTCTGATTCTGGGACTCTTGACATCCTTGTTCGTCATTCTTTCCGAAAGGGCAATCAGGAAGGTTTCCCTGAAAGTCATATTCGGCGGTGTCGTTGGGATGTTTATCGGATTGCTGCTTGCCTTCCTGCTGGCTTTTGGGTTGAGTTTTGTCAGCAACATTATGGAAAAGCAGCAGGTAGTGCCTTGGATTTACACGCTATTGACGGGAATTATGGGTTATCTGGGCCTGGTTATCGGTTCAAAAAAAGTGGATGAATTCCATTTATTGGCGTCAGGCAGTGCAAAATCCGGCCAGAATTTGAAAATCATGGATACAAGTGCAATTATAGATGGTCGGATTGCGGATATCTGCGATACGGGTTTTGTTGAAGGGAAAATGATTATTCCAAAATTTGTTTTAGAAGAGCTTCAGTATGTGGCCGACTCGCCGGACTCCCTGAAACGGTCCCGCGGGAGAAGGGGCCTTGATATCCTCAATCGGATGCGCAAAGACAAGGATGTGGTCATCGAGATTGTTGAACAGGATTTCCCCGACAGTAAGGGCGTCGATGCCAAACTTCTGGACCTTGCGAAAAAATTGAATGCCAAAATCCTCACGAATGATTTTAATTTAAATAAAGTTGCAGAACTTCACGGGATAAAGATCTTGAACATCAATGAGTTGGCGAATGCCTTAAAACCCGTCATCCTGCCCGGTGAAGTGATGACGGTCAAGATTGTAAAAGAAGGAAAGGAGCCCGGACAGGGAGTTGCCTACATGGACGACGGAATGATGATTATTGTTGACAATGCCCAGAAGTACGTTGGGTCTAATGTGGAAATCGTCGTGACCAGCGTTTTGCAGACCACCGCGGGAAGAATGGTTTTTTCGGAGATGAAGAACGTTGCGGTGGAAAGAAAAGTCGCCAATTCCGTTAGCAGATAAAAAATCGAAAACCCGGGATCAAATCCCGGGTTTTTTCATACTTAAAAATGAAAATCGCAGCCATCATTCCCGCCGGCGGCGCCGGCATAAGAATGGGACAAAAGATTCCCAAACCGTATCTATCCATCGCATCCGCCCCCATTCTTGTTCATACTCTGCGTGTCTTCCAGGAATCTGATTTGATTGACGATATTTTTCTGGTTGTGCAGGAAAAGGATAAGGCATATGTCGAGAAAGATGTAATTCATCCCTATTCATTGAACAAGGTAAGGGCAATTATCCCGGGCGGTAAGGAAAGACAGGATTCAATCCATCATGCCCTTCCTTTTTTGCATTCCGATCATGAGATTATCGTCATCCATGACGGGGTAAGGCCCCTCATAGATCAAGATATGCTGGAAAGAACGATTGACGCGGCCGTGAAAGAAGGGGCGGTTATTACCGGTGTGCCTGTCAAGGACACGGTCAAAATGATCAATCCTTCCGGGAAAGTCGACATAACGCTTGATCGCGAAAAGTTGTACCTGATTCAGACGCCGCAGGCATTTAGAAAAGAGATTCTTGCCAGGGCATATGAAATGGCCTACAAGGAACATTTTTATGGAACGGATGATGCCTCGCTGGTTGAGAGACTGGGAATCCCCGTAAAAGTCATCCGGGGAAGTTATGAAAATATCAAAATAACGACACAGGAAGATCTGCTTTTGGCAGAATTTTTTGTGCAGAGCCGAAAGAAGCAAGGGGTAAAATGAAAATTGGATTCGGGTACGACAGTCATCAATTTGCAGAAAACAGACCATTCATCCTGGGTGGTGTCCGTATCCCGTCGGAGGAGGGCCTAGCGGGACATTCGGATGCAGACGCCCTTGCCCATGCCATATGCGATGCCATACTGGGAGCGTTGGGTGAAACCGATATCGGTTGCCACTTTCCCGATACGGACCCGGCTTATAAAGGTATATCCAGTCTCATCCTGTTGGAGAAAGTCTGCGATTTGATGTCCCGTAAGGGTTATGACATCGCCAATATCGATACGTCAATCGTTCTGGAAACACCCAGAATCCGGCCTTTTGTTCCCGACATGGAATATAATCTGGCTCAAGCATTGAACATTGAAATCGGTCAGATCAATATCAAGGCCAAGACCAACGAAGGAATGGGCTTTGTCGGCAGGCATGAGGGGATCGCCGCATTTGCCGTGGTTATTCTGGAGGAGAAAAAGCGGCATGCCTGAAGACAAGGTAAGAGTCCGGTTTGCCCCGTCTCCAACCGGCGAATTGCATATCGGAAACGCCCGGACCGCCCTTTACAATTGGTTATTTGCCAGGCACTATCAGGGTACGTTTGTTCTCAGAATTGAGGATACGGACCGGGAACGTTCGACGGATCTGTTTAAGGCGAACCTGCTGGAAGATCTCCGTTGGCTTTCCATCGACTGGGACGAAGGACCGGAAAAAGACGGACCATACGGCCCTTATTTCCAATCGCATCGCTTGGATATCTATAGGCAATATCTGGAAATTTTGAAAGACATGGATCTGGTGTACCCCTGTTATTGTACGGAAGCAGAACTGGAAGCGGAAAGACAGAATCTGCTCGCCCTGAAAAGGATGCCCCGATACATGGGGAAATGCCGGGATTTGAGTGCAGAAGAACGGGAACGCCTTGAAAATGAAGGAAACAGACCAACCTATCGTTTTAAAGTCAGATCGGGGAAGATAGCATTTCAAGATCGGATCCGTGGTCACATGCAGTTTGACGGTGACGCGATCGGCGATTTTATCGTCATGAGATCAAATGGATTACCCGCCTACAACTTTGCAGTGGTGATTGACGACCATTTGATGAAAATTTCACACGTCATCAGAGGGGAGGATCATTTATCCAATACGGCATCGCAACTCCTTCTGTACGAAGCGTTAGGATTTGAGCCGCCTCAATTCTTTCATCATTCCCTGATTTTAGGGGAAGACCATACGAAGTTAAGTAAAAGGCACGGCGCCGTCAGTGTGG
>Ga0302246_1000444_pt1 | contig 37186 bp, 39 predicted proteins | sample AAG_UR_Trp_MG_FD_193533 | JGI IMG/M metagenome (GOLD analysis project Ga0302246, IMG submission 193533) | Enriched activated sludge microbial communities from anaerobic digester in WTTP, New Holstein, Wisconsin, United States - AAG_UR_Trp | ecosystem: Engineered > Bioreactor > Anaerobic >... | reverse complement strand
GGTTGCTCACGGATTGGGGAATGCGCGGAAAGTTATGGATCAGATCCGCGACGGGAAGGCGGAATACGCCTTTATCGAAATCATGTGCTGTCCCGGTGGCTGTGTCGCCGGTGGTGGCGAACCGATTCCCACGAACGACGACATCCGGATGCTCCGTGCCGGAGCCCTTTACAAGGACGACGGCGAAGTCCAGAAGTTGAGACAGTCTCATCAGAACCCGGCCATTACGGCGATTTACGAGAGATTCCTGAAAGAACCCCTGGGCCATAAATCGCATCACCTGCTTCATACAAAATATGTGAAGAGAGGAACGAAACTGCCTCATACGGCCTAGTTGGGATTGATCTTAGATTCGAAAACCAAAGGGGTTTGATCTTTTGCAAGGGTCAAACCCCTTTCTTTTTAAGCGTTGTTTGCATATGATGCCAGAAATCATGATCCGTAATCTGGGGAAGGTTTAGCATGTTGGATTCCGTAATCAGAGGTGTCATCGGGAAACTGGCAGAGTGTCAGGATATCCATGTTGATGACTTGGTCATCCTCTTGTCGGCTTCGGATGCCGGGATCTTGCAAGATCTCCATGATTGGGCCGACAAAATAAGAAAAAAAACACTGGGGGATGCGGTCCTGTTGCGTGGAATTATTGAGATTTCTAACCGCTGTAATCAAAGTTGTCAATATTGCGGGCTGAGAAAAGAAAATAGAAAAATCCACCGTTATCGCATGGCGGAAGAAGAAATTCTGGATGTTGCGAAAAAGATCGAAGCATGCGGGATTTCGACCGTCGTTCTGCAGTCCGGAGAGGATTTGCTATCCATGGATCGCGTCTGCGCTCTGGTTGAAAACATCAAAAAAGAAACGGATCTGTTTGTAACGCTTTCGATCGGAGAGAGATGTTACGATGATTATCGCGCTTTCAGAGAAGCCGGCGCCGACCGGTATCTCCTGAAACATGAAACCGCGTCGAAAACACTCTTTGAAGCGCTTCGGCCCGGTTCTTCCTATGATAACAGAAGGCGATGTCTTCTCTGGTTAAAAGAATTGGGATACGAAACCGGAGCGGGGAATCTGATCGGTTTGCCCGGTCAAGGTGTAAGCGATCTGGCGGAAGATCTCCTGTATATGCGGAACCTGCGAGCGGACATGATCGGTATCGGTCCCTTCATTGCACACCCGGACACGCCGTTGGCCGGGTTTCCAGGTGGAACCGGAGAAATGACCTTGAAAGTGGTTTCCCTCGCTCGTTTACTTCTGCCCAAAGCGAATATTCCGGCCACGACGGCCCTGGGTATTCTGGAAAAAGACGGGAGAAAAAGGGCCCTTCAAGCGGGGGCGAATGTCGTGATGCTTGATTTTACTCCGGAAATATATCGAAGATATTATGATATTTACCCGGGAAAGACCCGTGTCGTCACGGAGATGGACGTCTATCTGAATGTTTTAAGGGGAGAGTTGGAATCGATAGGAAGAACCATCGGTAAAGATCGACCGCTTGAAACAACCCGGGAAAGCGCGTCATAAGATGGGATCAAATAAAGCTTGACCTGAGAAAAACAAATAAAGTAGTTTTTTGCGCGCAAAGCACGGGATTGATTTCAAATCGTTTGGAGAGAAAATTATGGCCGTCTCGAAAAAAATACATGAATTTGTGACAAAATCCTCCTGGATCAGAAAAATGTTTGAGGAAGGGGTTCTCCTGAAAAAGCAGTATGGTGCGGAAAATGTCTTTGATTTTACCCTCGGGAATCCCAATGTTCCGCCGCCGGATGAATTCAGAAGGATACTTCAAAAAGTCGTCAGCGAAGATACACCCGGTATCCATGGATACATGTCGAACGCCGGCTATGACGATACGCGGGAAGCCGTGGCCGCCTACATCCGGAAGGATCAGGGAGTAAATATCACCAAGGAACAGATTATCATGACCTGTGGAGCTGCCGGGGCACTGAATGTCCTCCTGAAAGTCCTCCTGGATCCGGAAGACGAGGTGATCGTTCCCTCTCCGTATTTTATGGAATATCGTTTCTATATCGACAATGCCAACGGAAAGATGATTCTGGTCCCGACAAAGGCGGATTTTTCACTTGATGTGGAGGCGATCAGGCAGGCGATCACGCCGAAGACAAAAGGCGTGCTCCTCAATTCGCCCAACAATCCCACCGGTAGAGTTTATGATGCAGCTTCCATTGCTTTGCTTGCGGGAGTTCTCGCAGAGAAAAGTCGGGAATACAACCATGCCATATATCTCATGGCCGATGAACCGTACCGGGAAATCGTCTTCGACGGAATCAAGGTGCCCAGTATCTTAGGTGCCTACCCAAACAGCATATCCGCATCCTCCTATTCAAAAACCCTTTCCATTCCGGGCGAAAGAATCGGTTATCTGGCTATTAATCCTGAAATATCGGATTACAAGGAACTCATGGACGGACTCATGCTCTACAATCGGGTCCTTGGTTTCGTCAATGCCCCGGCCATCATGCAGCGGATCATCACGCACATGCAGGGTGTTCACGTCGACATTGCGGAATACAAGCGAAAGCGGGATCTCCTTTGCGGCGGCCTCGTATCAGCCGGATACGATATCGTCAAGCCGGACGGAACCTTCTACCTCTTTACCAGAACGCCGATCGAAGACGATGTCGTGTTTGTCCGGGCTCTTCAGAAGAGAAGAATCCTGGCGGTTCCGGGGCAGGGATTCGGCGGGCCGGGCCATATCCGGATTGCCTTCTGTGTCGATGATGCGACCATCCTCAATGCCATGGACGGGTTTTCGGATACGATCAAAGAGTATCGGTGATGGAGGTTCTGCGGGATTTTGTGTTTCCCTAATCGTAGCGAATCGTGAAACCCGCGAAGGCATGGGTCGGTTCTTCACGCGTTATCTCGATATCAAGGACAGAGGCGGATGGGGGACCGATTCTGCACCAGTCGATCATCAGGGTGATGTTTTCTGCCGTTCCTTCAAAGACGGCTTCCACCTTCCCATCAGGCCGATTTTTAACCCAGCCCGTCAGGCCGAGCCCGATGGCGTTCCTTCGGGTGTGGTGTCTGAAGAACACCCCCTGCACCAGGCCGGAGATGATCAGATGGACTCTTGTTGTGGATGACATGGAATAATCAGCCGATCATTTCCAGAAATTGTTCTTCCGATAAAATGGTCAGATTATAAGCCATGGCCCGGTCCAGCTTCGATCCCGCCGCCTCGCCGGCGACAACGAAATCCGTTTTCGGCGAGATCGACGAATGGACAAGACCGCCTTTCGAAAGAACAAGGCGTTTGGCTTCATCCCTGACGAGATTTTTTAAACTCCCCGTAAATACAAAGGATTTCCCCGATATCGGAGAAGATGATTGCTCCGAAGCATCGCTCAGGACAAGCCCTGCGGATTTAAGCTTTGACAGGACGTGGCGATTCTGCGGTTCCCTGAAGAAACGGACGATGCTGCCGGCCACTTCGGGGCCGATATCGCGGATCAGGACCAGGTCGCTCTCCTTTGCCTCCTCAATCGCCTCCAGGGATTTGAATTTCCTGGCCAGCAGTCTCGAAACATGCTCTCCAACGTGTCTTATTCCCAGGGAGTAGATGACTCTGTCAAGAGGCATCGTTTTTGACTTTTCAATGGCGGAAATCAGATTTCCCGTCGATTTTTCCCCAAACCTGTCCAATTGAAGAAAGTCTTCTCTCCGCAGGTAAAAAAGATCGGCCGGATCCTTGATGACATCCTTATCGACCATTTGCGAGACCAGTTTGTCTCCCAGGCCTTCGATGTCCATGCCGCTTCTCGAAGCGAAGTGTTTGATTCTCTCTTTGATCTGCGATGGACAGGCCAGGCCGATGCAGCGGTGAGCAACTTCACCTTCGAGCTGGACCACTTCGGAATTGCATTCGGGGCAACGGGAAGGCATGATAAATGGTTTTTCCCGACCGGTTCTGTTTTCCTTCAGGACGCCGACGACCTCGGGAATCACATCTCCCGCGCGTTGAACAACAACCGTATCGCCAATCAGGATGTCTTTTTTGGAAATCTCATTCATGTTGTGCAGGGTGGCCCGGCTGACCATGACCCCGCCGACCGAAACCGGTCTCAAGATGGCGACCGGGGTTAGGACCCCCGTTCTTCCTACCTGTACGACAATATCTTCAATAATGGTATTCTCCTGTCGTGAGGGAAACTTGCAGGCAATGGCCCATCTCGGGCTTCTTGAGACAAACCCAAGCTGGGCTTGAATTTCGAAAGAATCGACTTTTAACACAATCCCATCTATTTCATAGGGAAGCGTTTCCCGCATCTCCCCCATGCGATGGTAATAATCGATGCATTCGGAGATATTCCTCGCTTTCTCAATATAAGGATTGACCGGAAATCCCCAGGCGGACAGTTGTTGCAGTGCTTCCCCCTGGCTCGCGACAGACAGGCCATCTTGATATCCAATAGCATACAGATAGATGATCAAAGGTCGCTTGGCGGTTATGCGTGAATCGAGCTGTCTCAAAGACCCGGCGGCGGCATTGCGGGGATTGGCGAAAGGAGGTTCTCCCTCTTCCATGCGACGGGCATTGAGCTTTCTGAATGCTTCGATTTCGATGCACACTTCACCCCGGATTTCGATGACATCCGGAATGGGAACATCGTTTTTGACCGGGATCGAAAGGGGTAAGGACCGGATGGTTCTGATATTCTGGGTGACATCTTCCCCGGTTTCACCGTCGCCGCGGGTAGCTGCCTGGACAAGCGTTCCTTTTTCGTAGATCAGGTTTACCGCCAGACCATCCAGTTTGGGCTCAACAACAAAAGGAATCGATTCGTCGAAACCTCTCAGGCGACTGATTCGATCGGAAAACTGGAGCATTTCTTCATCGGAAAAGGCATTGCCGAGGCTCAGCATCGGCGTCAGATGGCGCACGGTGGAAAATTTTTCCAGGGGTTTCGCACCGACCCGCTGGGTTGGAGAGTCCGGGGAAAGCAGGGAAGGGTACTGCTTTTCCAGGTGATCCAGTTCGACCATGAGAAGGTCGTACTCAGCATCGGTGATTTCCGGGGCATCGAACTGATAGTATCGTTCGTTGTGATGCTGGATTATCCTTCTTAAATAAGGAACTCTCTCTTTTGCTTCCTGAAAATCCATTATTTTATGATTCTCAAATCGGGTTTGTTTTTCTTGATGACCTTTTCGGGTGGGGTTTTTGCGATCCGTTCCTCCTGCATGATGTGCTCGTTGAAAATATGATTCTTCGCCCTGACGGCATTGATGATAAAGAAAATAACGACCGCCTTTTCCCATTCCTTGGACCGGTCGAAGTTGTCCATTCTCGTTTTGTATTTGTCCCAGAGAGACGCCAGTGAGGCTTCATCAAGGCCCAATATTTTTTCCGCAAGTTTATCCAGCGTATTTTCGATCATGATTTTACTCCAACAGAAGATTGATTTCTTTCAATACAGACAGGAAGAACGATTGTCAAACAGATTCAGAACATAGAGAGATAAATGCCGCAATCGAAGCATCCATCGGGATAAAAAGCTTGTTTTTTCAGACCATATCGATATAATCGCATGCCTTGGCGGGGAGGTTTTGTTTTGAAATTAGGCGTTATTTCGGATACCCATCTAAATGGTTACGACGAACATTTTGAGAAAATCATCACCCAATATTTGAAAGATGCGGATTTAATCGTTCATGCAGGCGATGTGGTTTCTCCATCGGTACTGGACATGTTTGGAGAGAGGGAATTGACAGTTGTTTGCGGAAACATGGATCCGATTTCTCTGCACAAAAAATATCCTGATAAATTTGTCCTGGAGATAAACGGTTTCCGAATTGCGCTCATTCATGATATCAACAAAATCCGAGGATGGGGTATGTCAACCAATCTGGGCGAGAAAATAAATCGATTTTTCGGTCAGGTTGATTGCCTGATTCATGGTCATACCCATGATCCGGCTATTTCCAAAACAGACGGTATCATCCTTTTTAATCCCGGGTCGGCAACGAATAATCGTTATTTGCCGTTTAACACCCTGGGGATTGTGGAAATCAAAGACCGTATTGAAGTGGATGTCCTGGAGATTGCCTGATCGTTCTCAATCACAATCAAAGAACTGGAGCATCGATGAAAGCGATATATGCGCCCTGGAGAATGTGTTATCTGAAAGCTGACAAGCCGGATGGTTGCGTTTTCTGCAAAGAATCCCTGCGGCAGGAGGATTTAATCCTCCTGGAAGGGAAGACGGCTTACGTGATGATGAATCTCTACCCCTACATCAACGGACACTTGATGATTATTCCCTATAGGCATGTTTTTAAGATGAATGATCTTTCAGCGGAAGAAAAACTGGAACTGTTTCAATTGGTAGATGTATCGGTGAAGGCGCTGGAGGAATGCCTTCATCCCGAAGGGTTCAATATCGGTATCAATCTGGGTAAGGCCGCCGGTGCGGGAGTAGATGACCATATTCATATCCATGTCGTGCCCCGATGGATAGGGGATACGAATTTCATGACCATCATCGGCGAAGTGCGTGTCATCCCGGATGACTTGATCAAAACCTGGGAAAAACTTTTACCTTATTTCAAGAATGTTTGTCAGGAGGATTCAATATGAAAGTCATCTATACGATTCTGATCATGATTCTGGTTCTCTTCGTTATTACCTTTTCCCTGGAAAACACGATTCCCATCAAATTGAAATATTACGATTTCATTTACGTCGAGTGGCCGACATACATGCTTCTTTTTATATCCTGTCTGATCGGCGTTGTCTTTATGGGTTGTATGGGTATCGTGGAGCGGTTCCGTTTGAGCCGGACCATCGCACATCTGAATAAAACCATTCGTGACCTGCGCAGGGAAGTCCGTAACTACGACGAAGCCAAAACAGCGGACGATGATAAAAAATCCGAAGAACCATTCTGAATCCGTAAAATTCATTACCGATCACAATTTGGGTAAACTGGCGAAATGGCTTCGCCTGCTCGGTTATGACACGATCTGTCATGCGGGCAAGACCGATCAAGCCCTCTGGAGGAGGGCGCGTCTTGACACGCGTGTTTTACTGACCCGCAGGAAAGACCTTCAGTGGTATCCTGAAGAAATCAAAACGATTGTTTTGGAAGAGGAAACGGTAGATCGGCAGTTAACTGAACTGTTGGATAAGCTTCAGATCGAACCGAAAAAGAAGGATTTCTTTCGTTATTGTGCCGTCTGTAATACCCGGCTGGAAAAAATCGGCAAGAACGACGCGGTGGACCGTGTCCCTCCATACATTATGGAGAATCATGAACACTTTTACCGTTGCCCTTCTTGTTTAAGAGTCTATTGGCCGGGCAGCCATGTGGATCATATCAAGGAGGCCCTCAGGAGGCACAATCTGCTTGATCTCCCTTGATTTTTGCGATGGCATGCTTCAAGGCGGGAAGAACCGTGGATAGATTTTCCCTGACCCCTTTGGGACTGCCGGGCAGATTAATGATCAGGGACGCTCCTCTGATTCCGGCAACAGCACGCGATATCATGGCATGAGGCGTGATGCAGCCGCTTTCCCGTCGCATGGACTCGGCCATTCCCGGTATTTCCTTATCCAGCACCGGCAAGGTGGCATCGGGGGTGACATCCCGGGGACTGACGCCGGTTCCCCCGGTGGTCACAATTAAATCGATATTTTTTTCATCGGCATAGGTGAGGAGAGCGGAGCTGATGAGTTCCTTTTCATCGGGAACAATAACATACTCGGCAAATTGAAAACCGTTCTGTTCAAGAATACTGCGTATTTCCTGACCGCTCGTATCCAGTCTTTCACCCCGTGCACCTTTATCACTGACCGTGATAATGCCGAACGTAAAAGCCATCTTATGCTTCTTCCTTTTCCTTCTTCGACTCAGCGATGATTTTCTCCGCCAGATGGGCGGGGACTTCCTCGTAATGAGAATGCGTGTAGGTGAACGTTCCCCGACCGCTGGTCATGGATGTCAGATCCGGCGCGTACTTCAAAATTTCCGCAAGCGGTACCTGGCCTTTGACAATCTGGTTGGAACCCTTTGAATCCATACCCAGAACCCGTCCCCGACGGCTGTTCAAATCGCCGATCACATCTCCCATGTACTCGTCGGGAATTTCGATTTCAATATTGACAATCGGTTCCAGAAGAATCGGCTGGCAGGCCATCACACCCTTCTTGAAACCCATGGAACCGGCGATCTTGAAAGCCATTTCCGACGAATCGACCGTGTGGTAAGACCCATCAACCAGGGATACTTTAAAATCGACGAATGGATAACCGGCAACAACGCCTTCGTCCATTGCTTCGACAATTCCCTTCTCGACGGCAGGACGGTATTGCTGCGGAATCACACCGCCGACGATTTTGTCGACAAACTCGAATCCGCCACCCCTGGGAAGGGGCTCGATGTCGAGCCAGCAGTCGCCGAACTGGCCGCGGCCACCGGACTGCTTTTTATAGCGTCCCTGAACATTGGTTTTTCCCTTGATGGTTTCCTTGTAAGGCACCCGTGGGGTTTTCAGGTTCACCTCCACGCCGAATTTCCGTTTCATCTTCTCCATATTGACTTCAATATGAACCTGTCCCATACCGGAAATGATCATTTCCTTCGTCTGCTCGTCGCGGTGGAACGATAACGTCGGATCCTCTTCAACCAGGCGATTGATGGATGAGACGATTTTTTCTTCATCGCCCCTGGATTTGGGTTCGATGGCAAAGGAAATAATGGTGGGCGGAACTTCGATTTTTTCAAAAATAATCGGGTTCTTTTCGGAACAGATGGTATCTCCTGTAAAGGTATCCTTCAACTTCGATAAAGCGGCAATATCACCGGGGATGAGCTGCTCCGCGGTTTTTTGACCTTTTCCTTCCAGATAAGAAATATTGCCGGTCCTTTCCGTCGCTTTTCGCGTTGAATTATAGAAATTGCCTTCGGAGGTCAGCATGCCGGAATAAACCCGGAAGAGGGTGAGCCTTCCCGCATACGGATCGGCAATGGTCTTGAACACCAAAGCGGAAAACGGTGCCGATTCCTCGGGCACCCTTTCTTCTTTCTCATCGCCCGACGGTTTGTTTCCGAAGACCTTGCCTCGATCGACCGGCGACGGCAGGCATTTTACGATGAAGTCCATGAAAAGACTGATTCCGATATTCTTGATCGACGATCCGCACAAAACAGGATACAGCGAACCGGAAGCAATGCCCTTTCGGAGACCTGCCTTTAATTCATCGGCCGACAATTCCCCGTTCTCCAGATACTGCTCCATCAACACTTCGTCGGACTCGGCGATGTCTTCCACCATCGATTCCCGGAATTTATCAACGTCATCTTTCATTTCGGGCGGAATATCCGCGATCTGAAAAGTTCCTTTCTGATCGTCGAACATCATGGCTTTCTGCGATACCAGATCCACGATTCCTTTGAAGGAATTCTCTTTGCCTATCGGAAGAAAAACAGGCGTGCCTTTCTTCCCCAGAATCGTATTGATGCTTTCAAAGGCTTTGCCGAAGTCGGCCCTTTCGCGGTCCAAGCGATTGATGAAAATCACGCGGGGAAGTTTAAAAACGTCCGCATATTCCCAGTTTTTAATGGTCTGGAATTCCACGCCACTGACGGCATCAATAACGACAATCGCACTGTCCGCCACCCGAAGGGCATTCCTGGTATCGAAGGAGAAATTGGAGTCTCCAGGCGTGTCCAATATATTGACTTTATGTTTGTCCCACTCGAAGAAGTTGACAGCCGTACTGATCGAAATATGCCGTTTTTGTTCTTCAGGTTCGAAGTCCATGGAGGAAGTACCATCATCAACTCGCCCGGGCCGGTCTGATTTACCGCTTACATAAAGAAATGACTCACACAGGGAGGTTTTCCCGGTGCCTCCGTGCCCGACGACAACAACATTTCTGAGGGTCGTTGAATCGTACTTTGCCATGGAAACTCCTTTCTGGTAAAAACATCGCAAGCTTTATTGTATCGCGGGTGTTTAGCTCAATATACCGGACAAAGTCAAGACAATTTTCCGGAGGCGAACTTCCTGAAGAGCTTAAAAAAACAGGCTTTCGACTGGTGAAATCGGAAGTAAATTGGGTTGACTTAAAACGGTGATACCAGTATAAGTGCTGTCCAAATGAAGAACGGGTTAAAATCAACATTATTCTATGCAGTTCACTCCTTTACAGGCAGATGTTTGCCTTATTCCCTGAATAGGTGATTCCATGTTAGGCTATTTCATCAAAAAAATCATCGGAACTCAAAATGATCGGGATATAAAGAGGTTATCCCAAATCGTCCAGGAAGTCGGTCGGCATGAAGCAGCCCTGAAAAGCCTTCAGGACGATCAGCTGAAGGCGAAAACAGCGTACTTTAAAGAAACGCTATCCCGGGGTGCCTCCCTCGATGATATCTTGCCCGAAGCTTTCGCCGTCGTTCGGGAAGTGGCCCAAAGGACTGTTCAGATGAGACCTTTCGATGTGCAGGTCATCGGCGGCTTGGTGCTGAACGAAGGCAAAATCGCGGAAATGAAAACCGGTGAAGGAAAGACCCTGGCCGCAACACTCCCCCTTTATCTCAATGCTCTCGAAGGAAAGGGAGCCCATCTGGTCACGGTGAATGACTATCTAGCCAGACGCGATGCCGAGTGGATGGGGCCCATTTACAAGTTTCTGGGTTTGTCCGTAGGAGTCATCGTACACGGAATGGACGATTCGGAAAGAAAAATAGCCTACGGCGCCGATATTACCTACGGTACGAACAATGAGTTCGGATTCGATTACCTGCGCGATAATATGAAGTTCAGCCTGGACGATTATGTCCAGCGGGATTTCAACTTCGCAATTGTCGATGAGGTGGACAGCATTCTGATCGATGAAGCCAGAACGCCGCTGATCATATCCGGCGCCTCCGAGGAATCGACAGATAAATACTACCGGATCAATCAGGTCATCCCGAATCTGAGGAAAGAGAAGGATTACACGGTCGACGAAAAATCAAGGACCGTTGTTCTGACGGAAGAAGGGGTTTCCCGGGTTGAAGGGTTTCTCAAGGTGCAGAATCTTTACGAGGCGAAAAACATCGAGATTCTCCATCACGTGAACCAGGCCCTGAAAGCCCACACCCTCTTTAAAAGAGATGTGGACTACCTGGTCAAGGACGGCCAGGTCATTATTGTCGATGAATTTACGGGACGCGTCATGCCCGGCCGGCGCTACAGCGACGGTCTTCATCAGGCCCTGGAAGCCAAGGAGAAGGTCAAAATCGAGCGGGAAAACCAGACCATGGCATCGATTACATTCCAGAATTATTTCCGCATGTACTCCAAACTGGCGGGTATGACCGGCACGGCCGATACGGAAGCCGCTGAATTCAAAAAAATATACAATCTGGATGTCGTTGTTGTGCCGACGAACATGCCCATGATCCGGGAAGACCATTCCGATGTGATCTACAAAACGGAGAAAGAGAAATTCAACGCCGTCATCGAAGAGATCAAGGAACTCAACGGCCAGGGGCGCCCCATTCTGGTGGGCACCATTTCCATCGAAAAATCGGAGCTTCTCAGCAAATATTTGAGCAAGACCGGCATCAGTCATCATGTGCTGAATGCCAAAAACCACGAAAAGGAAGCGGAAATCGTTGCGAATGCCGGGCAGAGGGGTATGGTAACCATTTCGACGAATATGGCCGGGCGCGGTACGGACATTAAACTGGGAGAGGGAGTTGCCGAATTGGGGGGGCTGCACATCCTGGGAACGGAACGGCATGAAAGCCGCCGTATCGATAACCAGTTGCGGGGGCGTTCGGGCCGTCAGGGCGACAAGGGTTCTTCACGGTTTTTTCTATCTCTGGAAGATGACCTGCTTCGAATTTTTGGCGCGGAAAAGATCGCCTCGGTGATGGATCGTCTGGGAATTGAGGAAAACCAACCCATCGAACACAAGTTCATTTCAAGGGCTATTGAAAACGCCCAGAAAAAGGTCGAGGGGCAGAACTTTGAAATCCGGAAACATCTTCTGGACTACGATGATGTCATGAACCGTCAAAGGCAGGTGATCTACGAGCAGCGGAAAAAGGTGCTCAAGGGAGAAAACCTCTGGGAAGACGTGGAAGAGATGCTGGAGGAAGTCGCGGAAAATCTGGTGGATGAATTTATCGACGAAAAAGCCCATCCCGAAGACTGGAACCTGAAATCCATGGATGACATGATTTTCAAGCAGTTTTCCCTGAAAACAAACCATGCGGCTTTGCCGGGTGAAGACAGAAACAAGGCGGTTTTGACAGACGACCTGATCAATGCGGTAAAAAATCTGTTGCGCGCGAAGGAACGGGAGTTCGGAACGCCCCTGATGGATTATTTGATCAAGGTCATTATGCTCCAGACGATCGACACGCACTGGAAAGACAACCTTCTGGCCATGGATCATCTGAAAGAGGGGATCGGGCTTCGCGGTTACGGACAGAAAGATCCCGTGCGCGAATATCAGAAGGAAGGGTACGATATGTTCATGGACATGGTGTATCGCATCAAGGAAGATACGCTGGAGAAACTGTGCATGGTCCGGATTCAGCGGGAAGAAGAAGTTGAAGAAATGCAGTCGAAACAGAAACAGGATTACATCATGAATCGTGGAGAGGAACCCAGCGCACCGTCAACTGTAAAAAGGGGAGGTGAAAAAATCGGTCGCAACGATCCCTGTCCCTGTGGAAGCGGGAAAAAGTACAAGAAATGCTGTGGTCAGGCATAGTTTTGAAGGAGTATTGAGATGGATCAAGAATTCATGGTCCCAGGTTTTCTGGCAAACGGCATGTGTTGTGGAATCAAGGAAGACGGCCGCAAGGACCTGAGCCTGATTTTTTCGACGGAAAAGGCCACTGCCGCTGGAGTCTTTACAAAAAATGCCTTCAAGGCGGCTCCCGTTTTGCTGGATATGGAAAGAATTAAACGCGGAGAGGGACAGGCCATTATCGTTAACAGCGGGATTGCGAACGCGGCAACCGGTGAGGAGGGTCTGCAGGACGCCCGTCGCATCTCGGCCGCAACGTCGAGTCGATTAAAGATTCCCGACGAGTTGGTCTATGTCGCCTCCACGGGTGTGATCGGTCACCGGGTGCCCGTCGATAAAATTGAAAGAGCCATGCCGGAATTGGTATCGGACTTGAAAGAAACGGGAATCGTCGAGGCGGAAGAAGCGATCATGACGACGGATAAAGTACCGAAAATTGCTCTCTCAAAGGCCCTGATCGATGGAAAGGAAATAACGGTTTGCGGTCTTGCCAAAGGCGCCGGAATGATCGAACCCCGGATGGCTACGATGTTATCCTTCATTCTAACCGATGCCCTGATTGAAAGGGAGACGTTGGATAAAGTATTCCGGAGTGCGGTTGATGCAAGTTTTAATGCGGTTACCGTAGATGGCTGCATGAGTACCAACGATACGGCCCTCATTCTGGCCAACGGAAAAGCGGGGGGAGATCCAGTTCGAAGTGCCGGAAATCTTCGAATATTCAAATCAATGCTGCAAAATGTCCTGTCGGAACTTTCCTACCTGATGGTCAAGGACGGGGAGGGCGCGACCAAGGTCATCGAGTTTTGCGTGGAAGAGGCGAAGAGCGCTGCTGAAGCACGAAAAATCGCCTATGCCGTTGCCAATTCGAATCTCGTAAAAACCGCCTTCTACGGAGGAGATCCGAATTGGGGACGCATCATCGCCGCCGTCGGGACGGTCAATGAACACATTCCCGTTGATGCCGTCAAGGTCAGTTTCGATCAGGTGCCCATTTTCGAAAACGGTCATGGCGTGATGGGTTACGAATCGGAATTGAAAGAAATCATGGCCTCTCCCCGGATCCGCGTCCGCATCCAAATGGGCATGGGAAAGAAAGAATTCAGACTCCTGTCGTCCGATCTAAGCCACGAATATGTGACCATTAACGCCCATTATCACACGTAACATGAACCGGCGAAAAGGGCTTGGATTGCCCAACCTTTTCGCTTGATCATTGCCATAGGATATGGTAATAGCGCACAAACTTCACACATTTCCAGTAAATACGGCGTGTTGTTTTCTCATCGGGAGGAAATTGATCCGTAGTCATCTGGGATGGAGGAAAAAACACACAAAGAAGGAGTAACGAGTATGGCGAACATTTCTATGAAGTTGTTGTTGGAGGCCGGGGTCCACTTCGGGCACCAGACGAATAAGTGGAATCCCAAGATGAAACCCTATATTTTCGGGGCAAGAAACAACATCTACATCATCGACCTGCAGCAGACGGTCGGGTTGTTCCAGTCGGCCTATCAGTTTATCATCAATACGGTAGCGGAGGGCGGCGATCTGCTTTTTGTCGGGACAAAGAAACAGGCCCAGGAGTCGATCCGTGAAGAGGCAACGAAGTGCGGCATGCCCTATGTCAGCCAGCGCTGGCTGGGCGGGATGCTGACCAATTTCGGGACCGTCAAGAAAAGCATTGATCGTCTGAATTACCTGGACAAGATGTTTTCCGATGATTCAATAAAGGCTTTTCCCAAGAAGGAAATCCTGCTCCGTCAAAAGGAGAAGGAAAAACTGGAAAAGATCCTGGGTGGAATCCGGTCCATGAAGGGGCATCCATCCGCGTTATTTATCGTCGATCCGAAACGTGAAGATATTGCCGTCAGTGAAGCGAAAAAATTGAATATTCCCATCGTGGCGATCGTGGATACGAACTGCGACCCGGATGACATCAATTATATCATTCCCGGCAACGACGATGCGATCAGGGCGATCAAGCTCTTTTCTTCAAAATTCGCCGAAGCCGTTGTCGAAGGGAAAAAGAGATTCGAAGAAAGAATTCAGGCGGAAAGCAACAAGGAAATCACGGCTGAAGAATTCAGTACCGAAAGTTCTGACATCGAATCGGACGTACCCGAAAGCGTGGAAACAAAAGAGGAAGTTCCCGGCGATCTCAACGAGAACGAATATTGAGTGAAACAGGGGCAGCGCAAACCGGATCATACCAACTGACGCTGCATCAATTTGAGAATATACATCTACCCAATACACTGGACGGGGTTTGTGTCAGCGTATGGGTAAAGTGAGGAGGGTATAACGTTGAATATTACATCGGCAATGGTAAAGGATTTGAGAGAAAAAACGGGTGCCGGGATGATGGGTTGCAAAGAAGCCCTGAGCGCATCCGATGGGGATTTTGATAAGGCGATCGATTATCTTCGGAAAAAGGGCCTTTCCGCGGCGACGAAGCGGTCATCGAAGGCGGCAAAAGACGGTACCATTTCCACCTATATTCACATGGGGGGTAAAATCGGGGTGATGGTCGAGCTCAACTGTGAAACCGATTTCGTAGCCAAAACCGAGAATTTCCAGAACCTGGCGAAAGACATCGCCATGCAGGTCGCCGCGACCAATCCGACTTACGTCAATTCAGCGGAAATTCCTCCGGAAATTCTTGAAAGGGAAAAGGAAATCTACAAAGGCCAGCTCCTTGCCGAGAAGAAGCCGGAGAAGATCTGGGACAAAATCATTGAAGGTAAATTGAACAAATATTACGAAGAAGTCTGCTTGGTTAATCAGAAATTTATCAAGGATGACAGTATGTCCGTTGAAACGCTGATCAATAATATGATCGCCAAGACGGGTGAAAATATCATCATGAGAAGGTTCTGCCGGTTTCAGCTTGGTGAAGAGATTAAAAAATAAATGAATTCATCTGGATACAAGCGCGTACTGATCAAAATGAGCGGCGAGGCCATGATGGGCAAACGCTCATTTGGCGTTGATCCTGAAATGGTTGGTGCGATTGCCGCAGAAATCAAGGAAGCCTTGGATCTTGGGGTTCAGATTGGCGTGGTGATTGGCGGCGGTAACATTTTCCGGGGCGTTGAAGTAAGTGCAAAGGGGATGGATCGCACGTCGGCCGATCATATGGGCATGCTCGCCACCATGATCAATAGCTTGGCCCTGCAGAGTGCCCTGGAAAAGTTAGGTGTCGTCACCCGCGTACAATCCGCAATCGAAGTCAAGGAAGTTGCGGAGCCCTATATACAGCGAAGAGCGGTTCGTCATCTGGAGAAAGGTCGCGTTGTCATTTTTGGGGGGGGGACGGGGAATCCCTATTTTACGACCGATACGGCCGCCGCTCTGAGAGCCTTGGAAATTAAAGCGGATGTACTCATGAAGGCAACCAAGGTGGATGGGGTATACGATAAAGATCCCGTTGTTTACAAAGATGCGGTTTTTTTCGAGCATATCGGCTTTACGGACGTTCTGACAAAAAACCTGAAGGTCATGGACGCCACGGCGATTTCATTGTGCCGGGATAATAACCTCACCGTCCTGGTCTTCAATCTTTTGAAAGAAGGAAATATCAAGCGGGCCATTTCCGGTGAGCGGGTGGGAACGATAGTCGGAGGATAAACGATGACGGAATTGATTTTCGAAGAACTCAAAGACAATATGGACAAGACGATTTCTGCTTTGGAAAAGTCCTTCAGTAAGGTCAGAACAGGCCGTGCATCGATTGCCCTGCTTGACGGCATCAAAGTGGATTACTACGGTTCCGCAACACCTATTAGTCAGGTTGCGACGCTATCGGTACCGGAAAGCAGGCTGATTGTGATCTCTCCTTGGGACAGCAGCGTGATCGGTCTGATTGAAAAAGCAATTCAGAAATCCGATCTCGGCCTGACGCCCAGTAACGATGGAAAGATCATCCGCTTGGCCATTCCTCCCCTGACGGAAGAGAGAAGAAAAGACTTGGTCAAGGTCGTGAAGAAAATGTCGGAAGAAAGTAAAGTTAAAATCCGCAATACCCGGCGGGATGCAAATGAACAGTTAAAGGACCTGAAGAAGGATAATACCATTTCGGAAGATGAACTTTTCGGACACCAGGAAGAAGTGCAAAAGATTACAAATAAATACATCGAAAAAGTGGATCAGGTTCTGGCCTTGAAAGAAAAAGAAATTATGGAAATTTAATCGGATCCTTGTGATTCGGCAGGAATAGGGGAAGTGTTCAGCTTCCCCATTTTTTTTGCGTGTATGCCAAGATGGTGATTTGTTATAAAGTGTGCTATGGAAAATCACTTTATGAATGACTAAATGCTTATGGTGGAAAAGAAAGCTCGAATACCCGAACATATTGCCATTATCATGGACGGCAATGGAAGATGGGCCCAAAGGCATGCCCTGGGCCGTATTGCCGGCCATAAAAAAGGAGCGGAAGCGGTCAGGACTGTCACCAGAACGTGTCGCGAGATGGGGGTAAAATACTTGACCTTATATGCCTTTTCCGTGGATAACTGGTCCAGGCCGTCTGTCGAAGTCGATGCCCTCATGAAGCTTTTGGCCCAGTATCTTGAGTCGGAATTGGCGGAAATGCAGCAAAATGGTATTCGTTTAAATATCATTGGAGATATCAGAAGATTAAAGTCCTCGGTAAGAGAGAAAATTAACGAGGTCCGTCGAAAAACGGAAATGAATCAGGGTATGGTGTTAACTCTGGCTTTGAATTACGGAGGACGCGAAGACATAACCGATGCGGCGAAACGCATCCTGGAAGATATCCTTTCCGGCCGTTTTGCACAGGAGGACTTGAATAAAGACACCTTTGTGAAATACCTTGCGACATCAAACATGCCGGATCCGGATCTGTTGATCCGTACCAGTGGGGAATATCGCCTGAGTAATTTTTTACTCTGGCAGACCGCCTATACGGAGTTTTACTTCACCGAGGTCTTGTGGCCCGATTTCGGCAGACCGGAGCTCCTCTCCGCAATCGAAGATTTTCAAAAAAGAGAAAGAAGGTTTGGGAAGACAAGTGACCAGATCAAAAAGGGTTCATCTTAATAATCTATGAATGCATCGCATATCCATCGCTGGATTACCGCTGTCGTCGCTGTCCCCGTTCTCTTTATCCTGATTTACATGGGTCCGGAACCCCTTTTTGCAGTATTCATCGGGGTCGTTATTTTGCTGGCCTCCTGGGAATACGAAAAGATTATCTCGGTTCCCGGGCAGACGCGGCACAGAGGGGAATTCCTTCTCTTCGGATTGATGATTGCTCTGCTTGCCTACTTCCGAGATCTTGAATATTTGTACGTCTGTACCGGTCTTCTCAGTATTGCCTTGATCTTATGTGATTTGTTCCGAATACGGAAATACGAACAGAGTCCGCATATCGGGTTGCTGTCGAAATACATTCTCGGATTGATCTATATACCCGTATTCATGTCGTATTTTATATTGATCAGGGGATTTGAAGCAGGTGCGACATGGATCATTTTTATCCTGGTTCTGGCCTTTTCCGGGGACGTGGCTGCTTTCTACACGGGAAGATTCTTCGGTAAAACGAAATTGCTGCCCGCCATCAGCCCAAACAAAACCGTGGAGGGCGTTATCGGTCTGGTCATCGGCAGTGTGGTTGCGTCGGTCATTTTCCAACAGATTTTCTTTCCGGATCTGGCCCTTGTGCATATTCTTTATATTGCCTTTTGGGGGAGTATCATCGGTCAACTGGGCGATCTTTTTGAATCGGAGATCAAAAGAGGGGCGGGCGTAAAAGATTCGGGCAATTTATTGCCGGGGCATGGAGGAATTCTGGATCGGATAGATTGTTTGCTGTTTATCGGTCCGGTTGTTTATTATTATGTGGCATATATTATAAACTAAGATGAAAAATATTTCCGTTCTCGGTTCAACAGGATCTATCGGTGTCAACACCCTCAATGTGGTCAGATGTCACCCGGCGGAATTTCACATCAGGGGATTGTCCGCAGGTAAAAATATTTCCCTGCTCAAGTCGCAGATTCTCGAATTCAGACCCGCTCTGGTATCGGTCGCCAATGAAAAACTCGCACGGGCATTGGCGGATTCTTTTTCGGATCGGAATGACTTTAAAATTTTATACGGGATAGAAGGATGTATCGATGTCGCTACCAGTGCCGATGTTGATCTGGTGGTTTCCGCGATGGTCGGTTCCAAGGGTCTTCTCCCGACACTGAGGGCCATCGAAAACGGGAAAGACATTGCCCTGGCAAACAAGGAAACGCTTGTCATGGCGGGTGAACTGGTGATGAAGGCGGCCAAGAAAAACAAGGTCAGGATCATCCCGGTTGACAGTGAGCACAGCGCCGTTTTTCAATGCCTTAAGGGTTATCGGAAAAGTGCCGTCAGGCGTATTATTTTGACGGCATCGGGAGGGCCCTTCCGGGGGAGGAGTGCGGAAGATATGAGTCAGGTCACCCTGGAGGAAGCCTTGCAACATCCCCGTTGGAAAATGGGGAAGAAAATCACCATCGATTCCGCGACGATGATGAACAAGGGGCTGGAAATTCTGGAAGCGAAATGGCTTTTTGATATCGGGTTTGACATGATCGACGTATGCGTGCACCCGCAGAGTATAGTCCATTCCATGGTCGAATACCATGACGGTTCTGTCATGGCGCAAATGGGAATTGCGGATATGAAAGTGCCCATCGCCTATGCTTTATCGTACCCGAGGCGTATGAAATCGCCGAATAAGGAATTTCTCAATCTGCCCGATATCAGGACTCTTGAATTTTACCGGGCAGATCAAGATCAATATCCGGCAATCAAATTGGCTTACCGGGCTGGCCGTGAAGGCGGTACATTGCCTGCCGTCATGAATGGTGCCAACGAACGGGCCGTATATGCTTTTTTGAATAAACAGATTTCCTTTCAAGAAATCGTGAAGCTGACCGAGAAGGTCATGTCCGTTCACCATGTTCTGCAAAAACCCTCGATCGACGAAATCGTAGAGGCCGACAGGTGGGCGAAAGAGCAGATGGAAACACTTATAGAAGAGAGGATGGATCATTGTTAGGGATAAGTATCGTATCGCTTGTCATTTTGCTCGGTGTGCTGATTTTTGCGCACGAAATCGGGCATTTTCTGGCAGCTAAGTACTGTGGTGTCAAGGTGCTGAAATTCTCCCTGGGTTTCGGTCCCCGCCTCATCGGTAAAAAATGGGGAGAAACGGAATACCTGATTTCGATTTTTCCCCTGGGAGGATATGTCAAGCTCCTCGGTGAATCCGAAAGTGAAGATATTGACGAATCGGATATGAATCGTTCCTTTTCCACTCAGTCGGTTCTCCGCAGAATGGCCATCGTGGCTGCCGGCCCCCTCTTCAATTTCATTCTGGCTATCCTGATTTTTACCTGTGTCTATATGTACGGCATTCCTGTTCTGATGACGAAAATCGGCGATATTCAACAGGGTTCCCCCGCTTTTTCGAGCGGCATCACAAAAGGGGATGTCGTGACAAAAATTAACGGTAAGAATATACGGAAATGGGAAGACCTGTCCGACATGGTCACCGCCAGCAAGGGCGCGCCATTGACCTTTGAATTCAAGAGAGATTCGCACCGTTATTCTGCCCTGATCAAACCAAGGCTGCAGAAGGCGAAAAATATCTTCGGTGAAGAAGTGGAAAGTTATAAAATCGGTGTCATGCCGGCGGAGGCGTTTTATACGGAACGGCGAAATCCCGTATCGGCCTTCTGGGAGGGTTTGAAACATACCTGGCTGATCACAAAAATGACCTTCCTCAGCCTCTACAAGATGATGGAGGGCGTTATCTCTCCCAAGAATCTGGGAGGGCCGATTCTTATCGCCCAGATTGCCGGAAAGCAAGCACAGGAAGGCGTTATTCCCTTTTTATTCTTCATGGCTCTGCTGAGCATTAACCTGGGGGTTTTGAATCTGCTTCCAATACCGGTTTTGGATGGAGGGCACCTCCTGTTTTTTCTTATTGAAGTCGTGAAGGGAAGTCCCGTTAAACCGAAATGGCGGGAATTTGCCCAAACCGTAGGGTTTACCATTTTGATCATTCTGATGATTTTTGTGTTTTATTTTGATCTCACAAGGACTTAGAGAATTCTTCATGAACACACTTGCCATTGACACGTCAGGAAAGTCCGCCAGTATCGCTGTTTTATCAGAGCATTCCGTCTTGTACGAAATTTATCTGAATACCGGTCTGAATCACTCCCTTGTTCTGCTGCCGGAGTTGGATCGGGCTTTGAAATCACTCAATATGGAGCTGAGAGATCTGGATCTCCTGGTCACCACTACGGGACCCGGATCGTTTACGGGGCTTCGGATCGGCCTCAGCACCTTAAAGGGTATGGCCTTGAGTCTCCAAAAACCGCTCGTTGGTGTCTCGACCCTGGAGGCCCTGGCGCAAAATATCTGTCCGGAGGATGTTTTGATCTGTCCGGTCCTGAACGGGCCGATGGATGAAATTTATACGGCCATTTATCGCTATCAATCCGGTTCGGGCTATGAATGTGTTCAAAAAGATCAGGTGACCGTTATCCCGTCCCTTGTGAAAAACATAAAAGGTCCCGTCCTGTTTCTCGGAGAGGGCGCTTTCAGATGGAAAACACAGCTCACGGACGCCCTGTCGGAATATGCCCGTTTTGTTCCGGAATCATTCAATATTTGCCGAGCTTCGGTCATTGCGAGGATCGGTCTGCAAAAATTTCATCGTCATGAAACGCAGGATATGGTTACCTTGATTCCCTCGTACCTGAGACCATCGGAAGCGGAGTTGAAAAAGGAGATTCATTAAAAAATCCGGGACATCGTCCATGTTTTTATATCATGAATGTTGACAACTACCGGCAATTCGGATAAGAGCGTAGCAGTGATTTGCAACATGATATTCGGATTTCCATAAGCGGGAATGGGGATGAATAACCAAACCTTCGAAGCTCATAGCGGTATCATTGCCCGAGAGGGAATTCCATTTATTCTCGTGTTTTTCTTTTTCACGATCAGTTCTTTTATCCTCGGTTCGATCGCCTCCGGAGTTGTATTCCTCCTGATAACGGTTTTTATTGTCTGGTTTTTTCGCAATCCCCGAAGAAATACACCGGATTACGAAAAACTGGTCATTTCGCCCGCCGATGGTAAGGTTTTGAGAATCGAAGAGCTCAATGAAACGGAATTCATGAGAGGTCCCTGCCAAAAAGTAGGAATTTTCATGAGTGTATTTAACGTCCATGTCAACCGGGTGCCGTATTCCGGTCGTGTGGAACGGATTCAATACAGGAAGGGGAAATTCGTATCGGCCAATCTGGACAAGGCCTCCACCGATAACGAGAGAAACATCGTCAAAATCAAGGGCGATGACGGCAACGAACTGCTTGTCGTGCAGATTGCCGGCTTGATTGCGAGAAGAATTGTCTGTTGGATTACGGAAGGAACCTATGTTAAAAAGGGCGACAGGTTCGGTATGATCCGATTCGGTTCCTGTGTCGAGTTATATCTGCCTGCGGATTGCATCATTTCCGTGAAAATTGGAGATAAAGTGGTAGCCGGGGAAACACCGATAGGATGTCTTAAGTGAAAACTGAAGCAAGTACAAGAAGGGATAAAGTCCGGAAAGGTATTTACGTTCTTCCGAATCTTTTTACGACGGCCAATCTGCTCTGCGGATTCTATTCAATCATCATTGCCATCAAGGGTGATTTCCTGATGGCGGCGGTGCCTCTGTTAATTGCCTTTCTCCTGGACGGACTGGACGGCAGAATCGCCCGGTTCACCAACACAACAAGCAAATTCGGTGCGGAGTACGATTCCCTCTCGGATTTGGTCGCCTTCGGTGTGGGGCCGGCAGTGCTGGTTTACACATGGGGATTGTCCACCTACGGGAAATGGGGGTGGATTGCCGCATCCTTGTTTGTTATTTGCGGCGCCTTGAGGTTGGCCAGGTTCAACATCCAGATCGGTATCGTCGAAAGCAAGTTGTTCAATGGCCTTCCCATTCCGGCGGCTGCCTCGATTGTGGCAACCGGCATCCTGCTGTACTATTATCTGGGAGGGGAAGGGCCCTACCGCCATATTTTTGTTTTATTAAGTGTTGTCGTCGTTGCCTTGCTGATGGTCAGCAATATCAAATATTACAGTTTCAAGGATCTGAATTTCTTTTCAAAAAAACCGTTCATGTCTTTTCTCCTGATCGTGTGCATCATGGTCATCATTGTGGCCGAACCGCAAATAATGATCTTTACATTTGCCTCAGGATACGCATTATCGGGTCCCGCCTGGTTCTTGTTCAAATTCGGAAAGAAGCTCTTTTCTGATACTCGATTGAAGCGTTCTTGCTGCCTTAAGCAAAATAAATAGTTTTGTGACGGATCTTAAAAAGCATGGGTACCGGCGAATTGAGATTCTTCATAGACACTGAAACCATGTTAAAGGGAGTTGTTTTATGAAAACCTATCAAGTTGCGGTCGTGGGTGCCACAGGTGCTGTGGGAAATGAAATGATAAAAACTCTGGAACAACGAAATTTTCCCGTCGGAAATTTGAAGTTATTGGCATCGGAGCGTTCAATCGGGAAGGATCTTGAGTTCAGGGGTAAGTCCATTCCCGTTGAAGTATTGAAGGAAGATTCCTTTGAAGGGGTTCAGATAGGACTGTTCTCTGCCGGAGGAAGTGTCAGTGAAAAATTTGCACCCATCGCCGCCAAGGCGGGATGCGTCGTTGTGGACAACACAAATGCGTTTCGCATGGTACCCGATATTCCTTTAGTCGTGCCCGAAGTGAATCCGGAAGCCATTGCTCAATATAAAAATAAAGGCATCATTGCCAACCCGAATTGCTCGACCATTCAGATGGTTGTCGCTTTAAAACCTATTCACGACGCCGTGAAGATCAAAAGAATTGTCGTGTCGACGTACCAGGCCGTATCGGGTACGGGGAAAAAGGCTATCGAGGAACTGTCGCTTCAGACCCGGGCGCTCCTGTCCGGCCAGGAGCCGGTCGTGAAAGTCTACCCTTATCGGATCGCCTTCAATTGCCTGCCGCAAATCGATGTTTTCATGGAAAACGGTTACACGAAGGAAGAAATGAAGATGGTGAACGAAACCAAGAAGATCTTCAACGATTATTCGATCGGCGTTACAGCAACGACGGTTCGGGTACCCGTATTCTTCAGTCATTCCGAATCGGTCAATATTGAGACGGAAAAGAAGATTACCCCCCAGGAAGTACGAGCGCTTTTGAGCAAGGCCCCCGGTGTCCGCGTGGTTGATGATCCGGCCAATAAAATATATCCCCTGGCGATCGACGCCGCGGGCGGCGATGATACCCTCGTGGGCCGAATTCGTGAAGACGAGTCCATCGCCAATGGGATCAACCTGTGGGTGGTCGCCGATAATCTAAGGAAGGGAGCCGCCCTGAACGCCGTTCAGATTGCGGAAGTACTCATTAAAGAATATCTATGAGGATTTCCGGGGGATCTAGAAAAGGGTTCCTGCTAAAAAGTCCGAAGGTGGCAAATGTCCGACCGACGACGGACATGATCAAGGAGGCCCTTTTCAATATCCTTCCCTCTGTCGCCGGAAAAACCTTCCTGGATCTTTTTGCGGGAACGGGGAGTGTTGGGATTGAGGCCCTCAGTCGCGGGGCCTTGATGGCGTTTTTTGTCGAGAGAAATGGAGAACTTGCCAAGTCAATCAAGGAGCATATCCAGCGGCTGGACTTTGAAGAAAACGCGAAAGTCATCCAAATGGATATGAAGAAGGGGATTCTTCATATCGCCCGGTTGAATGTTCCTTTCGATTATATCTTCATTGATCCGCCCTACTTAAAAGGTTTGATAGAGGACACCCTCTCCCGAATCGACAAGGCGGATGTTGTCAACCCGGATGCCTGGATTGTGGTCCAACACTCAAAACGGGAACCGATCACATTGACGGATAAAAGATATCGTGTGGAAGATCAGCGTACCTACGGAGATTCCATGCTGTCGTTCATAAAAATAAAAAAACAGGCGGATGAAAATTAAATGGAAAAGATTGCTGTCTATCCGGGTTCTTTTGATCCCATCACCAACGGTCATGTAGATTTGATTAAAAGAGGCTTGAGAATGTTCGATCAATTGATCGTTCTCATTGCACATAATCCCAATAAGATTTCTCGATTTACCGTAGAAGAACGTATGTACATGATCAAGGAAGTCATCAAGGATCAGGCAGGGGTCAAGGTGGACGTTTCATCCGGACTGCTCGTCGATTACGTGAGGGATAATGGCGCCAGTGTCATTCTGCGAGGCTTGAGGGCTCTTTCCGATTTTGAATACGAGTTTCAGATGGCACTGATCAATCGACGATTAAACCGCGATATTGAAACGGTGTTCTTGATGACCGGATATAAATGGTTCTATACTAGTTCTAAAATAATTAATGAGGCTGCTAGCTTAGGGGGTAATGTTAAAGGTCTGGTTCCGGATTTGGTGTATCAGAATCTACTTAAAAAATATGCAAAAGGAAAGGGATAAACGCCATGTTGCTTTCAGCGAGAATATCTTTAATCAAACCGTCTCCAACACTCGCCATTACGGCGAAGGCGAATGCTCTGCGCGCGGAGGGGCGGGATGTCATCGGCTTCGGCGCGGGAGAACCCGATTTTGATACGCCCGACAATATCAAGCGTGCGGCCATCAAGGCCATAGAAGAAGGCTTCACAAAATATACGCCCGTCGGCGGTACGGACGAATTAAAAGACGCCATCATCGAAAAATTCAAAAAGGACAACGGGCTTACCTACCGGCGACCGGAAATCGTCGTTTCCTGTGGGGCAAAGCATACCCTTTATAACCTGGCCCAGGTGCTTTTTGAGGAAGGAGATGAAGTCCTGATTCCTTCGCCCTACTGGGTGTCCTATCCGGATATTGTTCTCCTTGCGGGAGGGACACCGGTTATTCTGAAAACCGATGTGAAGGATGGCTTTAAACTTCGACCCGACCAGTTAAAGCAATCCATTACCCCTAAAACAAAAGCGATCATCATCAACAGCCCGTCCAATCCCTCGGGTATCGCCTATACGGCTTCAGAATTGAAGGCCCTGGGAGAAGTCATTCTGAATGCGGGTATTCTGGTTATCTCGGATGATATCTACGATAAAATCATCTATGACCATTTCGAGTTTGCCAATATTCCATCCGTAATGCCGGAAATGAAGGCGAAAACGGTGCTTGTCAATGGTGTCTCGAAGACCTACGCCATGACAGGTTGGCGGATCGGGTATGCAGCAGGACCAGAGGAAATCGTTGCCGCCGTGACGAAAATCCAGAGTCAGAACACATCCAATCCGACCTCCATCGCGCAAAAGGCCTCCGTTGAAGCCATTAGAGGGAATCAGGATAGTGTTGCGCAAATGGTTTCCGCCTTCGTGGAAAGAAGAAATTACATTGTCGATGCTTTGAACAACATCCCGGGTGTTTCATGTATTAAACCGGAGGGTGCGTTTTATGTCTTCCCGGATGTATCGCATTATTACGGAGCCGATTTCAAGGGCAAAGAAATCAAGGGTTCAGCCGACGTCTCTGCCTATCTTCTCGATGAAGTGAACGTTGCTGTTGTTCCGGGCGGAGAATTCGGTCATGACGGGCATATCCGCCTGTCCTACGCAACCTCCATGAAAAATATACAAGAGGGCATCCGGCGTATTTCCGACGCCCTCCTTAAATTAAAAAAATAGGATCAGGAAGGGATTTTTTTATGGGCGGACTTTTTGGCGTCATTTCGGACGAAAACTGTTCCAAGCGGCTTTTTTACGGAACAGATTACCATTCTCATCTTGGCACGGAGAACGCCGGAATGGCTGTATTCGGCCCCAAGGGATTCTACAAGACAATCCACAGCATCAGCCAGGCCCAGTTCAAATCACGTTTTGTTGACGACTACAAGGTGATGGACGGCCAAATCGGTATCGGCGTGATTGATGACGATTCACCGCAACCGCTTATCTTTCGATCCAAATTTGGCACATTTGCCATTGCCGCAACGGGATTGATCGCGAATCATGAATCGCTGACCGAGAAGCTCCTGAGCGAAGGGATCTCGTTCACGGAAAGAACGGGTGGCAAGGTGAACTCGGTCGAACTGGCGGCAAAGCTCATCAACAAAGGAAAAGACATTGTCGATGGAATACGGAGGATGCAGGATGCCATTGAAGGTTCCCTCTGTATCCTGATTTTGACCGAAAAAGGGATCTATGCCGCAAGAGATAAGTATGGCCGGTTTCCCCTGAGTATCGGGCGAGGGGGTAATAACAGAAAAGCGCTCGCGGTCGCGACGGAGGCAAGCTCTTTCCCGAACCTGGGATTTGAGATAACCGGATTTATCGGTCCCGGGGAAATCAAATTCCTGTCTACAACCGGTGAAATCGAAACAAAATCACCTGCCTTACCCGTTCGGAAAACCTGTGCATTTCTCTGGATCTACACCGGTTACCCATCTTCCATCTATGATGGTGTCAGCGTTGAAAGCGCCAGGGAACGATGCGGTGCCGCCCTAGCACGAAATGATCAGGTGGCCGCCGATTTTGTGGCGGGCCTCCCGGACTCCGGTGTGGGCCATGCCTTGGGCTACGCCATGGCGTCCGGTCTTCCCTATCGCAGACCGCTTGTAAAATATACCCCGGGTTATGGGAGAAGCTATACCCCGCCTTCTCAGGATATCCGCAATCTCGTGGCAACCATGAAACTGAGTGCCATCAAGGATGTCATATCCGGCAATCGCATGGTGATCTGTGATGATTCCATTGTCAGAGGGACGCAGTTAAAAAACTTTACGGTTAAGAAACTCTGGGATAATGGGGCAAAAGAAATTCATATCCGACCGGCCTGTCCGCCTCTGCTCTTTCCATGTAAATTCGGATCATCGACGCGATCCATCTCGGAACTTGCCGCAAGACGCGCCATTAGAGCGATCGAAGGAAAAGATATTCATGATGTATCGGAATACCTGAATCCCCAGTCGAAAAAATATCAGGAAATGGTCGAATGGATTCGGCAGGATCTCAACGTCACCTCTCTCATGTATCTGGATATCCAGGAGATGATCAAGGCGATCGGGATTCCCGAGGAACAGTTGTGCCTGTACTGCTGGCGTGGTGAAGATTCCGAGAAGTAGTGTTGAATAAAATCCGCCCGTGTTTTTCTCATTGACATCGCCTCGTCTGTGGTTAGAATACGTCAAAGGTGTATTTTTGAAATCATTTTATATCATGGAGGTATGACGATGAGATCACGATATGGTCTCTCACGGATTTTTCTTGCGATCATTATTCTTTTCCTGGCCGGCTGCACCCGCTACGAAACGAAAGTGCAGCCCCTGAAGATGCCTTCCGCATATCCGAATGCAACCCGGATCGGCGACACACAGATGGGAGCCGAAGCTTACAGCGACCCCAAACACGCAGAGGAGGCGTTTGGTTTCGATATTCGCGGCGCGGGAATTCTGCCGGTCCGTGTTGTCTTTGACAACCAGGGAAAACATGCCCTGGAGATCGTTTCATCCCAAACCTTCATCGTGGATGATGAAAACAATGCCTGGCCGATTCTGGATCAGAATCTCGCCTATGAAAGACTCAGCAAGAAAACGGAAATGGGAGAGGTTCTACCTCAAGGTGCCAAATATGGTGCATTGGGTGGCGTTGCCGGAGGCATTATCGGTGCAGCCATCGGCATTGTTTCCGGTTCCAGCGTCGGAGATGCCGCGATGAAAGGTGCTGCGGTCGGTGCGGCGGCCGGTGCGACGCTCGGAGGTGCGAAAGGTTTATCGGATGTGGAAGTCCGGGATCGTATTCATGACGATCTTGACAGGCGTTCCCTGGAAAATAGAGCGATAAAACCGATGGAAATTGCCTATGGGTTTATCTTCTTCCCTGGGGAAGCAAAGACGGCCAAGGAATTGCGGATTCAGGTAAAAGATTCGGCGACGGGGCAGGTTTATCCTTTGACGATGAAACTGGCGCCGTAAATTCCCATCAGCACGTCAGGGTGCCGATAAGCTCATGAATATCCCGAATGTGGCGCTTTTCCATGTAAGCGACCAGCCCGTTTAAGACATGAATGGTTGATTGCGGATTAATAAAATTCGCCGTTCCGATTTGCACGGCCGTTGCCCCGACAATCAGAAATTCAAGGGCATCGGTTGCATCCATGATCCCTCCGACTCCAATCACCGGGATCCTGACACGGTTTACCACCTGCCAGACCATTCGGAGGGCGATCGGCTTGATCGCCGGCCCGGAGAGGCCTCCCGTAATATTTTTCAGATGGGGAATCCGTCGTTCGATGTCGACGGACATACCTGTTATGGTGTTGATCAGGGACAGGGCATTCGCGCCTGCGGATTCGACGCCCTCCGCAATCATGGCGATATCGGTTACGTTGGGGCTCAGTTTCACGATAACGGGAAGATCGGTTACCGATTTTACCCTTCGGACCACATCCATGGCGCTTTCCGGGTTGGCACCGAAGGCGATTCCTCCCTTGCTCACGTTGGGACAGGAGATGTTGACTTCAAGAGCGGCCACACCGGGAGCCCGGCTCAGCAGTTCGGCAATTTGCTGATACTCCTCCGCATTTTCTCCCAGGATATTCGCAATGACGGGCACTTCAAGTGTTCTCAGATAGGGCATCTTTTTTTCGATAAAAGCTTGAACCCCCACATTCTGCAATCCGATGGCATTCAGCATGCCGCTTGCCGTTTCGATGATGCGCGGCGGTGGATTTCCCATGCGTGGCTTCAGGGACAGTCCCTTGACGATGATTGCCCCCAAGTCGTTCAAATTGATGAAGGAAGCGTATTCTTCTCCGTAGCCGAAGGTTCCGGAGGCGGTCATGATGGGGTTCTTTAACTTAAGGCCGCCGATATCCACACTGAGATCTGGCATTTCTTCATGTTCCTCGATTATTTGTGTTTATTCCCAAAGGAGTTCCCTGATGTCGAAAACGGGACCCTCAGTGCACACCTGACAGTAAGCCCAGCCAAGGGAGGCGTCACGCACCTTGATGGAGCAACCCAGGCAGGCGCCTATTCCGCAAGCCATGCGTTCTTCCATGGAAACCTGGCAGGGAATGGCAAAGGGTTCAATCAATCGTGAAAGACTTCTGATCATGGGCGCGGGACCGCAGGAATAGAGGCCTAGGTTTCGATGATCGAGGCCAATCAGATCTTTTTGAAGCAGTTCCGTAACGGTTCCGGTAAAACCAGCACTTCCATCGTCGGTGGAAATGCGGATCTCTGCACAGAAGCGCTCGATCTTGCCGAGACCGACCAGGGCGTCCGCCGTTGTCGCTCCCAGATAGAAACTGACTTTTCTGGAGGAAGATGCGTCTTGATTGCTTTCTTCCGGGCGATCGAGATTTTTAGCCAGATACTCCGCGAAAAAGGCAAGGGGGGCCGCCCCGATTCCGCCGGCAAGAAGAATTAGATGATTTCGGTTCGGCATAACGTCGAAAGGCTTTCCCAGCGGTCCGAGAATATCCACCTGATCACCGCCGGTCAGACGCGAAAGGGCCCATGTGCCCTTTCCGACCACCCGGTAGAGAAACTCCAGGACCGTTCCCGCCTCTGTCTGATAAACACCGTATAGACTGAGAGGTCTGCTCAACAGCGGATCCTTGACTCCCTGCTTGCGTACCATGACAAATTGTCCGGGAAGGGCATCATCGCAGGTCGATGCCAAGAGCAACGACATGACAAAATGATCTTTTGCTACGTTCACATTCTCAATGACACATCCGGAACCCAGGTTCAGTTTCTTCTTCATCGTTTCTTTTTCAATCCATGTCAAAGCACATGATTAAAGCGTCTTCATGGGTATCCTGGTAATAACCTTTCCGGAGACCTTCGACGACAAATCCGAATTTCTTATAGAGCTCAATAGCGGCTTGATTCGAGGATCGCACTTCCAGAGAACCCTTCTTCACCCCTTCAAAACGGCATATCCTTATCATTTCCTGGATCAGGAGGCTACCGATACCTTGTTGCCGGGCATTTTTTTTGACGGCAATCTTCTGGAGCTGTGTTTCATCGTGAATAATCCAGAAAATCATGTAGCCCACGATCTCATTTCCTCCATCCGCTTTTGATCCGCGAACGACAAAGGATCTTGAAAAGGACAGGTCCAGTTCCTGTAGAAAAAGGGGATGACTCCAGGGGGAGGAAAAGGAGTCCTTCTCGATGGCACAAACGGCTTCAAGGTCCTTTGCGGCCATGGGTGTGATTTTCGGCGATTCCGTCATATCCATTCCAGGGTCTCATTGATCAGCGTGGCAATAACAAAGACACCGGAAAAATACAGCGGGGTTTTCTTTTGTCGATTCGTTGTCAAAACCACCGCCACACCGATGAGGGGCAGGGGATAGTAGGCGAATGAAAGCGCTTTGTGGGCAAAAAGAGGCAGTATGTGAAACAACCAGGGAATGAACAGGATGCCGATGGTCAGAAATACCCCAATTAAGGACAGAGAGTAAAGAAAATACATAAAAACGGACGGAAGAGGGGTAATATTCTGAAATTCTTCTCCCGAAGATTCGGCCTCAAGAATGGCGTTTTTCGATAGCTGTTCATTGAATCGGGCCGTCAAATATTCAAGTTTCTGAGACAGGATTCCCACGGGAATATAGAGAAGAATGCACAGGATCAGAATTTCCTTCGGATCGGAATGCATTGTTTTCCCCAGGATGACAACGGTGATCGTGGTTAAAACGGCGACCACGGAGTCGTTGGGGGGGGCGTAAGTGCCCAGGGGATATTTATTGACCCAGAACATCTCGATCAGCGCGCCGACCGTCAGGCCGGTGAAGGGACGGCCCATCATCATACCGATGATCGTCGCCAAGACGATGGGCCGTGACAACATGACCTGAACGAGAATCCGGTCCAGGCAGAGGATTGCCCCGGCAAAGGATGCAACCAGAATTTGAAACAAATCGGGTATGTCCAAAGATATCAGGCCCATCGCTGCCGGATAATTCGACCTTTCTGATAAATATTCTTAGTACGACAATGGATTAAAATGATCAGGACGAACGTATCTTGAGAATTTCCCGTATATCTCCGGATCTTTCCTTAGGTACACGCCTGATGTCGATCCTCACGCCCAGATCCTTGGTCATGCTGGATAAATGTTGAATGTCTTCGTCACTCAAAAAGACGGAAGGTGAACAGCAGACGGCACAGTTTTCGCTGTGAACGTTGCCGATGTTCAATGAATCAAAATGAAATCCCAGGTTGTAGGACCTCAGGGCATCGTGGATATTGCAGAATAAAACAATGGCCTTCTCGCCTTTGTCACGCTGGTATCGGTAGGTTTTTGCAAAATCTTCTATCGAGTGGATGAAAAGGTCGATGTCTCTCGGCAGGGCCATCCGGATCACCGTTTCTCTGAAAAAATCTCCGGCCAGATTGTCGTCTGCGATGATGATGCATGACGCTTCTATGTACGGAATCCATGCTTCAAGGATCTGTCCATGAACCAATCTGTTATCGACCCGCACAAGAGCTATGTCAAAAGGCATCTTGCATTCTAACCTGATAACTTCTTGTTAAGAATTTCGCTCGCAGAATAAATATTTTTTTTGCCGTATTCGCTTATAAAAGAGGCATATTCTTTCAGGTTCATATCCTCTTTGATATCGGACAATTTAAGCATCATGGGCAGATTGACGCCCGTCACCACTTCGATTTTTCCCTCTTTTAAAAAAGACAGGGATATATTAGAAGGTGTTCCCCCGAAGAGATCGGTCATAATTAAAACACCCTGGCCCTGGTCCAGCTTTTTAATGGCCGAACTCATCTCCTTATTGATTTGTTCGACACTCTTTGTCTGATCCACGGGAACATGCAGAACATTTTTCAGCGGTCCCTTAATCGCTTCGGCGGCTCGGATGAGTTCGTTACCAAGATTTCCATGGGTTGTAATGAGTACTCCGATCATTCCAATCCCCCCTCTCGCTTCCATTTTGACGGGGTTAAGCTAATGGATTGCCCGCCAAATGTCAAGGTTATTCATCTCTTTCGGATGGACAAACCGTGCCCTGAAGAAAGTGAAAAAGATTTCCATTCCCGGATAAATTATCTTAATGTGGCAAGCTGATTCTTGGATTCGAAAAAAGGGAAGGTAAAAATCAAAATGAAGAAGAAATGCCCGCATTGCGGGGAGGATTTGGACTGGTACAAAAATCCTTTTCCTACCGTTGACATTATCATTGAGATTCAGGGCAGGGGGGTTGTCCTGATCAAGAGGAAGAACGACCCGATCGGATGGGCCATTCCGGGAGGGTTTGTCGATTACGGAGAATCCCTTGAAGAGGCGGCCGTCCGCGAAGCCCGGGAAGAAACAGGTTTGCAGGTCGAATTAAAAAGGCAGATGCACACCTATTCGGATCCACAACGGGATCCGCGCCACCATACGATTACGACGGTCTTCATCGCTGCTGCCGAGGGGGAACCCGTTGCCGCGGATGACGCTGGAGAAGCAGCCATTTTTAATGAAAAAGAACTACCGGAGCCCATTGTTTTCGACCACCGGCTAATCCTGCAGGATTATTTCAATCTGTCCAGGACCATAATTGATAAGGATGTTTTGCCAGGTTGATGTTCAGGTACCGTGGATCGTCTGTTACCTCCATTCCCAGCCAGGGCGGTTTGGTGATCTCTTCCCTTTCATCCTGCAGTTCGATTTCCGCCACCGTCAGGCCCCTGTTCCGGCCTTCGAAAACATCAATTTCCCAAAGAATCCCCCCATATAAAACTTCGTAACGCGTTTTCTCAATCACCGGCAAAAGGCAGATTCGATTCAGCATCTCCCGGGCATCGGGCAGGGGAATTTCATATTCGTATTCATATCGGGACAGGCCGTCTCCTCTCTTTTTGATGGTGAGGAAACCCCTTTCTCCGACGATGCGCACCCGGATGAGACTTGACGCATCTTCTACAATGTAGCTCTGACAACACCATAAGCCCCGGGTGTTGTCCTTTTTCCAATCGTCATTTTTGACCAGAAACTTTCGTTCAATCTCGATTGACATGCGACATCCTTTATTGAAATTAGCATCATCCCCAAATTTTTTCCGTCAGTCCTGAATATCTCTCCATCTTTCGTGAAATCGCCCGGGTGAGAATTTCTTTCCTGCTACAGACGGTCAGGTTGAATCTGGCCCGCGTTATACCTGTGTAGATCAATTCCCGGTTCAGAATGGGGTTATCAGAATCGGGAAGAAACAAAAAAACCCGGTCGTATTCCGATCCCTGACTTTTGTGGACGGTCATGGCGAAGGCCGTTTCATGTTCGGGCAAGGTGTAAGGCGACAGTTTGCGGAATGTCCCTTTGGGCTCACGAAAGCAGACGGAATAGTGTTCTTTTGCTTTGTCATCGGCAAGAGCAAGACCGATGTCGCCGTTGAATAACTGAAGCGCATAATCATTGTTCGTGACCATGAGGGCTTTACCGGGATAGAAGGAAGGAATCGGATGGTCCCCCGACATTTCCTTCATACAATCTTCCAAGAGGCGATTCAAATGGATCGTTCCGAACAAACCGCCGCGCAGGGCACACAAAACGCGGAAAGCATCGAAATGCAGAAATACCTCATCAATATCGGAATATTTCAAAACATTCCTCAAGTATTTATTGAGATATCGTCCGATCTCCGTTTTGACATAGCTTTTCAACGCATGCGGGTCAGGGATTTCCGTCCACGTCAAAGCTTCTCCACCTGATTCGAGAAGCTGGACGGCTTCATTGGCATCGCCCATCATGACCGATTTTTTAAATCTTCCCAGGATGCTTTCATCGCGGATGCGATAATTTCGGGTCAGTTCAACCATCGAATCCGTCATGAAGGATCTTTTCGTTTCATCTGGAGAAAGGGTGCCGATTCCCGCATAATCACGGAACATATTCAGAAAAGCTTGGGAGTACTGATTCTTTTCACCTGAACCCATGATATCACCCAGAACGGCTCCTGCCTCAATGGAAGACAACTGGTGGGGATCGCCCAGGAGAATCAGACGGGATGAATAGGGGATAGCCTCAAGAAGATGAGACATCAGCGGCAAATCGACCATGGATGCCTCATCCACCACAACGATATCGTAAGGGAGAGGGTTCTTCTCCCCGTACCGGTAGGACGTTCCGTCAGCACTGGCTCCCAGGAGTCGGTGAATTGTCCAGGATTGCTCCGGAATCAGGGTCTTGACCCATTCGGGGCAGCGCAGGACCTGTTTGATCTTCGAAATCGATTCCTCCAGCCGGATGGCGGCCTTGGCAGTGGGAGCAACCAAGGCGATGCGAAATGACTTCGTATTATCCGACGATTCCAGCAGAAAGGCCAAGATCCGGGCGACGGCGGTCGTCTTGCCCGTTCCGGGGCTTCCCGATATGAGGCATAGATGACGTGTTAAGGCAATAAAAGCGGCGATGATCTGCCCGGAAGCATGGCCGTCCGGCGATATCGACTCCGGGAAGAGCCGTTCCATCAGGGCATGGCATGTTTCCGGGTTGAATAGTGGGGAAGGGGGGATCATGGTTCCTGCCATTTCCCGGATGCGATCGGCCACCTTGTTTTCATAGTTCCAATAACGGTACGTATATAAACGGTGGGTTTCGTCCAGAATCAGGGGGCGGAATTCCCCGGGGCGACCGACAACGGGCGAGAGCCTGAGAACACGTTCCCACGCATCGATTGCCGGCGAAATAATGGACTCTTTCTCGCCGACTTGAAAGGTTTGTTTTTCATGGGAAGCGAGATTCAGGCAGATATGCCCCCCGGCGATAACATCGCTGACCAAAAGCGCCGCCAGATACAGTTCAGGGGCAGACTTTCCGTTCATTCTCTCAATAAAATCAGCAAAATGACGCGCCAGAGGGGAATAATCGTGTTCTGTGTACCGGTTTATCGAACGGGTCATTTTTACTTTGCTTCCCCTGTAATCGGATTGGGCAATCGAATAGGATGAGGATGATAGCATAAAAAAAGAAGCAGGCCCTGTATTATTTCAGAACCTGCTTAGATATGTTTCACCTTTTCAAGGCGATTAATTGTTTGGCTCCTCAGCGCGGACTCGAACCACGGACCCGATGGTTAACAGCCATCTGCTCTACCGACTGAGCTACTGAGGAATGTGTGTAAAAAATCCGCTGCTCAATAATATAAAAAAGCGTTCTTGTCAATCATCTAAATTAGAATAGGGCCAAGATGAATTATTGACGAATCTCGGGAAACTTTGTTAATGTCGTCTGCGGCAAGTTGATTTACCTGGTTTGTCAATTCAATTTTCATGAAGGAGGAAAAAGGCCGATATGCAAAATGCCGTAAAAATCAGCAATAATGTATACTGGGTTGGGGCCGTGGACTGGAATATCCGGGATTTTCATGGCTATCAGACCAAACGTGGCAGCACTTACAATGCCTATCTCGTTCTGGCGGAGCAAGCGACGCTTATCGATACGGTCAAGGCTCCTTTTAAAAATGAAATGCTTTCACGCATCAATTCCGTCATCGATCCCAGGGAAATTGAAATCATCGTTTCCAATCACGCCGAAATGGATCATACGGGTTGCCTTCCCGATATCATCCGTGAAGTGAAGCCCAAGGCCGTTTACGCGTCCGCCATGGGGGCGAAGGTCTTGAAGGAACTCTACGACCTGCCGCAGGAGGTTCTTCCCGTCAAGGATGAGGATTCACTGTCCCTGGGAAATCTGAATCTGACGTTTCTGGAAACAAGAATGCTCCACTGGCCGGACAGCATGTTCACCTACCTGGAGGATGATCAACTCCTGTTTTCCCAGGATGCGTTCGGCATGCATTACGCTTCGTCGGAACGGTTCGACGGAAATCTCTCCCCGTCAATCCTGGAATATGAAGCCTCAACCTATTATGCGAACATTCTGCTTCCTTATTCGGCCCTCGTTTCAAAGCTGATTCAGAGAGTCGTCTCCTCGGGTCTCTCCATCAAGGTTATCGCCCCCGATCACGGTCCGATTTGGAGAAAAAATCCGCAGTGGATCATTGAAAAATACAAGACATGGTCGGACCAGAAGCCAACTTCCAAAGCCGTCATTGTCTACGGGTCAATGTGGCGCAGTACCGAACTCATGGCCCGGGCCATTGCCGAAGGGCTTGCCTGTCACGGGATTGACGTGAAATTCATGTGCATGGACAACTGCCATCGCAGCGACGTGATGTACGAATTGCTGGATGCGGCTGCTGTGGTGATTGGCTCCTCAACCCTTAACAACAATATGCTGCCCCAGATAGCCGATGTGACGACTTACATGAAAGGTCTCAAACCGCGCAACCTGCTGGGGTTTGCCTTTGGGTCATACGGTTGGAGCGGAGAAGCCGCCGTTCAGCTCG